>Ga0157380_10000323_pt1 | contig 28968 bp, 31 predicted proteins | sample S35metaG_FD_119757 | JGI IMG/M metagenome (GOLD analysis project Ga0157380, IMG submission 119757) | Switchgrass rhizosphere microbial communities from Kellogg Biological Station, Michigan, USA - S3-5 metaG | ecosystem: Host-associated > Plants > Roots > Rhizosphere > Soil | place: USA...
CTCGCGATACCTGCCTCGCCCTCATCTCCTGGTTCCTTTGTCCTGGGTATCCGGACAAAGGAACCACGGGTTGCCTTCGTCCCTTTGCTGTCTGGCGGGGCTCGCCCGGGTGCTCGGCATGGAGCCGGGTCACCAACCTTTGAGGCGTCAGCGGGAGGTGCTTCTCCCGGCGGAGGTGCTCCCGGGCACCCCCACCGGTGCCCTCCGCCACCGCACCGTCGCGAGGGATGGCTTCTATAGAGTGGCCCGCGATGAGTCCTCTGGTTCCTATGGTGGTCGAGCAGACGTCTCGCGGGGAGCGGGCATTTGACATTTACTCCCGCTTGCTTGGCGAGCGGATCGTTTTTCTCGGGACGCCGGTTACGGATGACATCGCGAATCTGATCGTCGCCCAGCTGCTGCATCTGGAGTCCGAGGATCCGGACAAGGACGTCAGCATCTACATCAACTCTCCCGGCGGCTCGGTCTATGCCGGGCTGGCGATCTACGACACGATGCAGTTCATCAAGCCCGACGTGCAGACGATCTGCGTCGGCGTCGCGATGAGCATGGGGGCGCTGCTGCTGAGCGGCGGCGCGGCCGGCAAGCGGATGGCGCTGCCGAACTCGAAGATCCTCATCCACCAGGTCTCGGCCGGGTTCCAGGGCCAGGCGACCGACATCGAGATCCACGCCAAAGAGATCATCGACGTCCGCCGCCGCCTCGACGAGATCATCGCCGGGCACACCGGCCAGCCGTTCGACAAGGTCACCAAAGACACCGAGCGGGACTACTTCATGAGCGCGGAGGAGGCGAAGGAGTACAACATCGTCGACCGCGTGATCGAGCACCACTGAGGCGCACTGCCGCTCTAGCCATCGCAGCACTGGCGGTTCTCTCCGCTCCGGTCTCCGCCGGAGCGGTCGATTTCGACGGCGGCACCGCGTACTTCGGCCACGTCTTCCCGGTCGGCGGACCGCACGGCGTGCGGGGGGCGATCGGGACCTACCACGCCCCGCGCAGCGGTGGCCGCATCCACGAAGGATTCGACATCACCGCCGGCTGCGGAACGCGGCTGGTGGCGGTGCGCAACGGGCGCGTGCTGCGCCGCGGCTTCGATCCCGTCCTCTACGGCAATTTCCTCCTGATCCACGGTGAAGGCGAGCGGCGCAGCTACTTCTACGCCCACCTGTCGCGGCCGGCAGAGGTGCGGCGCGGAGCGAAGATCCTGGAGGGGGAGTCGGTGGGGCTGGTCGGCGAAACCGGCAACGCGGCCGGAACCGGCTGCCACCTCCACTTCGAGATCCACGCTCGCGGCGTCGCGGTCGACCCGGAACCGGAGCTGCGGCGCTGGGACCGCTACAGCTAGCGATCCTCCCGCAGCGACCGTTCGAACCACAGGTCCGCTTTCGGGTTCTCGTTGTAGGCGGGGACTTCGCGGTATCCGGCGGAGAGGTAGAGGCCGACGGCGGGGGTGAGGTAGTCGGAGGTGTCGAGGCGGACCGCGCGGCAGTTGCGTTCGAGGGCGATCTCGTCGAGCCGGGCGAGGATGCGGCGGCCGAGGCCGGTGCCCCGGTGGGCCGGCGCCACGTACATGCTCTTCACCTCGGCGATCTCGGCGTCGAGGTGGCGGATGCCACCAAGGCCGGCGGGTTCGCCGTCGGCGAGGGCGAGGAGAAGGACTCCGGTGGGCGGGATCAGGTCGGCCGGAGGACCGGCGGCGATCTCGGCGTCGAGGTCGATTCCCGCTTCTTCGCGGTCGTAGACGAGCGGCCCGTCGGCCTCGCGGACGAAGTCGGCGTAGAGGTCGAGGACGCGCGGATCGTCGCGCTCGACCGGCTCCAGGGAGAAAGTCACGAAGTTGACGCTAACGCGTTGCAGAATCTCTCCAATCTGCGCGCGACGCGTATGGTCACCCCTGGCAGAATCGCTTCTGTGACCCGGAAGGAACTGTCCGCAGTCGTCGCCGAATGCGCTGCCCGCTCGGAGCGCGCGCACTCCCTGATGGTTGAATCAGTGGCGCGGGCCGAGGCGGCGCGGGCCGATATGGAGGCCTCGAGATCTCAGAACGAAAAGGCAATCGAAGCGGCGCGGGTTCGGCACGAAGCGATCATGGAGGAAATCAATCAACTCAGGCCTGTCTGGGAAAAGGAAAGAGTTGAATTTCGCAGGCACTTTGAAGAGTCGAGGCGCAAGACCGACGAAATTTTGGCCGAGCTGAAGGATGGGCGGGATGAGCGCCGCGCACTGCTGGAGGCGATCTTCAGGGTGATGGACCGACTGCCGCCCCCGCCACCCAACCTGCGCTCCGCCTGAGGGCGCTCAGGCCCTCAGCTCGTAGCTGAACCACTCCGAGCGCTCGGCCCCGGTCGAGTCGTAGAGACGCTGAGCGGTGTGGTTGTCGGGGGCGGTGGACCACTCGACGGTGGCGGTGCCTCGCTCCCGGGCGACCTCGGCGGTCGCCTCGATCAGCGCCCGGCCGACCCCTTGACCGCGGACGGACTCGTCCACGTAGAGGTCGTTCATCAGCACGCTCTCGGTCGCCCTGGTGGAACTGAAGTGCCAGTAGAGACAGGCGTAGCCGACCAGTCGCCCTGCGCTGCGGGCGCCGAGCAGGAGCCCATCATCGCTGGGGGCGAGGAAGCGGCGGAAGAAGCTGCGGTTGCGGTCGTCGCCGATCTCCTCCGCCTCGTAGAAGCGCTGGTAGGCGGCGATCAGCGGCAGCAGCTCCTCGAGCTCCTCGGCGGCAATCGGCGCGACCTCGATCTCGATGGGCACCGGGTCACCGTACCGGGACGCAAGCCTGCCGTCACGAGCAGGGACAGCCGTGCGGGCGCCGTAAACGGACTCCACGAACCGGTGCGGGCCCCTGTCTAAGATTTTGGGCCCTGCCGGAACAAAGACCATCCCGTTAGGAGGGGATTCCGCTGGCACGGCCTTCAGACTCGAACGAGCAGCTCCTCTGCAGCTTCTGCGGCAAGTCGCAGCGCCAGGTGAAAAAGCTGATTGCCGGCCCCGGCGTCTACATCTGCGACGAGTGCATCGACCTCTGCAACGAGATCATCGACGAGGAGCTGACGGCACCGCCCGTCTTCGAGCTGGAGAACCTGCCGAAACCGCAGGAAATCCACGACGTCCTGCAGGAGTACGTGGTCGGCCAGGAGGCTGCCAAGCGCGCCCTCTCGGTCGCTGTCTACAACCACTACAAGCGGGTCCAGATCGCCCAGTCCGACGAGACCGACGTCGAGCTGCAGAAGTCGAACATCATGATGCTGGGCCCGACCGGGTGCGGCAAGACGCTGCTCGCCCAGACCCTGGCGCGGATTCTCAACGTCCCCTTCGCGATCGCCGACGCGACGGCGCTGACCGAGGCCGGCTACGTCGGGGAGGACGTCGAGAACATCCTCCTGAAGCTGATCCAGGCCGCCGATTTCGACGTCAAGAAGGCGGAAACGGGGATCATCTACATCGACGAGATCGACAAGATCGCGCGCAAAGCCGACAACCCGTCGATCACCCGCGACGTCTCCGGCGAAGGCGTCCAGCAGGCGCTTCTGAAGATCCTCGAGGGGACCACCGCCTCGGTGCCGCCGCAGGGCGGGCGCAAGCATCCCCACCAGGAGTTCCTGACGATCGACACCACCAACATCCTCTTCGTCTGCGGCGGCTCCTTCGCGGGGCTGGACAAGGTGATCGAGCGGCGGATCGGCGACCGCGGGATCGGGTTCGGCGCCGAAATCTCCTCGCGGCAGAAGAAGGACGCGGGCGAATGGTTCGAGCAGGTGCTGCCCGAGGACCTGGTCGAGTACGGCCTGATCCCCGAGTTCATCGGCCGCCTGCCGGTGATCACCGCGATCCACCAGCTCACCCGCGACGACCTCTGCACGATCCTGACCGAGCCGCGCCACGCGCTCACCCGCCAGTTCCAGCGCTTCTTCGAGTTCGACGACATCGAGCTGGTCTTCGCCGAGGACAGCCTCACGGCGATCGCCGACAAGGCGCTGGAGCGGGAGACCGGCGCCCGCGGCCTGCGCTCGATCCTCGAGGAGACGCTGCTCGACGTCCAGTTCGAGCTGCCCTCGCGGCGCGACGTGACCAAGTGCGTGGTCACCAAGGAGACGATCTCCGAGGGGCGCCGGCCTACGCTGGTGACCGAGGCGGTCCAGCAGGACATCGGGCCGGCTGACACCGGCCTCTCCGAGGAATCCGCTTAGCGCTTCCGACTTTCGCCACACCCCAGTGGGGACAAACTCGGAAGCGGCAATCTAGACTCGCCGCCGTGGACGCGGCGCGGCGGAAAAGGCTGGAGGAGACGACTCGGTACGACCCTTCCGAGGTCGAGGGGCGGATCTTCGGTGAGTGGATCGAGGGGGGTTACTTTCATCCGCAGGCGGAGGGGTCCCCGGAGGAGAACTTCTCGGTTGCGATTCCGCCGCCCAATGTGACGGGCGCTCTGCACATGGGGCACGCTCTCAACGGGTCGATGCAGGACGCGCTGGTGCGGATGAACCGGATGCGGGGGAAGAACGCCTTGTGGATCCTCGGCACCGACCACGCTGGAATTGCCACCCAGGCGGTGGTCGAGAAAGAGCTGAAGAAAGAAGGGCGGAGCCGCCACGACCTCGGCCGCGAGGCCTTCGTCGAGCGGGTCTGGGAGTGGAAAGCCGAGTACGGCTCGCGGATCGTCGAGCAGTACAAGCGACTCGGCGCCTCCTGCGACTACGAGCGCGAGCGCTTCACCCTCGACGAGGGCTACGTCCGCGCCGTCTACCGGGTCTTCAAGCAGCTCTTCGACAAGGGCTACATCTACCGCGACAACTACATGGTCAACTGGGACCCGGGGTCGCACTCGGCGATCTCCGACCTCGAGGTCGAGAACCGCGAGGTCGAGGACGTCCTCTACTCGATCGACTATCCGGTCGAGGACTCCGACCGGCTGCTGACCGTGGCCACGGTGCGGCCGGAGACGATGCTGGCCGACACCGCCGTCGCGGTGAACCCGGGCGACGAGCGCTACGCCGACCTGGTCGGCAAGCACGTTGTCCTGCCGCTGGTGGGCCGCCGAATCCCGGTGATCGCCGACGATCACGTCGACGTCGAGTTCGGCACCGGGGCGCTGAAGATCACCCCCGGTCACGACCCCAACGACTTCGAGATCGGCCGCAAGCACGGGCTGGAGGAGATCGGCGTGATCGGCCCCGACGGCCGCATGACCGAGGAGGCCGGCGAGTTCTCGGGCCTGACCGCCGCCGAGGCGCAGACGGCGGTGGTCGAGGCGCTCCGCGAGGAGGGCCGCCTGCGCGCCGAGGAGCCCTACGTCCACTCGGTCCCCTTCTCGCACCGCTCCGGTGAGCGGATCGAGCCGCTGATCTCGCTGCAGTGGTTTTGCCGCATGGACGAACTGGCGCGGCCGGCGATCGAGGTCGTCGAACGCGACGAGGTGGCGATCACGCCGCCGCAGTGGAAGCGCGTTTACCTCGACTGGATGCGGGAGATCCGCCCTTGGTGCGTCTCGCGCCAGCTCTGGTGGGGGCACCGGATCCCCGTCTGGTACTGCGACGCCTGCGACGAGACGATCGTCGCCGAGTCCGAGCCGGAGCGCTGCGGCGCCTGCGGTGGCGAGCTGCGCCAGGAGGAGGACGTGCTCGACACCTGGTTCAGCTCGGCCCTCTGGCCCTTTGCCACGCTCGGCTGGCCCGACGACACCCCCGAGCTGCGCGCCTTCTACCCGACCAGCTTCCTGACCACGGCGCGGGAGATCCTCTTCCTCTGGGTGGCGCGGATGATCATGACCGGGCTCGAGTTCGTCGGCGACGTCCCGTTCCGCGACGTTCACGTCCACTCGGTGATCCAGGCCCGCGACGGGCGGCGGATGTCGAAGAGCCTCGGGACCGGGATAGACCCGCTGGAGGAGATCGACGTGCACGGCGCCGACGCCCTGCGCTTCGGCCTGCTGGCGATGTCCTCGACCCAGGACGTGCGCTTCTCCGATGCCAAGGTGCAGCAGGGGCGCGACTTCGCCAACAAGCTCTGGAACGCCAGCCGGCTGATCCTGCTCAACGCCGCCGAGGTCGAGCCGGCGCCGCGGCCGAACTGCGTCGAGGACCGCTGGCTCCTCTCGCGGCTGGAGCAGACGATCGCCTCGGTGACCGAGAAACTCGAGACCTACGACTTCGCCCACGCCGTCCAGGAGACCTACTCGTTCTTCTGGCGCGACCTCTGCGACTGGTACCTGGAGATCGTCAAGCCTCGCCTCTACGACGGCGAGGAGGACGTCTCGGCGACGCTTCTCTACGCGCTGGAGCGGGTCCTGGGGCTGCTGCACCCGACGATGCCCTTCGTCAGCGAGGAGATCTGGAGATACCACCCGGCTCGCGAGGGTCACCTCGCCGTGCACCGGTTCCCGGTCGCCGAAGAATCGCTGCTCGACCCGGCCGCCGAGGCTGATGTCGAGGGCGGGATCGGCCTCACCCAGCGGCTGCGCGCCTGGCGCGACCTCGCCGGGGTTCCGGTGGGCGCCACCCTGCCGGCGGTGATCGACGGGGTCGAGCCGCCCGCCTTCGTCTCTCGCCTCTCGCGCTTCGAGTTCGACGGGGTCGGCGCCGCGCCGGTCGCCTCGATCGGCCCGGTGCGGGTCCTCGACTCCGACCAGCTCGACGCCGCGGCGGTCGCCGAGCGGCTGGACAAGCGCCGCCAAGAGTTGCGGGCCGAGGTCGAGCGCGGCGAGCGCAAACTCGGCAACCAGGGCTTCGTCGCCAAGGCCCCGGCCGAGGTGGTCGAGGAGGAGCGCGGCAAGCTCGAGCGCTACCGCGCCGAACTCGCCGAGCTGCGCTGATCGCGGCTGACGCTTACCTCGACTCGCTGGAGCCGGTCGGCTGGCGGCTGGGCCTCGACCGGATGCGCCGGCTGACCACGGCGCTGGGTCTGCCGCAGCACCGCTTCGCCTCGATCCACGTGGTCGGCACCAACGGCAAGTCCTCGGTGACGCGGATGACCGCCGCGCTGCTGCAGGGGCACGGGCTCCGTGCCGGCGCCTGCGTCTCTCCCCACGTCGACCGCTGGTCGCAGCGGACGCTGGTGCAGGGGGAGGAGATCGGCGCGGCGGCCTGGGAGCAGGCGGTGGCGCAGGTTGTCAGCGCCGCCGAGGGGGTCGACCGCACGCTCGAGGAGGGGGACGCGGTGACCCAGTTCGAGGCAGCGACGGCGGCGAGCTTCGTCGCTCTCGCCCGGGCGCGGGTCGAGGTGGCGGTGGTCGAGGCCGGCCTCGGCGGCCGCCTCGACGCGACCAACACGATCCCCTCCCGGGTCGCCGTCCTCACCTCGATCGGCCGCGACCACACCGAGTGGCTGGGGGAGACCGAGGTCGAGATCGCAGCCGAGAAGCTGGCGGTCCTGCGCGACCAGACGATCCTGGTCCTGGGCGAGGTCTCACCCGCGGTGGACGAGCTGGCCGAGCGCACCGCGAGGGAGCGGGGGGCGCAGCTGGTTCGAGCCCCCGCCGATCCGGGTTCAGCTGTGCGTCTGCGGGCCCCGGGCGAGTTCCAGCGCCGCAACTTCGCGCTGGCGTGCACTGCCGCGGAGGCCTTTCTCGGCCAGCTCGACGCCGACGTGGTGGAGGGGGTGGCTGCCACGGTGACAGTGCCAGGACGGCTGGAGCTGGTTGCCGAGCAGCCGTCGATCTACCTCGACGCCGCCCACAACCCCGCCGGCGCCGCGGCGCTGGCGCGATCGCTGCCGGAGGTCGCCGCCGGTCGTCGCGTGGTCGCCTGCCTGGCGGTGCTCGCCGACAAGGACGCGGAGGAGATGGTCGCCGCCCTGACCCCGGTCCTCGACCGGGTCGTCTGCACCGAGCTGCCCGCGGCCGCGCTCGAGGGACAAGGGCGACCGGGCGCCCGGTCGCGGCCTGCCGCGGAGCTCGCCGCGGTCTGCGCCGGGGCCGGGCTGGCCGCCGAGTCCGAGCCGGGGTTCGAGGCGGCTTTGCTCCGGGCCCGGGAGCTGGCCGCGGCGGAGCCGGAAGGGGTTCTGATCGTCACCGGGTCCCACTATGCAATCGGTCCGGCGCGCAGTCTGATCGCCGCCTGACTGTGCGAGGATTCGCGCATGGATCGTCCTCGCAGCGCCGGTTCCGAACTTCTCTCGATGATGGGGCTGGTTGCCGCCGTCGTCGCGATCGTGATCCTCGTCTTCTTCGGGGTCGGGTACTTGTTTGGAAGGCTGTTCCTCTGAGAACAGGGTTAACGTCGGCAGTGGCGAAGTAGACTGCCGCCCCCGCGCGGTCCCCTTTACCCCATGAATTCCCCTTTCCAATGCCCCTAGCGATCTTCGGCATCACCGACGACGGCCTCAACCTCGCCGCCACCCTCATCCTGCTGATGCTGGTCGTTCTCTGGCTGGCGCTGATCGTCTACACCTACCTCGACGCGCGCCGGCGGATCTCCGATCCGTTCCTGGTCGCCTGCGCCACCGTCGCCTCCTTCTTCCCGTACATCGGCACCGCCGTCTACGCGATCGTCCGCCCGCCTGAGTTCCTCGAGGACGCCCATGAGCGCGAGCTGGAGATCAAGGCGGCGGAGTTGCGGGTGCGGCAGCTGAGCGAGCAGAGCTGCCCCAACTGCGAGTTCCCGATCGAGCGCAACTACCTGCGCTGCCCGAGCTGTCAGCGCCGCCTCAAGGACCCCTGTCCGACCTGCAACAAGCCGGTCGATCCGCGCTGGGGTCTCTGCCCCTTCTGCGAGACGAACCTCGGCGGTGGCGGCGAGCGGTCGCGCCGCAAACAACGTAGAGACCCCGAGGAGCGCCAGGCACAGCCTCGACCGGCCCAGCCACGTCAGGCACAGCCGCGACAGCAGGCCGAGCCGCGGCGCCGTAAAGCGCCGCCCGAGGCGCAGGAGGGGGCACAACCAACCCAAGAGCAAAGGAGCCCCCGCCGTGAGCCGGACCCTGATCCTCGTCAAGCCTGACGCCTTCGAACGCGCCCTCACCGGTGAGGTGATCGCCCGCTTCGAGCGCAAGGGCCTGCGGATCGCGGCGCTGAAGTCGATGCGCGCATCCGAGGAGATCGCCAACCAGCACTACGCCGAGCACACCGACAAGCCCTTTTTCGGCGAGCTCGTCACCTTCATCACCGGTGGCGCCCTGGTGGCGATGGTCCTCGAGGGGACGGAAGCTGTGAAGGCCGCTCGCCAGCTGATCGGAGCGACCAACCCGGTCGAGGCCGCTACCGGCTCGATCCGCGGCGATTTCGCCCTCGAGGTGACCTTCAACATGGTCCACGGCTCCGACTCCGACGAGTCGGCCGAGCGCGAGATCGGGATCTGGTTCCCCGAGTTGACGTAGGGCTCGGGCCGGCGGGTCCTGTCCCCGATTTGGTACCACCATCCCTGTCGGGATGGTCCCCCAAATCGGCGCCACCCGCCGGCAGGTGCGTATGAGTCTGACTCTGGCATCTGGATCGCCTCAGAGGAGGGAGATCCTCGAGAAGTTGGGTTTGGCCTTCGAGGTGGTTGTGCCCGGGGTCGAGGAGCTTTCTTCGGGCGACCCCGAGTACCTGGTGGTCGAGAACGCTCGCCGCAAGGCAGCCGCGGTCGCAGGCGAGATGGTGATCGCCTGCGACACCGACGTCGTCCTCGACGGTGAGGTGCTGGGGAAGCCCGCTGACGAGGCCGACGCGCGCCGCTACCTCGATCGCATGTCGGGCCGCGCCCATACGGTCATGAGCGGCCTGGTCGTGATCGAGGACGGCGAGGAACGCAGCGGGTTGGAGAGGACGACCGTCGTCTTCAAGGAGCTCTCGGCGGCCGAAAAGGACCGCTACGCCGCGTTCGGCGAGTGGCGGGGCCGTTCCGGTGGCTACGCGGTCCAGACCCTCGGCTCGAGCCTCGTCGAGCGGCTCGAGGGCAGTGTCTCCAACGTCGTCGGCCTGCCGGTCGGGCTGCTGGCCGAGCTGGCGCCTCTCCTCTTCACACGGCCCTGATCAAACTCACAGAACGCTTAACCGCGTTTGCCATCATCGGCCCTGTAAATGGGCATTTTCAGCAACCTCATTCGCTTCGGCGGAAGAGACATGGCCGTGGACCTCGGCACCGCCAACACGCTCGTTTACGTTCGGGGGCGCGGAATCGTCCTTTCCGAGCCCTCGGTGGTGGCGATCGATTCGGTCAGCGGCCATGTGCACGCGGTCGGGGTCGAAGCGAAGCGGATGCTGGGCCGCACCCCCGGCACGATCACCGCGATCCGCCCGCTCAAGGACGGGGTGATCGCCGACTTCGACGTCACCGAGCAGATGCTGCGCCACTTCATCACCTCGGTGCACCGGAGCCGCTTCGCCCACCCGCGGGTCGTCGTCTGCGTGCCCTCCGGGGTCACCGGGGTCGAGAAGCGGGCCGTCGAGGAGGCCTGCCTCTCGGCTGGCGCCCGCCAGGCATATCTGATCGAGGAGCCGATGGCGGCGGCGATCGGCGCCGGCCTGCCGGTCGCCGAGCCGACCGGATCGATGATCGTCGACGTCGGCGGCGGCACCACCGAGGTGGCGGTGATCAGCCTCGGCGGCATCGTCGTCTCGCAGTCGATCCGGGTCGGCGGCGACGAGCTCGACGAGGCGATCGTCGCCCACTGCAAGCAGAACTACAAACTGGCGATCGGCACGCAGACGGCGGAGGAGGTCAAGCTCGAGGCGGGCTCGGCCTCGCCGCTGCCGGAGGAGGTGCGGACCGAGATCCGCGGCCGCGACCTCGTCTCCGGCCTGCCGAAGACGATCGAGCTGACCTCCGAGGAGGTGCGCGGGGCGCTGGAGGAGCCGGTCAGCCACGTCGTCGCCGCGGTCAAGGAGACCCTCGACCGGACGCCCCCGGAGCTTGCGGGTGACATCATGGACAGGGGCATCACCCTCGCTGGCGGTGGCGCGCTGCTGCAAGGACTGGAGCAGCGCCTGCGCGACGAGTGTCAGATGCCCTGTCAACTGGCAGAGTCGCCATTGACGTGCGTGGCGGTCGGCTCGGGCATCTCGCTCGAGGAGGTCGAGACGATTCACCGCGCCGGCAGGAACAACGGAGCGCGCCCCCGGCGTTAGCCAGGCGCTCATGCGAATCAGCGAACTTAGGTCCCCAACGTGTATCGAAAGCAAGTACGCCGCCGCAGGGCGGTTCTGGCCCTGTTGATAGTCGGCTCATTCGTGCTGCTCACCGTCACCTACGGGCAGGGCTCCGGCAGCGTTCAGCGCGGGGTCAGCACGATCTTCAGCCCGCTGCAGGACGTCGCCGACCGGGCCCTGAAGCCGGCTCGCGACCTGGTCAACTGGTTCGACGAGACCTTCGACGCGAAGGGCGACAACGCGCAGCTGCACGACGAACTCCAGGTCGCCCGCGAGCAGGCCGTCGGCGCCAAGACCGCGCTGGCCGAAAACGCGCAGCTGCGCAAGCTGCTCAGCCTCGATCGCAGCGGCGCCATTCCCCCCGGCTACGACCCGGTCACCGGCCGGGTTATCGCCCGCTCGCCGACCGTCTGGTTCGCCGACGTGGCGATCGACGTCGGCTCCGGCGACGGCGTCGAGGTCGGCGACCCGGTCGTCAACGGCGACGGCCTGGTCGGCACGGTGGCGGCCGTCACCGGCGGCTCGGCCCGGGTGACGCTGATCGCCGACCACTCCAGCGCCGTCTCGGCGAAGATCGTCCCGAGCGGGACCCAGGGCGTGATGAAGCCCTCGGTGGGCGACCCCGACGACCTCATCCTCGACTTCCTCGACAGCGAAAAGCGGGTCGGCAAAGGGCAGTCGGTGGTCACCTCGGGCTGGCGCGGCCAGGGCATCGAGTCGGGCTACCCGCCCAACCTGCCGATCGGCGAAGTGGACGAAGCCTCGCTCAAACAGCAGGAGGCCCAGCAGCAGGTCCACGTCCGGCCCTATGCCGACCTCCGTGACCTCGACCTGGTCCAGGTCCTGACCGGGGGATCGCGCGGGTGATCCTCACCCCCAACATCCTCGCCCGCCTGGTCGCGATCGTGATCGCCGGCGTGATCCTGCAGCTCTCCTTCTTTTCGCAGGTGGCGTTCTTCCACGTCAGCCCCGACGTGCTGCCGGCGCTGGTCGTCGTCCTCGGTCTGCTCGGCGGCAGTCTCACCGGGGCGGTCTGTGGGTTCTGGGCCGGGTTCCTGCTCGACTGCCTGCTGATCGGGCCGCTGGGCGGCGCCTCGCTGGTGCTGCTGGCGACCGGTTACCTCGCCGGCCTCTTCCGCGAGCGCTTCGAGATCCACAGCTCCCTGGTGCCGCCGCTGCTCTGCATGGCCCTGACCCTGTTCGCCGAGCTCGGCTTCGGCGCGGTCGAGCTGATGCTGGGGATCGACGCCCCGGTCAGCGGCATGGTGATCCGCGACATGCTGCTGAAGAGCATCTACGCCTTCTTCTTCGGCTGGGCGATCTACATCGGCGTCCGCCGGGCGCTGCGACCGGCTCTGGTCGAGGAGCCGGCGTTGCGCCGCGGCCGACGCCCGACCGTCATGGGAGCCTAGGGACATGTACCTGCGGAACGACGATCGTCCTCAGGGCAGCCGGCTCTACCTGCGGGTGGCCGTGGTCGGCGGCGTGGCCGCGGTGCTCTTCGCCATCCTCTTCTTCCGGCTCTGGAACCTGCAGGTCCTCTCCGGCGACGAGTACCTGGCCGAGGCAAAGAACAACCGCACCCGCGAGTTCAAAGTGATCGCTCCGCGCGGCGACATCCTCGACCGCGACGGCAAAGTGCTGGTCGACAACCGCACCAGCCTGGCGCTGCAGCTGAACACCAGCAAACTCCCGGAGGACCCGGCCGAAGAACGAGCCGAGCTGGCGCGGCTGGGAGAGCTGGCGCAGATGTCGCCGCGCAAGGTGCGGCGGACGATCGCGGAGAGCGAAGAAGTCGCGGCCGGGGCGCCGGTGACGTTGCGGACCGACGTCGGCTACGACCTGATCGCCTACCTCGAAGAGAACCAGGAGGAATTCCCGGGGGTGGCGGTGCAGCGCGTCTTCGTCCGCCACTACCCGAACGGCAGCCTCGCCGCCCACGTGCTCGGCAGCGTCAGCGAGATCAGCGAAGAAGAGCTGAAAGAGCAGCGCTACAGGACCTTGGAGCCGGGCGACGAGATCGGCCAGGCCGGGGCGGAGGCCACCTACGACCGCTACCTGCGCGGCGATCCCGGTCTGACCCGGATCCAGGTCAACGCGATGGGCGAGCCGACCCCCGGCGGCCAGCTGGTTTCGACCCCGCCGACTCCGGGCGACAGCCTTAAGCTGACGATCGACGAGGAAGCGCAGAGGGCCGGCGAGGGCGGACTGGCTGCCCGGGGCCTGCCCGGGGCCTTCATCTCGATGAACATCGACACCGGCGAAATCGTCGCGATGGGTTCGAACCCGACCTACGACCCGACCGACCTGATCGAACCGTCCCAGGCGCAGGTCAACGAACTGTACCGGGACGAAGTGCTGGCGCCGCTGGTCAACCGGGCGACCGAAGGCGCCTATCCGACTGGGTCGATCTTCAAGATCATCACCGCCCTGGCGGCACTGGAAAACGGGAAAATCACCCCCGACGAGAGCATCGTCGACAACGGCGAGATCGAAGTCGGCACCGACACCTTCGAAAACGCCGGCGGCGTCGCCCACGGCGCGGTGGAACTGCGCCGTGCCCTGCAGGTCTCCTCCGACGTCTACTTCTACCTGCTGGGTTGGGACATGTGGGAGACCAACGAGCTGCAGGACGAGGCCCGCAAGCTCGGCATCGGGCGACCCACCGGTCTCGACCTTCCCGAGGAAGGCGAAACCCTGCTCCCGGACAAGCAGTGGCGCAACCAGCTCTTCAAGGAAGAACTGACCGACCGTCCCTGGTCGGCGGGCGACAACATCCAGCTCGCCACCGGGCAGGGGGACCTGCAGACCAACCCGCTGCAGATGGCGATCGCCTACGCCGCCCTCGGCAACGGCGGCAAGATCGTCACCCCGCACGTGGGGAAGGAAATCGAGGACGCCGCCGGCCGGGTGCTGAAGGAATTCGAGCCGAAGGTCCGGCGCCGGGTCCACATCGACCCCGGCTATCGCACCGCGATCCTGGAAGGGCTGCACGCCGCCGCGCAGGAAGGCGACGGCACCGCCGCCGGCGTTTTCGGCGGCTTCCCGATCGAGATCGCGGGCAAGACCGGGACCGCGGAACGCCGCGGCCACGGCGACCAATCGTGGTTCGCGGCGCTCTCCCCGTACCCCGACCCGCGTATCGTGACTATCGCCACCGTCGAGGAAGGCGGCTTCGGAGCCGAATCTGCGGCCCCTGTCGTCCTTGACATTCTCGAAGCGATCTACAAGAAACAGGCCGCGGCAGTCTCGAGCGCCGGTGGAGCGGAATGAACACCTACGCCACCCGAACCAGGAACACCCGGCCGGAGCCCTTCGCGGTCCACGTCGGCCTCGGCGAGCGCCTCGGCCTGGCCCACATGGACTGGCCGCTGACGATCGCCGCGGTCGGCCTGATCGCCTTCAGCATCTTCACCCTCGGGCAGGCGACCCAGAACGACGTCCCCGGCGACCCCAACTACTTCGTCGAGCGCCAGGCGATCTACGCCCTGCTCGGAATCGTCGGCATGGTGATCCTGACCCGGATCGACTACTCCCGCTTCCGCGAGCTGCGGGTCGGGATCTACACCTTCCTCTGCGTCACGATCTCCATGGTCTTCTTCTTCGGCTTCGCCGCCCGCGGCTCGCGGCGTGCCTTCGAACTTCCCTTCTTCTCCTTTCAGCCATCGGAGCTCGGCAAGCTCCTGCTCGTGCTTGCGCTTGCCGGGTTCGTTATCGATGGCGCCAGACGCGGGTCAGCGGTCCAGCGCACGGTGCGCTACCTCTGCCTCGGTCTGGCACCGGCTGCCCTCGTTTTCCTGCAGCCCGACCTCGGCACCTCCCTGGTGTTCGCGGTCGCCACCCTTGCCGTCATGTACTTCGGAGGCGTCCCCTGGACGCACTTCGCGGTCATCGGCGGTGTGCTGACCGCGCTTGTCGCGTTGGTCCTGGTCGTCGCTCCGGCGACCGGGGTCCCGCTCTTGAAGGGCTACCAGGAGGAACGTCTGACGTCCTTCCTCAGCCCCGACGAGCATGCCGACGGCGCGGGCTACCAACAGAACCAATCAGTGGTCGCCATCGGCTCCGGTCAGGAGACCGGCCGTGGCGACAAAGCCACCCAGACGCGGCTCGACTTCGTTCCCGAGCGGCACACCGACTTCATCTTCGCGGTGATCGGTGAGCGCTACGGATTCATGGGCGCCGCGTTAGTCCTATCCCTATACGCCCTGCTCTTCTGGCGGGCGCTGCGGATCGTGACGCTTTCGAAGAACTCATACGGAGCCCTGGTAGCGGGCGGCATCGCCGTCATGCTGCTGTTCCAGACCTTCGTCAACGTGGGGATGAACCTCGGCATCATGCCGATCACGGGAATCCCCCTGCCGTTGATGAGTTATGGAGGGTCCTCCGTACTCGCTACCTTCCTGGCGGTCGGCGTTCTTCAGAGCATCAACGTCCAAGCGCATCTCAGTCAGAGGGGAAGGTTCGCCTGGTGATCTCTGGAAAGAGATCCGGCATCGCGTACCTAACCGAACTGAGCTGAACAACAAATGAAAAAAACGATTTTGGTCTCCGCCGAGCGCGGTGAGACCCGAGTGGCCGTCCTCGAGGCAAAGCAGAAAGGCGGCAAAAGCCACGTCGCCGAGCTTTACATCGAGCGGCGGGGCCGGCGATCGATCGTCGGCAACATCTACAAGGGGAAGGTCGACAACGTCCTTCCCGGAATGGAGGCCGCCTTCGTCGACATCGGCCTCGAGCGCAACGGCTTCCTCCACGTCGACGAGATCCTGATGCCGAACGGCGAACAGGCGCCGAAGCGCGGCCGCGGCAGCGGCCGCCGCATCAACGAGCTGATCAAGCCCGGGCAGGAGATCCTCGTCCAGGTCGTCAAGGACCCGCTGAAGACGAAGGGCGCCCGGCTTTCGATGAACTGTTCGATCGCCGGCCGCTACCTCGTCTACGCGCCCCATGGAAGCGGCGTTGGGGTAAGTCGCCGGCTGACCGACAAAGAGCGCGACCGGTTGCGGAAGATGGTCGACCGCACCTACAAAGGTCCCGGCGGGCTGATCGTCCGCACCGCCGCCCACGGCGCCAAAAAAGCCGACTTCGTCCGTGAGATCAGCTACCTGCAGAAGCTGAACGAGGTGCTGGAGCGCCGCTCGGAGTCGACCAAGGCGCCGGCCCTCGCGTTCCAGGAGGCCGACCTCTCGATCCGCGTCCTCCGCGACGTCTTCCTCAACGAGTTCGAGAAGGCGGTGATCGATTCGCCGAAGCAGTACGAGCGGGTGACCAGCTTTTTCCAGCGCACCGCTCCCGAGCTGGTCGACGGGGTGGAACTCTACGAGGGCAGCAAGCCGCTGTTCGAGAAATGGAAGGTCAACGAGGCGATCGAGTCGACCCTGAACCGCCGGGTCGACCTGCCCTCCGGCGGCTATCTGATCATCGACTACGCCGAGGCGCTGACCGTGATCGACGTCAACAGCGGCTCCTTCACGGGCCGCGGCAAAGGCGGCCTCGAGGAGACGATCACCAAAGTCAACACCGAGGCCGCCGAGGAGGCGGTGCGACAGCTGCGGCTGCGTGACATCGGCGGGATCATCGTCGTCGACTTCATCGACATGGCCCGGGCCAGCAACCGCGACAAGGTCCTGAAGACGATGCGCAAAGCGCTCGACGCCGACAAGTCGAAGAGCTATGTGGTCGAGGTCTCACCGCTGGGTCTGGTCGAGATGACCCGCCAGAACATCACCGACGGGGTGCGGGAGGTCCTCACCGCGCCGTGCCCGACCTGTCATGGCGAGGGCGTCACCCTCTCGGCCGAGACGGTGGCCCTCGAAGGGCTGGGCAAACTGCGCGACATCGCCGCCGAGAAGGGCGATGACGAGGCCTTCCTGATGCGCGTCAACCCAAAAGTCGCCCATGAGCTGACCGATCCCGACAGCGGCCTGACCGAGCTCGAGCAGGAAACCGGCAAGCGGTTCCACTTCGAGGGTGGCGAGGCGCTGGCGATCGACACCTTCGAGCTGGTCGAGTCCGGCAACCGTGGCGAGATCGAGGAGCGGGCGCTGCCGTTCAAGGTCGGCGAGGAGGTGCTGGTCAAGATCGACGAGCCGCACATGTACAACGCCGACGACGCGGTGGCCAGGATCGACTCCTACATCGTCAGCGTCACCGGTGCCGGTCGCTTCGTCGGCGAGCGCAAGCTGGTGCGGATCGACGAGGTCGAGCGCTCCGCGGCGATCGCCTCGCTGCTGGGCGGCGATTCCGCCAACGGATCCGGAGGAGGCGAGGAGAACGGCTCCCAGCTAGAATCCGACGCTCCTTCGCGTAAACGCAGTCGCGGCCGCCGGGGCGGTCGGGGGCGTTCGCGCGCCAAACAAGGCAGCAAGGACGAATGAGCACTTACGCAGTCATAGAGAGCGGCGGCAAGCAGTACAAAGTCGAGGAGGGCACGACCCTGCTCGTCGATCGGCTCGATGCCAAGGAGGGCGACAAAGTCGCCCTCCGCCCGGTCCTGTTCCGCGGCGACGAGGTCGTCGCCGGGGCGAAAGACCTGGCGAAAGTCAAAGTCGAGGCGAAAGTCACCGAGCACCTGCGCGGGCCGAAGATCAAAGTCTTCAAATACAAGGCGAAGAAGGGCTACCGCCGCCGTGCCGGCCATCGCTCCGAGCTGACCAAGCTCGAGGTGACCAAACTGAAAGGGAAAGGCTAGGCATGGCGCACAAGAAAGGGCTCGGCTCCAGCCGCAACGGCCGCGAATCCAACCCCAACATGCTCGGGGTCAAGGTTTTCGCCGGTCAGAAGGTCACCGGCGGCGAGATCATCGTTCGCCAGCGCGGCACCCGCTTCTGGCCGGGCGAGGGCGTCGGCATCGGCCGCGACCACACGATCTTCGCGACCCGCGAAGGCACCGTGGAGTTCAAGCAGGCCCGCAAGGGCCGCACCATTTCGGTTCTGCAGGACTAGACGACCGAGGGGGCAGCCGGCGACTTCGGCAACCCTTCGGCGCGCAATTTTCTACGTTCTGCGCACAAAACGTTGCATTTGATCCGCTAGCCTGGCACCATGGCTGTGATGGCAAGGGACGCATGGACCGACGATCGCCTCGATGACCTAAACCACAGGGTGGATGCGGGGTTCACCGAGACGCGGGACGAATTCCGTGCGGTCCGCGCAGAGATGCGGGCCGAATTTCAGGCAGTGAGGGTCGAGATGAAAGGTGAATTCCAGGCTGTCCGGGCGGAGATGAAGAACGAATTCCGGGCGGTTCGAGCCGAGATGAAGGGTGAATTCCAGGCAGTTCGGGCGGATCTGGGGGGTCAGATAGCGGCGCTGCACCGAACCACGTTTCAGCTCTTCGCTGGAATGATGGTCACGATGGTCTTGGGCTTCGGAGGGATGATCGTCACCTTCCTCGTCCAGGCTTGATGCCCAAGGCCCCTTCCGATGTATGACAAGGCGAAAATCTGGGTCGAGGGCGGTGCCGGCGGGAACGGCAACATCTCCTTTCGGCGTGAGGCGCACGTGCCGCGCGGTGGGCCCGACGGCGGCGATGGGGGGCACGGGGGCGATGTCGTGCTCGTTTGCGATCCGTCGCGGCGGGACCTCGGCGCCCTGAGGGGGAGCAAGCACTTCCGGGCGCAGCGGGGGCGGCACGGGGAAGGCTCGAACCGGCAGGGGGGGCGTGGGGAGGATCTGGAGATCCCGGTGGCCGTGGGGACGCAGGCGACCGCGGTCGACGGCAGCCTCGTCGACCTCGTCGCTTCGGGACAGCGGGCCGTGGTCGCTCATGGCGGTCGCGGCGGTCACGGCAACCGGCGCTTCACCACCTCGACCCGGCAGGCGCCGCGCTTCGCCGAGAACGGAAGCGCCGGCGAAGCGGACTGGATCGAGCTGCGGCTGAAGCTGCTGGCGGACGTCGGGCTGGTCGGGCTGCCGAACGCGGGCAAGTCCTCGCTGCTGGGACGGCTGACGCGGGCGGCCCCGAAGGTCGCCGATTACCCGTTTACGACGATCTCGCCGGTGCTGGGGACGATCGAAGGAGAGGACCGCCAGGCGGTCCTCGCCGACATCCCCGGCCTGATCGAAGGGGCGGCGGAGGGGGCCGGGCTCGGTCACGAGTTCCTCGCCCACGTCGAGCGCTGCTCGATGCTGGTTCACCTCGTCGACGTCGCCCCGCTCGAGGGCGACCCCGTCGCCAGCTACGAGACCGTCCGGGGGGAGCTCGCAGCCCACGGGGCTGGTCTGGAGCGCCTGCCCGAGCTGATCGTGCTCAGCAAGCGCGACCTGCTGCCGTCCGCCGAGATGGAGGCGGCGGTGGCGGAGTGGCGGGAGCGCCTCGGCGATCGCACCCTGGGCGTGCTGGCGGTCTCCTCGGCGACGGGGGAGGGGTTGGGCGATCTGCGGCAGCTGATCCTCGCCGAGCTGCCCGAGCTGGCGCCGGCCCCGGCACCCGGCGAGTCTCCCGGGCCCGAGTTCGAGGTCGAGCACCGCGTCTACCGGCCCGCGGGCGAGGGCGGCTACTGGGTCGAGCGCGAGGACGACGGCGGGTTCCGGGTCCTCGGCCGGGGGGTCGAGATCCTCTTCGAGCGCCACGACACCAAAAACGAAGAAGCGCTGGGCTACCTGGAGCAGCGGCTGAAGGAGATGGGCGTGATCGCCGCCCTCGACCGCGCCGGCTTCGAGTCCGGTGACGACGTCCGCATAGGAGACCTCGAGTTCGAGTTACACGTCTAGGGTCATCTGGACGAACGCTCAGCTGAGATTGGAGAGACCCGCGGCGACGGCGAAGCCGAGAACCGTGACCAGTCCGGCGCCGCGGCCGGCGTCCTCGCGGGCGTCGGGAATCATCGAGTCGATCAGCATCACCAGGAGAGCGCCGGCGGCGAAGCCGTCGATCGCCGCCCGCGCATCGGCGCTGACCGCGTCGGCGATCAGGTAGCCGACCACGGTGGCGAGCGCGCAGATCGCCGCCACCAGCGCCCAGAGCCGCAGGATCGCCTCCCGCGAACGCCCGGTTTTCCCCATGTCGCTGGCCGACCCCAGCGACTCCGGCAGGTTGGAGACGAAGATCGCGACCAGCAGGGAGATGCCGACGCCCTGTCCCGAGGCGATGCCGATTCCCAGTACCAGCTGCTCCGGGATGCCGTCGAGGAAGGCGCCGAGAGCCAGCGCGGTGCCGCTGCCGCTTCCTTCGGTCCGTCCCTGGCGGCCGCGGCCGGTCGCCATCCTTCGCGAGATCAGCCCGTCGAGCGTGTAGTAGGTGAGAGCGCCGACCGCGAGTCCCGCGCCGGTATATCCGGCGCCGCTGATCGCCAGGCCCTCGGCGGCGAGCTCGAAGCTGACGGCGCTGATCAGCGCCCCGGCACCGAAGGAGAGGACGTAGCCGACCTGCCGCCGCGGCCAGCGAAGCTCAGCAGAGCGCCGATGACCAGCGAGCTTGCGGCAAGCGCGCCCCAGCCGAGTGCGGACCCCATCTCGGCTACTTTCCCGGCCATGACTCTGGTCGTCAAGCTCGGATCCTCGATTGTCGCCGCCGACGACGGCGCCCTGCGCACCGACGTGCTCGACTCGGTCTGCGAGCAGGTCGCCCAGCTGGAGCGAAGCGGGGAGCGGGTGGTGATGGTCACCTCCGGCGCGATCGCCCGTGGCATGCGGCTGATGGAGCTGCCGGCGCGGCCGCGGGCGATGGACGAGCTGCAGGCGGCCTCGGCGGTCGGCCAGGGCGACCTCTTCCGCGCCTACGAGAGCCGGCTCTCCCGACATGGCACCCGCGCCGCCCAGGTCCTGCTGACCGCGGCCGATATCGCCGCCCGCACCAATTACCTCAATGCCCGCCAGACCCTCAGCCGCCTGGTCGAGTGGGGGGTTGTCCCGGTCGTCAACGAGAACGACACCACCGCCACCGACGAGATCAGCTTCGGCGACAACGACTTCCTCGCCGCCCAGGTGGCGCTGCTCCTGGAGGCGCGGCTGCTGGTCCTGCTGACCAACGTCGAGGGGCTGCTCTCCGGTGACCCGCGCTCGCAGCCGGAGGCCGAGCTGATCCCCGAGGTGACCGACTTCGCCCAGCTCGATCGCCTCGAGATCGGCGACCGGACCTCGGTCTTCGGCTCGGGCGGCATGCGCAGCAAGGTGGCAGCGGCGGAGATGGCGAGCGAGGCGGGGATTCCGGCAGTGGTCTGCAACGGGACCAGAGGCGGGACGCTGCTGGCCGCCGCCACGGGCGAGGCCTGCGGCACCCGCTTTGCGGCGGGTGCCACCAAGACCTCCAGTTTCAAGCTCTGGCTCAAGTACGCGAAGCCGACGCGCGGGAGGCTGATCGTCGACGCGGGCGCAGCCCGTGTTCTCCGCGAGAGCGGATCCAGCCTGCTGCCGGTCGGGATCGCCGCTGTCGAGGGCGACTTCGAGGCCGGCGACGCGATCGACGTCGCCGGCGACGGCGAGACGATCGGCAAAGGGATCAGCGACTACTCCGCGCGCGAGCTGCAGCGGGTGATCGGGATGAAGAGCGCCGAGGTGCGCGAGTTGCTGCCGCACGCGGCCGACGAGGTCATCCACCGCGATCGCTTCGTTCTGCTCTAGGCCCCCAGCTACCCTTTGCCGATGGCCGTGACCGAGACCACCGTCGCCGAGAGCTGCGCCGCCGCCAAGCGCGCCGCGCGCCAGATCGCCACCGCCTCGCCCGAAGCGAAGAACGCCGTCCTGGCGGCGACGGCGCGGCTGCTCGAAGAGCGCTCCGAGGAGATCCTCGAGGCCAACGCCGGCGATCTCGGCGACGAGCGCGCCGCCGGGCTGACCGAGGCGCTGCGCGACCGCCTGCGCCTGAACTCGGGGCGGGTCGCGGCGATGGCCGAGGGCGTGCGTGTGGTCGCCGCGCTCGACGATCCTGTCGGCGAGGAGCTGGAACGTAAAACGCTTGCCAGCGGCATCGACCTGCGCAAGGTGCGGGTCCCGCTCGGGGTGATCGCGGTCGTCTACGAGGCGCGCCCCAACGTCACCGTCGACTGCGCCGCGCTGACGATCAAGAGCGGCAACGCGATCGTCCTCCGCGGCTCCAGCTACGCCGAGCGCTCCAACGCGGCGCTGGCGGCGATCGTCCGCGAGGCTCTGGCCGAGGAGGGCCTGCCGGAGGACGCGGTGCTCTCGCTGGGCGGTGGCGGCCACGAGGAGCTGGCCGAGCTGGCCACCCAGGAGGGCCTGGTCGATCTCCTGATCCCGCGTGGCGGCGAAGGCCTGAAGGCGGCGATCAAGAAGGTGGCGACGGTGCCGGTGATGTACGCGGCCGCGGGCAACTGCCACGTCTACGTCCACGCCGACGCCGATCCGGAGATGGCCCGTCGCATCGCGGTCAACGCCAAGGTCCAGCGGCCTGGAGTCTGCAACGCCGCCGAGACGCTGCTGATCGACGCCGCAATCGCCGATCGCTTCGCCCCGGCTGTGCTCGCCGACCTGGCGGCGGAGGGGGTCGAGCTGGTCGGTGACGAGCGGGTCCGCGCCGCCGCTGCCGGCGTGGAGGTCGGTCCCGCGACCGACGAGGACTGGGACAGCGAGTACCTCGGCCTGAAGCTGGCGGTTGCCGTCGTCGATTCGGTCGAGGACGCGGTCGAGCACGTCAACAGCCACGGCACCGGCCACTCCGAGGCGATCGTCACCTCCTCCGAGGAGGCGGCCGAGGCCTTCGCGACCGGGGTCGATGCGGCAGCCGTCTACGTCAACGCCTCGACCCGCTTCACCGACGGGTTCGAGTACGGGATGGGAGCGGAGATCGGCAACTCGACCCAGAAGCTCCACGCCCGTGGGCCGATCGGGATGCGCGAGCTGACGACCTTCAAGTACGTCGCGCACGGCAGCGGCCAGGTGCGTGAGTAGCTCGAAGGGCGGGGCGGTCGGCGTGCTGGGGTCGGCCTTCAACCCGCCGCACCTCGGCCACCTGGCGCTCGCCCAGGAGGCGCTCTGGCAGCTCCGGCTCGACGAGGTGATCTTCGTCCCGACCGGGCAGCCGCCGCACAAGCGGATCGCCGAGGAGCCGGGTCGCGAGGCGCGGATGGAGATGACCCGGCTGGCGGCCGCGGAAGATCCGCGCTTCTCGGTCTCCGCTCTGGAGGTCGAGCGCGAGGGGCCGTCCTACACGTATGAGACCTTGGAGGCACTTGCAGAGGACCGGGCCGACACGCAGCTGGTGTTCGTGATGGGAGCGGACGCTGCGGTGGGGCTGGAGAGCTGGCGCAAGCCGGAGCGGGTGGTCGATCTCGCGAGCCTGGCAGTGGCGTGGCGAGCGGGCGTCTCAGCGGCTGACGTCGCCGCGGTTTTGCGCAGTCTCGGTTGCGAGCAGCGGGCGACGATGCTGGAGATGCCGCAGTTCGGCGTCTCCTCCTCCGCGGTGCGCGAGCGGGCCACCCAGGGCCGGCCGTTACGGTTCCTGGTCCCCGATGCAGTTGCGAGCTTCATCGAGGAGAAGGGGATCTACCGATGAGCCAAGCCCAGTCCGAGCAGTTGGCCCGCAGCCTGGTGGCGATCGCCGATGCGAAAAAAGCCGAAGACCTCGTCGTTCTCGACATGCGGGAGCTGGTCGCCTACACCGACTTCCTCGCGATCTGCACCGCCCGCAGCGAGCGGCAGGCGCGGGCGATCGTCGACGAGGTGAGGGTGCGGGTGAAGCGCGAGTCGGGCCTGCTTCCGGGCGGGGTGGACGCCGGCGGCGAAGTGGGGTGGACGATCCTCGACTACCTCGACTGCGTCCTCCACGTCTTCACGCCGGAGGCGCGGGAGCGCTACTCCTTGGAGGATCTCTGGCGCGACGCACCGCGGCTCGAGCTCGATCTCGACGCCCCGGAGGCGCCCGAAGCGGCCAGTGCCTGAATAACGTCCGAGCGGCTCCCTACGGTTGCCGCCCATATGAATGGGTTCAGACGTTCGCTGTTCGGGTACCGGCGCGCGGAGGTGGAGGAGGCGATCTCCTCCCGCGACGCGCAGATCCTCGGTTTGGGGCGGCAGGCAGCCGCTCAGAGCGAGACGATCATCGAGATGGAGACCGAGACGACCGTGCTCGCCGGGATGGTCTTGGAGCGCGAGCGCGAGATCCGCTCGCTGGACGGACGGCTGCACGAGGCGAACGAGTGCCACGACCGCAGCATCGCCGCGCTCGACGCGATCACCGCGCGGCTGGAGGAGCTGGAGACCCAGGCCCGCGGCCAGGCGACCCGGATCCGGATGAAAGCCCTGCGCGAGGCGGTCGAGGTGAGCAAGAAGGTGAAGGCTCTGACCGACGTCGACCCCGCTTACCAATCCGAGCCACAGGCGACCGCCGGGCCCGAGCCCGCAGCGGAGGACGAGGGCCTGTACGCGGGACGCGTCAAGCTCGAGATCGGACCGCTCGGCGACTTCTCCCAGCTGGTCGGCTTCGAGGACGCGGTCGGCCAGCTCGGGGCGTCCGAGATCTCCGTGGAGCGCTTCTCCGAGGGCCGCGCCACCTTCTCGATGAACCTCGACCAGCCGGTAGACCTCCTGCGGGAACTCGAGGAGTTGTCCAACGTCGACTTCAAGGTCCGCCACAACGCCCCGGACAACCTGATCCTCGATGTCGACGAGGAATCGGGCCCGGAGCAGCGCGCCGCGTAGCTCCGCGGCCGTCCGCGGTAAACTCGCGGGCCCAACCTGGGGCTGTAGCTCAGCTGGAAGAGCGCGTCGCTGGCAGCGACGAGGTCAGGGGTTCGAGCCCCCTCAGCTCCACTTAGAAGCCTCGGTCGAACCCCCGACCAGATCGGATTTGGCCTAGCCCGAGACGACGTGCAGTGTCCCGCTGGGCGATGTGAACCTGTAGGCCCCGCTTCCTATCGCGTTTGCCGGGCAGAGGAAACCGCCTCCGGACAGCGGGATGGTGCTGTTGACGTCGATTGTCGCCGGGGTCCCACCTGTGATGGTGCCGACCGGGGTGTTGCTGGTTTTGAAGATGCAGCTGACCCCCAAGAACTGAATTGTCGTTTCTGTGCCGCTGCTTGTCAGCAGGCCGTTGTCAGTATCGGGGATGTGGTGGATTTCCCAGGTGCCGCTGGCGAGCTGGTCGACTGTGGTGCTGCAGCCGCTCTTGGTGTGGGGCTCGTAGGTGCCTTTTACTGTTTCCGTTGTATTGCCTTCGTTGGTGATCACCATCCTGAGTGTGCCTCCGGTGCATGTAACGATCGTGGTGGATCCCGTTTTCCACAATGTGCTGGTCTCGACGCTGGCGTCCAGTGTCATGCCAACGATCTCGCGATTGGGGCAATGGGAGCCGATTGGTGTGCTTGTGCAGAGCACGGTCGCGGAGGCCGTTCCCGTTCCGAAGATCGTCGCCAGCGCCGCCACTCCGAGGACGCAGAGGCCGGCCCTCTTGAGCTGCTTCATGAGACTCTCCTTGGTCAGGCTCGGCCCGATCCGAGCCAGGGTGTCAGTGGTAACACGCCCGTCGATATCGCGCAAGAACAATTGAGTTTTCAAGTGTTATCGCTTCTCAAGCCTCGTGTGTGCTGCTTCCCCGCGCCCCGTGGCGTGAGGTGCGAGGGTCAGCGGAGTGCGCAAGTCGCGAGTTCGGCGGCAGCCTTTGAGTTCATCTCTATGGACGCGGGGATCAGGAGGCAATTCCCTCCCCTGGATGCCACGGCGCGACGACCCACAGATCGGACTCGGGAAGGCGATCCGCACGCTGCGCACCGAGGGCAAGCTGAGCCAGGAGGCGCTGGGCGAGCGGGCGGAGATCCACTCGACCTGGATCTCACACATCGAGTCGGGTCGGATCAACCCGACCTGGGGCAACGTGCGGCGGATCGCCCGGGGGCTGAAAGTGCCGCTGCCGCGGCTCGCGCAGCTGGCCGAGGACTACGAGGCAGAGCTCGGCGGCTGAGGTAAGCCGGCGCCGCGGCGTGCAGTGCTCAATCCAGGGCTCTCCGCTGCCGATGGTTGGAGGTGGGCACGGCAAACGAGCACGTGTTCTCGCACGGGATGCGGGACACGCGGGCGACCCTGGGCCTCTGGGCGCAGCGTCCCTGGCGAGTGCTGCGCGGGTGGGTTTCGCTCAGCCTCGCCGTGGCGCTGGCGCTGCTGGCCGCGACCTGGGTCGTCGCCGGGTTGCTCACCCCCGACCTGACCCCGATCCACATCGCCGGCCTCACCCATCCCTCGGAGCCGGACGACATGCTGCCGATCCTCTACCGCAACTCGCTGGTCCTGGCGCTGCACGCCACCGCCTGCGTCGCCGGCTTCATCGCCGGTGCCTCGATGCCGATCGCGGCCGCCCAGCGGACCGGATTCAGCCGCTGGATCCACGTCAAGGCCGGCGAGTTCGCGATCCTCTTCGTCGCCGCGGTCACCCTCTTCTCGCTCACCACCCAGGCGCTCTACCTCGGCTTCCAGGGCTCGACGCTGGCCTATCAGCTGCAGATCTCCCGCTTCGAGCTGATTCTCAGCGTGCTCCCGCACGCGCTGCCGGAGCTGACCGCGCTCTTCCTCCCGCTCGCCGCCTGGTTGATCGCCAGTCGCCGGGGTGAGTGGAACCAGTTGCTCGCCGCGACGATGATCACGGCGATGCTTGCGATCCCGGTGATCGTCGCCGCCGCGGCGATCGAGGTCTACGTCTGGCCCCAGATTCTCGAGCAACTCTCGCCCGGGCTGCGCCCCCTGCTCTTCTGAGGATCTAGGGTCCAATCCCATGGCCGGGTACTCGCACCGTTCGCTGGTGCAGAAGCTGGGGGTGAAGGAGGGCTCGACGCTGGTCCTGGTCGACGCGCCGGAGTCCGTCGAGGCGACGCTCGGGGAGCTGCCCGCGGGCGTGACCCTGCGCCGCGGCAACCGCGGCGGCCGCGAGATGACCCTCTGGTTCGTCACCACCCGGCGCGAGCTCGAGCGCCGCTTCGACCGGGTCGCGGCGGCGGTCGGGGAGGGCACCCTCTGGATGGCATGGCCAAAGCGCTCGTCGGGCGTCGCCACCGACATCACCGAGGACGTGCTGCGCGAGGTCGTGCTGCCTCGCGGGATGGTCGACACCAAGGTCTGCGCGATCGACGTGACCTGGTCGGGACTGCGCCTGACGCGCCGTCGCACCTCTGCCTCGTAAGATCGCAGCCGCGATGGCGGGCTACGAGCCGAAAGAGATCGAGCGCAAGTGGCAGGCGGTCTGGGCCGAGGAGAAGACCTGGGAGGTCGCCAACCCCGGCCAGCCCGGTTCGGACGACTCGAAGCCGAAGGCCTACGTCTTGGAGATGCTGCCCTATCCCTCGGGCGAGCCTCACGTCGGCCATCTCAAGTGTTACGCCGTCGGCGACGCGATCGCCCACTTCCGCCGCCGCCACGGCTTCGAGGTGATCCACCCGATGGGCTACGACAGCTTCGGCCTGCCGGCGGAGAACAACGCGATCAAAACCGGCGAGCCGCCGCGGGTCGCGACCGAGCGTTCGATCGACTCCTTCCGGCGCCAGTTCCGCGAGTGGGGGATCTCGATCGACTGGTCGCGCGAACTGGCGACCCACACCCCCGAGTACTACCGCTGGACGCAGTGGATCTTCCTGCAGCTGTTCGAGAAGGGGCTCGCCTACCGGACCGAGGCGCCGGTGCAGTGGTGCCCGAAGGACGCGACCGTGCTGGCCAACGAGCAGGTCGTCGACGGCCGCTGCGAGCGCTGCGGCACCGAGGTCGTCCAGCGCAACCTCGAGCAGTGGTTCTTCCGCATCACCGAGTACGCCGACCGGCTGCTGGAGGACTTCGAGCTGCTCGAGTCCTGGCCCGAGCACGTGATCACCATGCAGCGCAACTGGATCGGCCGCTCCGAAGGCGCCGAGGTCACCTTCCGCTGCGAGCAGGTCGACCTCGACTTCCCGGTCTTCACCACCCGCCCCGACACCCTCTTCGGCGCCACCTTCTTCGTCCTCGCGCCCGAGCATCCCGAGCTGATGCGGCTGGTCGCCGGCACGCCCGCCGAGGAGGAGGTGCGCGAGTACGTCAACCGGGTCGGTCGCGAGTCGGCCGAGGAGCGCGGGGCGGAGGATCGCGACAAGACCGGGGTGCCGCTGGGCCGCTCGGTCGTCAACCCGGTCAACGGCGAGGAGATCCCGATGTTCGTCGCCGACTACGTGCTGATGGAGTACGGGACCGGGGCGATCATGGCGGTCCCGGGGCACGACAGCCGCGACTACGAATTCGCCCAGAGGTTCGGTCTGCCCGTCAAGCGGGTGATCGAGGGGGGCGATCAGGAGCTGGCGCGCGACGACGAGGGGCTGCCGTACGCGGGTGACGGGGCGATGACCGGCTCCGGCCGCTTCGACGGCCAGCACAACCGCGAGGCCTACGACGAGATCGTCGCCTGGCTGAAGGGCGAGGGCCGGGGCGAGCCGGCGGTCAACTACCGCCTGCGCGACTGGCTGGTCAGCCGCCAGCGTTACTGGGGGGCTCCGATCCCGGTCGTCTACTGCGACGACTGCGGGATCGTGCCGGTGCCCGCGGACCAACTGCCGGTCGAGCTGCCGGAGATCGAGGACTACGCGCCGCAGGGCAAGAGCCCGCTGGCCGCGGCCGAGGACTGGGTCGCGACCGAGTGCCCTCGCTGTGGCGCCGCCGCCCGCCGCGAGACCGACACGATGGACACCTTCGTCGACTCCTCCTGGTACTTCCTCCGCTACCTGGACGCGCAGAACAGAGCGGCGGCGTGGGAGCGCGAGGCCGCCGACTTCTGGATGCCGGTCGACCAGTACATCGGCGGCGTCGAGCACGCGATCCTGCACCTGATGTACGCGCGCTTCTTCACCAAGGCGCTGGCGGACCTCGGCCATCTGGGTGTGCAGGAGCCGTTCGCCAACCTCTTCACCCAGGGGATGATCACCCGCGACGGGGCGAAGATGTCGAAGTCGAAGGGCAACACGGTCAGCCCCGGCGACTACGTCGAGCGCTACGGCGCCGAC
>Ga0157380_10000324_pt1 | contig 28884 bp, 28 predicted proteins | sample S35metaG_FD_119757 | JGI IMG/M metagenome (GOLD analysis project Ga0157380, IMG submission 119757) | Switchgrass rhizosphere microbial communities from Kellogg Biological Station, Michigan, USA - S3-5 metaG | ecosystem: Host-associated > Plants > Roots > Rhizosphere > Soil | place: USA...
GACGACGTGTCTCACCATCGGACTCAACCAGGCGCTGAAACATCCAGCGTACTCTTTTCTTGCTCTCTTCATCGTTCTCGAACACAGCCAGCGCGCGGTCGGCATCGCGATTCAAGGCCTCGCTCATGGCTCCGACAGCTTCATAATGGCTGACATCAATTGGTTCGTTTTTGTCTCGTGCGGCGGCGGACTCTTCCCACGTCCGCATTAGGGCGTGCTGCAATACCGGTAATTGGTCTGCGCGATCGCCGATGTCGTTCAACAACCGTTGCACGAGTGCCGGTTCGATCTCGGCGCCGGCCATCGCGATTGGCCCTTCGATGACATCACGTTGCTGATCTCGCGAAAGACGCGGGACCAAATACTGCGTGTCATTCAAAGCTTCCGGCAACCCGCGAAACAACGAGCACCTTCCCAAAAAATCTGAACGCATGGTCATGACCACGTAAATCATGCGGTCGTTCCAATTGGGTAAAGGCAAATCGCTGTGACCTGTCGCAGCTAGGAGGAGTTTTACGAAGCTCGCCGCATCGGCTTCAACCTGTGATGCGTCGTGCTGATAGCGAAAGAGTTCTTCGAATTGATCGACTACGACGAGAAGAGCTTCGGTTTCTTTCAAATTCTGTCGTGCAAATTCAACCAGCCCGGCGTTGCTGCGGTTCAGACATACGAGGTTGGCTTCGGACGAAGTGCCGTCGAAGATTCCGGTGAGTGCCCGACTGAGCTCGACAGTTGGATTGCGACCGGGCCGCATCATCGCGATGCGCCAGCCTGCAATCGAGGGATCGATGTAGCCCCGCTTGAGTGCGGGTATCAGGCCTGCGCGCACGAGAGAAGATTTTCCGCTTCCCGACGACCCAACCACCGCGAGAAACCGTTCGTCTTGCAGTCGCTCGAGCAGATCCTCAATCTGTTCGTCGCGTCCAAAGAAAAGATCCGCTTGTTCCGGTTCGAACGGGCGCAGGCCAGGGAAAGGGTTTTCGATTTGGACGGCAACTGTCATTGGCGTTGGGCGATGTCTTTGAGCAGAGTCAGCAATGGTTTGAACGCATCTGGCTGAAAGGTGTCGTACTGTTCGATTAACAAGAACTCCTTACGATTGCGATAGGGAGTTTTTGCCGGCGAAGGTGGAGGGCTTAAATAGATTGCTTCAGCAATGCGGCGACTACGGCTGCGTCGTCGTCGAGCCGTGTCAAGTTCGCGCACATTCTCGCGAAACCAGAGCTCCAACTTTGGATCCCGCCAGTACAAAACTACTCCATCGCTGCTCTTGATGGTTTCGCGGTGATCCTTTCGGCGCAGTTTCTCTTCAACGAAATTCACTGGAGGCAGAGATACAGTTAAGCCCGCGGCGATCAGATACGACTCCAGGTCGCGCACCCGTTCATCGCCAACCGTCCCTTCCACGTATGGATTGTCCTGAGGATGACAGACTAGATAAACGGATGGTCTCTCCGTTGCATCTTTTGTCGGCGGAGTTTTTCGCAGCGTGCTCAGCTTTCCTTCGATAATTTCCTTTAGATATTCGAGGGTCTGATCTTCAAGACGCTCTAAGCCCTCCTGCGGACCCTGCTCGATAGTTGTCTGTAACGAGGCATCGGGTTTCGAGCCCGGCTGCACCCAGAGGATTCGATCAAACTTACGCGCTTCGGCGAGTTCATACTGCAATGCGACGATCGACTTTTCCTCTTCATCTAGAATCAAGCCTCGTTGACTACTCACCAGGTGGACCGACAAGTCGGCTTCTTCAAGAGCTGCGGAGACGCTGGCACGGAAGGACGGAGAATCGAAAGGGAGCGATCCAGCCGGCAAAACAGCGCAGCCCCAGTCTTCCATTTGTTGTGACAGAGCCAGCCGCTGGCTTTCAAGATCGGAGGTAGTCCAGGCGAGATAAACTGAAAGTCGATCGGGCTGCGGCGCGGCGGCGCGAATTTGGTTCAACGCTGATTTGAGGTGTTGGGCCAGCTCATTAATGCGGTCCTTAAACTCCGGACTGTCCGGATCGAATTCGTAGAAGATTTTGCTTTGATCGTCGCGCTCGTAAAAGTCATACCCAAGCGTGGAACCGAAAAGACCGCGGTGTGCATCATCGTCAAGTGGTGTCTTAACGACTTTCACCGCGCGCAAGATGTTACCCACTTTGAAGCCACCTTTAGTCGCTGCGAACTGCTCAAACTTTTGGCGCTCGTCCGTACACCAACGCGATTTGATGCCGGCCGGCGAAACGATCGAAACGAGCAGGGCAGAATCTTTGAGCCCATCAAAAATCTCCGCAGAGAAATCATCGATGCCGCGCAGTTTCTTGTCGCGCCAAATCTCAGCCTTCACGTCGATCTGCGCCAGTCGATCTTTTAGACGTTGGTGAAACTTCTCAACCCAAGCGTCGGAATTGTCGATGTGTGAGAAGCTGATGAAGATATCGTTGGCAAAGCTGCGAACGTAGCTCATGTGATTCCGTATCCGGTCGTGGAAGCAAAGGTCGCTGAACCTCGCGAGGCTACGATGAATTCGGGGTGGCGAGGCTACGACTTGAGTAGAACGTTGGGCTAGTCTAAATCCCGCGCAAGAATATATTGCTTGTTGAAAATCAGCAATCTTGAACTGAGGTAGCTTGAAGTTCAGATCAAAGAGACCACCTGCTTCAGCAGCGTGGAGTTTCAATTTCAACCTGACCAAAAGACTACGCCTAACAAGTTTGCTTTCGCGGCGTCTCATTCACAGCGTGGCTTTAGCAAGGTGAAAACGGGCGCTCTCCCAATCTCAGCCGTTTTGACGGCTTACTTACCAGGAAGAAACCGTTCATTATCTAGCCCTGGAATTCGTTGCCTTGTAATCGGGTTCGCACTATCATATCGCACTCAATGGCTTTGGGCCGCGAGGCCGTACAATCCAATCTTACTTTGACTGAAGCGTGGAGAATGTTGCCATGAAAACGCCAACGTCACCTCAATTCGATCGCTCTACAACGAACTTCAATCGAATTTCTGCTCTCGTCTTGCTGACGGTTTGCCTGGCATCCACAGCCGTTGCGCAGAGCGTCGTGTTTGGTACGGGTGATACCTACCCTGCCGGTACCGGACCGTGGGGCATAGTGTCAGGAGATTTCAACGGTGACGGACATCCCGATCTCGCGGTTGCAAATCACGGACCGGGCGGCCTGGGTAATGGCGTCACGGTCTTAATCTCAAAAGGTGATGGCACATTCAATAGCGGCGTGAGTTATCCCGGAGGGTTAGCCCCGACCTACCTGATCTCCGCGGACTTTGATAAGGATGGCAGGCTCGATCTTGCGACTGCCAACGACGGTGAAAGCAGCATCAGCGTCCTGCGCGGAAACGGTAATGGCACTTTCGCCTCACCTATTAACTATGGGACGCCCGTTAAGCCCCGAGCGATAACCAGCGCTGACTACAACAAAGATGGCTTTCTGGATTTTGCTATCCCCGTTCCCAATGGAATTGGCGTGATGCTGGCGAATGGAACCGGCGGGTTCAATCCGGTAGTGAGTTATCCGGCAGGGGCGTCTACGGGATCATTAAGTCAAGGCGATTTTAATGGCGACAAGAAGCTCGACCTGGTTACGACAAGTGTCACCGGTAAGTTGGCGAGCATCTTGCTTGGCAACGGCGACGGTACTTTTCAGAATGGCGTGATTTCGCCGGTAGGAGTTGATTCACTACCAGACACAGTTGTAGTCGGTGATTTCAATCGCGACGGAAAGAATGATATTGCCGTTGCGTCCTTTGCGCCTCCAGCGATCATGATCATGCTGGGCAATGGAAATGGAACGCTCCGGACGGCAAGTTACATCTCAGGAATCATTAACACGCCGGCAGATTTGAAACTTGGAGACTTTAACGGTGACGGCAAATTGGATCTTGTTTCCACCGGCGTTTTTATCGGACCAAACGCTGATGTATTCCTGGGCAAGGGCGACGGAACGATGAATCCTTCGGTTGGTTTTGGTCTGAGTCCGGGGGGTCTCTCCGCGACAGTTGCAGATTTCAACAGCGATACTCGTCCCGATCTCGCCATCGTTGCGAATGGACTGGTCAGCGTAGTCATGCTCAACGCGACGCCGGGGCTACCGGACAACACTGACTACTTCATTCATCAACATTATCTCGATTTTCTTGCACGCGAGCCTGACGTTCCAGGGTTCGATTACTGGACCGATCATATCGATGAGTGTGGCAACAGTCCTTCGTGCCTGCTCTCAAGGAGGATCGGAACTTCAGCCGCGTTTCTGATTGAGACTGAATTTCAAGAGTCCGGATACTTTGTTTACCGACTCTTCAACGCATCTTTTGGCAGACGACCAAGCTATACAGAATTCACAATCGATCGCGCGAGAGTTATCGGTGGCCCGCAGCTAAATGCGAGCAAGGCAAATCTGGTGAATCTCTTTGTGCAGCGAGATCAGTTCAAAACAATCTATCCCGACTCGCTTAGCAATACTGAGTTCGTTAACAGGCTTTTCGACTCCGCGAATCTCATTCCGTTTACGGCAGAACGCCAGGCTGCGATTGAAGCAATGAATCAGGGTGCGACTCGCGCCACCGTTCTGCGTAGCGTGGTTGACAACACTGCGTTGGTTCAACGCGAATACAATCCTGCGTTTGTGCAAATGCAGTACTTTGGCTATCTGAGACGGACAGAGGATGCGCGGGGATTTCAGTTCTGGCTGGATATTCTCAATCAGCAGCCTACCAACTTCCGCCGGATGGTTTGCGCCTTTATTACTTCAGAAGAGTATCAGCGAAGGTTCACCAACAACATTACACACTCAAACGCCGAGTGTGATCAGTGATTCAACGCGCATATTCGCATCCACAAACTAAAGTCTGACTCTGAACGCCTGTTACGCGCGTTGAACGTCTGCCTTCAAACTCTGAGCAATCAAAGGAACGATGCGGCGAGGCACGTCGATCGCCGCTTTTATATGCCGGGCGTTAGTGAAGTGACCGACGACGTAAACCCCTCGGACATTGGTTTCAAATGTCTCCTCATCATAGACAGGGACTTCAGTAAGCTTACCAGGGGCAGTCCGAACGCCAAGTTGCTTTAATAAGGTCAGGTCTGCGTCACTTCCGATTAAGACGAAAACCACGTCGTTGGGAATTGTCAGCGACTCTCCCTCTTCGGTCGTCAATCGCACTTCATCTTTGCGAATCTCGTCTATGTGTTTGTAGAGAATGACCCGCAGCCGGCCTTCAGCGACTTCACGTTCGAGAGGTTTCCGTACCCAATGCTTCATTGCTCCGGCCTTCGGATCGCGGTTCTCCCAGTCTTCGCGCCAGATGGCCATCGTCGTGCGTGAACCTTCTTCGGACAGAAACAACGCAGCTTCAGCGGCGCTATTGCCACCACCAACCACCAACGATTCGCGACGAACGTAGGCGTATGGTTCTACAAAGCGATGATGCACTTTCGGAAGATCTTCACCCGGGATCTTCAATCGTCGGGGATGGGCCATCGCTCCAAACGCGAATAAGACTCGGCGCGCCTTGTATTCGCCGCAGTTTGTGCGAATGAAAAACTCGTCGCTGGAGCGCTCGATGTGAACGACTTCTTCACCCGTATTGATCTTGAGATCGTGAGCTAACACGAATTGGATGTAATGAGTCAACAATTCTTCGCGAGTGGGTTTCTCACGAACGGGCTTCAAAGTGCCGGTAGCCAATTCCAGTTCGTTTGGTGTTGAGAACAAACCACGACCAACTGGGTAATGCCGAATCGTGTTGGCGATCGTGCCTTTTTCGATAACAAGATAATTCAGCCCTTCGTGCTGAGCAGCATAAGCAGCTGAGAGTCCCGCCGGCCCCGCTCCAATGATCAGAAGATCGAGTTCAGTCGTCATGTTTCTAGAAGATAACCTCACCGTGCGCGACCACAACAGCAGGACCGCCGACTCTTACTTGCTCGATCGCTCCGGGCTTGCCTTTCACTTCCAGATTAATGCGGCTGGGACGATGAATAAAGTCACCCTGCTCGATGACGAAGCTGAATTTGTCATCCACTGGATCAACATTAATGGCCCCGTGATGGATCAGGTAGCCGCCGAGCGCACCGGCCGCACTACCAGTAGCTGGATCTTCGGAAATGTTGTCAGAAGGAGCGAATAAACGCGCGTGGGCCCGCGCTGCTCCCACCTCGATGGTCTCGCGTGTGAATGCGTAGCACATGCTCGCGCCGGCGTTAACATAAACGTCCGCAAGCAAACTGGAATTCACCCGACAACGTCCCAAATCCGCGAGTGAGCGAATCGGAACCGCTAAAGCTTTAATGCCAGTCGAGATCACTTGAATCGGAAGCGTCTCATCCAAATCTTCTCGATTCAGTCCGAGGGCTCTGGCGGCTTCGGATTGATCTTCGGAGTTCTCGATCTCTCCGAGGATTTCAAACTTTCCTTGTGTCATTACAACCTGCACTGGCTTTCCGTCTTTGAACTCGATGTCGACCGGCAAAATTCCGATGCCTACCTCATGATGTATCTGGGTCCAGCCAGCGCCGCCCTCGGGAATGGGAACGACACCTTCCATTGCCAGCATGGTCCATGTACCCACTATTGGATGGCCGGCGAATGGCAGCTCGCGCGCAGGAGTGTAAATGCGCAGGCGTCGCAGAGTTTTCTCGTCCCGAGCCGGTAAAACAAAGACTGTCTCAGACAAGTTCATTTCTCGCGCGATTTTCATTTGTTCGTCGTCGCTAAGTCCTTCCGCTTCAGGAAACACAGCGAGTGGATTGCCGCAAAATGGTTGCTCCGTAAAAACGTCCAGTTGTGTGAAACGATGCTTTCCCACGTCTTTCTCCTCTACACTTTAGAAATTGGATCATCACGTCACAGCCGAACAGTCGTCAAGCCATGACTCAAGTTTACAACTCTATCGTGCGAGTCATTCTTCATCGCATCAATTTTTCTGAAACGTTCTTATGGTTAGTTACATATGTTATTGAAAGCAGATACCTCGCCCCGACGAGCGCGCTCGTAAATGTCGGAACCGGTTGGTGCTCAGTCGGCAAAACTGTGGATTTTCTTGACAGATATTTTGCAGCAGAGTATAAGGCCGATGTTCTCGAGATCTTAATTCAGACACTCAAACCTACGCCTGCATGCATTATTAAGTAGTGCGTGACCTTTTAAGGTTCGGGCAGTTCATATCAAGTCAGGACTCCCGAGCACCGATTTGAACTTCTAGCTTAGTTCTCACAACCCAGACTGGCCCACGCAGAAAGGAAATCCAATGTTTGGCTCCCCCGCTCTCGAAATCGCAATCGGAATAGTCTTTGTCTACCTCCTTCTCAGCCTCGTTTGCTCGGCTCTCAACGAGATGATTGAAGCTGCGTTAAGAAATAGAGCGAAAGATCTCGAAAAAGGAATTCGCAGCGTGTTGGCTGATGAGAATCTGGCTGATAAATTCTACGACCACGCGTTGATAAAGGCCCTTTGCATCGAGAAGGCAAAAATGGAAGGAGGATTAAGAGGATGGCAACCACTCAAGTGGCTTTTCGACCTGATTGATAGACTAAGACCAGGGTCGGTGACGCTGCCCACCTATGTCCCATCTCAGACGTTCGCCATGGCGCTAATGAATATTATCGCGCCCGGCAATATTCCGACCAGCCAGGGAACTACCGGGGCCGTCAATCCGGATCCACTTAAGGATTTGCGAGACAAGATCAACAATTTTTCCCTGCCGGGAGTGGATGCCAAAGCATTCGAGCCAATCAAGCAGGCCTTGACCAGCCTGGTCGACGATGCCCAAGGCAGTGTTACAAAATTTCGCTCGAATCTTGAGGGCTGGTTCGACGCCAGCATGGATCGCGTCTCTGGTTGGTACAAGAGGCGCGTACAAATAATCCTTCTCATCCTCGGCTTGGGCGTGGCAATCGGTCTTAACGCTGATACCACCTACATTGTCCAGAGCCTCTCTACTGATCCAGTACTGCGGGCCAAGGTAGTTGCCGCCGCCGATGAGTTTGCGGCTGCACAGAAGACTGCGAAGGAAGCCACCTCTGAAGCCAGTGCAAATGCCAACGCACAATTGTCCGACACAAAGAAGAAATTTGACGAGGCGGTGGATCGGGTCAGCAAGTCGGGCCTGCCGTTGGGGTGGGTAGTTGACGCCAAGGACAAGAATCTACAGTGGCCGGGTGTTCGGTTATGGGAACCCGGTGTCCGGACTTCGTGGCGTAACCAAATTCGATTCCATTGGCTGGGCTGGATGCTTACCGCTTTTGCGATTTCTCTCGGCGCTCCGTTTTGGTTCGACATGCTGAACAAATTGATTGTCGTCCGCTCGACTGTGAAGCCAAAGGAGAAAAGCGGGACCGAACCTTCTAAGGCTTGACGCATCCAACAGAAGATACAATTCGAAACGAACCCGTTAATGTCGTAGCTTGAACTAACCAATTTCAGAAAGGACCTATTTATGCCTGCGCAAGGTACTGCGTTTTCAGTTGATCTCTTGATCGTTACGCCCGACCAGAAAAGAAAGATCGACTTCAAGCTTTCCAAAGGCTTTAAGAATGATGGCTCCGTTGATTGGAATCTGGAATTTGGTTTGCAGGAAAGGGCCAAGACCACTGAGTCTTTCCACGACGTCGTTAAGATAAAGGTAAGCATCCAACCCGCTCTCCATCCCAAAGCGGATGCCACTGCTAAGAAAGGGCTCGACCAAACGCAAACCAGCGCTGCCTTCGCCGCAGCCGACTCAGCCAAACTCTTCGCCAGTGGCGAGATTTCCAAAGCCAGCGCCAATGCTGCTACCAAGCGGGTGATTTCGGTTCGCGGAACGTAGTGCGTTATGCCTGGAAGAATCATCTCACGCCAACGGCACTGGTTTATGTTGGCGGCCACTGCGGTGTGGTTACTCGCAGTAACTGCGTCGACGCAAGCTCAGACGTGTACACATCTGGGCGAAATGGGATTCTATTCGAAAGGGAATTTCAAAGTTCGCGAGGTCCGCGTCGAAAGTCCGATTGACTTCCTCCACGCGATTTCAAGTCAGCTCAATGCTCTCAAGCCCCGACTTCCGTTGCAGCCCGGCGGTGTCTTCTTGCTGACAAACTTCACCGCCGGAAAAGACAAGATCAATGACGCTCTCGACAAAGATGAGCAGAGAGTCGATCCTCGCTCGCGGATTCGTGTGGTGCTGGCCCGGATAGCGAACTGTAACGAGACCACTCCGCCTTTTGAGCTGGACGTGGTCTATCGAGTCTTCACCACGAACTACAATTCATATTTGACCCACACCTTTGAATTGAAAGACGCGGAACTCAAGCGTCCTGGTACCACCGCAGCTACCACTCAAGCGAAGGGGTTCGTCACCATAATGCCTTTGCTCGACTTCAATCGAACGCGAAAGCTGCACGCTGGCGGACTGCTGCGGTTAGAAATGCCGGGAATTTTCGACCACGTCGAGATATCGAGCTCAGGCTCATCGAACAGTAACGTCGAAGCCTTTGAACTCACGGGCTCGACTGTTCCTGAACAAAGTGCTCTGAACCGGCTGGAATACCGCATCGCTTACACGCACTCGGACATTCCCGCTGGAGTGAATCGACTGAGAGAAGGCACACTCCGTGGTCAGGTGTTTGGCGCTACCAAGCCACTCGGACCAAAAGGAGTAATTCTGCGCTTTGGCGCATCGTTTGAAGGTGGAAATCAACAGACCGACTTAACAGCGGCGGCAGCAGCTTCCCAAAGTGTCGCTGCTTCAGGATACGGCGGGCTAAAGACTTACTTTGGCGCCACCTTTCGGAGCGGTAATTACTCTTTTAGCGGTACCTATGGTCTGCAACTTGGGACGAGTGGCTCGACGACCAAGCTTGAATTCGTGAAGAACCTGCTTGATTTTGGGTTCACCGGGCGTTGGGTTCCTCAACACGAGACCTCCGGCTCCGTTCACAAAGTGCTTTCTCTCGAGACGAAATTTACTGCGGGCGCCATTGATACAAAAGGTTTGGTGCCGGTAGCGCAGCGCTTCTTTGGAGGCAATCACAATCACGCCTTCATAGAAGGTGATTCGTGGGAGATTCGCAGTCAACCTTTTATTCGCAGCATTCCGGAAAATGAGTTGACCGGAGCGACCGGAAATGTCGGAGGCACGAAGTTTTTCTCCTTCAACGTGACGCTCGCGAAAGCCTTGTGGGGACGGGCCATCATTCCCAAAGAGATCGCTGAGGATCCCGAATTCTTTCCGGCGTTAGAGTCTTCGAAAACCAGTGCGCGCAATATTCTCGTGGGAGCTTACCTGAGCAAGCTGAACGTGTTTGGGCCAATCATCGCGCAAATGGACCCGGTCAATGCTGACTTAACCAGATTGTCAGCAATGTTAGGAACTCTGCCGGCTGAATTTCCGGAGTCTGTACCGGAAGACACGCGCGAGGCGCTTTCGGACCAACGAGACCTGATCAAAGACAGCACGAAAATCATCAGCACCATAATCAGCGACAAGCAGAATCTCTCAAGCAAGCTCAGAGACTTAATCAAGGCCGGGGACAGCCCAACCTGCATGGATGATGACAGCTGTTCTCAACTTACGACCCTTAGGTTCAACCTGGCGGACTTTGAAAAGCTTTTGTCAGACGCAGGCTTTTCACCGGCTGCGGTAATCGCGAAAGAGGTACGAGAGTCGTTAGCTTCGACGCAACCTGTGCTGGTTAGGGAGCTCGATACGATAAACACAGCTGAGGCGGAGAGACTTGCTGATATTGATATGAAACTTGTGAGCGCCACGCTCGATTCATTTACGAAAGAGCTGAATTGGATTGCAGTTAGCCCGGTGGCAATTTTCGACGTAGCCCGAGTTTGGCCCGACCGCTCAGGCGTGCGCTACGGAGTTGGAGGCGGATTGAGACTTAGCTTAGTGAATTTCAATGTAACTATGGGATATGCCGTCAATCCGAAACGTATCGCGCGAGAGCCGCGCGGAGCCTTGTTCTTCACCATGGATGTGACCGACATCTTTCGGTGAGCTATAATCGCTGCGCTTGAAACCTAAACAATTTTCCACAGACAAGCTTCGCGGGCTGTTCCTCCCTATCACTACTCCGTTTGACTCAAACGGCGATGTGGATACCGTTGCACTGACCGCCAATCTCCGCCGCTGGAATTCAACTGGTATCAGTGGCTATGTGATCCTCGGATCGACCGGCGAGCGAGTTCATCTCAACGAAGAAGAATACCTCGCAGTAATCAGCGCGGCTCGTGAGGTGGTTCCAGATGAGCTTTCGTTTGTCGTTGGCGCCGGTCAGCAAAGCACTTCCGGAACAATTAATGAAATTAAAAAGGCTGCCGCGGCTGGGGCTGATGCAGTGCTGGTAATCACGCCGAATTTTTATCGAGCGGCGATAACGCAATCAACCCTGATCACTTACTACACGGCGCTTGCGGACGCGTCTCCGGTTCCGGTAACGCTTTACAGCATGCCGGACTTGACCGGAATCAAAATTCTCCCCGAGACAATCGCTCAGTTGAGCACGCACCCAAACATCATTGGCGTTAAAGACAGTTCAGCCGATATACCCGGGTTACAAGAAACGATTCGCCTGGTCAGAGATGACGCCAAGGTTAATGCTGACGAGTTTTCCATCATGAGTGGTAACGGCACGATCTTGCAGCAAGCGCTCAAGGCCGGAGTTGACGGAGCCATTCTCGCGGTCGGGTGTGCCGTTCCTGAAGTCTGTTTGGAAGTCTTCGCCACATTTGAAGCCGGCGACACTCCACGCGCCGAAGCTCTGCAGGAGAAACTGACTCCCTTGGCCCGCGCAGTCACCAGCAAATATGGTATTGGTGGATTGAAAGCGGCATTGGATTTCGTTGGTTACACCGGTGGATTCGTGAGAGCGCCATTGCGCGCGCCGGATGCAGAGGCTCGCGCGGAAATCCAGGAACTGTTGCGTGAAGCGCAAGCCGCTGTGCTGCTCGATCACGTTTCTACCCTGGCTTCGAGTATTTAACCTTTCTCAATAATTCTCACAAGACGAGTCCTTCGCTGGTACAAGTGCCCGCCCGTGCGTAAAATGATCCAACCTGGGAGCAATTATAATTTGAGCATCGCCGAAACTGCTTGTTACAGCACCCCTGAAGAGGCGGGCTTGCGCGTCGAGACGCTTTCCTTTGAGCGCATTCCCCATCAGTCAAAACTCTTCCTCGACTACCTTCGAGATCCGGTAGCACTGCGCAAGTTCTATCCCGAGGCTGTGCGCTTTCATCACGAATTGCCCGGACGCTCGAGCGCGGTGCTGGCTGCTCAAAAGACGGATCGCCACGCTTTGTGTGACGCGCTTCGTGACATGAACAGCGCGTGGGGCGCGAGCGGGAAGACAGTAACGAACATCGAGCTTTTGCGAGAGTCGGACTGTCTGGCTGTAGTTTCAGGGCAACAAGCAGGTTTGTTCACCGGACCTCTCTACACCGTCTACAAAGCTCTGAGCGCGGTGAAACTCGCCGGTTGTCTTTTGCAGCGCAATACAAAAGCCGTCCCCGTTTTCTGGATGGCTACCGAAGATCATGACTTCGTCGAAGTGGCCAAGGCAGAGTTTGTAAATCGTGAGTGTCAACTCGGAAGTGTCTCTGTCTCCACTTCTCTCCATCAGGAAGGCCAACCGGTCGGCAAAGTAGTTTTAGACGATTCAATCAACGAGGTTATCGAGCAACTGATTTCGCAGCTTCCGGCTTCGGAATTCGTTGATGATCTGTCGAAGGTGCTGCGGGACGCATGGCAAGCAGGCCGCGGTTACGGCGAAGCTTTTGCCCGGATGATGACAACGCTGCTTGGCAATCATGGTTTGATTTTTCTCGATCCTCGCGATGCTCGCTTGAAACAACTAGCCGCGCCTTTGTACGCGGAAGCTGTGAGGAGAGCACCCGAGATCGCAGCCGCTGTTGAAGCTCGCAGTCGTGAGCTTGAAGCTGACGGCTATCACGCTCAAGTGGTGGCGACTGCGAACTCACATCCTCTCTTTCTTCATGATGAGAGTGGGGCGAGAAATGCTTTGACCCGTTCCGAGAACGGAAAATACCGCACCAAGGTTAGCGATCAGGAATATTCAAGCGAAGAGTTGACTGAACTCGCACTTGCTAGTCCGGAAAGGTTCAGCCCAAACGTAACTCTGCGCGCCGTGGTGCAGGATTACTTGCTGCCGACGATCACTTACCTTGGGGGCTCCGCTGAGATTGCTTACTTTGCCCAGACATCCGAGGTCTATCGCATACTTGGTCGCCCGATCACGCCAATCTTGCCGCGATCGAGTTTGACGATGATTGAGCGTCACTCTGGAAGAGTATTGGAGCGTTACGGACTCAGCCTCGCCGATTTGTTTCCAGGACTGGACTCGGTACTCGCCAAAGTCGTCGAAGAACATTTGGGAGCTGAGACAGCGAAGAGTTTTAAGAATTCTGAAGAAGCTGTGAACGCGGAGCTCGACAAGTTAAGAGAACAGCTCAGCACTATCGATCCAACACTGGCGGACGCACTGGAAACGGGCCGGCGAAAGATCAATTATCAACTCGACGGTTTGCGAACACGCTTTCACCGCGCGCAAATGTCTCGAGACGAAGCTGCGCAGCGCCAACTTAAGCGCGTGCTTGACCAACTTTTTCCGGAAAAGGTTCTGCAAGAACGACACATCAACATCACATCTTTGCTGGCCCGCCACGGTCGATATGTGATTGATTGGATCTTCAACGCAATCAATCTGGAATCCACCGAACATCAGATTGTTTATTTATAGTAATCAGCAATCAGCTTCAATGTGGCTGCAGGCGTTTAGAGTTCAAACTTCAGCTTGCGTATTCGGGAAATCACAAACTAAAGTTTGAACTCTTAACACCTGTAACCACGTCTGTTGGCTCGTCATGTCAAAAATCAGAGTCCTTTCCGATCAGATTGTGAACCAGATTGCCGCGGGTGAAGTGGTAGAGCGGCCGTCGTCTGTCGCCAAAGAGCTGGTTGAAAACTCTCTCGATGCCGGCGCGACGCGCATTCTGATCGAAGTGGAAGCTGGCGGCCGTCGTCTGTTAAAGGTCGCTGACGATGGCGAGGGGATGACGCGTGACGATGCCGTGCTGGCGTTTGAGCGGCACGCGACTTCAAAGATCAAGAATGCCGACGACTTGATTGCCATCGGCACCCTGGGTTTTCGCGGCGAGGCGTTGGCTTCAATTGCCTCCGTGGCCCGGATGGAGTTGATCAGTAAGACCGAAGACGCTTCAGCAGGCACTCGCATCATCATTGAAGGTGGCCGCATGCGAGACGTGAAGGACGCGGCTCATCCACGTGGCACGACGATCGTGATGCGCGACCTCTTTTTCAATGTCCCGGCCCGCCGGAAGTTCCTGCGCTCGGAGGCCACGGAGAGTTTTCATCTCACCAACCTGGTGACGCACTACGCGCTCGCTCATCCGGAAATTGGATTCACGCTGATTAACAATGGACGCGAGATCTTGCGAACACCGGTTGCAAACGATCTGCGCGAGCGCGCCTATCAATTGTTCGGCGAAGAATTTCTCGAGAGTTTATTGGAAGTGGATGGCGGTCACCCCCAGGTGGTAACCGTTCGCGGATACGTTTCCGCACCCCGTGATCGGCGAACTTCGCGTGACGCGCAGTACCTGTTTGTGAACGGCCGCTTCGTCCGCGATCGACTCATCAGCCGCGCACTATCAGAAGGGTATCGAGCAATTCTGCCGCACGGGGTCTATCCGGCGGCGCTCTTGTTCCTCGAGACCCCACTCGAGGAAGTGGATGTGAATGTGCATCCGGCCAAAACTGAAGTGAGATTCCGCCGCAACGCCGCCGTGGCTGACGCTGTTCGAGAAGCTGTGCGGATGGCTTTAGCGAGTGCCGGCTTCGTTCGAGTTGAGGAGCCGGGTCCAGCTGTTCGAAAACCCGAGACAGCTTTGCCTTCGCGAGAAACTGCTGAGATCGCTGGAGATTTTGGCTCTTCGCAAATTTTCGTACCAGCTCAACAGGAGCGGATGGCTTTCTCATCGGCCACATCTTTTGAACCCGAACCGCCGGGCCAGCCTGCCTTCGCAGCCGCTCCCGCGCTGACTCGAGATCAAGATCCGATCATCACGGACTTGAGATCAGAAGTTGAGATTAATCCATCAATCACCAAGCCGGTTGGGATTGTTCCGGCTGCGCCAGTTTCGCAAACTCCAATCGCTGACGAGCCCGTGGATTTACCACCATTGAACTCAGCGGAAAAGTTTGTGCGTGAAGTGGCGGTGGAGTCGCTCAGTCCTGGAATTCGACCGCTGGGCCAGCTCGATGAAAGTTTCATTATTGCGACTGACGATGAAGGGCTGCTGTTGATTGATCAGCACGTGGCTCACGAACGCGTTCTGTTTGATAAGTATCGCTCGCTCGAAGCTGCGCGCACAGCAGAATCGCAACAGCTCTTGATCCCCGAGACGTTCGACTTAACACCAGCGCAGGCCGCGGTGTTCGATTCGCTGGCGCCTGAACTCGAAAGTTATGGGTTCGAATTGATGCGACTGTCGGGACGCACGGTGGCCATCAAAGCTACGCCGGCCGATCTGCCTGCCGGCGAAGCTCGGAACATGCTCGCGGAAGTTTTGGATACGGTTGATGCGGAGAAGAAAGGTGCGGCTCGCGAGACGGTACGTGATGAGATAGCTGCGTCGCTCGCGTGTCATGCTGCTATCAAAGTCAACATGGTGTTGGCGCCCGAGAAAATGCGCTGGCTGATCGATCGCTTGCTGCGCACCTCATCACCCACCACCTGCCCTCACGGCCGCCCCGTGATCTTGAGACTCACGACTCGCGACATCCTCAAAGGCTTTCATAGAATTTAGAGGCGTTTAGAGTTCAATCTTTAGATTGTGTAAGTCCTCGATACTGCAAACTGAAGTTTGAACTCTAAACGCCTGTACGCCTCGTTGAGTTTACATCTCGCTCAGCATTTTGAGTGTGTGGTGTACGTCCGAGAAATCAGTCACAAATCCATCGGGATGGCAGGCGAGGACTTCTTCTTTGCTGAACACCCTTCCGGTGCCGACGCCGAGGGATTTGGCGCCGAAGTGTTTGGCGCAAGCGATGTCGTTAGGTGTATCGCCTATGACGATGAACTGCTCGGGAGCGAAGTCGAAATCAAGATGTTTGCGAATACGATCGGCGGCGAGTGCTGGAAGATCGCGTCGATCATGTGATTCGTCTCCAAAAGCTCCTGGCAAATCGAAAAACTGGGACAAACCAACCAGCTCCATCTTGAGATAAGCAGCCTGTTCGATGTTTCCGGTTAGAAGGCCAGAACGATACCGTGGATGATCGGCGACTGCTTGCAGGATCTCACGCGCGCCGGGTAATAGTTGAAAGAATGGCTTTCCGTTTCCCGCGACCCTGCGCATCTCTTCCATGTAACACTTTCTTAGATCGTCCAGCCGTTGGTTTATGCGCTCCATCGTGAAGCCTTCATCACGTAGAGCCTCGGCCACAATCTGGAGGTCAGTCATGCCGGAGACATGCAACTGCGGCAAACATCCCGAGGTTTGAAACACGCGCTCGAGCATCGGGACGAAATAGTCTTTGTACGATCCCGCCTCGACCGTTCGCATCAACGTTCCATCAATGTCCCAGAGGAGGATGCGCATTGATGGATGTAGCACTGCCCTGATCAAAATTAGGCTCGCTTACGGCTTTTGGCAGGTTTTGGCATTGCCGCAATTAATGCACGAAGCGCAGTATTCACAGATTCTGAAGTCGAAAAGACCCCCGAAACATCTTCGTCAATCAGGACGACCAACTGTTTTTCATCAATTCGTCCTGCGAACCGATTTGGTCGTGATTGTGAGTAGTCAAACCGATACTCCCTTCGCATCCCGACTTCTTTCTCTTTGTGTGATCTATTTGAAGTTGGTTTTCTCATAATCTCTACGTTCGGCGCTCGTCAATGTGCGAGCGCTAACTATTCTAATCACATCTTCGATTCGTTCGCAGAAGCATACAAACAAAAGTCGTTTTCTGATTGATGATCCCATTATTATTTCTCGCCTTTCTGCCTCGGAATGATCGGGATCATCAAATATTTTAGCTAAGGGATCATTAAACACCGTCATTGCTTCGTCGAAGCTGACTCCATGTTTCTTTAGGTTCTGGGCAGCTTTCTTAGAGTCCCATTCAAATCGTACACTCATTTTAAGAATCAGCTCAACTCCGATTCGATCACTCAATCACCGCGAGCACGTCGCCGGCGTTTACGGTAGAACCAATCACGGCATTCAGCTCGATGATAGTTCCCGCTTTGGGTGCTTTCATTTCATTCTGCATTTTCATGGCTTCGACTACTACGATCCCGGCTCCGGCGTTTACTTCGGCGCCGACTTCAACCAACACGCGCACCACTTTTCCCGGCATCGAGGCGATGATTTCGGCCGAGCCATGGTGATGCGCGGCCGTGTTGTTGGACGCGCTTAGTCGTTTTGGATCTCTGACCCGGATCAGGTAACTCGCCGACTCAAGATGAACCGTGCTTGTCGATTGAGTACCTTCAACGCGAGCGTCGTAAACGCGGCTATCATCGAGAATCAGATAATTACCAGCTGAGCCATTCGCCTTCAGTTCATACTTGCGGCCATCAATCGACGCCGAAAGATTATTTCCTTCGCGCTTCAGGACCACCTCGAACTCTTGTTCATCTAACGAGGCTTTGAGCTTCACTTGGCCTCCCGACCAGGCTTACGCAGTTTCGCGCCGTTGTTTTCGAGACGCGCGAGCCGGCCATTCATGCGCCATCGACTCTTTGTTCCAGTTGTTGCGGAGCTGAAGTTTGCCGCCTCTTTCTCTGCCGAGTAGTGGAGCGCCGCGGCTATCAAGGCGATGTCACGCTTACGCAGGTCCTCATCAGATGGCGACACAGCCGCGTCCGCCTGATTTCGCTTTTGAAATCGTCCGATGAATCCCGTATCAAGTTTGCCTGCGATGAATTCCTCGTCTCGAACAATCTCGCGGAAGAATTGCAGCGTGGTGCGAATGCCACTGATTTGATATTCGTCCAGGGCTCGCCGCAAGCGATCGATGGCCTCCTCACGAGTACGTCCCCAGGCGGCAAGCTTTGAAATCATGGGGTCGTAATAAATAGAGACTTCGGAACCAGCGCGAACGCCGGCATCATCGCGGATGCCCGGCCCCGCGGGAGTTTGCATAAACGCGATCGTTCCGGGAGAAGGGAAGAAGTTGTTCTCAGGATCTTCGGCATAGACGCGACACTCTATTGCATGTCCGTTCCAATCTACTTGATCCTGATTGAAAGACAGGTGTGCTCCGTCAGCAACAGAGATTTGTTCGCGCACCAAATCAAAACCGGTCACTAACTCAGTTACGGGATGTTCGACCTGCAAGCGCGTATTCATCTCAAGAAAAAAGAATTCGCGAGTAGCATCGGCGACTAGAAATTCTACTGTGCCGGCACCGACATAATTCACTGCACGCGCGAGACTCACCGCCGCGTCACCCATCTGTTTCCGTAACGACGCATCATTAATTGGCGAAGGACATTCTTCAATGACCTTTTGATGGCGACGCTGAATCGAGCATTCGCGCTCACCCAGATGGACAACGTTTCCATGTTTGTCGGCAAATATCTGAATTTCGATGTGGCGCGGAACTTCGATTGCTTTTTCGAGATAGAGCTCAGGATTCCCAAACGCAGCCGCCGCCTCGGACTGAGCTGTCGTGAAGGCGGACTCCATATCTTCCGGACGGCTCACCAAACGCATACCTTTGCCGCCGCCACCGGCTGAGGCCTTAAGCATCACCGGATAACCGAAGCGCGTGGCCGTCTCGCCCGCTTCCAGGAACGACGACAACGGTTCAACTGTGCCGGGAACCACCGGAACTCCAGCTGCCATCGCTGTACGTCGAGCGCTCGTCTTTGAGCCCATGACCCGCATTGTTTCAGGATCAGGCCCAATGAAAGTCAGCGAAGCTTCGTTGGCTGCCGCTGCGAAGGCTGCGTTCTCGGCCAGAAAGCCGTAACCAGGATGGATGGCTTCTGCGTTAGTTTTTTTTGCGGCGCTAATTACGGCGGGAATATTCAGGTAGCTATCCACTGAGGCGGCGGGTCCGATGTGTACAGCTTCGTCCGAGAGACGCACATGAAGAGCGTCGGCATCGGCGTCCGAATATACCGCTACTGGAGAGATGCCCATATCGCGGCACGCTCGAATGATTCGAACCGCGATCTCACCACGATTGGCAATTAAGATTTTTTTGAACAATTTAAGTTTTGATCTTAGTCCTTGGTCCTTAGTCCTTATGCTTTTATACCGGATCGCCTCGGCCCTACCAAACCTCCGTTACAGAACCCCGAGCGGTAGCGAGGGGATCCCGTAACTCAAGGCTGAAAACGCATTCTTTCTTAATTGAATCTTTGATCCCCTCGCTACCGCTCGGGGTTCTGTAATGTTCCTGCATCGCTGCCATTAGACAACAATACAATTGGCGGGTTGATGTGGATCGTAACGGATAGTGATGCGGGCGCCGGGAATGTATCTCATCCTAAATTGTTGCTGCTCTGGAGTGAGTTGTTGCGAGGATTCGTAGTCGACGCCGCCTACATTGAAGCTATAGAAAACCTGGGTAACAGTCCCTTCAGCATCTTCAGTGACATCGACGACCCGGCCTTCAGTAATTCTTCCACCGGCCAGCAGACGCGCAACGCGAGAGGACTCGTCATCCTTTTTGCGCAGGAAACGACTTAGAAAACCCATGTTGAAATAACTTGTTAGCGGCGAACGGCCTGCGCGGGGGCTCGCACGGGCAGAGGCGCATCCTTCACGCCGAGGGCCGGCCTGACCACGCCGTCGCGGATGAGTAGGTCGTCGTCGGTCCGAAGGATATTGTCTGGCCCTGCGAGACGCAGATCATAGTTTGTAAACGCTAATCCGGCGGCGGGTTCGTCGGGAGCCGTGCGGACTGATGCATTGCGAATTGAGGCTCCGCCGATGCGGCGCGTCTTTTCGCTTGGACCGGCAGCGATATCGGCTTTAGGTTGGTAACCAGCGGGGTCAACGTCTCTCAACGCTTCAAAGATTACTGGATCATCTGCCAATTCGTACAAGTCTCGAAATTCGATCGGAAACGTGCCGTGCTTGGCCTGATACATAAGTTGAGCCCTGATGATTGTGTAGGCCTTCGCGTTTTGCTCGGCATCGATGGACATCTGCCGCTGGCGCAGTCTGGCGGGGACGGTGATTCCGATTAGCGTAGCAATCAGCAAGCTCACCATAGCCGAGGCAAGCAAACCCCGGCGAGCCATCTTCATCCCCACAAAACGCGACGGCGTTGACAGCATCGATCTATAGATGCGACGGCCGCCCCATAACACAATCAAGGCGATTGGGATAGCCACCCACTTCAAACGCCAGGCTGCGGTTTCCCCAGCTGCAATCCAACTCCAAAACGAAAGCGAGAAACCATTCTTTGCCATCGCCAGAATTGTCTGGGCCAGAAATCCCAGGACCATCGCGATGCCGACAATCGTCAACAATAAAGAGCGGCCGTAGGCGGGCAGTTCGCGCTCTGGTTTGGGAAGTGGTTCACCAACAGAACGGGCACCGCATTGGCAGCCTTGTCGCAGGTCTCCTTCGAACCTGACGCCACAGCAGGGACAGATGGTCACTTTTGTATACCTCGAGCTTGGGAAGACAAATTAATTACGGCCTTTAGTGAAATTATTGCGAGAAATAAGTCAGCTCGTCTTATGCGCTAACCTCTGCTCGGCGCGTCGTTCGGTTGATTGTTCCGGCTTGGCGAAAGCGGCTGCGGCTGGAACTTCTGGAGCTAGTACTACCGTCTCAACCTTATTCAACTCGCGCCAGGTGTGATACATGCGGTGAGCGAAGGTCCAATATGAACCAATTGCCAGGACCCACAGCACCGCCGGCATCCGATTGGCGAAAAAGTTATTCGAGTTCGGAAACGTCGAAAGTGCACCAATGATGAACAGAACTACGCGTTCGGGACGTTTCAAAAAGCCGACGTCGCACTTGGGAATCAAACTTTCGGCCCGAGCGCTGGCGTAGCTTACCATAACTGATCCCATTAGTCCTGCCCCCGCAAGAAAAACGTTAAGGGTGGAATGGAACCGTGTATCCCGCGCGTAAAACACCATCAATCCGACAAAAACAACCATGTCCGACAGTCGATCAAGTGAAGAATCCAGAAACCCGCCAAAGCGCGTAACCCGTCCGGAAAGACGGGCCACCTGACCATCAAGCATGTCGAAAAGGTTGGCGATAATCAGGCAGATGCCGGCACGAAAGAAATGGCCCATGCCAAACAGCAAACCGCAACCCACATTCAGAGCCACGCCGATGACGGTAAGGATATTGGGGTTAATGTGACCGTGGGCTAGCCAGCGAACCATTGCGTCAATGATTCGTTGTCCGCCTCGACCTATACTCGCGCCAAACAATCTATTGGTTTCCTCTCACGCCATTATGCCGAAAAGCCATACGGCTGAACAGCCAAAAAAAGATGCGCAATCTTGCTGTAAAGGTTTGTATTTTCTATGACCCGAACAAAACAACCAAGCTAGCTATTGCTCCGGGGCGCCTGGCTGATCATGCAAAGTAGTCAGCCGCCTGATCTCAAAATTACGAGCGCCAGCCGGTGTACGCACTACTACTTCGTCTCCTTCTTCCTTGCCCATTAAGCTGCGTCCAATTGGAGATGTAGTCGAGATAAAGCCTTGCTGCGGATCACTTTCTTCGGAAGTGACGAGTTTATAGGTCACCTCTTCCTGTCGCTCTGAATCGAAAAGGACAAGCGTGGAACCGTATGCAGCCTTGCCTTCAGGAATTCGCGTCAGGTCAATCGAGGCAACTTCGCTAAGCCGCTGGCGCAACTCCCGAATGCGGGCTTTAACCATGTTTTGACGGTCGAGTGCGGCATGGTATTCAGAGTTTTCCCGCAGGTCCCCAAACTCGAGCGCGCGTTTTATCTCTTTGGGAAGATGAATCCGCAACTCTGACTCGAGCTCGTCGAGGTCCGCCTGCAATCTCTTCTTAATATCTTCTGACAATTAGAATTCCCCTTCGTGAGATTAATGATTTTGAGCTCAGCCCTGACACTGTAGGCTGGTCTCCGGATCCGTTGATTCAACTACCTGGTGACATTTTGCTTCATCTGGGGCTCCGAATGAAATGCCGATGTCACGAGCAGTCTTCACTAGCTGTCCATTTGGAGGCACATTCTTGATGTTCGCAATCGCTTGCGAAATGGGAACCGTGACCACGTCGGCTGCTTGCAAAGCAACCATCACGCCGCGTTCACCGTTGGCGAAGGCGCGGACGGCGCAAGCACCAAAGTTTGTAGCCAGCATGCGATCGAAAGCATTTGGCCGGCCGCCTCGCTGCAGGTGCCCCAGTACAACGCAACGAGTTTCCTTGGCCGTTATTTCTTCCAATCTGCTCCGGCAATATGTACCGATACCGCCGAGGCGGGCTGCGTGATCCGTCGCACCCTTGTCTTGATAAATCTGCGCGTGACCAAGCTCGACTGCACCCTCAGCCACGACCATGATGCTGAAATTTGAGCCAGCTTGATCACGCGCCATGACTTTCTGAGCCACTGAATCCATCGAAAAGGGAATCTCGGGTATGAGAATGACGTCAGCTCCACCGGCAATTCCCGAATGAAGAGCGATCCAGCCGGTGTGGCGCCCCATGACCTCGAGGATCATCACTCGATCATGTGACTCCGCTGTGGTGTGGAGACGGTCCAGCGCTTCGGTCGCAATATCAAGCGCCGTGGCAAATCCGAACGTCAGCTCAGTCGAGGCGAGATCGTTGTCAATTGTCTTTGGTACGCCGAGAACCGGAAAGCCAAGCCGATCAAACTGGGCGGCGATGCCTAAAGTTCCTTCGCCGCCAACAACGATCAGGCCTTCGATACCCAACTTTTCAAGGTTCCCTAGAGCTTCGTGATAGACACTATCGACCGGTCCAGCGCGTTCTGAAAACTTTCCGCGGTTGCGGGTCCCGAGAATCGTGCCACCTCGCGGTAGCAGCCCCCGGACGTCCCTATTAGTTAACTCTCGAGTACTGGTTTTTCCCAAAAGCCCTTCATAGCCGTCCTCGATGCCGATGACCTGCATGCCGTGTTCGCAGACGGCGGTCTTAACGACCGCACGAATAACTGCGTTAAGTCCGGGAGCGTCGCCGCCACCGGTAACAATGCCGATCTTCTTATACATTTTGGAGGTTTACCCGAGCCTAAGCTTACGCTATGCGCCCGTGAAAATAAAACGGTTTTCTCATGGGAGGCGGCAGATTTTCCTGCACCTTGAGCCTTCAGTCCCTGGATTCTCATCTGGGCCTTTTAGGCATTTTCTTGAGTATTTGCATCATGGAAACAATCAATCTCCTCTCGACACAGCATTACAGTACCCTGAGCGGTAGCGACGGGATCGAAGACTCAACTAGATTCAAAGCATGCGTTTTCGCCCAAGTGTATAAATGGATCCCGTCGCTACCGCTCCGGGTACTGTATTGCAGTGCCCTCCTGGTTTTCGGGTCAGGACATCATTCTGCGAATTCCAATTGTTGACCCCTTGCAGGTGCTCGCGTAGCATACCGACCCTGAAGCAGTTCACAACAAAGGCGGTTCGAGCATTTGGAGATTGATGACAGAGCGAAAGAAATAGTGCAGGAGTTGGGCACGGCCATTAATGAGTCTGTGGAGAACTCAGCTAAAGTCGCCGATGCAATTGAACGTTTGCGAGAAGCTGGTTACGAAATGGAACTCACTCTCCGTCTCGAGATCGGCTTGCGTGCGCACGAGGCTGAAAAGGAATCTGCAGACGACGAAAGTCAGCTGAGCCTCACTGATGAAGATCTGCAGATCCTTCAGCGGATGAAAATCCGAATCGACCCTGACTGAGACACAAAGAGTAATCCGCAGATTTTCGCAGATGACACAGACTCAAAAAGGTTCTTAGTTCTTTGTTCTTGTTGCGTTGGTTGCGCTGGTTGCGTTCCACTTTCGTGGCGCCACTTCGATGCGATAAACAAACAAAGAACTAAGAACAAAGCACCAGGAACCCTGTCTTACATCTGTGTCATCTGCGGATAAGTCCTACGGTTTATATTCACCTTCACTCGGGAACATCATTGCTGTGCGTTAGCTTCTGCTGCGCCAGCGCCGCTGTTCCCAACAAGCCACCCATTCCCATCGACTCAACTGCGGTACTAGGCACAATCATCATCGCGCCCTTTTCCTTGAGTCCCTCGTACAGCATGTTCATGGCCCGCAAGTGCAAAGCCGTCGGATTATCGTGATAAGAAACTGCAGCTGCCTCAAACAGCTTTGCGATTTCTACTTCGGCTTGACCAAGGATGATGCGAGCCTGCTTTTCACGGGCTGCCTGGGCTTCGCGAGACATGGCGTCCTGCAGAGCTGCGGGAATGATCACGTCGCGCATCTCGACCGACTGAACCGTCACACCCCACGGGTTCGAGCGTTCGTCGATCAGCTTTTGCAACTCGTCTTCTATACGCTCACGGCCTCGCAACAGGTCGGTTAACGAAGTTCTACCGATAATGTCTCGCAGAGCCGTTTGGGCCGCCCAGCTAACCGCCTGCGGATAATTCTGAACTTCCAGAGCGGCTTTTTCCGGATCGTAGACCATCCAGAACAGCACTGCGTCGACATTCACTGGAACCGTATCAGAAGTGAGCGTCTCTTCAGCGGCGAAGCTGGTGGTGATGACTCGCTGATCAATCCAGGCAGTCACGGTATCGATGAAGGGGATGATCCAAAACAGGCCCGGTCCACGGAGACCAACGTAGCGACCCAGCCTGAGAACGACGGCGCGTTCCCATTGCTTGGCGATTTTGGGGGATTGCGCCGCGAGCAGACCGAGCAGCAATCCCACAATCACACCTGCAGGACCCGCAGTACTAAAGGTCAGCAAAGTGACCGCGGCTCCAAGAATCAGTGGAATCAAAAAACTCACCGCCGAGACGATATTCAAGCGGGGAGCGTTCGTCGCAGGCAAATCATTTTTCGTTTGGACAAGACTAGTGTTACCCATAGCTTCCTCAATTCTTCCTCTCGCTTTGCAGCTGATCAATAAGGTCGTCGATAGAAAAGCCGTGTGCTGCGGCTTCTTCGATGAATCGATCTGTTAGATCTTTGAGACGCTTTTGGTGATCGCCGTGACTTACGGCTTTGGCGTGATGTTCACTGACAAAGGTGCCTACTCCTCTCTTGGTCTCGACTACGCCAGCTCGTTCCAGCTCCGCATAAACCTTGGCTACGGTATTCGCATTCACTCGAAGATCGACTGCGAGCTGCCGAACCGTAGGCAGACGCTCGCCGACGCGGAGCTTCCCCGTGGCGATGGCGAACCGGATGGTTTGCTCCAACTGCGCGTAAATCGGCATCGGATGTGCTGCGTTTACCTGGAATTCACTGCCCATGCCGTCCTCTTGTTCGCTCTTCTCGCATTTGTCACGTTGTACTACGACATTAGTACAAATCGAGTTTCAAAAAACTTATCGGCAGATTTCACCGATGACACAGATGTAAGCAGGGTCTGTTACATCCGCGTAATCTGCGGATTAGTCTTAAAAAAGTGGGTTGGTGGGCCGCTTTGCGGAAATCGGGCGCTATGGTATCTTGTTTGGCTTTCCAAATCTTACCGGTTTTTCGCCCGAACAGGCCTGATAGAGGAGTATCTAGAAGAGTATGGCTACGCCTAACGGATCGAACGCAAGCGGTCAGACCGGCCGCGTGGTTCAAATCATTGGACCAGTCGTTGACGTTGAATTTGACGATTACCTGCCGCCTATTTACCAGGCGCTACGAATAGTCTCTGAGGGTTTTGAAGTTCCAACCACAATCGACGTTATTGCCGAAGTTCAGCAGCACCTGGGAGAAGGCCGAGTACGCGCAGTCTCGATGCTTCCTACCGACGGCATGGTCCGCGGCATGATGGCGATCGATACTGGCGGCCCAATTACTGTTCCCGTTGGTGAAGGAACCTTGGGCAGGATTCTCAACGTTATTGGCCAACCGGTAGACAATCTCGGCGACGTCAAGCACACACAGCGCTATCCGATTCACCGTCACGCTCCGACTTTCGACGAACAGTCGACTGAGTTGGAAATGTTCGAGACCGGTATCAAGGTTATCGACCTCATCCAGCCGTTCGTTCGCGGCGGCAAGATCGGTTTGTTCGGCGGCGCGGGCGTTGGCAAGACCGTCATCGTGATGGAATTGATCAATAACATCGCCAAGGCGCGCTCGGGCTTTTCAGTGTTTGCGGGCGTAGGCGAACGCACTCGTGAAGGAAACGATCTGCTGCGAGAAATGGTCGAATCCGAAGTCATACAGTTCGGTGAGAAGTTCAACAAGCATTTCCACGACACCGGTGAATTCGATATTACCAAGGTGGACATGCAAGCCATCGGCAAGTCGAAGGTGGCGCTGATCTACGGTCAGATGACTGAGCCGCCCGGAGCTCGCCTGCGCGTTGCGCTTTCAGGGCTCACGGTTGCCGAGTACTTTCGAGATCAAGGCCTCGATGTGTTGCTCTTTATCGATAACATCTTCCGGTTTACCCAGGCTGGTTCCGAAGTGTCGGCGTTGCTTGGCCGCATGCCTTCAGCCGTGGGATATCAACCGAACCTCGCCAGCGAGATGGGCGAGATGCAGGAGCGCATCACTTCAACCAAGACTGGGTCGATTACTTCAATCCAGGCCGTTTACGTCCCAGCGGACGACTATACCGACCCGGCGCCGGCGACGACCTTTGCTCACCTTGACGCGGTCACAGCGCTTTCGCGGCAGATCGTAGAGTTGGGAATTTACCCGGCGGTGGATCCGCTGCAGTCTTCTTCGCGCATCCTTGATCCCCGCATCATCGGCGAAGACCACTATCGAACCGCTCAGGAAGTTAAGCGAGTTCTGCAGCGCTACAAGGATCTGCAGGACATCATCGCGATTCTCGGAATTGATGAGTTGTCGGACGATGACAAGCTGATCGTGTCACGCGCTCGCAAGATTCAGCGTTTCTTCTCGCAGCCTTTCCACGTCGCCGAGCAGTTCACTGGTCGTGAAGGCAAGTACGTTAAGCTCGAGGACACCATCAAAGGCTTCCGCGAGGTTACTGAAGGCAAACACGACGATTTGCCTGAGCAGGCTTTCTATATGGTTGGCACGATCGAAGAAGCAATCGAGAAGGGCAAAGAGATCGCCGCGGCGTAGCTTAATCATGCCTGAACAAATCCAATTGGAAGTAGTTACTCCCGAGCGGCGGTTGATCTCAGAGCCTGTCGAGATGGTCACAGTACCGGGATATGGCGGTGAGCTGGGAATCCTACCCGGTCACACGCCATTGATTTCACGTCTGCAGACTGGAGTGCTTTCCTATGTTCAGGACGGGCGGACTCAGCAGCTTCACGTCTCAGGCGGTTTCGTCGAAGTGAACAACGACCGCGTTTCCGTTTTGGCGGATCTGGCTGAGCGTCCTGAAGAGATCGATGCGGCAAAGGCTCGCCAGGATCGTGAACGACTGGAAAAAGCGCTTAGTAGTTTTACTGGTAGTGAAGAAGAGATGGAAAAGGAACGCGTCAATCTCGAGCGCTCCATTGTTCGCCTGCAACTCGCCGGTCGCTAAATGTACTGCAGGCTGCCAGCCTGCATTTACGTTAATCTCCGCACAATTTTCGTGGGCCACGAACGACAGGCTGGCAGGCTGTCGTACTTAGCCGCGAATCGCGTCAAGCATCTCCCGTACGGCCGTCTCCAATCCCACAAACACTGAACGAGCAACTATATTGTGTCCGATATTGAATTCGGTGATGTCGACGATTTCTGCGACTGCGCCGACATTACGGTAAGTGAGACCGTGTCCCGCCGCCACATGCAGTCCATATTGCGAAGCGAGCGTCGCCGCCTCTCGTAATCGGCGCAGCTCGTTCTTGGCGCGAAGCGAACCTTCGCCATGAACGCTGTTCGCACCAAGCGTCTCATGCGCATAAGCGGCGGTACACAACTCGACCTGTTGTGCGCTGACTTCATGGGCCGCTTCAATCTGCTCCGTATCGGGATCGATGAAAAGGCTGGTAAGAATTCCCGCGTCGCGAAGTTTATTAACAGCCGCGCGAACAATGGCGATGTTTGCTCGAGCGTCGAGTCCTCCTTCAGTCGTGATCTCGTTGGGATTCTCCGCGACCAGGGTCACGGCGTTTGGTCGCGTATCGAGCGCCACTTTTACCATTTCTTCAGTGGCGGCCATTTCTAAATTGAGATAAGTGGTGACCGATTCGCGCAACAGCCGGACGTCGAGATCCTGAATGTGGCGGCGATCACCTCGGAGATGGACCGTGATACCGTCAGCACCGGCCAGTTCGCAGATCATGGCTGCGGCGATAACGCTCGGTTCAGGCGCACGTCGGGCTTGCCGCACGGTAGCTACGTGATCGATGTTTACGTTGAGTCGGGCTGTCATAGTCGCGAGTTTGCTTATTTACTCAGCAAAGTCTCCTTTTGCCAGTTGTGCCAAATCCCATAGTCGCCGATATTCGTTTCGTACCGACTCGTCCAGGCTGCGTGAGAAATCTTGTGGGAGTCCAAGAGTCTCAATTAGTTCTTGCACATCTGCCAGATCTCTCAGCTCCCTATGCTTTGCGCTCATTCCCGAAGCCAGTTTGAGTTCAATCAGACTTTCCAACCTCACTACCCTAAACCCTTCCAGGGTGACTGCAACATCAGCGGGATTAGGAAAAGCTATCGCTTTTGGTTGGCCATCACCGGGATACTCACCAGTAGTAACAATCTCGACCTTTACTCCCGTTTCTGTATCTCGGAAATGCTTGCCGGCGACGGGGAAAGTGGGCCTGTA
>Ga0157380_10000326_pt1 | contig 28781 bp, 33 predicted proteins | sample S35metaG_FD_119757 | JGI IMG/M metagenome (GOLD analysis project Ga0157380, IMG submission 119757) | Switchgrass rhizosphere microbial communities from Kellogg Biological Station, Michigan, USA - S3-5 metaG | ecosystem: Host-associated > Plants > Roots > Rhizosphere > Soil | place: USA...
GTCGAGGACGCCCGTAAGAACTTGATCCGGGTGCCCAAATACGGGAACACCATCACCCACCGCATCATCGGCCGCTTCGGCGCCGGCCACGTGGTCCTGCGCCCGGCCAGCCCCGGTACCGGGGTGATCGCCGGCGGCGGCGTCCGCGCCGTGCTCGAGCTGGGTGGCGTGCGCGACGTGCTGACCAAGAGCATCGGCACCCAGAATCCGATCAACCTGGTGAAGGCGACGATGGACGGCTTGGTTCGTCTGCGGCGGCCGGAGGAGGTTGCTGAGCTTCGCGGGCTGACCGTGAGTGAGGTGCTGGGGTTGAGCGGGAACGGGTCGAACGGAGCTGCGACCACGATTTCTGACGAGGCCTCCGAGGCCGCGGGCGCTGTCTCCGATACGCCCTCCTCGCCTGCCGGCGAGGATCCCGTGTCGCCGCCACCCGCGGCAGATGCCGCTCCGGCTGACGCCGCGCCGTCAGAGGAGGCCGAGAAGCCGGCTGACGAGGTTGCGGAGGAGAAAGCTGGTGAGGCTTCATGAGCTCGTTGACGGTTCGGCAGATTCGGTCTGCGGCCAAGACGAACCCGAACCAGAAAGCGACCTTGAAGGCGCTGAAGCTGGGGCGGATCGGCAAGTCGGCCGAGTTCAAGGACTCCGAGCAGCTGCAGGGTCAGCTGCGGGTCGTCTCCCACCTGGTCGAGGTCGACGGTGGCTGAGAAAGCCGAGAAAAAAGCTGAGAAGGACACCTCGCGGACCGAAGAGATCGGCCTGCACAACCTGAAGCCGAAGCCGGGCTCGAAAAGGCCGCGCAAGCGGATCGGCCGCGGCGAGGGCAGTGGCCTGGGCAAGACCTCCGGTCGCGGCCACAAGGGCGCCGGCTCCCGTTCGGGGCGCAAGAGCAAGCCCGGCTACGAGGGTGGGCAGAACCCGATCCACATGCGGATGCGAAAGCTGCGCGGCCCGCACAAAAAGCAGTCGATGCCGTTCGAGAACTTCCGCACCAAGACGCAGCCGGTCAACCTGGCCGACCTCGAGGAGCGTTTCGACGGCGGCGCCGAGGTGACGCCGGCGACCCTCAAGGAGAAGGGCCTGGCGACCCGGAAGGACCCGGTCAAGATCCTCGCCCGCGGTGAGATCAAGAAGAAACTCGAGGTCCACGCGCACGCCTTCAGCGCAGCCGCCAAAGAGAAGATCGAGGCGGCCGGCGGTTCCTGTCACACTCTGGAGCCGTAATGCTCAGAACTATTCTCAACGCGTTCAGCGTTGCCGATATTCGCAAGAAAATTGCGTTCACGGCGGCGATGCTGCTCCTGTACCGGCTCGGCGCCTTCATCCCTGCGCCCGGGGTCGACACCCAGGCCGTCAAGGAAATCCAGGACAACTTCGGCGGCTCCGGCGTCCTCGGATTCCTCAACCTCTTCTCCGGCGGCGGTTTGTCGCGCCTCAGCCTCTTCGCGCTGGGGATCATGCCCTACATCACCGCCTCGATCATCCTCCAGCTGCTGACGGTGGTCGTCCCCTCGCTCGAGCGCCTGCAGAAAGAGGGCGAGGTGGGGCAGCAGAAAATCACCCAGTACACGCGCTACCTGACGGTCGGCCTCGCCTTCGCCCAGTCGATCGGCTACGTCTTCCTCTTCCAGTCCTTCGGTGAACAGGCCGGGACCAGCGTCGTCGGGGACCTGACCTTCCCGAGGCTGTTCCTGATCGTGATGTGCCTGACCGCCGGCTGCACCTTGCTGATGTGGCTGGGCGAGCTGATCACCCAGCGCGGGATCGGCAACGGCATCTCGCTGATGATCTTCGCCTCGATCGCCTCCGAACTCGTGCCCGGGCTGTCGAAGTGGTGGAACAACCCGGATCAGATCTTCGTCGTGATGATGCCCTTCATCGCCCTGGCTGTGATCGTCGCGATCGTCTTCGTCCAGGAGGGCCAGCGCCGGATTCCGGTCCAGTACGCGAAACGCGTCGTGGGGCGGAAAATGACCTCCGGCGGGTCTACCTACCTGCCGCTGCGGGTCAACATGGCCGGTGTCATCCCGGTCATCTTCGCCGCCTCGATCATGGCCTTCCCGCCGACGATCGGACAGCTGATCAACACCCCGACCGCGCTCGATTTCGCCGCCTTCTTCGAACCGAACGGTTGGGCCTACGTGGTCGGCGAGGTGTTCTTCATCATCGTCTTCACCTACTTCTACACGGCGGTCACCTTCAACCCGGTGGACCAGGCCGACAACCTGAAGAAATACGGCGGCTTCATCCCGGGCGTGCGCCCAGGCCGTCCGACCGCGGAATACCTTGACCGGATCCTTTCGCGGCTGACCTTCCCCGGCGCCCTCTACCTGGGCGCGGTCGCGGCACTGCCGACGATCCTCATCAGCCAGACCGCGGCGAACTTCTACTTCGGCGGCACCTCCATCCTGATCGTGATCGGCGTCGCGCTCGACACGGTCAAGCAGCTGGAGGCGCAGCTGATGATGCGGAACTACGAGGGCTTCCTCAAATAGGCTCCCGGGGGATGCCGGAGCAGAACCTCGTACTCCTGGGCCCTCCGGGGTCCGGCAAGGGCACCCAGGGGGAGCGCCTAAACGAAGACCTGCGCCTGCCGTATTACGCGACCGGGGACATCCTCCGCGCCGCGGTGCGGGACGAAACCGAGCTCGGCCGCAGCGCGAAGGAGTACATGGACCGCGGCGACCTCGTGCCCGACGAGGTGATCGTCGGCGTGATCGCCGATCGGATCGACTCCAACGAGGCGCGCGACGGCTTCATCCTCGACGGCTTCCCGCGGACGACCCCGCAGGCCGAGGCGCTCGACGCGAAGCTGAACGACCTTGGGCGGGCGCTGAGCGGGGTGCTGCTGATCGACGTCTCCGACGAAGAGGTGATCCGCCGCCTCGGGGGCCGGCGCACTTGCGAGGCAAACGGGCACGTCTTCCATGTCGAGTTCGAGCCTCCGCAGGAGGACGGCGTCTGCGACATCGACGGCTCGCCGCTGATCGTCCGCGACGACGACAAGCCGGAGGTGATCCGCAAGCGTCTCGAGACCTACCACGAGAAGACCGAGCCGCTCGTCTCCTACTACGACGAGCGCAGCGTTCTGCGCCGGATCGCCGGCGAGGCCGTGCCGGACGAGGTGGCGGAGCAGGTTCGCCGCACCCTGGCGACCCTGCGGATGGAGCAGGACGAGACGGTCTGAGACCGTCGGTGAGGATCGCCTGCGGCGATCACTAGCGTGTATCGAATGATCATCAAGAAGACGCCGGAGCAGGTCGACAAGATGGCGGCCTCGGGGGAGCTCCTCGTCCGCTGCCTGAAGATGCTCGCCGCCAAGGCGCGGCCGGGGATCACGACCGAGGAACTCGACGCGGCGGCGGAGAAGTTCATCCGCTCGCAGGGCGCCGAGCCCGCCTTCAAGGGCTACCGCGGCTTCCCCGGATCGATCTGCGCCTCGCCGAACTCGATGGTCGTGCACGGGATCCCCGACGCCTACGAGCTGAAGCGCGGTGACGTGATCGCGGTCGACGTCGGCGTCGTCAAGGACGGCTGGGTCTCCGACGCGGCGATGACGCTGCCGATCGGTCCGGTCGGCCCCGAGGCCCAGAAGCTGCTCGACGTGACCAAGGCGTCGCTGTTCGCCGGGGTGGAGCAGATGCGCCCCGGCAACCACCTCGGCGACGTTTCCGCCGCGATCCAGCGTGCGGTGGAGATCGAGGGCCTCTCGATCATCCGCACCCTGGTCGGCCACGGGATCGGCCGCGACATGCACGAGGAACCGCAGGTCCCCAACTTCGGCGAGCCCGGCAAGGGCCCGGAGCTGGAGGTGGGGATGGTGCTGGCGATCGAGCCGATGGTCAACGTCGGCGGGCCGCTGGTGCGGATGGGCGACGACGGCTGGGCGGTCTACTCGGAGGACGACTCGCTCGCCGCCCATTTCGAGTTCACGGTGGCGGTCACGCCGGAGGGTCCCCGGATCCTCACCCCCTGGCACGAAGCCGACTGAAAGAATTTGCAGAACCTTTTGTCTGAGGTGTAGTCTCGTGCGCTGTGTCCTGGTTGGATGTGGATATGGAGCTGGAGCGAAGGATGGAGGACTTCGAGCGTCGCCTGGAAGAGGGGCGGGGAGAGATCCGCGAGCGGATCGAACGGGTCGAGCGGTGCTGCAAGGAGGCCGAGGAAACCCGTAGGCGGGAGTGGGAAGGACGGAAGGGGCACTTGGTCACCGAGGCGGAGAAACGCCAGTTCGAGAGCGACAGCATTCAGCGGTTGTTTGCCGCGCTGACCGTCGAGTACGTCAATGTGGTGCGCAGCGCGGGCGAAGACATCAAACGCGAATTTGCCGAAGGCCGCGCCGAGTCCAGGGCGCAGACCGAAGCGATATTGAAACTGCTCGACCGCCTGCCCTCCGACCAAGGAGACTGATGGACCAGAAGATCTTCACCACGGTCGACCATTTCGTCACCGACACGCTGCTCGAAGAGGACGAGGGACTGCGGGAGGCGGTGCGGGCTGCCGAGGCGGCGGGGCTGCCTTCGATTCAGGTCTCGCCGCCGCAGGGGAAGCTGCTGCAGTTGCTGGTCCGGTTGGTGGGGGCGAAGCGGATCCTCGAGTTCGGCACGCTGGGCGGCTACAGCGCGATCCTGATGGCGCGGGTGCTGCCGGGGGGCGGGCGCCTGATCAGCCTCGAGGCCAATCCCGAGTACGCCGAGGTGGCACGGCGGAGCATCGAGCGGGCCGGTGTGGGGGACCGGGTCGAAGTCCGCGTCGGGCCGGCCCTGGAGGCGCTGCCCGCGCTGGAGGAGGAGGGCGCCGGTCCCTTCGACCTGGTCTTCATCGACGCCGACAAGGTCAACACCCCGAACTACTTCGACTGGGCGCTCGATCGCACCCGCGTCGGCGGCCTGATCGTCGCCGACAACGTGGTCCGCGGCGGGAGCCTCGGCGACGCGACCGACCCCGACGAGGCGACCGTGGCCCAGCGCCGCCTGCACGAGCAGCTGCGCGGCGAGCCGCGGGTCAGCGCGACCACGATTCAGACGGTTGGCGGCAAGGGCTACGACGGCTTCCTGATCGCGCTCGTCGAGGGCGACTGACCGGGCGTCCCCAAGGTCCGTCCCCTGCTATCTTTCCTCGTCGGCCTAGTGGCCGGTTTGTTGTCCCTGTGTCCGATTCATGGGGCACGTGGGAGTCCTGTTGTCGATACGAGATCCGGAGCAATGAAGGTTCGAGCTTCCGTCAAGCCGATGTGCGAGAAGTGCAAGGTCATCCGCCGAAATGGGGCGGTCCTCGTGATCTGCCAAAACCCGCGCCATAAGCAGAGGCAGGGCTAGGCATGGCACGCATCGCCGGCATCAACATCCCGGTCAACAAACGGGCTGAAATCGGTCTCACCTACATCTTCGGAATCGGCCGTTCGACCGCCCAGCAGATCCTCAAGGAGGCGGGCGTCGACGCGGACACCCAGGTCAAGGATCTGACCGAGGACGAGGTGATCAAACTTCGCGACGCGGTCGAGAGCCGCGAGGTCGAGGGCGACCTTCGCCGCGAGCGCTCGCAGAACGTCAAACGGCTGATGGAGATCGGCTCCTACCGCGGCCTGCGCCACCGGCGCGGCCTGCCGGTCCGGGGCCAGCGGACCAAGACCAACGCGCGCGGCCGCAAGGGCCCGCGGCGCCTCAGCGTCGCCGGCAAGCGCAAGGTATAGGCAGAGAGAGCATGGCTGAGAAAAAACCCTCGAAAGGGCGTTCGCGCCGCCGCGTCAAAAAGAACGTCACCTACGGGCAGGCGCACATCAAGACTTCCTTCAACAACACCATCGTCACCCTGACCGATACCGAGGGCAACGTGATCGCCTGGGAGTCCGCCGGCTCAGCCGGTTTCAAAGGCTCGCGCAAGTCGACTCCGTTCGCCGCCCAGGTGACCGCCGACGCGGCCGCCAAAAAGGGCATGGAACACGGCTTGGAGCGTGTCGAGGTCTTCGCCAAGGGCGCCGGCTCGGGCCGCGAGACGGCGATCCGCTCGCTGCAGGCCGCCGGGCTCGACGTGACCACGGTCAAGGACGTATCCCCGCAGGCCCACAACGGCTGCCGGCCGAAGAAGCGGAGGAGGGTCTAGTGGCTCGCGATACCGCCCCGCAGTGCAAGCAGTGCCGGCGCGAGGGCCAGAAGCTCTTCCTCAAGGGCGAGCGCTGCTTCACCGACAAGTGCGGCGTCGAGCGGCGTTCCTACCCACCCGGCGAGCACGGCCGCGGCCGCCTGCGTCAGTCCGAGTACCGGGTTCAGCTGCGCGAGAAGCAGAAGACCCGGCGCTACTACCAGGTGCTCGAGAAGCAGTTCCGCGCCTACTACGAGAAGGCTTCGCGCCAGGACGGCGTCACCGGCGAGAACCTGCTGCGCCTGCTCGAGTCCCGCTTCGACAACGTCCTCGTCCGCCTCGGCTTTGCCGCCTCGCGGCGCCAGGCACGGCAGCTGATCACCCATGGCCACTGGCAGATCAACGGCCGCCGGGTGAACATCCCCTCGTACCAGATACGGCCTGAAGACATCATCTCGATCAAGGTCGGATCGAACGCCACCGACACGATCCGGCGGGCGACGGAACTGGTCTCGACCGTTCCGGCGTGGCTGCAGGCCGACCACGATGCCCTCACCGCCAAGGTTCTGCGCTACCCCGAGCGCTCCGAGATCTCGGCGCCGGTCCAGGAGCAGCTGATCGTCGAGCTGTACTCCAAGTAGTCCGGAAACGACTTCTGAAACACCCCAGAGCAAGGAACTCATGACCACCGATTTCCAGGTCCCCCGCATCACCTCCGAGAAAGTCGACGACCGCCGCGGCACGTTCACGGTCGAGCCGCTGGACAAGGGCTTCGGCTACACCTTCGGCAATAGCCTTCGCCGCGTCCTCCTCTCCTCTCTCGGCGGCGCCGCCATCACCAGCGTCCGCATCGAGGGGGTCGCGCACGAGTTCTCGACCGTGCCCGGCGTCAAGGAGGACGTCACCGACATCATCCTCAACCTCAAGGACCTCGTCGTCCGCATGCACACCGACGCCGACGAGGTCGAGGCACCGCTGGTCGCCACCGGCCCCGGCGAGGTGAAGGCGAAGGACATCGACCTTCCCTCGGGAGTCGAGATCCTCAACCCCGAGGCGCCGATCGCGACGCTCGAGAAAAAAACCAAACTCGAGGTCTACCTGACGATCGGCCGCGGCCGCGGCTACTCGCCGGCCGAAGCAAACAAGTCCGACGATCAGCCGATCGGCGTGATCCCGATCGACTCGATCTTCTCGCCGATCCGGCGCGCTTCCTACTCGGTCGCCGCCGCCCGTGTCGGCCAGCGGACCGACTACGACAAATTGACCCTGGACCTCGAGACCGACGGCTCGATCGAGCCGGGCGCCGCGTTGCGCGAGGCCTCCGAGATCCTGATCAAGAGCCTGGCGATCTTCACCGACGCCGATCGCGTCGAGGAGCTGACCGCGCGTGAGCCGGCCCCGGCCGTTCCCAGCGACGGCTTCTCCTCGCCCGGGGGCGACGGTGTCGCAGCCGCCAACGGCCTCGACGAGATCCTGATCGAGGAGCTCGAACTGGGTGTCCGCTCCTACAACTGCCTGAAGCGGGCCGGAGTTCAGACCGTCGGCGACCTGGTGCGCAAGTCGCGCGCGGAACTGAACGCGATCCCCAACTTCGGCCAGAAGTCGATCGAGGAAGTCATCGAGACCCTGCACTCCCGCGGCCTGGACCTGCAGGCGGACTAAGGCGCGATCGGGACGGAGCTGAGGACCAGGTGCGGCACAAAAAGAAGCGGAACAAGCTCAGCCGCGACTCCGCCCATCGCGAGGCGCTGCTTTCGAATCTCTCGAAACAGCTGATCGAGCACGAGCGGATCCAGACCAGCCAGGCGAAGGCCAAGGCGGTCAAGCCCGAAGTCGAGAAGCTGATCACCCTCGCCAAGCGGGGCGACCTGCATGCCCGGCGCCAGGCGCTGGCCACCCTCCACAACGACAAGTTCATCGTCCACAAGCTGTTCGACGAGGTGGCGCCGCGCTACGCGACGCGACCGGGCGGGTACACCCGCATCGTCAAGCTGGGCCCTCGGCGGAGCGACTCCACCGAGATGGTCTACCTCGAGCTCGTCTAGTACGCGACCGACTCGAGGTAGAGCCCGTGCGGTGGGGCGGTTTCGCCTGCCTCGGATCTCGGCGCTCTCCCCAGGAGGGAGACGAAGCTCTCGACCGTGCGGCGGCCACTGGCCACCTCCAGCTGCGTCCCGACCAGGACGCGGACCATGTTGCGCATGAAGGCGTCGGCCGTGATGCAAAAGGCGAGGACGTCGCCCTCCTGGCTCCATGAGGCGCCGAGGACGTCTCGCTCGAAGCGGACGTGGTCGGTCTGGGTCGGGGTGAAGGCGGTGAAGTCGTGGGTGCCCGGCAGGGCGGCGGCGCAGGCCTCGAGGGCCTCGCGGTCGACCCGGTGGGGCCACCAGAGCGCGTGGCCCAGCTCGAAGGGGTTCGGGGCTGACCGCGCCAGCAGGCGGTAGCGGTAGCTGCGCGCCCTGGCGTCGCGGCGGGCATCGAAGCCGTCGGCGACGACCGCGGCGGCGGTGACCGCGACGTCATCGGGGCCGACGCCGTTGAGGCGACGCGTCAGGTCGCCGGGCGGCTGGGCCGCCAGCTCGAAGCTCGCCACCTGTCCCAGCGCGTGCACGCCGGTGTCGGTGCGGCCGGCAACGGTCAGCTCCACCGGCTCGCCGAGGACGGTCGCCAGCGCCGTCTCCAGCTCGCCCTGCACCGTGCGCAGGCCCGGTTGCCTGGCCCAGCCGCGGAAGCCGGAGCCGTCGTATTCGATGTCGAGCCGCACGGTTGGCACGGCGGCAGTATCTCCGACCTTCGACTCGTCGCGAGCCCCACCTAGAATCGGGTTGGTGCGCATCCTTCTCACCAACGACGACGGCATCTCCGCCCCGGGGCTGCAGGCGGCCCGGCGGGCGCTGGTCGAGCTCGACGGGATCGAGGTCGACGTCATCGCCCCCGATTCCAACCGCAGCGCCACCGCGCGCAGCATCACCACCCGCTCGCCGCTCAGCGTCGAGGAGGTGACCTTCGAAGACGGCCGCGTCGGCTACGCCACCGACGGCACCCCGGTCGACTGCGTCCGCTTCGCCGAGCTCGGTCTGGTCGGCGGCCGGCCGGACCTGATCGTCTCCGGGATCAACCACGGGGCCAACCTCGGCGACGACATCACCTACTCGGGAACCGTCGCCGCGGCGCTGGAGGGAATCATCCTCGGCATTCCCGCCATTGCCCTCTCGCAGCAGTCCTCAGCCGGGGGCCTCGGCTACGTCAGCGGCAAGTTCGACTTCACCGTCGCCGCCGCCTTCACCGCCCAGCTGGTCTCCAGTCTGCTCCAGGAGTCGATGCCGGAGGCGACCCTGATCAACGTCAACTGCCCCAACCGCGAGCCGACCGGGGTCGAGGTGACGAAGCTCGGCAAGAGGATCTACAACGACGAGCTGAAGCTGATCAAGGAGGATGACGGCCGCCGCCACTACGAGATCTACGGCTGGCAGCCCGGCTACGAGGAGATCGAGGGGACCGACCTCAACGCCGTCGCCGAGGGGCGGATAGCGGTCACCCCGATCCACTTCGACCTCACCGATCACGGCGGCCTCGAGCACCTCCGCGGCTGGGGATTCGAGGAGATGCTGGCGGCTAGCGCCACGACCGCGTGAGCGCTTCCGCCGAGCAGCGGGCGGCGGAGCTGCGCAAGCTCCTCGATCACCACAACCGCCTCTACTACGTCCTCGACGATCCGGAGATCGGCGACGACGCCTACGACGAGCTGCTGAACGAGCTGCGGGCACTGGAGGAGGACCACCCGCAGCTGCGCACGCCCGATTCGCCGACGCAGCGGGTCGGGGCGCCGCCGCTGGAGCGCTTCGAGCCGGTCGAGCACCTGGAGCAGATGCTCTCGCTCGGCAACTCCCGCAACGAGGAGGAGCTGCGGGGCTGGGAGAACCGGATCGCCAACTACCTCAAGCGCCTCGACATAACCGCCTCGCAGTTCAGCTACACGACCGAGCCGAAGATCGACGGGCTCGCGGTCACCCTCACCTACGAGGACGGGGTCCTGGTCCGCGGCGCGACCCGTGGCGACGGCCGCGTCGGCGAGGACGTTACCCAGAACCTGCGCACGATCGGCTCGGTGCCGCTGCGGATCGGGAAGGCACCGGCGCTGATCGAAGTCCGCGGCGAGATCTACCTGCCGATCGCCGCCTTCAAAGCGCTGAACGAGCGCCGGGCCGAAGCCGGCGAACCGACCTTCGCCAACCCGCGCAACTCGGCCGCCGGCTCGATCCGCCAGCTCGACCCCTCGCTGGCCGCCGAACGGCCGCTCTCGACCTGGATCTACGGGATCGGGGCGGTGCGCGGTCTCGACCTCCCCACTCACATGGCGGAGATCGAGTGGCTGCAGGAAGCCGGCTTCAAGGTCAATCCCGACACCGCCCACCACGAGGGCGTGGAGGGCGTCGTCAACCGCTGCCACTGGTGGGAAGAGCGGCGCGACGAGCTCGACTACGAGATCGACGGCGTCGTCGTCAAGGTCGACGAGAAGGCGCTCTGGCGCGAGCTCGGCGTCGTCGGCCGCGAGCCGCGCTGGGCGATCGCCTGGAAGTTCCCGCCGACGACGGCGACGACGACCCTGAAGCGGGTCGTCTGGAACGTCGGTCGCACCGGCCACCTCGTCCCCTTCGCGATGCTGGAGCCGGTCCACGTCGGTGGTGTCACCGTCACCACCGCCACCCTCCACAACGAGGAGGACCTGGCCCGCAAGGACGTGCGCAAGGGGGACGAGGTGGTCGTGATGCGCGCCGGTGACGTCATCCCCCAGGTCGTCTCGCCGAAGCTGCCGCGCAAGCAGAAGAGCGCCCGCAGGGAGAGGCCGCCGAAGAACTGCCCGGAATGCGACACGCCCACGGTCAAGCCCGAGGACTCGGTCTTCACCATCTGCCCCAATCGCAACGGCTGCCCGGGCCAGGCCTCCCAGCACGTCAAGCACTTCGTCAGCAAGGGGGCGATGGACATCGACGGGCTGGGCGAAGAGGTCGCCTTCAACATGCTTGCGCAGGGGGTGATCGAGGACGTTGCCGACATCTACGACCTGACCGAAGAGGGTCTCGTGGACCGCAAGATCGGGAAAAAGAGCTTCAAAGAGAAATCCGCGCGCAGTCTCGTCGACGCGATCGAGGCCTCCAAGCGCCAGCCGTTCAAACGGGTCCTTTTCGCGCTTGGCCTGCCGGGCGTCGGCGCGGTCACGGCCGAGGCGCTTGCCGACCACTTCGGCTCGATCGAGAAGCTCACGATCGCGCAACCCGAGGAGGTCGAGGAAGTCGACGGAGTGGGGCCGATCATGGCCGAGCAGATCGTCGAGTCGCTGGCCGACGGACCAACCCAGGAGCTGATCGCGAAGCTGGAGGCGAAGGGTCTGCGGCTCGAAGCCGACCCGTCCGAACGGCGGCAGGAGGGCGGGCCGCTGGAGGGCAGGACCGTGGTCCTCACCGGCACCCTGCCGGTGCTGACCCGCGAGGAGGCGGCGGCGCTGGTCAAGCTGGCCGGCGGCAAGGTGACCAGCTCGGTCTCGAAGAAAACCGACTACGTGGTTGCCGGCGACAACCCCGGCTCCAAGCTCGCCAAAGCGGAAAAATTCGAGACCGAGGTGCTCGACGAAGCGGGGCTGCGCGAGCTGGTCGGCAGGGCGGGCTAGTTCGCTCTAGTAGCCGGCGACGGTGGCGGCGATCCGGTCCTGGTTCAGGTGGGCGAGGCTGAGGTTGCCGACGCCCGCCATCAGGATCGAGAAGGCCATCACCCTGCCGCTGCGGTTGAAGCAGTAGCCGGAGAGGTTGCTGACGCCGCTGATCGTCCCGGTCTTGGTCCGGCAGCGGCCGTAGGCGGCCGTCCCCTCCATGCGGCTGGCGACGGTGCCCTCCTGCCCGGTCAGGGCGAGATCCTGGATGAACTCCTCGCCCGCGGGATCACCCTGCATCCCGAGCAGCAGGTCGACCACCTCGCGCGGGCTGGAGCTGTTGGAGCGGGTCAGGCCGGAACCGTCGACGGCGCTGACGGTCGAGCCGTGGTCGCGGGCGAAGGTCTCGATCACGTTCGCGCCCGCGGCGGTGGTGCCGGCGCCGCCGAAGCGGGCCCCGAGCAGCTTGATCAGCATCTCGGCGAAGTAGTTGTTGGAGTAGACGTCGGTCAGGTTGGCGATCCGGTCGAGGGTGGGGGAGCGGACCAGAGCGACCCGCTCGGCGTCCGGCGGCGTCGGGCGCAGGGCGGTCTGCGGGGGCAGGCCGACGCCGGCGCCTCGCAGCGAGCGGGCCAGCTTGCCCACCGCCAGCTTGGCCGGGTCGGAGGAGAAGCCGCTGGTGCTGGTCGAGCCGGCGAAACCCGAGTTGAAGGCGAGGCCTGAGAGCGGGCCGATGTAGGGGCTGGTCGCGTAGCCCGAGTCGGCGACCCCGCGGCGGCGGTCGAAGACGGAGTCGTCGGCGTAGAGACGCCCGGTGATCGATTCGATTCCCGCCGCCTTGATCTGCGGGGTCAGGGCGAAGATGTTGGTCCCCAGCCCGCCGAAGTAGGCGTTGTAGAAAGCGGGGGTGCCGAGGGCCGGGTCGCCGCCCCCCTGCAGGTAGAGGCTGCCGTGGAGGACGCCTCTGGCGTCGACCTGCCCGTCGCGGAAGACTTTGGTCGGGATCCGGTATTCGGGCCCGAGCTTCGAGAGCGCCGTGGCGGTGGTGAAGAGCTTCATGTTCGAGGCCAGGGGCCGCGGGCGACCCGGGGCGCTGGCGCAGAGCACCTGCCCGGTTTCTGCGTCGACGACGAGCAGCCCGCTGGCCGAGCCGCCACCCTGGTGGAGCCAGGCACGCATCCGGTCGCAGCTGGGGTCCGCCTGGGCGGCTCCGGCCCAGAGCAAAGAAAGGCCTGCTGAGAGGACCAAAATGAGGGCGAGGTTGCGTTTCATCGAGTAAATCAACACGCGAGACGTGCAAGGTAGCGGCCGGGGATGACCTCTCGCCCTGGAATACTGCACGTATGGGTGAAGTCGTAGACATCGAGTCCAAACCGCGCAAGAGAACCACCCGGCGCAAGAAGCCGTCGAAGACGGCTCTGGTCCTCGGCGGCGGCGGCTTCACCGGCGGTGTCTACGAGATCGGCGCCCTGCGAGCCCTCGACCTGCTGGCGGTGAACAGCACGGTCAACAACTTCGACGTATACGTCGGCACCAGCGCCGGCTCCTTCGTCGCCTCGATGCTGGCCAACGGGGTCACTCCCGAGGAAATGATGCAGGTGATCAATTCCGACGACAACATGGGCCTCGAAGACCTGGACCTCGACAAGGTCCTCAAACCCAACTACCTCGGTTTCCTCGCCAAGGGGGCGGCGCTGCCGCTGCGCACGCTCGAGCTGCTGCGCTCCCTGGTCCGGATCGGGGAGTTCTCGGCGATGGACATCGGGGTCGGTCTCGCCGAGGCGCTGCCGGCCGGGATCTACTCCGGCTCCGGTGTATCCGACTACGTCGAAGAGGCGCTCAGCACAGAAGGCCGGGTCAACGACTTCCGCCTCATCGACCCCGAGCTCTACCTGACCGCCACCGACCTCGACACCTGCGAGCGGATCGTGTTCGGCGAAGAGGGCTGGAATGACGTGCCGATCTCCAAAGCGGTCGAGTGCTCGACCTGCCTGCCGGTCGTCTACAAGCCGGTCGACCTGAAGGGGAGGCAGTTCGTCGACGGCGGCATCCGCTCGACCACCAACGTCGACATCGCGGTCGAAAAGGGCGCCAAATTCATCGTCGTCGTCAACCCGCTCGTCCCCTACGTCAACGAGTTCGAGAAGACGATCCCGACCGTGTTCGGCCGCCGTGTTCGCCGCGTCTCCGACATGGGCCTGCCGGCGATCGCCAACCAGACCTTCCGCCTGATCGCCCACCAGCGCCTGCACCAGGCGGTCGAGCAGTGGCAGGAGAAATACCCCGGCGTCGACATCATCCTGCTCGAGCCCGATACCAACGACGAGCTGATGTTCGGGACGCCGATCATGGACTACTCGCGGCGCCTGCAGATCGCCCGCCACGGGTTCGAAACCGTCACCGCCACCCTTGCCCGGGACTACGACCGCTACAAGGAGATCGCCGAGAAACACGGCCTCGAAATCTCCGAGCGCCGCGTCCGCGGCGTGGTCGAAAAGGCCTCCGAAGAGGAGCCCGAGCAGACGTCCGCCTGGCGCCGCGTCCTCGAGCAGACGACGTCGGTCCTGCTGCGGCAGTCCGGCGAAGCTTCTTAGCCCCGCATCCCGACGGCGGGACGGCCGGTGTTTCGCGGTTTGAGGCGATGTAGAGCTTATGCACCCCATAGGGGCCAAAAGCTCTACATCGGCTGGTCATCGGCGGGCGCGGCGCCTGCGTCCGACTCGTAAGCCGACCGCTAGAAGGGGAGCGGCTATGAATGCGATTGAGAGCGCCCGCGTCAGGGGCAGGACACCGTGCTCGCCAGCGCTGGCGACGTGATCCAGCCACTCGTCACGCTCTTCCTCCCGCCGATCGGCCGGCAACAGCTTCGATGCCCCGTGGACCATCGTTTCCGCGATCCGCCCACTCGCCCTATCGACGTGAGCTGCCAGCAGGGAGATCAAAAAAGGAATCAGGATCGTTTCAACGAGGCCGATCTTCATTCGCTGCCGGGTCTCCGAGCGCGCGTCGGCAGACGGCTGCGCCACGCCAGGATCGGCAGGGATCGGAGGAGGATCGAGATCGCGCGTCGCAGCACCGGACGTTCTTCGGCGGCGGCGCATTCGATCTCGTCCATCCACTCGTCGACGGATTCCTCGCGGATCTCCGAGGGAAGCGCGAAGGTCGCCATGCTCATCAGCGAGCGACACCGCCCTACGCCGATGCTGACACGGGCAGGGGGTGGCTCTGCGGGGGAGCGGGGGCTTGAAGTGACAGTCTCCAGCGTGTGAATGTAGAACTCGACTACCCCGACGTCCTCCAAGCCATCAGCCGTGACCAATCGGTCGAAGATGGCTATTTCCGCATCAGTTCGCGGAAGGCTGCCTGCCTCTTCCCGCAGGCTGGCAGCCTCCCAGGGAGAGATCGCGCACCAGTAGCTGCGCACCTGTCCATCTTCCAGTCTCAGCTCAACCTCGGCTCTCATGACGCACCTGCCCAACCGGGTGCGAGCAAGCGGAGAGCGGCACGGTTCTCAGCGGTGGCCTGATGCGCCGCTCGTCGCCCCTCGCCCGTGAGCTCGTAGTAACGACGCCGACGCCGTTGTGGGCCGGTCTCCACGTAGGCCCAGCGGCTCTTGACAAATCCTTCGTCTTCCAGGCGCCGCAGGATCGGGTAGATGGTGCCCGAGGGCAGGTCGGTGGCCTCGGCAAGCTCGAAGCCGTAGGTCTCGTCACTTGGCGCATCCAAGAATGCCTGGAACACGAGTTGAGTGGCGGTACTCGCTTTCCTTTTTCGTCTCATGTATAGAACTCTACACTAGGGTCGAACCGCTAACAGAAACCGGTGGAAGGAAGTGCTTAAGCCGCGTAGAGCTGCTCGATCGCGCCCTCGTGCTTCTGGGCGACGACGGCGCGCTTTACCTTGAGCGTCGGGGTCAGCTCGCCGTTCTCCTGGGAGAGGTCCTCGGGGAGGATGGCGATCTTCTTGACCTGCTCGACGCGGGCGAAGTTCTGGTTGATCTTCTCGACGTGGGCTTCGATCGAGGCCTTGACGTCGGGGTTGGCGGCCAGCTGGGCGAGATCCTCGGGCAGGCCGTTTTCCTGGGCGTATTTGACCGCCTCTTCGGGTTCGAGGGTGACCAGCGCCACCAGGTAGGGCCGGCGGTCGCCGACGACGACGCACTGGGAGACGAGCGGGTGTTGCTTGATTTCCGCCTCGAGGTTGGCGGGGGTGATGTTCTTGCCGCCCGCGGTGATGATGATGTCCTTTTTGCGGCCGGTGATCTTGATGAAGCCCTCGGAGTCGACCTCGCCGATGTCGCCGGTGTGGAGCCAGCCGTCGACGATCGTCTCCGCGGTCGCCTCCGGGTTCTTGTGGTAGCCCTGGAAGACGTTCGGGCCCTTGACGAGGATCTCGCCATCGCCGGCGATCTTCACCTCGCAGCCGGGGAACGGCTTGCCGATCGTCCCCACCTTGAAGTCGTCGGGGGAGGAGATGGTCGCCGCGGTCGAGGTCTCGGTCATCCCCCAGCCCTCGAGCACGAGGACGCCGGCGGCGTCGAAGAAGCGGAGGATCTCCGGGTTGATCGGGGCGGCGCCGGAGACGGCGAGCCGGATGTTGCCGCCGAACAGGCCGCGGATTTTCGACAGCACTTTCTTGTCAGCGAAGGCGTACTGGCGCTGGAGGAGGAAGCCGGGCTTGCGGCCCGAGCGCTCGACCTCGCGCATCTTCGCGCCGACGTCGATCGACCAGTTGAAGATCGCCTTTTTAAGGCCACCCTCCTTCTCCATCGCACTCGTGGCCGCGGTGTAGATCTTCTCGAAGATCCGCGGCACCGAGGGGAAGTAGGACGGTTTCAGCTCGGCCAGGTTGGGGAGGATCTTCAGCGGGTCCCGCTCCCAGTAGGCGATCGCGGTGCCGAGGTCGTAGCTGCCGAGCTGGATCAGCAGGGCGAAGGAGTGGGCGAGCGGCAGGTAGAGGTAGGTGAGGTCCCCCTCCTCGATGACGCTGGTCTCTTTGACCATGTCCAGCATCGCCCGGTAGTTGCCGTGGCTGATGACGCAGCCCTTCGGGGGGCCGGTCGTGCCCGAGGTGTAGATGAAGGTGCAGATGTCGCCGGGGGTGACCGCTTCGTACAACTGCTCCCAGCGGGCCGCGTCGCTGCTCCCCTTGGCGGCAAGTTGATCCGTCGAGAGCGCGTCCTCGGCCTCGCCGACCATCATCACGATCTGCTCCAGCTGCGGCAGCTGGTCGCGCACCTGACGGACCTTCTCGAGCTGTTCGGTGTCCTCGACGATCACGACCTTGGAGTCGGAGTTCTCGAGGACGTAACGGCACTCCTCAGGGGAGTTGGTCTGGTAGATCGGGACGACGGTGGCGCCGATCGAGAGCGCGGCGAAGTCGAAGTAGGTCCACTCGGGGCGGGTGTTGCCGAGGATCGAGACCCGGTCGCCTTTCTGGATCCCGAGCTCGACTAGGCCCAGCGCCAGCGGCATGACGATCTCCTGGACCTCGGCGAAGGTCTTGCTCGTCCACTGGTCGCCCTCCTTGTACTTGACGGCGACGTTGGAGCCGTAGAGAGCCGCAGCCTTCGGCAGCAGGTCAGCGACCGTCTTCGAATTGGTACCTCTCCCCGACATCTGCCGGGGGAGTCTAGTTCAGCGCCGGCTTCGAGGCGCCGCCTGCCGTGAGCGCGAGGAGTCGAGGCTGCGCAGCGAGCTTTCGAACAGCGTCCTGTCGATCCGGCCGTGGTAGATCGGCACCCCCATCTGGACGCACTTGCCGATCACCTCCCCTCGCTCCATCTCCAACTGGTCGGCGAGCTCGGCGGGCGTCAGGTGATGAGCCATCGATGACCTCCAGGGTCGTTGAAAATCGGTAGTCCCATGTTTACCGCCGCGGCGGGACGCCGTCAATGGAGGGGCCGCAGCTTGCGGAGTCGCCGCCGGGCGCGGGTCGCGATAATGGACGGCGAATGTCCTCTGAAGCCGCCTCCAGGCCCCTGCCCCGGCGGGGTAGGTTCTGGGTCGTCGCCCTGCTGGCGCTCGGCTTGATCGCGCTCGGCTACACGATCGTCGAGCTGTCGACCGAGGAGCCGGGAGACCCGGTCGTCCACATCGAGGGGATCTCCGACGCGCAGCGCCTGTTCGGCGGGGTGCCCCAGGAAGGCGACCGGCTCGGCTCCGATGACGCGCCGGTGACGATCCAGGTCTTCAACGACCTGCAGTGCGAGAACTGCCGGGATGACTTCCTCTCGACGATCCCGGAGCTGGCCGAACGCTACGCCCGGCCCGGCGACGTGAAGCTGCTCTACCGCCACTACTCGAACAGCATCAACCCCGAGCAGCTCGGCTTCTACGGCGCCGAGGCGGCCGCCGACCAGAACTACGGCTGGAACTACGTCTACCTCTTCTTCCGCAACCAGGACGAAGCCGAGCGCTTCGGCGTCGACCAGGAGTACCTGGCTTCGGTCGCCGGCGCTGTCGAGGAACTCGAACTCGAAGAATGGGACAAGGACCTGGAAGACAACGGCGTCCCCGGCGGCTCGATCGACGAGCGGCTGAAAGGCCAGGAGGAACTGGGAAGGAACCTGAAGATCCGCACCGGCCAGGGGATGATCGTCAGCGGCCCTAGCGGCACGGTGACGCTGCAGGACGGGCCGTCGCTGGCGGAAGTCGAAGCGGCTATCGCCGAAGTCGAATAGCCGCAGCCGAGTTTCGACACAGCCCGCTGGGGCGAAACCCGGCTAGGCGACGCGGCGCAGGCGGGCCCGCTGGGCGATTACGTCCCGCCACTCGGAGTCGACGATGTGGGCGGGGGCGGTGGTGGCGAGGAAGTCGCCGAGAATGTCCGCCAGGCCCTCCGGATCTTCGAGGTTGGGGAAGTGGGCCGCCCTGGGAAGGGTCTCGAATCGGCAGTTGGGGATCGAACCGGCGGCCTCGAGGCCGTGTTGGAGCGGGATCGTGCGGTCGCGCTCGCCCCAGACGATCAGGGTTGGCATCTCGCCGAGCAGGTAGAGGCGGTCGACGGCGCTGACCCTCTGGCCCTGGACGTCGATCACCGAGCGCAGGGTCTGCAGGAAGGCGCGGCGCGAGCCGTCGTCCTGCAGCGGCCCGAGGGCGCGGGCGACCGCCTGCAGGTAGACGCCGGTGGAGACGCCGCGCTCGCGCAGCCGCCGGCCGCCGGCGGCCAGGGCGCCGACCAGCCGCGGCCGGGTCGCCAGTCGCAGCAGCGCCGCCGAGCCCGGCAGCGCCGCTCCGCGCAGGAGGGGACTGACGTCGTGGCCGAGGCCGCCGCTGGAGATCAGCGCCAGGCGCTCGGTGCGCTGGGGGAACTGGTAGAAGAACTGCATCGCCACGCCGCCGCCGAGCGAGTGGCCGACGATCGTCGCCCGCTCGACCCCGATCGTCGTCAGCAGGTCGCGAATCGCCGCCGCATGCGCCCCCAGCGAGTAATCGCCCCGCGGCGTCGCCGCCTCGCCGTGGCCGATCAGGTCGGGCGCGATCACCCGGTAGGAGCCGGCCAGCCGCTGTGCCACGGTTTCCCAATGCCGGGAGGAGTTGACCATCCCGTGGATCAGGACCACGTTCGGGCCGCTGCCGATGGTCCGGTAGACCGCGCGGTGCCCGTGCAGGTTCGCCTCGTGGACCTCGAAGGCGGGAGCGGCAGGCATGGGGAAGACACTAGCGCCGGCCCCAGCCGACTCCTGAATCCATGTGGGTCGGGCATTACGACAGGTTCATCGGGGCGCCCGGATTTGAACCGGGGACCTCACCGACCCGAACGGTGCGCGCTACCAGGCTGCGCCACGCCCCGAGAGGGACGATTATCCCAGACGCCGGGGTGGCGACGCTCGCAGCTTCGCGCCGCCGCTACTTTGGGCGGCGATGCGGTTCGTAGCGAAGACCATGGCGCGCAGACTGATCCCTGCCCTCGTTCTCGTCCTGCTGGCGGTCGCTCCGGCTGCCGCCCAGGCCTACCTGCCGCCCGGCTTCGTCGGCGTCTCGCCGCAGAACTCGGGCACGGCCAAGGACTACGAGCTGATGCGGGAAGCGGACATCAAGAGCGTCCGGCAGCCGCTCGTCTGGCGGGCGATCGAGCCGCAGAACCCCGCTTTCTCGGAGCGGCAGTGGGGATACATGGACCACGAGGTCCGTCTTGCGGCCAGGGCGGACATGGAGATCTTCCCGTTCCTGATCGGCTCGCCCGAATGGGTGGCCGCCGAAGACATCGATCTTCCCGTCGCCACCTCCTGGCAGCGGCGGGCCTGGGCCTCGTTCGTGCGGGCCGTGGTCGACCGCTACGGCGTCGAAGGGTCGTTCTGGCGCGAAGAAGACGACATCCCCTACATCCCGATGCGGCGCTTCGAGATCTGGAACGAGGAGAACATCGTCAGCTTTGCCAACGACCCCGAACCGGCCCGCTTCGCCGAGCTGATCCGGATCGCCGGCCGGGTGATCCACCGTGAGCAGCCCGGCGCGAAGGTGATCGTCGGCGGGCTCTTCGGTCGCCCCCTGCAGATCCCACCCAACGTCGCCTCCGGCGACTACCTCGCCCGCATGTACCGGGCCGGGAACGTGAAGCCCTATTTCGACGGGGTCGCGCTGCACCCCTACGTCGCCGACGCGAAGGCGATGGCCGGGCAGCTGCACAACCTGCGGCGGATCGCGCGCAAGTACGGCGATGCCAAGGTGCCGCTCTACATCACCGAGCTGGGCTGGGGCTCGGACGACGGCCCGACTCGCTGGCAGCGCGGCCTCTACGGCCAGGCGCGGGAGCTCGACGAGGCCCTCTCGATCGTCTCTCAGAACCGTGTGCGCTGGCGGATCCGCGGCGTCTGGTGGTTCACCTGGGCCGACGAAGGGGGGAGCTGCGTCTTCTGCAGCTCCGCCGGGCTGCTCGACGCCAAGCGGGAGGGCAAGCCGTCCTGGTACCGGTTCAACCGGTGGACCGGCGGCGACCCCGACGTGGTCTCGAAGATCGGCAGCGGCGAGCTGGATCAAGGCGAAGAAGCCGCGCCGGAATAGCTAGGCTCCGCTCGGACTTCAAAACCGAGACAAGGAGCATTCCAGTGGCTTTCTCAGTACCCGACCTGCCGTACGCATACGACGCGCTCGAGCCTCACATCGACGAGGAAACGATGCGCATCCACCACGACAAGCACCATCAGGCGTACGTCGACAAAGCCAACGCCGCCCTCGAGGGCACCGAGTGGGCCGACCGCGACGTCGAGGACGTCCTCCGCAACCTCTCCGCCCTGCCCGGCGACAAGCAGGCGGCGGTCCGCAACAACGCCGGCGGCCACTACAACCACTCGCTCTTCTGGCAGATGATGGGCCCGAACGGCGCCGGCGCCCCCAGCGGCGACCTGGGCGCGGCGATCGATGAGACCTTCGGTTCCTTCGACGCCTTCAAGGACGAGTTCAAAAACGCCGGCATCGCCCGCTTCGGCTCCGGCTGGGCCTGGCTGGTCAAGGACTCCTCCGGCCTCGCCGTGATCTCGACCCCGAACCAGGACTCGCCGATCTCCGACGGCACCACGCCGCTGCTCGGCGTCGACGTCTGGGAGCACGCCTACTACCTGAAGTACCAGAACAAGCGCCCCGAATACCTCGACGTCTTCTGGAACGTCGTCAACTGGGACTACGTCGCGGAGAGGTTCGCCTCGTAGGTCTGCTGCTCTGAGGCGGGGGGGACCTCGCTCATCGCGTGCTCGGCGAGTGCGGTGATCGTCAGGCTGGGGTTGACGCCGACGTTCGCCGGCACCGCCGAGCCGTCGCAGACGAGCAGGTTCTCGTAGCCGAAGACCCGCTGGCGGCTGTCGACGACGCCGTCGTCGGGGCTGTGGCCGATCACCGCGCCGCCGAGGATGTGGGCGGTGGTCGGCACGTTCAGCAGCGCCTCGGTGACCGAGCTCTGGGCGATGCCGCCGGTGCGCTCGGCCAGCCATTCCGCCGCGTCGTTGGCGACCGGGATGAAGGTCGGGTTCGGTTTCTCGGGGTCCTGCTCGGTCTGCAGCCAGACGTTGCCCGATCGTTTCAGCGTCGGACGCAGGGCGATCGCGTTGTCGAGCGTCTGCATCACCAGGAGGATGATCGTCCGCCGCGACCAGCCCTTCGGCCAGAGCAGTTTGGCGAAGCGGCCGGGGTGGCGGAGCATCTGCCCGAGCAGCTTCAGCGGCCGGGTGACGCGGGTGCCGTCGCCGACCAGCAGCGTGTAGAGCATGCTCATCGAGTCGCCGTCCTTGCCGTAGCTGACGGTCTCGATGTGGGTGTGGGCGTCGGGGTAGATGCTGCCGCTGATCGCCACCCGCCGGGTGAGGTCGTCGGGGTAGTCCTCGGGGACGGTGACGGCGAGGATCATCTCGCTGTTGGTCCGCACCAGCTCGCCGAGGCGGGAGGAGATGCGGGGCAGGGCGCCGCCGAGGCGGCAGCGCTGCAGCAGCTTGTTGGTGCCGAGGGCTCCGGCGGCGACGACGACGCCGCGGGCGCGGATCGTCTGCCTGCCGCGGCCGGGAAGGATCCCCGAGCGCTCGCTGGCGATCGTGTAGCCCTCGCTGCCGTCGGCGGCGCCGATTGGCCGGATCTCGGTCACGGTGCGGTCGGCGACCACCTCGACGCCGCGCTGTTCGGCCAGCCAGAGATAGTTCTTGACCAGGGTGTTCTTGGCGCCGTGCGGGCAGCCGACCATGCAGCGGCCGCAGAAGCTGCAGCCGGTGCGGTCCGGGCCCTCGCCGCCGAAGAAGGGGTCGGAGACGGTCTTGCCGGGCTCGCCGAAGTAGATCCCGACCGGGGTCTTCTGGTAGCTGTCGCCGACCCCGATCGATTCGCCGTACTCGCGCAGCAGGTTGTCGGCCGGGTCGTCGGTCTGGACCTGGTTGACGCCGAGCATCCGCTGCGCTTCGGCGTAGTGGGGGGCGAGCTCGGACTCCCAGTCGGCCATGTCGGCCCACTGCGGGTCCTCGAAGAAGTCCGAAGGCGGCACGTACAGAGTGTTGGCGTAGCCGAGGCTGCCGCCGCCGACGCCGCTGCCGCTGACGACCGAGACGTCCTTGAAGGTGGTGAGGCGGAAGATTCCCCGCAGCCCGACCCGCGGCGCCCAGAAGTAGCGGCGCACGTCCCAGGTCGACTTCGGGAAGTCCTTGTCCTTGAAGCGCTTGCCGCACTCCAGGACCGCGACCCTGTAGCCCTTTTCGGCCAGGCGCAGGGCAGAGACGGACCCCCCGAACCCGGAGCCGACCACCACCCAGTCGTAGTCGAACTGGCTCATCAGCCAGTCCAGCTTATCGGGCGGTTCCTAGGCCTCGCCCGGCTCGAGCGGGCGGAAGTCGGTCGTGCGGGCGCCGCAGACCGGGCAGAACCAGTCTTTGGGGATGTCCTCGAAGGCGGTTCCCGGCGGGATCCCACCATCCGGATCGCCTTCCTCCGGGTTATAGATGAACCCGCAGCTGTCGCAGATCCATTGGGTCGCGTCTTTGGTCTCGGTGGTCATGTCTTGAATGTTAGAGACAGGCTTATTTACCGAAGCTGACCTGCGGGGCCTCGCGCTCGCTCGCGTCCTCGATCTCGAAGAACTCGCGGGCGGTGAAGTTGCCCTGGTTGGCGACGATCGAGCCCGGGAACTGTTCGATGTCCGTGTTGTAGGACTGGACGTTGGAGTTGTAGATCCGGCGTGAGGCCTGGATCTCGTCCTCGAGCTCGGAGAGGTTGCGGCTCAGTTGCTGGAAGTTCTCGGTCGCCCGCAGGGTCGGGTAGTTCTCGGCCACCGCTTTGACGTCGGCCAGGGCCTGGGTCAGCTGCTGCTCGGCCTTGGCGGTTTCCTCGACGCTCTGCGCCTGCATTGCCGCGGCGCGCGCCTGGGTCGTTCTCTCGAAGGTCGCGCTCTCGTGCTCGGCGTAGCCCTTGACCGTTTCGACCAGGTTGGGGACGAGGTCGTGGCGCCGTTTCAACTGCACGTCGATCCCGCTCCAGGACTCGTCGACACGGTTGCGCGCGGCGATGATCGAGTTGCGCTTCGCGATGTAGTAGATGACCGCGATAACGAGGATCGCGACGACGACGATGATGGCGATGGTCATGGAGGCTCCTGTGGTCGGACCGGGGTTAGGGGAATCCTAACGCCGTAGGATCGCGGCAATGGGCGCGAACTCCGAAGCGCAGGATTGGGCCGAGATCGTGCGCCGCCACGGCGAGCGCAGCGGGCTCACCTACGAGCCGGTCGGCGGGATCAATCCCAAAGACGGGCCGGTGGCGCTCTGCGTCGGCGGCGTCAACCGGTTGACCGGGCAGCTCGGCGAGGGATTCTGGGGTTCCTCCTGCGACGCCGACGAAAAGGAGGTCGGCGGCTTCTTCAGCAAGGCGGTGGTGCCGACCGCGGTTCTCGCCAAGGCCCACATGCCCGACCTGGCGCGGGTGGTGCCGGCCTTCAACGTCGAGTCGATCGAGGGCCACGAGGTCGTCACCCAGCGCTTCCAGCGCAAGGTCGAGTTCGAGTCGATCGACTTCAACCAGCGCTTCCTGACCACGGTGCCGAGCGAGTACGACCCGGTGGCGCTGCGGGAGCTGTTCGGCCCCGGCTTCCTCGGCTGGGTGACGACGATGAGCGGCGAGATCGATTTCGGCATCAACGACCGTCAGCTCTGGTTCCTCTGGCGGCTGCGCGAGCGCAGCGAGGAGGAGCTGAAGGCGGCGCTGGGGAACGCCGGCCAGCTGTTCAAGCGGCTGCAGGGCGAGATGGACGAGAGCGGGATCCACACCTACCCGCCCGGCCCCTGGCACGCGGGCCTGGAGCGGTTCCCCGACGAACCGGCGCCTTCGAGCCCGTCCTAGGCTGGGTAGCCGGGCTCGCCAGGGAGGACGACGCGCGGTTCGGCGCCGTCCTCGATCACCTTCGGCAGGATCGGCTCGACCGTGCGCTCGCGGTAGGCGGCCAGCGCCTCGTCGGAGGTGGCGAACTCGGCCAGCCAGCCGAGCTGCCGCTGGGTGGGGAAGGAGAGGACGATCTCACCCGCCGTGTGCGCCTCCAGCGCCGCGGCCGGCTCGAACCAGCGCGCCTCGGTCGTCTCGACCCCGTCCGGCTGTGGTGGAGTGTGGGCCGGGGCGAGGGCGAGGAAGAACCAGGCGTCGAAGCGGGTCGAGACGATCTCGGGCGTGATCCAGCGGGTGAAGGGGACCAGCTCCTCTCCGGCGGGCAGCTCGATCCCGGCCTCCTCGGTCAGCTCGCGCAGCGCGCAGGCGCGGAGACCGGGTTCGCCGGCGCCGTCGGTCGCGTCGACCGAGCCGCCGGGGAAGACCCAGACGCCGGGCATGAACCTGGCCTCCTCGCTGCGCCTCAGCATCAGCACCTCGAGGGCTCGCTGCGCATGTTTGCCGCCGCGCCGCAGGAGGACGACCGAGGCCGCGGGTCGCGGCGTCGAGGGCGGCCCGAAGTTGGGCAGCTCGGCGGGTCCCCGTCGCCTCTCCTCCATCGGCCCACCCTAACCACCGCCGGGGGTGTCTGAGCAAGCGGGTGCACAAGACCCCTTCCGCTCAGACACGTCCGCGATCAGCTGAGGACGCGGCGGCGCTCGCGGCGGACCCAGGTGCGGTGGGTGAGCCAGGCGAGCAGGGCGATGAGGGCGATCGGGCCGAGGATCGCGAGGGCGACGACGAGGACCGCGGCGGCGACGGCGAGTATCTCGCCGGCGTCGCCGAGCGCGTCGTCGATGCCCCAGCCGCCGCCGGAGGATTCCTCCGCGGCGCCGGTCTCGATCTTGACCAGGACCCGCGAGTAGTCGGCGCGGCGCTGCAGGTGCTGCAGCTGGGAGCGGAGGCGGGCGCGGTGGCGCCGCTCCTGCGCCAGCTCGGCTTCGACCGCTTCGCGCTCGGATTCGGTTTCGGCGCCCTCGAGCTGACCAAGGAGGCTGTCGATCCTGGCGTTCGAGTCGCGCAGCAGCTCACTGACGTTGACGGTGGGCGCGGTGATGTCGGCGGTAGCCTCGTGGCGCGAGCGGACCTCGTCGATCGCCGAGAGCTCGCCGAGGGCGTCGCCGAGCTTGGCGCTCGGGATCAGCAGCTCGAATCGCGCTCCGGCCCGTCCCGGCTCACCCTCCTGGGTGGAGGAGCGCATGACGATCCCGTCGTGGGCGCGGACGACTTCGAAGACCTGGGCGGAGTCGTCGGCGACGTCGCCGGGCGCGGCGCCGAGGACGAGGGTGGCGGAGCGTTCGACCGCGCGGTTGCCGAGGCGGGCGGGGTGGGCAGAGGTGTCTTCGCTGAGCTCGATTTCGGTCCCGGCCGCGGCGGCTCCGGCTGCATCCGAAGCCATCGGCTTCGGGGCCTCGAACCCAGCTCCGCTCGATTGCCCGGGGGCGGACAGGGATTCCACCTGCGTCCCTTCGTCGTTGCTGACGACGACTGCCGTCACCACCGCGATTGCGATCACGGCAAAGGCGCCAGCCGGCACGAGAACGCGGCGTGGCTGGAAGCGGAACGAGAAGCGCGGCAGGCGCGAGCGCCGCGGGAATCCCGCGGCGGCGCGCTCGTCGAGCTCGGCGGTGAACTCGGGGCGCGGGGTCGGCCGCAGCGCCCGCAGGTCGGTGCTCAGCTGGTCTTCTCTAGGTGTCTCCATCGCAGGCCTCCCTCAGCTTGTTCATCGCCCGGTGCAATCTGGTGCCGGCGTTCGACTCGCCGATTCCGAGCACCCGGGCGATCTCGCGGTTATCCAGTCCGGCGAAGAACTTGAGCGCGATCAGCTCGCGCTCCTGCGGCTGCAGACGCTCCAGCGCCGCCGAAACCGTCAGTCGCCGCTCGCTGCGCTCGGCGCCCTCGTCGAGAGCCTGGGCGTCGTGATCCTCGGGCTCGGCGGTCAGCTCCGCCTGGCGGCCGCGGCGGCGCAGCTCGTCGAGGGCGGCGTTGCGGGCGATGCCGAACAGCCAGGCGCGGGGCTCGCCGCGCTCGGGGTCGAAGCGGCGGCGCTTGCGATAGGCGCGCTCGAAGGCGGCGGCGGTGACTTCCTCGGCCGCCGGCGCATCGCGCAGCAGGCTGGCGACGTAGGCGTAGACGTCGTCACGGCTGGAGCGGTAGAGGCGGTCGAAGGCGAGGTCGCCGGTCCGCGGCGCGTCGGTGGCTTCGGCGACAAGCGTCTGCTCCATGTCCGTACTACGGGGGACCTCCGGATCCGTCACACGGGGAGTATCGACTCGGCAACCGCGGCCTGGATCGAGTCGCGGGCGATCGCGACCAGCTCGCGCAGCTCGTCCTCCGAGATCGAGAGCGGCGGCATCAGGACGATCGTGTTGCCGAGGGGGCGGATGAAGGCGCCGCGCCTGCGCGCCTCGACCGTGACCCGGTGGCCCATCCGCAGCGCCGCGTCGTGGTCGCCGAGGTCGATCCCGACCATCACGCCCTTCTGGCGCACCTCGGCCACCTCCGGCATCGCCGCCACCTCAGCCAGCAGCTCTTCGAGCAGGGCGATCTTCGGTTGCAGGCGCTCCAGCGTGCGCTCCTGCTCGAAGACGTCGAGGTTGGCGAGCGCCGCCGCGCAGGCGAGCGGGTTGCCGGTGTAGGTGTGGCCGTGGAAGAAGGTCTTGAACTCCTCGTAGCTGCCGAGGAAGCCGTCGTAGATCTCCTCCGTGGTCAGGGTCGCGGCGAGCGGCAGGTAACCGCCCGTGATCCCCTTCGCCAGGCACATCAGGTCCGGCGCGACGCCCTCCTGCTCGCAGGCGAACATCGTCCCGGTGCGCCCGAAACCGGTCGCCACCTCGTCGCAGATCAAGAGCACCCCGAAGCGGTCGCAGAGCTGGCGGGCGGCGCCCAGGTACCCGGGTGGCTGGACCAGGATCCCGGCCGCCCCCTGGACCAGTGGCTCGACCACGACCGCGGCGATTTCCTCGCCGTGAGCCTCGAGCACCCGCTCGAGGTCGGCTGCGTCTCCGGGCTCGGCGACGTGGGTCTCGAACAGCAGCGGCCGGTAGGTGGAGTGGAAGAGGTCGATGCCGCCGATCGAGACCGAGCCGATCGTGTCGCCGTGGTAGGCCTCCCGCAGGCGCACGAACCTGGTCCGCCGGGTTTCCCCGCGCTGGTGCTGGTACTGGAAGGCGATCTTCAGCGCGATCTCCGCCGCGGTCGAGCCGGAGTCGGAGTAGAAGACGCGCGACAGGCCCTCGGGGACGATCCCGGTCAGGCGCGCGGCCAGCTCGGTCGCCCCCGGGTGCGAGAGGCCGAGCATCGTCGTGTGGGCGACGCGGTCGAGCTGCTCGCGCACGGCGGCGTCGATGACCGGGTGGCGGTGGCCGTGGACGTTGCACCAGAGGGCGGCGGTGCCGTCGAGGTAGCGCTTGCCCGCGGTGTCGTAGAGGTAGGAGCCCTCGCCGCGCTCGATCATCAGCGGCTCTTCCTCGCTCCAGCCCTGCTGCTGGGTGAACGGATGCCAGACGTGCTCTCGATCCAGCTCCGCGTAGTCCGGCTGCATGGGGCGGACGTTAGCCCCGCGGGCGGCGGCAGCCTTAGTGATATGCATCACACGAGCAAATATTTCTTGTCTGAAATGGTTGCGCTTGTGCAACTATTATCGGGATGCATGCGACTGACGTAAAGGCGATCGCCGGATCCCACCCCGAGGTGAGCCCGGCCGAGCACGACACCGCCGCCCGCGTGGCGGCTCTCCTGCACCACGTCTTCCTCTACGACCGCGGCAACCAGCTGCGGGTGATCGAGGCGTCGGGGCTGTCGATGACCCAGTGCAAGGCCCTGCTCGAGCTGGGCGGGCTGGGGGACCAGCCGCAGCCCTGGCAGGTCTCGGACCTGGCCGAGCGCTTCGGCGTCTCCGTCCCCTCGATGAGCCGCGCCGTCGATGCGCTGGTCAAGGCGAAGCTGGCGACCCGGGTCGAGGACCCGGACGACCGCCGCGTGCGCCGGGTCCAGATAACCGCCAAGGGCAAGGACCTGGTCGCCACCCTCGTCACCGTCCGCATGACCGGAATCGAGACCTTCGTAACCACCCTGAGCGCGGCGCAGCGACGCAAGCTCGACGCCGCCGTGGAGGCGCTCCTCGACCGCGAGGACCTCGCTCAGACCTACCAGCAGATGAAGGGAAGTGA
>Ga0157380_10000328_pt1 | contig 28745 bp, 25 predicted proteins | sample S35metaG_FD_119757 | JGI IMG/M metagenome (GOLD analysis project Ga0157380, IMG submission 119757) | Switchgrass rhizosphere microbial communities from Kellogg Biological Station, Michigan, USA - S3-5 metaG | ecosystem: Host-associated > Plants > Roots > Rhizosphere > Soil | place: USA...
CGGAATCGAGACCTTCGTAACCACCCTGAGCGCGGCGCAGCGACGCAAGCTCGACGCCGCCGTGGAGGCGCTCCTCGACCGCGAGGACCTCGCTCAGACCTACCAGCAGATGAAGGGAAGTGATGGCGCTTGACCCGTTACCGCCACCTGATCACCGACGACAACCGCAAGTGGTGGACGCTCGGAGCGATGTGCTTCGCGCTGTTCATGATCATGCTCGACAACACGGTCGTGAACGTCGCCTTGCCCTCGATCCAGCAGGACCTTGGGGCCTCGATCAGCGGGCTGGAGTGGACGATCAACGGCTACACGCTCTCCTTCGCGGTGCTGCTGGCGACCGGCGGCCGGCTCGGCGACATCTTCGGCCGGCGGCTGATGTTCATGATCGGCGTCGTCATCTTCGCCCTCTCCTCGGCGACCGCCGGGTTCGCCCCCGACCAGACCTCGCTGGTGGTCAGCCGCATCGTCCAGGGCGTCGGCGCGGCGCTGATGATGCCGGGCACGCTCTCGATCATCACCGACGCCTTCCCCGCCCATGAGCGCGGCAAGGCGATGGGCACCTGGGCCGGCGTCTCGGCCCTGGCGCTGGCGGTCGGGCCGGTTCTGGGCGGCTTCCTCACCGAGCACGTCAGCTGGCGGGCGATCTTCTACATCAACATCCCGGTCGCGGTCGGGGCCGTGGCGGCGACCCTGTTCGCGGTTCGCGAGTCGCGCGACACCTCGGTCGGTCGCGACGTCGACTATGCCGGCGTCGCTGTGCTGACCGTGGGGCTGACCGCGCTGGTCCTCGCCCTGGTCGAGGGCAACGCCTGGGGCTGGGGCTCACCCCAGATCATCGCCCTGCTGGTCGGGGCGGCGGTGGCGCTGCCCGCCTTCGTCTTCGTCGAGAACCGGGTCAAGGCGCCGATGGTCCAGTTCGACCTGCTCAGCGACCGCAACTTCCTCGCCGCCGTCTGCGTGGCCCTGATCATCACCTTCGCGATGATGGGCGTCTTCTTCTTCCTCGCCCTCTACATGCAGGACATCCTCCACTACTCGCCGCTGGAGGCGGGGGTGCGGTTCCTGCCCTCGACCCTGATGATCGTCGGTGTGGCGCCGGTGGCGGGACGGCTGTCGGACCGCTTCGGGCCGCGCTGGTTGATCGCCGGCGGGCTGGTTCTGGTCGCGGCCTCGCTGTTCAGCTTCAGCCGCATCGCGGTCGACTCGGGCTACCTCGACCTGCTGCCCGGGTTCGTGCTGCTCGGGATCGGCATCGCGATGACGATGTCGCCGATGACCAGTGCCGCGATGAACGCGGTGGCGGTGCAGAAAGCCGGAATCGCCTCCGGGGTGCTCTCGATGTTTCGCATGGTCGGCGGCAGCCTCGGCATCGCCGTCACCGGGGCGATCTTCCAGACCCTGGTCAGCTCGAAGCTCGGCTCTCTGCTGGGCGGCACCGGGATCTCGGCCGCGCAGCAGGAGTCGATCTCCGACCAGTTGGGTGGCGGCGGGGTGCCGAACGTTCCCGGGCTCGACCCGGCGCAGGCCAAAGAGGTCGTGGCGGCGGGCAACGAAGCCTTCGTCTACGCGCTCAGCCACGCGATGACCGTCTCCGGCTTCGTCGCCCTGGCGGGGGCGATCATCGGGGCGACGGCGATCCGGGCCAAAGGGCGGACCACCACCACTCCCGAGGCGGCGCTTGCGGAGGCCAGTCCCGGCGGCGAGGCGCTGGCCGGCGAGGAGGCCCGGGAGGCCGCGCAGCCCGCCTGAGCATCGCGGCATCGGGCGGCATAGGCTGCCGCCCGATGCTGGTCCTGCTCCCTCCGTCCGAAGGCAAGGCGCGCCCCGAGGCGGGTGAGCCGGTCGAGCTTGGCTCGCTTGCGTTCGCCGAGGAGCTGGGGGAGAAGCGGGAGGAGCTGATCGAGGCGTTCGATCCGTCCGTGCTGGAGGCTCCGGCTGCTGCGGCGCATGAGGTCTATACCGGCGTGCTGTTCGGCCGGCTGGAGCTGCCGAAGCTGCCGGCCGAGGCGCGGCGGCGGGTTTTGATTGCCAGCGCGCTGTGGGGCGTCGTGCGGCCGGATGACCGCATCCCCTATTACAAGTTCCCGCCGAAGACGCGGCTGGAGGGGATCGGGGCGCCGAATGCCTTCTGGCGGCCGGCGCTGGCCGCGGCGCTGCCGGACGGGGAGGGCGACCTGATCGTCGACATGCGCTCCGGCGCCTACGCAGCCGCCTGGAAACCGAAGCGGGCAACGCTGCTGGCGGTGCGCGCGTTTACCGAAGAGGGCGGCCAGCGCAAGGCGGTCTCGCACATGGCGAAGACCGTGCGTGGCGAAGTGGCCAAGGTCCTGCTGAAAGCCAAGAAGGCGCCTGGGGGTCCCGAGGCTGCCGCCGGGATCGCCGAGGCCGCCGGCTTCACCGTCGAGCTCGCCGACGGCAGCCTCGACGTCATCGTCTAGATCCTCAGCTCCGGCCAGCTCTCCGGGTCGCCGAGGTCGATCCGAGGCAGGGTGAGGACCGGGGTGGCGGCTAGCTCGGCGATCGTCTCACGGTTGGAGCGCTCGATCTCGGTGGGATCCTCGGGCCAGGGGTTGAGGACGATGGCGGCCACTTCGAGGCCGGTGGCCCGGGCTGCCTCGACGGTCAGCAGGGTGTGGTTGATCGTCCCCAGGCCGGGGCTGGCGACGACGACGAGCGGGTGGCCGAGGTCGGCGGCGAGATCGCGGACGAGATAGCCGGGGGAGAGCGGGACCAGGAGGCCGCCGACCCCCTCGCAGACGATCGTCTCGGCGCCCTCCGCGGCTGCCGCCGCGGCCTGGCGCAGACGCTCGGGGTCGATCTCCTCGCCGGCCAGCGCCGCCGCCAGATGGGGGGAGGCGGGCGGCCCGTAGCGGTAGGGGGCGATCTCCTCGTCGCTCTGGTTCGAGCCCGAGGCACGGCGCAACAGCGCATGGTCGGTCTCGACGCCTTCGTCGAGGCCGGTCACCGCCGGCTTGAAGACTGCCACCCGCGCGCCTTCGCCCTTCAGGGTCCTGGCGATCGTCGCCGCGACCACCGTCTTGCCGACCTCGGTGCCGGTGCCGGTGACGAAGACTCCCTGCGTCACGGTCGCTCAGGCGGCCAGGGGTTCGGCTGCGATCAATCCCGCCTCGCGGGCGGCGACACCGACCATGTGGGCGGCGGCGACCAGATCCTCCCGGCGGTGGGTCGCCATCGCGGTCAGGCGCAGGCGGCACGACCCCTCGGGGACCGTCGGCGGCCGGATCCCCTGGGCGAAGACGCCCTTTTCCAGGGCGCCCTCGCAGAGCTCCATCGTCGCCTCCACTTCGCCGACCTGAACCGGGACCACCTGGGTGGCGCCGCCGACCGCGAGTCCCTCGGCCGAGAGCGAGCGCCGCAGCAGCGCCGCGTTGGCCTGCAGCCGGTCGACCAGCTCCGGCTCGGCTTCGAGCAGCGCCAGCGCCGCCAGCGCGGCGCCGATCGCCGGCGGCGGCGGCGCGGTGGAGAAGATGAACGGCCGCGCGGTGTTGACCAGCAGGTCGACTATCTCCGCGTCGGCGCAAACGTAGGCGCCGTAGGAGCCGAGCGCCTTGCCGAGGGTCCCGATCACGACGTCGACCTCGCCGCTGAGGCCGGCGGCGGAGACCGAGCCGCGACCGCCGGGGCCGACGGCGCCGGTGGCATGCGCCTCGTCGACCATCAGCCGCGCTCCGTGGCGGCGGGCCAGCTCCAGCAGCTCGGGCAGCGGCGCAACGTCGCCGTCCATGGAGAAGACGCCGTCGGTTACGACCAGCGCCGCGCGCTCGCCGGCCTGGCGCAGTCCCCAGGCGAGGTGGTCGAGGTCGCGGTGGCGGTAGACGAAGGTCTCCGCCCGCGAGAGGCGGCAGCCGTCGACGATGCTGGCGTGGTTCAGCTCGTCGGAGAAGACGACCTCGCCGCGGCCGGCGAGGGTTGCGATGACGCCGGTGTTGGCGAGGTAGCCGGAGCCGAACAGCAGGGCCGACCGGTACCCCTTGAAGGCGGCGAGCCGCTCCTCGAGCCGCCGGTGCGGCTCCATGTTGCCCGAGATCAGGCGCGAGGCGCCCGCGCCCGCGCCCCAGCGCAGCGCCGCCTCGGCGGCGGCGTCGCGCACCTCCGCCCGGTCGGCGAGGCCGAGGTAGTTGTTGGAGCAGAGGAGGAGGACCTGCAGGCCGTCGAGGTTGACGGCGGGGCCCTGTGGGCCTTCGATCAGGCGCAGCCTGCGGTAGAGCCCCCGGTCGCGGAGCTCCTCGAGCCGCTCGGCGACGTCGCTCACGCCGCCCGTGGGTAGGAAGGCGGCTTCTTCGCCTTCTTGACGACGCGCAACTGGGTGGAGGGGTCCCAGAAATTGGCCTCCTCCTGGCTGTCGATCAGCTCGTCGATCGGCGTCTCCGGCGAGTCGCCCTCGAGCCACCCGGAGCGGTTGTCCGGTCGCGGGTTGGCGCCGTTGTCGGGCTGGCGGGCGACGTTGAGTCCGAGCTCTTCGAACATCGCCCGGTCCTCGGCGGGTTCGGCCCCGAGCGTGGTCAGGAAGTTGCCCATCATCACCCCGTTGAGGCCGGCCTTGACCGCGAGGCCGTGCAGCTCGCCGAGGTTCTCGACCCGGCCGCCGCAGAGGCGGAAGAGGGCGCCGGGGATGATCAGGCGGAAGATCGCGATCCACTTCACGACCTCCCAGGGATCCATCACCTCGCGGTCGCCGAACTTGGTTCCGTCCTTGGGGATCAGCAGGTTGATCGGGACCGAGGTGGGGTTGATCTCGGAGAGCTCGAACGCCATCTCGACCCGCTGCTCCTCGCTCTCGCCGAGGTTGAGGATGCCGCCGACGCAGGTCTCCAGCCCGGCCTCTTTGACCGCCTGGATCGTCCGCAGCCGCCCCTCGTAGCGGACCGTGGTCGAGACCTCGGGGTAGTAGGACCGCGCCGACTCGACGTTGTGGTGGACCCGCTGCACGCCGGCCTCTTTCAGCGCCTTCGCCCGCTCGCCCGACATGTGGCCGATCGAGGCGCAGCGCTTGAGGTTGGTCTGCTCGGCGACCAGCCGGGTGCCCTCGAGGATTTTCTGGAAGTCCCGCTTGGAGAGTCCCTGGCCCTGGGTGACCATGCAGAAGCGGTGGGCGCCGGCAGCCTCGGCTGCCTTCGCGTGCTCGAGGATCTGCTCCGGCTCCATCATCGCGTGCATCGGCGTGTCGGCCTCGGCGTACCGGGACTGGGCGCAGAAGCCGCAGTCCTCGGCGCAGCCGCCGGACTTGGCGTTGACCAGCGAGCACATGTCGGTCGAGTTGCCGAAGTTCTCGACCCGCACCTCCCAGGCGCGTTCGACGAGCGCTTCGATCTCGGCGTGGTCGGCGAGGCGGCCGTAGGCGCGGGCCTCGTCGACGGTGATCAGGGAGGGCACGCGGCAAATCTAAGAATCGGGCCGGACGCCTAGCATCGGCCCATGGCGCGGGTGACGCAGAGACGGCGGCGGGTTGCTCTGGGCCTGCTCGCCTGCCTGGCTATGGGGGCGTTTACCTTCGGGGCAACCTTCGGCGCCAGTCCCGGCGACGGAGCGGGGACGGAGTCCGACGTCGCCGGCACCCTGCCGGCGAGCCAGCTCGCCGGCCAGCGGATCGCCGTCGGCCTGCCGGGAACCTCGATCTCCCCGGGTCTGCGCGCCGCGATCGGCGCGGGCCGGGTGGCGGGTGTCGTCCTCTTCGCCGAGAACTTCCCCAGTCGCGCCGCGGGCAAGCGCCTGGTCGCCGCGCTGCAGAAGATCAAGCGGCCGCCGAAGCTGCGCGACCCGCTGCTGATCATGGTCGACCAAGAGGGCGGCCTGGTGAAGCGGGTCGGCGGGGCTCCCACCGCCTCCGCCCGCCAGATGGGCGCCCGCGGCGCCGCCTTCAGCTCCCGGCAGGGTCGCGCCACCGCCGCCACCCTGCGTGAGCTGGGCGTCAACGTCGATCTCGCCCCGGTGCTCGACGTCGGCCGGCCCGGCGGGGTCATCGCCGAGACCGAACGCAGCTTCGGCGCGACGGCAGCGCGGGTCGAAGCCACCGCGATCCCCTTCGCCAAGGCGCTGCAGGCCGGCGGCGTGGCCGCCACCGGCAAGCACTTCCCCGGCTTCGGCGCCGCGACCGAAAACACCGACTTCTCGGTCGAAAGGATCGACCTCTCCAAGCGGGATCTGCGGGCGGTCGACGAGCGGCCCTACGAGCCCTTCATCGCCGCCGGGGGCGAGCTGGTGATGCTCAGCACCGCGATCTACCCGGCCTTCTCGGATCGGCCCGCGGCCTTCACCCGCGCGATCGCCACCGGTGAGCTGCGCGACCGGCTCGGCTTCGAGGGCGTCGCGGTCACCGACGCCCTGGAAACGCCGGCGGTCGAAGACTTCGGCGGCACCGCAAAGGTCGCGGTCGCCGCCGCCCGTGCCGGCGCCGACCTGCTCCTCTTCGCCCGCCTCGGGCCGGCCGAGCAAGCCTGGAGGCGCTGGTGGCCAAGCTGCGCTCCCGCGCCCTCGACCGGGGTGAGTTCGAGGCCGCTGCCCAGCGGGTGCTCGACCTGCGCGCCGAGCTCCGTCGCTAACGCTCGGGGACGTCTTCGCGCACAGCGACCGGGTCGAAGACGCGGACGCCGTCGCGGCCCTCGTCCTTGGCCGCGTACATCGCCGTGTCGGCTTCGGAGAAGACGGTGGCGGCGCTGGTCCGCGGGTCGTCGCCGAAGACAGCCACGCCGACGCTGACCGTGACCGGGTCGCCCTCCTCGCCGGAGCGGTACTCGCGGACCTCGCTGGCGATCGCTTCGGCGGCGATCTGCGCCTCGTGGCGGCTGCAGCGAGGCAGGATCACCGCGAACTCGTCGCCGCCCAACCGTGCCAGGTTGTCGCTGCGCCGGGTCCGCCGCCGCAGCACCTCCGCCACCTCCTGGATCAGCCGGTCGCCAGCCGGGTGCCCCTGCGAGTCGTTGACTCGCTTGAAGTCGTCGATGTCGATGATCAGCAGCGCCCCGGTGGTGCGATCGCGCTGGCTGCGGGCCATCGCCGTTGCCAGGTCCTTCTCGAAGCGGCGGCGGTTGTCGAGCCCGGTCAGCGCGTCCTCGCTCGCCTGCCGCTCCAGCTCTCGCATCCGTTCGCGCCGGTTCCAGGTGAGGATCAGCGCGCCGAGCAGCGCCGCCAGGGAGATTCCGAGGATCCCCAGGGCGAGAGGGAGGCTCGAGCCCGGGCCGCTGTGGTTCTCGACGGCTAGAACCCAGGTCCGGTCGGCGATCTTGAGCGGAGCCGAGGCGGCATCGCCCAGACCCTCCTCCGACCCGTAAGCGGGCCTGCCGTCGATCCGCAGCTGCACCTCGACGTCCTCGGGCAGGGCGGTGAGGGCGGCGTCGGCGACGTTGTCGACCCGGAAGCTGCCGGCGACGAAACCGGTCAGCGCCCGCCGTCTCTCCTCGCGGGTCTGAAGCGGAGCTCCGTCGCGATAGACCGGCCGGAAGACGTTGATCCCCGTGCCGCCGATCAACAGCGTGACCAGGGGCGTTGCCACTGCGCGCCCGGTGTCGGCGGCGCGGCGCAGAACGCGGGCCCGCAACGGGTCCGACCCGAGGTCGTAGCCCTGCAGCAGGTCGGCTTGCACGTCGCTGGTCCCGAAGGTGACCGGGAAGTACTCGGAACGTGCCCGCGCCGGGCGCATCGACAGCCCTGGGCCCCGTTCGTGGATCTCGAAATCGAGGGCCCGTTCGTACCCGGCGCGCTTCGCCGCGAGAACCCGGGGGATGTAGGCGGCCCCGTCCAACGCTCCGCCGCCGACCAGGGTTCGGCCGATCACCTCGAAGTCGTGCCGGCCGACTCGGTTCTGGGTCTGGGCAAATGCCGCCGCGGTGGAGAGCTTGGCGACCGAGACCGCAGCTACCGCTTCGGCCTGGTGGGCGGCTCGCACCGCTTCCTCGTGCTGCATCTGGCCGAAGTCGTCGCGATCGTCGTCGTAAACCAGGATCGCGGCCAGGACCGAGCCCAGCGCGACGAGCATCACCGCGGCGATGCCGAGCCAGAAGCGGCGCCTCACGAAGGCACCGCCGCCAGCGACTCCCAGAGGTAGAGCGAGGCGAGGCTGCGGTGCGGCCGCCAGGGTTCGCCGATCTCCAGCACCTGCGTCGGCGGCGGCATCTTCTCCAGGCCGTACTCGATCTGGATTGCTTTGCGGATCCCGAGGTCGCCGCCGGAGAGGACGTCGGGCCGTTCCAGGTGGAAGAGCAGGAACATCTCCGCGGTCCACTGGCCGAGGCCGCGGACGGCGACGATCTCCGCGATCGCCTCCTCGTCGCTGAGCTCGTCCAGCCGCTCGAGCTCGAGCTCGCCGCTGAGGACGTGGGAGGCGAGGTCGCGGATGTATTCGGTCTTACGGCCGGAGAGGCCGGCGCCGCGCAGATCCTCTTCGCGGGCTTCCAGCAGCTGCTCCGGCGAGGGGGTGGAGCCGTCGAAGAGGTCGATCACCCGCAGGTAGATCGTCCGCGCCGCTTTGGTCGAGAGCTGCTGGCCGACGATCGCCCGCAGCAGGGCCCCGTAGGCGTCGTTAGGGCGCTCCTCGCTGCGCCGTTTCAGGCGGGTCGCGATGTCGATCTTCCCGACCCGCTCGATCAGCGCCGCCATGGTCGGATCGGAGGCGGCCAGCGCTTTGCGCGCCTTGGCGCTCACCGGCCGGTCCACTGCGGCCGGCGCTTCTCGGCGAAGGCGCGGATCCCCTCGCGGAAGTCGGCCGAGGAAAAGCACGATTCGCGCAGGGCGACCAGGCCGGCCTCCTGCTGTTCGGTCAGTACCGGGTTGGCGTTGAGCAGGTCGATCGCGCGTTTGTTGCCCCGCATCGAGAGCGGCGCGTTCGCGGCGATCGCCGCGGCCAGGGCGAGGGCGACGTCCCCCGCCTCGCCGTCCTCGACGACTTCGGTGACGAGGCCGATCCGCTCCGCCCGCTCGGCGTCGAGGTTGCGGCCGGTGAGGAAGAGCTCCTTGGTGTGGGCGAGGCCGATCGTGTCGAGAAACTTGCGCAGGCCGGTGTGGCCGTAGATCAGCCCCAGTTTCGCCGGCGGCATCCCCAGCTTGGCGCCGCGGGCGCAGATTCGCAGGTCGCAGGTGATCGCCAGCTCGAGGCCGCCGCCGAGGCAGTGGCCGTTGAGGGCGGCGACGACCGGCCACGGGTGATGGGAGATCGCCTCCATCGCCGCGTGGAAGGGATGGGCGACGAGCGCCTCGGCGTCCCGCTCGAAGGTCTGCTCGGGGATGCCGGCGATGTCGTAGCCGGCCGAGAAGAGCGGCGGCGCCCCGGTGACGATCACACAGCGGCTCTCGATCCCGCGGTCGAGCTGGGGGAGAACCTCGGCGATCGCGTCGAGGATCTCGTGGTCGAGGGCGTTGCGCCGCTCGGGATTGGAGATCGTCAGCCGGGAGACCGCCTCCGCGGGACGGTCGAGGAGGAGCTTCCCGCCTGCGAGCTCGTCCACGCCTCTACTCCAGGACCACGAGGACATCGCCTTCCGAGACGGACTGGCCCTCCTCGCAGCGAATCTCCTTGACGACGCCGTCGTCTTCGGACTCGACCGGGATCTCCATCTTCATCGACTCGAGGATGGCGACGGTGTCGCCGTCGGAGACCTCGTCGCCGACTGCGACCTCGATTTTCCAGACGTTGCCGGTGATGTGTGCCTCGATGTCTGCCATGGCCGGGGACAATAGCCCGACGATGGGACCCGAAGGAGCAGCAGGGGGCGAGGGCCTGGCGGCGATTGTGGCGGCCCGCAACGAGGCCGACCGGATCGGCGCCACGGTGCGGGCGCTGCGTGGCGCCTTTCCGGCGGCGCGGGTCTGGGTCGCCGACGACGCCTCCGGGGACGGGACCGCCGAGGCGGCGCTGGCGGCAGGAGCCGAGGTGGTCAGCCGCGGCCGGCCGCACGGCAAGGGCGCCAACGTCACCGCGGCGGCCGAGGCGGCGCTGAGCGTCGAGCAGCCGCCGCGCCTGGTGCTGCTCTGCGACGGCGACCTCGGCGATTCGGCGGCGCGCCTGGCGCCGCTGGTCGAGGCGGTGCGCGGTGGCGAGTGCGACCTCGCGATGGCGGCCTTCAGCCGCCGGGTCGGCGGCGGCTTCGGTTTCGCCCTGGGCTTCGCCCGCTGGGCGATCCGCCGCCTCTGCGGCGCCGAGGCCGAAGCGCCGATCTCCGGTCAGCGGGCGATGCGAATCGAGGTTCTGCGGGCGACCCTGCCCTTCGCCGGGGGGTACGGGATGGAGATCGGGATGACCGTCGACGCCGTTCGCGCCGGCTACCGCCTGGGCGAGTACGAGCTCGACCTCGCCCACCGCGCCACCGGCCGCGACCTCGCCGGCTTCGTCCACCGTGCGCGTCAGCTGCGGGACTTCGTCCGCGTTTTCCTGGCGCGGCTGCGGACCCGCGCCTCGTAAGCTGGAGCGGTGGGACGGAGGAGTAACAGGGCAATGGCGGTCGCGATCCTGGCGATCGCGCTGGTGTTCGGTGCCAGCCTCGCCAACGCCGAGCTGATCGAGCGCGGCAACCTCTTCGTCAAGTTCGCCGGCGGCATCGCCCCGACCAAGTTGCCGCGGCAGGCCAACGCCCCGATCTCGGTCCGGGTCGACGGCACCGTCAGGACCCTCTCCGGCGAGCGGCCGCCGGCCCTGCGCTTCATCTCGATCGCGATCAATCGCGGTGGGCGGATCGAAACCAAAGGCCTGCCGGTCTGCAACCGCAGCCAGATCGAAGCGGCGAGCTCCGAGCAGGCCATGGCGGTCTGCGGGCAGGCATTGGTCGGCGACGGCCGTTATGCCGCCGGCGTCACCTTCCCCGAACAGGAGACGCTGCCGCTGGAGGGGACGCTGCTGGCGTTCAACGCGGTGATCGACGGCAAACGGGCGATCCTGGCCCACATCTACGGCAACAACCCGTTTCCGAACAGCCGCACCTTCACCTTCTTCATCCACAAATCGGGAGGGACCTTCGGAACGATCCTCACCGCCAAGCTCCCCAGGTACCTGAACGAAAACGGCTACCTCAAGCGCATCGTCCTCAACCTGCGCCGCGACTACGTCTACCGCGGCCGCAAATACAGCTATCTCAGTGCCTCCTGCGGGGCGCCGCAGGGCGCCACGATCGGCGTCTTCCCCTTCGTGCGGGTGGGGATGACCTTCGCCGACGGCCGCAAGCTGGCCTCGACCTTGATCCGCAGCTGCACGGTTCGCAAATAAGCTGCCGCCGTTGATCCTCGCCATCGACCAGGGGACGACCGGGACCACCTGCCTCGTCTTCGACGCCGAGGGGGTCGTCTGCGGGCGCGCGTACTCGGAGTTCCAGCAGTACTTTCCGCAGCCCGGCTGGGTCGAGCACGACGCCGACGAGATCTGGGAGGTGACCCGGCGGGTCGCCCGCGAGGCGATCGCCGCCGCCGGGGTCGAGGGGGCCGATCTCGACGCGATCGGGATCACCAACCAGCGTGAGACCGTCGTCGCCTGGGATCCGGACAGCGGCGAACCGATTCACCGGGCGCTGGTCTGGCAGGACCGCCGCACCGCCGGCCGCTGCGACGAGCTGCGGGCAGCCGGGCACGAGGCTCTGGTGCGCGAACGGACCGGGCTGACGATCGACCCTTACTTCTCCGGGACCAAGATCGAGTGGCTGCTGCGCAACGCCGAGGGCGCCGAGCGGGCGGTGTTCGGCACCGTCGACTCCTGGCTCCTCTTCAAGCTCACCGGCGAGCACGTCACCGACTACACGAACGCCTCGCGGACCATGCTCTTCGACATCCGCAAGCTCGGCTGGGACGAGGAGCTCTGCGGCCTGCTGGGGGTCGACCCGGCGCGGCTGCCGCGGCCGCGCCCGTCCAGCTGCGTCTTCGGCACCACCACCGAGTTCGGCGGTGAGGTCCCCGTTGCCGGCGTGGCCGGCGACCAGCAGGCGGCGCTCTTCGGCCAGGCCTGCCACCGCCCGGGGATGGCGAAGAACACCTACGGGACCGGCAGCTTCGTTCTCCTCAACAGCGGCAACGAGCCGCCGCCGGCTCCCGACGGGCTGCTGGCAACCGTCGCCTGGGGGCTGGGCGACGAGGTCGCCTACGCGCTCGAGGCGTCGATCTTCGTCACCGGGGCGGCGGTGCAGTGGCTGCGCGACGGGCTCGGGATCATCGCCGAGGCGGGGGAGACGGAGACGCTCGCGGCCTCGCTGGAGGGCAACGACGGGGTCTACTTCGTCCCGGCGCTGACCGGGCTCGGCTCGCCCTACTGGGATCCCTACGCGCGCGGGGCGATCGTCGGCCTCACCCGCGGCAGCGCCCGCGCCCACCTGGCGCGGGCGGCGCTGGAGGCGATCGCCTACGAGACGGTCGACGCGGTGCGCGCCCAGGAGGCGGCGAGCGGCGAGCGGCTGGAGCTGCTGCGGGCCGATGGCGGCGCCGTCGCCAATCGCTGGCTGATGCAGTTCCAGGCGGACGTTCTCGGTGTACCTGTCTCCGTGCCGGAGATCGCCGAGACGACCGCCCTCGGGGCCGCCTACCTCGCCGGGATCGCGACCGGGGCCTGGTCGCTGACGCAGGTGGGGGAGATGTGGCGCGAGGCCGACCGCTACGAGCCGCGGATGGAGGCGGCGCGGCGGGAGGAGCTGCTGGCCGACTGGGGCCGCGCGGTGGAGAGGTCGCGCGAATGGGCGAGATGAAGCCGCAGACCTACAAGGACCCGCGCCCGGCCGAGTACTTCGACCAGTTCCACGCCGCGGCCCGCAAGGGCGTCGGCTGGACCTACGCGCTGGGCCGCATCGTCCTCACCCTGCCGACCCTGCTGTTCTGGCGGGTGCGGCAGATCGGGATCGAGAACGTCCCCAAGGACGGGCCGCTGGTCCTCGCCCCCAACCACTTCAGCCAGATGGACCACTTCTTCGTCGGCGTCTACCTGCGGCGGAAGATCCGCTTCATGGCCAAATCGCAGCTCTTCGGGCCGCCGGTCCTCACCTACATCTACAAGCACGGCGGCGTCTTCCCGGTCCGCCGCGGCCACCACGACGAGGAGGCGATGAAGACCGCGCGGATCCTCGTCGACCAGGGGGAGATGCTGCTCGTTTACGCCGAGGGCGGGCGTTCCCGCTCGAAGCAGCTTGGGGAGCCGAAACCGGGGATCGGGCGGATCGCCCTCGAAACCGGGGCGCCGATCGTCCCGGTCGCGATCTACGGCTCCGAGCGCGCCCGGCAGTGGAAACGGCTGCGCTTCCCCAAGGTCACCGTCCAGTTCGGCGAGCCGCTCAGCTTCTCGGTCGAGGAGTCGCCCGGCAGGGAGCGCCAGCTCGAGGCGGCGACCGAGATCTTCGCCCGGGTCCGGGAGATGCACGAGGGGCTGGCCGAGCGCCGCTAGCTACTCGTAGCGCTCTGCGAGGCCGGGGTAGAAGTCCGGGTCGTGCCCCGGGGTGATCACCGCGTCGGGGAACTGGCAGTGGAAGAGGCGCAGCTCCTGGATCGAACGGCGCCAGTTGTGAGCGTCGTGGGGGCGTGGCGGGGGCGGCTCGGAGCCGTCGAGCTGGCTCAGGAGGTACATCGTGTCGCCGCCGATCACGAAGTCGCGCTCCTTCAATCGGCAGACCACCGAGATGTGGCCGGGGCTGTGACCCGGGGTGTGGGCGAGGTGGATCGAGCCGTCGCCGAAGAGGTCGAAGGTGCGGCCGAAGGTGGCGTAGGAGTCGATCTCGGCGCGGTCGAAGTCGACGGTTCGGTAGTCGAAGGCGTAGTCGAAGTGGGCGCGCCTGTAGCCGTTCAGCAGCGGGTTCAGCTCGTGGGCGCCGGCCCGCCACTCGGTCTCGCTGACGACGAAGGTCGAGTCCGGGAACTCGGAGATCGCCGAGGTGTGGTCGAGGTGGAGGTGGGTCATCACCACGATCGGGAGCTCGGCCGGGTCGAGGCCGCGCTTGCGCAGCTGCGAGGGGACGTCTTCGCCGGGCTCGAGCGTGGGCTTGCCGATGCGGGCGCCGAGGGTGCCGAAGTTCGCCTTCGGGTCGGTCGCGATCGAGGGATGGAGGCCGGTGTCGACGAGGATCGCGCCGGCGCTCGGGTGGCGGACGAGGAAGGCCGGCACCGGCACCACGTTGGGCGCCGAACCGATGAACAGCGCCTTCGCCAGCTTGGCGGTGACGAAGCGCCCGCCGGGGCTGACCATCATCTCGCGGGCGAAGTCGACGTGGCCGGCGATCAGGGGCTCGACCGTGACGGTGGCGCCACGGGTGCCACCGGCCAGCGGTTCGTGCAGCGGTTTGGGTTCGACGGAAACGCCCATCGGCTGGGACATTTACGCAGTTCCGGCCGCCTATAGGCTTCGCCGCCGATGGTTGAAAGCTCGCATTCGCAGGTATTCAGGGACGGTTTGCTCGAGGGGCAGGTCTGCGTCGTCTCCGGCGCTGGCAGCGGCCTTGGGCGCGAGACGGCGCTGGAGCTGGCGCGGCTGGGGGCCGCCGTGGTCGCCTGCGGCCGGCGCGAGGAGCCGCTGGCGGAGACCGCCGAGCTGTGCGCGGGTCTGCCCGGCGGCTTCGAGTACGAGTGCCTCGACATCCGCGAGGAGGAGCCGGTCGGGCGCTTCTTCGACGGTCTGCTGGAGCGCCACGGCCGCCTCGACGTTCTCGTCAACAACGCCGGCGGCCAGTTCCTCAGCCCGGCCGAGGCGATCAGCCCGAAAGGGTTCAAGACGGTGATCGACCTCAACGTGATGGGGACCTGGCTGATGACCCACGCCGCCGCGACCAAGGCCTTCATCCCGCAGGGCGGGGGCAAGGTCCTCAGCGTCACGCTCTCGCCCCACAACGGGATGCCGGGGATGGTCCATTCGGGCGCCGCCCGCGCCGCGGTCGAGAACATGATGCGGACGCTCGCGGTCGAGTGGGCGCGGTTCGGAATCAAGACCGTCGCCCTGGCCGCCGGCCAGTTCGCGACCGAGACGCTGCTGACCAAGTATCCGCAGGTGGTCGTCGACAACCTCGAGCGCTCGATCCCGATCGGCCGCGCCGGCCGGCCCGAGGAGATGGCCTGGCTCGTCGCCTACCTCGCCTCGCCGGCCGGGGATTTCTACTCGGGGACGACGATCACGCTCGACGGCGCCCGCGACAACTGGGCGGGACCATGGCCGCCACATGCGATCGCCGACGAGTCGGGCACCCCGGTGGCGGAGGAGCGCCGCTGACCGTCAGCGGCGCGGCTCGAGGATGACCATCTGTATTTCGCGACCCTGGCTGCGCTTCTGGTAGGTGCGATAGCCGGGCCATGCCTCTTCGGCCATCGGCCAGAGGCGGTCACGCTCGTCTTTGCTGGCGACCCGGGCCCGGACCGGCAGCAGCTCCTTGCCGACCTGGACGGTCGTGTCCGGGTTGGCTTTGAGGTTGTAGAGCCAGGCCGGATGCTTGGGGTAGCCGCCTTTGGAGGCAACGAGGACGACGTCCTCGCCGTCGCGGACGTAGAGCAGCGGCGCGGTGCGCTTGATCCCGCTCTTGGCGCCGACGTGGTCGAGCAGGCACATGCTCCCCGGCACGCCGGGGATACGCCGGCCGATCCGCCCACCCGTCGCCCGGTAGGCGCGGGTGTGCAGACCGGCGGCGCGGGTGAGAGCAGGCCAGATCCGGTCCGCCACCTCGAGGTAGAGGACCTTCGGCCTGCTCTCTGACGCCGTGGAGCTCAGGTGTACATCCCCCCGAACATGCCGCCGGTCACGTTGAGGACCTGGCCGTGCATGTAGTTGGCGAGCGGCGAGCTGAGGAACAGCACCGGGCCCGAGGCCTCCTCGGGGGTCGCCGGGCGGCCGAGCGGGATGATCGCCGAGGCCATCGCCCGCATCTGCTCGGGGATGCCGAGCTCGATCTTCTCGCCGGTCGGCGAGGTCATCTCTTCGCCGGCCTCTTTGGCGGCGGTGAGGCGGGTTTCGACGAAGCCGAAGGCGACCGCGTTGACGTTGATCTTGAACTGGCCCCACTCCTTGGCCAGGGTTTTGGTCAGGCCGACGACGCCCATCTTCGCGGCCGAGTAGTTGAACTGGCCGGCGTTGCCCATCATCCCCGAGGTCGAGGAGACGTTGACGATCTTGCGGAAGACCTCCTGGCCCTCGTTGCGCTCGGCCTTGGCCGCCTCGCGCCAGGCGGGGGCGAGTGCCCGGGCGACCCGGAAGGGGACGATCGTGTGGATGTCGAGCATCGCCTGGAACTGCTCGTCGCTCATCTTGTGGGCGACGCCGTCCCAGGTGTAGCCGGCGTTGTTGATGCAGATGTCGACCGCGCCGAAGGCGTCGGTGGCGGCCTTGACCAGGTCGTCGGCGGCGCCCTCCTTGGTCAGGTCGCCGGCGAAGACCGCGGTCTCGCCATTGATCTCGCTGGCCGCCTGCTGGGCGACGTCGGCGTCGAGGTCGTTGATCAGCACCTTGGCGCCCTCGTTGACGAACATTTCGGCGGTGGCCCGCCCGATGCCGCGCGCCGACCCGGTGACGATCGCCGCTTTCCCGTCCAGAAGTCCCATTACTCCCAATCTCCTTCGATCGATGAAAAGTCGGCCCGGGAGGCTACCGGGATCACCCGATCCTGGCCGACTGGCCAGTCGGCCCCCGCCCGATCCTCCAGCCCAACAGATTCACGCGCGCGCCCCCTTGCTTTACCTTGACATCCTTCAAGTGGTAAGTCAGCTTCTTTCCGTTTTCGATGAGCAACGGAGGGAGAGCCGTGAACAAGTTGATTTTGACGACCCTGGGTGTGGTGATCGCCGTCGGGTTCGCCCTCGGCTGCGGAAGCGGAGAGGACGAAGCGACCTCGGCGGACGAGGGGGCATCAGCTCCCCTAACTAGGGCCCAGTTCATCAAGCAGGCCGATGCGATCTGTAAGCGGGTCGCGCAGGAGCGCCAAGACGCTGTCGCTCGCTGGGAAATGGAAAACGCGAAAGCGAGTTCAGCTGGCGAAGCCGACCTCGATGACCTGGTGAAAGAAATTTTCGTGCCGTCAGTGCAGCAAGAGGCCGAAGAACTGAAGGCTCTTCTACCCCCAGCGGGGGACGAGGCCGAGGTTGCGCGCATGGTCGGCAGGCTCGCCGTTGCAAGCAGGAAACTCGAACGAGGGGGCTCCGAAGCGCTGAACGGCTCCGGCGTTGAACAATTCGCTCGCGAAGCAGGTGAGTACGGACTGGGGGCCTGCCGCTACCCCTGAAAAACCATAGGTGTGGCGCGCAAGTTTACGAGGGTCTCGTTCTGGTCATTCCGGATTTGCAGGACAAACTGGTCAAGGAATCTCGCTCGATCACCTCAGGCTGTCCCAATACGTCACAGGTATTTGACTAAACAGCTATTGCTCAGTTACTGATGCTGATGCAAGTGGGACAGGCAGATCGAAGCGATCTTCCTTGTCCTCGAACCCCCCCGATACGAGGGACGAGTTGTTTCTTGTCGGGGTACCAAGAAAGGTAAGCATGAACAAGAAGATGCTTATGCTCGCGCTGACCGCGATCAGCGCAGCACTATTCGCATTGCCGGCAGTCGCCTCAGCCGGTGCGCCCGAAGTGGACCTGAGCAAAGGCGGCCACTTCACGGTAGCTGGGGGTCACAGCGAACTCAAAACCGTAGGCAACAAAGTGACCACATGCACCAGCACGACGGGTACAGGCGAATGGCTGAACAAAACGACAGGGTCTCTCCAGCTGACGTTCCACGGGTGCAAAGAGCTTACGCTCGGCACCACCTGCAAAACGACCAGCGGTGACACAATCACAGCCGACAACCTGACCTTCCACACCATCTACACGACAGACAACAAAACTAGCCCGGGCATCCTGATCACACCGCCTAACGGTGCGCCGTTCGCGACATTCACCTGTGCCGGCGGGCTCATTCACATCGTAGTGACAGGCAACGGGATCATCGGGTCGATCACGCAGCCACCCTGCGGCGGCACGTCGAACACTGCGACACTCAACTTCTCGCAGACCAACGGCGTGCAGCAGCACCGCCAGATCACAGGCACAGGCGGGCTCTTCACACTGAGCTCTGACCTGAATGGTGGCGCAGCGGAACATGCGGGCATGAACGCAGAGGCAACCATGACCCTGACAGAAGGAGCCGGCACGCTTACATGCGTCTAGCAAAGCTGCTCACACTGGTTTGAGAATCAAAGAACGCGAAGATCGGGGCCGCTTCGGCGGCTCCGATCTTATGTCGAAAGCCGCTTGCAAGCTTGCGCGCGCGAATCAGCTGTCGTGTAGGCGAATGCAGGCAAAAGACCGCTCCCCAACCCCAATCTAGGGGAAGATCCGATGGGCTCGACGCCGGCAGCGTTGACGCCAGCAAGTGGGGTGGGGTAAGTGTAGTCCCGCTGCCAGGGACTCTGATCCCTGGCTTCCAGGGACATCTAAACGGGAGGCAACATGGGAGTGGGGAGAATCGGGCGAACCATCGCCCGGACGGCGATGGTTGCGTGTTTCATGTTGGCGCTGCTGGCGACTAGCGCATATGCCGCAATCGAGTCGCCCAAACATCTCCGAAACTACGGTCCGGATGGAACCTCCAGCTCGAGCTTCTCGACCGCCACCTCTATTGGGGTTGATCAGCAAGCGCACAACGTCTACGTCGCCGATATAACGGCAGGCGCCCTGTTCAAGTTCGACGAGGACGGAAACCCCGTCGGCTACGGTGGATCTGAACCCTACGTCAGCGGGAACCGACTGTCTGGCTTGTCCTTCTTCGGTGGACCGACTGAAAATCAAGTGGCCGTAAATTCGCCAACCCATACGATCTACGTGACGAACATAGCCAGCCTTCGAGCTTTCGAGGCTGATGGTGACCCAGCGAGCTTTTCGGCTGGACCGGGGGCCGGCACCAATGTGATCGGCGGGTTCACGGAACTCGTCGGAGTTGCCGTCGATTCGTCCGGGAACATCTACGCTAGTGATTATGGCCCCGGTGGAGCCGGGACGATCAGTATCTTCACCAGCGCTGGAGAGCCGGTAACCAGCTTCCCGGTAACGAAGCCCTCCAATATCGCTGTGGCCCCGGACGGGGGGGTCTATGTGGTGGAATTTGGGGGCTCGGTGGGTGGTCCCGTGACCGAGTTTACGCCATCCTCCTTTCCCGTAACCGGTACCACCACCTACACGGCCGCCACGCAGCCTCTAAATCCCAACCCGGTGATCTCGGCGAGCGTAGACAGCACGACCGGAGACGTGTTTCTGCTGGAAAACAAGGGGACTTTCCGAGTGGGCTTGATCTATGATGCGAGTGGCGCACTGCAAGAAGAATTCGGAGCGCCGGGCGAAAAAGGAGAGTTCAAAAATCGGGCCGTAGGCATCGCCGTCGCCGGCGATGCAGAACGAGTGTACGTATCCACCTCTGGACCTGGGGGTCCGTCTCAGGTCGAGATCTTCGTGTCTCTGGCTTCGCTGGAAAACCAGCCGACCGTCGAGGGGACGACGGTTTCCGCCATAACCGAGAGCTCCGCGGTCCTCAGGGGAAGAATTAACCCGAATGCAAAAGAGACTGACTACAGGTTCGAGTATGGGGTCACCGATTGTTCGGTCCCCTCCTCCGCGTGCACGAGCGTTCCGGCAGCCGCAGTGAGCATCGGCGACGGGATCGAACCCATACAGGTCTCCCAGAAAGTCGCCGGATTGACCGCGGGCACCACCTACTTCTACCGTATCGTCGCCGAAAACGAACTCGGCGTGACGAAAGGCCCGGTCAAGACCTTCAGAACCCCTCCTCTCGGAATCGGCTTCGACCTCAGTGATAACCGGAGCTGGGAGATGGTGTCGCCGGTAAACAAGCAGGGCGCTGCCCTCCGTGGGGCCGAAGGCGGCTTGGTGCAAGCGGCGGAGTCAGGTGGAGCCCTCGTCTATTCGAGCATTGGAACTATCGAACCCGATCCGCAGGGAAATCGTGCATCGGAAAGATCCACCGTACTGTCGCGCCGCGTTGCAGGTGTCTGGACCTCGGAGGACGTGAGCCCGCCCCATGCGTCGGTGACGCCTGTGGCCGACGGAAACGAATACAGGCTGTTCAAGCCGGATCTGTCTGCGGCGCTGTTGCAACAGACGGATTTTCTCCCGCTTTCGCCAGCTGCCTCCGACCGCACCATCTATCTGCGCGAGAACAGCAAGCCGCCGACCTATATTCCTCTGGTCACCTCTAAAGAAGGGTACGCCAATGTCCCGCCGGAAATCGACTTCGGGGCGGACGAGGCGCGAGCGTTCCCGCGGATATTCATAGCGGGGGCTTCCCCGGGTCTGGATGAGGTGGTTCTGGGAGCCGAAATCCCGCTCGAAGTAGGCGGACCGGCGAACGCGTTGTACCTGTGGCGGGATGGAGAGCTTACTCCTGTCAGTAGATTGCCTGTCTCGGAAGGCGGCACGTTTGTGCCTGCGATCCTTGGTACCCAGCAGGGCAGCGTGCGACTCGCCGTAAGTGACGGTGGGGCGAAAGTGTTCTGGAGCACCGGGGATTACCAAACCACCGGTGTCAAAACCACCGGACTCTATATCCGAGACACTCTCAACGACGAAAGTGGCCGACTCGACCGAGTTCAGTCTGGTGCTAGCGGAGCCGGAACCGCGTCTCCCGCGTTTCAAGCGGCAAGTGCGGATGGAAGCCGGGTGCTCTTTACGGATTCGCGGCAGCTCACCGCAGATGCTGGTTCTCTAGGGCGGACTCTCTATAGCTGTGAGATTGGGCCTGTGGAAGGCGCTCCAGGGTGCGCCAGCTTGCGTAACATCACCCCGACGGTTGGAGTACCCGGTGAAAGCGCTCAAGTCATTGGTCTGGTGCCGGCTGTTGGTCACAACGGAGACCGGGCGTACTTTGTCGCAAAAGGGGTGCTCGATACGGACCCGAATGGGTTCGGAGAAAGCGCTGTGTCTGGTGGGTACAACCTTTACTTCTGGGAAGACAGTCAGTCTCCTCGATTCATAGGAGTTCTGTCGTCCGAGGACCGGCAGGTGTGGGGTTCTGTAGGGGCTGGGTCTGAAGAGGCCTTGGGGTATGCGGGTCGCCTTGGCGCCTCCGGATCGCCCAGTGGTCGGTACTTCGCATTCATGTCGGAGCGCAGCCTCACTGGCTACGAAAACCGACCTCCGGGTTCCGAGGTATCTGCCCAGGAGATTTTCCGGTACGACGCGGCGGCTGATCAGCTGGAGTGCGTTTCATGCAACCCGGGGGGAGAAAGTCCCGAAGGAATGCTTGTCAAATCGGGTTCCGGCGCGGATCCGGTGGAAACCTGGACCGGCAAGCTGGTTGCTGCCATCCTGCCCGAGTCTTCACGGTCGGGTGGATTGGGATTTCTCTATCCGCTTCACAGCCCGCGAACGGTACTGGACAGCGGTCGGGTGTTCTTCAACGCGGCTGATAGGTTAGTGGCGGCAGACTCGAACCGCACCTGGGATGTCTACCAGTACGAGCCGCTTGGGGTGGGGGATTGCACGAGTTCGACTGCCCAGTCGAGCGTGTCACGTTCAGAAAACGGTTGCGTAGGCCTGATCTCATCTGGCACGCAGGGAGGCGGCACCTTCATCGACGCCAGCCCAAGTGGCGATGATGTGTTCTTCTTGAGTTCCGCCAAGCTGTCGGCCCTGGATGAAGACGAAGTCCTGGACGTTTACGACGCACGTGTGAATGGTGTCGCGGCTACGAGCACGATCCAGTCGCAATGTGCGGGAGAAGGGTGTCGCGGCAGTCAGGTGGCACCTGTAGCGGTCAACCCGGCCAGCGCATCGTTCAGCGGGCGGGGGAACCTGAAGGGGCAAGACGCGAAACGGTGTGGAAAGGGAAAACGCAAGGTCCGACGACAAGGGAGGGTCAGATGCATTAAGACTGGCCAAAGCGAACGGCGCCAAGCGAATAGCGGGAGGGGGTCTCGATGAGGACCGTTGGACATCGAAAGCATCGAAACGTGACCTCAATGAATCGGAGATCAACCATGTTCCGGCGTCTTGCGCAAAGAGCCCTCCTTATCGTCGCAGCGACCCTGGTGTGTTCCCTCTCTCCCGCCGCTGCGGCCTCGGCGGCCCCTTGGTGGAAGGTCGTGACCGGCAGTCACCCGACCAATCTCTGGGCCCCCCAGAGTCAGGTGCAGGAAATCGTCGCACCCAGTACCCCATTCGCCCTCTCGGTGGATGGGGTCACGGTGGGAGCCTTCAACTTCCCACCCTTCTTTCCGGATGCGACCGCTGCAAACGTGCAAGCTAGCCTCGAAATCGCCTATGGCGCCGGAAACGTCCAAGTCACCGGGGGACCAGGCGGGGTTGCACCTCTCAACGTGACCTGGATCGGCGGAAAGGCCGGGCAGGCGGTTCCCCCAGTCGAAGGGCCCGCGGTGACGACGAAAATTCTGCAGTCGGGAGGCAGTGGGCGTTTGGTCATCTCTGCGATAAACATGGGAAATACCGCGGTGGAAGGGACCACCTCTCCGGTTGTCATTACCGATCAGATCCCGGAGGGAATGATCGCCACGGATGTCGAAGGGATTGGTGGGGCGCGTGGTATTGCCGGACCGGTGGATTGCACCCTTGTCTCCAGCTCTGAAGTCACTTGCTCGTTCGAAGGCACGCTGCCGTCCTACGAAGCGATCGAAATCGAAGTATCGGTGAGCATGGTGGACGATCCGCCCAGTTCCGATGCCCCTGGAGAGATTACGATCACGGGTGGTGGGGCGGACGTAGTGAACGCCGCGCAGGAGGTAAGCGTCAGCCCTGAGGAGGTGCCCTTTGGGGTCGAGCGGTTTTCGGCTGAGTCAGAAGAAGAGGGGGGGCAGCTGACCACGCAGGCGGGGGGTCACCCCTTCCAGTTCGCCACCACGATCCAGCTCAATTCCGGAGCGCTGACGCCCGGTGCTACCCGCCGGGACAGCAGGGTTGAACAGCCGGCTGTACCTCGAAATTTCAGGTTTCCGTTGCCTGAAGGATTGGTGGGAAATGCCGCCGCTATGCCCCAATGCAAAATGGAAGATTTCTTGACCTTTCTCCCTAATACGAGGAATGAATGCAAGCCTGAAGCCGCCATTGGAGTCGTCTCAGCAAGCCTTGTCGAACCAGCAGCTTTAGGTTTCCTGCGCTTGGCCGCGCCGGTCTTCAATTTGGCGCCGGGCGCTGGAGAACCGGCCAGGTTCGGTTTCGCGATTGGCAAAAACCCGGTCGTCATCGGAACCGTTGTCGATTCCGATGATCACTATCGAATCACGGGGAGCGTCAGTAACACCACTCAGCTAGCTCAGTTCCTGTCGAGCACGGTGGTGCTGTGGGGCGCGCCGGGCGATACCCGGCACGACTCTGCGCGGGGCTGGAATTGCGCTTACAAGCTCGAAAGCATGGGTCCCTGTGAGCGGCCGGACGGACTAGAGGAAGCGGCGTTTCTTCGGCAGCCGGTGGCCTGTGTGTCGCCCTTGATCTTCGACGCCGAGCTGGAACCTTGGAATGAGCCGATTGGGAGGGTTGTCGCGCACGACTCTCACGCCTCGGCGAACATGGAAGGCTGTGCGTCGATTCCGTTTGAACCGACCGTGGTCGCCAGCCTCTCCAGCAATCAGGCGGAGTCTTCCAGCGGCTTGGCCTTCCGGCTCGACATGCCTAACGCCGGGTTGCTCCCCAAGGACCAGGTCTCCGAAGGTCAAGCAAAGAGGGTCGAAGTGACCCTCCCCGACGGGGTTACGGTCAACCCATCCCAAGCCGAAGGCCTGGGGGCCTGCAGCCCGGCGGACTACGCTCGCGAGACGGCGAGCTCGGCTCCGGGGCAGGGATGCCCGGAAGCGTCGAAGATCGGGAGCATCGACGTGACGACGCCGCTGCTCGAGGAGGAAGCGAAGGGCTCTGTGTACATCGCTTCCCCCTATGACAATCCGTTCGATTCCCTCATTGCCCTGTATGTAGTCGCGAAGATCCCCGAGCGCGGGGTCCTCGTCAAACAGGCGGGCAAGGTGGAGCTCGATCCGAAGACGGGGCAGCTCGTCTCTACGTTTGACGACCTGCCCCAGATCCCCTTCGAGACGTTCAATCTGAACTTCTTCGAGGGGAGCCGCGCGCCGTTGGTGATGCCGCCCAAGTGCGGTACTTACGACCTCGTCGCGAAGTTCACGCCCTGGCACGCGTCGAATCCGGACAACCCGCTGCCGAGCGAGGTCATTTCCAAGACCAGCTCGTTTACGGTCAACGAAGGCCCGAACGGCGGGCCCTGCCCAAGCGGCACGCCGCCGTTCAAACCGGGCTTCACCGCCGGCACCACCAACAACGCTGCTGGCGATTACTCGCCGTTCACGGCTCGTTTGACTCGCAACGACGGCGAACAGGAGTTCAGCCGTTTCTCGGTCAAGTTGCCGAAGGGTGTGATCGGCAAGCTTGCCGGCGTCCAGTTCTGCTCTGAGGCGGCGATTGCCGCGGCAAGAGCGAGAACCGGGCCGAACGGCGGACAGGAAGAGCTAGAGAATCCGAGCTGCCCTGCAGCGTCGGAGATCGGGCGGACCTTGGTGGGCGCAGGTGTTGGGCCCGCCCTCACGTATGCGCCAGGGAAGATTTATCTGGCGGGGCCGTTCCAGGGATCGAAGCTTTCGATCGTCGCGATTACGACGGCCAAGGTCGGACCTTTCGACCTCGGGACCGTCGTGATTCGACAGGCGTTGAAAGTCAATTCTGAAACGGCTGAGGTTTCTACGGATGGCGCGGCATCGGACCCGATTCCGCGCATCCTCCAGGGAGTTGTTGTTCGCGCCCGCGACATCCGTGTCTTCGTGGACAGGGAGAACTTCGTTCTCAACCCCACGAGTTGTGACCGGATGACCGCTGGCGCGACCGTGGTCGGCTCGGGACTGGACCTGGGATCCCTCGCCGACGATCAAGCGGTTGACGTCAGCGCGCCATTCCAGGCGGCGGACTGTGCAAACCTTGGTTTTAAGCCGAGCTTGTCGCTGCAGCTCCTCGGCAGCACGAAGAGGACTGGTAATCCGCGCTTGAAGGCTGTTCTCAAGGCCCGACCTGGGGACGCGAACATCGGGCGGGCACAGGTCACCCTTCCCAGTTCCGCCTTCTTGGAACAGGCCCATATTCGTACGGTTTGTACGAGGGTCCAATTCCGCGCTGGCGCGGGCAACGGCGAGCAGTGCCCGAAAGCGTCCAAGTACGGCCGGGTCAAGGCGACCAGCCCCCTGCTTGACGAACAGCTGAGTGGCCCGGTGTTCCTGCGTTCGTCGGACAACGAACTGCCGGACCTGGTGGCCGCCCTGCATTCGAGCAAAGTCGACATCAATGTCGTCGGTCGAATCGACTCCCTCAACGGGCGGCTCCGCAGCACCTTCGAAACGGTGCCGGACGCGCCTGTGACGAAGTTCGTGCTCGAAATGCAGGGCGGGAACAAGGGGCTGATCGTCAACAGCACCAACATCTGTAAACAAGAGCAGCGGGCGATTGCGGCCTTCAAAGGCCAGAATGGCCGCCGCCAAGAATTCAAGCCGTTGGTCAAGGCGCAGTGCAAGGGCAAGAAAGGCGGCCGGCGCAAGTAGCGGCGGCCGCCTTGGCCCCAGTCCTCTTATCGCTGCCGAGGAGCCGCGGGGTGCGGGCTTGCTGAAAAGCGTTTTCCGCCGCACGACCCAGCAAAATGGAGCGGAATTTCAATCCAATTTGCAGGTCAAACATCTGTTGGCTACAGGTTTTCGATTTGTTAGCCGATGCACATGTTTAGTATGCCCCGGATGCGTTTCAGCCCCAGCCGCAAGCTGGTGGTCGGCGTGATTGCGGTACTCGCCCTCCTGGCGGTACCGACTGTTGCCACGCCTGCCGGCACGATCGTCATCTACGGCGCCGATTCCGGATCGACGCTGACCCTCAGCACCGAGGGCAGCAAGATCGTGGTCGAAGGCCGGATGGAGCGCCGCGACCAGCCCGGGTGCAAGTTCACCCGCGGCCACCGCGTCGCCGTCTGCTCCACTCGCGACGCCGACTCGATCCAGATCCAGATGGGGCCGTCGGGAGACTTCGTCACGGTCGTCGACCCGATGCCGGTGCCCCTCACCGTCTACCTCGGCGACGGGTCCGACAAGTTCATCGGCAGCGGCGAGCGGGACACCTGCTATCCGGGTGGAAACCGCCGCAACCGTTGCGTCGGCGGCGGCAATGACGACGTTTGCATCACCGGCCCCCAGAACAGCGACTGCGTCGGCGGCCCGGGCGACGATTACTGCCGCCACGGCACCGGCAGCGACGGTTGCTGGGGCGGACCCGGCAATGACGTCTGCGTTATGGGCCCTGGCCAAGACGGCTGCCACGGCGAAGAGGGTGACGACCGGCTCTACGGCGGCGCCCAGCCCGACCAGCTCTACGGCGGCCCCGGTCACGACTACTGCGACGGCGGCCCCGGCTGGGGCAAGTCGCACGAGTGCGACGAAGGGCCTAGGCGCTAGTCCTACAGCCCCATCGTCTTGCCGATGATCTCTTTCATGATCTCGTCGGTGCCGCCGCCGATCGGGCCGAGGCGGGCGTCGCGGACGGCTCGCTCGATGCCGTACTCGCGCATGTAGCCGTAGCCGCCGTGGATCTGGAGGGCCTGGTCGGCGATCTCGAGGACGGCGCGCTGGGTTACGAGCTTGGCCATCGAGACCTGCTGGATGCAGTCCTGGCCTTCGTGGAAGAGGCGGAGGGCGTTGTAGGTGAGGGCGCGGCTGGCCTCGGCCTTGGTCGCCATCTCGGCCACCTGGTGGCGGATCGCCTGGAACTTGCCGATCGGGCGGCCGAAGGCTTCGCGGTCGAGGGCGTAGGCGACGCTGACCTCGATCAGGCGCTGCATCGCGCCGACGGCGCCGATCGCCATCAGCAGCCGCTCCCAGGCGAAGTTGGCCATGATCAGCTTGAAGCCGCCGTTCTCCTCGCCGAGCAGGTTCTCGGCCGGGACCTCGACGTCGGTGAAGGAGATTTCGCCGGTGTCGGAGGAGTGCCAGCCCAGCTTCTCCAGCTTGCGGCTGACCTCGTAACCGGGCATCTCGCGCTCGAGGACGAGGAAGGAGATGCCGCCGTGGCCGCCCTCCTCGCTGGTCTTGCAGGCGCAGACGAGGAAGTCGGCGCGGACCCCGTTGGTGATGAAGGTCTTGGCGCCGTTGACGACGTAGGCGTCGCCTTGGCGCTTGGCGGTGGTGGTGAGCGAGGCGACGTCGGAGCCGGCGCCCGGCTCGGTGATCCCGAGGGCGCCGATCTTCTCGCCGGCGATCCCCGGCACCAGCCAGCGCTGTTTCTGCTCCTCGGTGCCGAAGTTGAAGATCGGCGGCATCGCGATCGAGGCGTGGGCGTTGAGCCCGGCGGCGACGCCGCCGGACCCTCCTGAGCGGGCCAGCTCCTCGACCCAGATCGCGTCGTGGAGGTGGGTGCCGCCCTGGCCGCCCAGCTCCTCGGGAAACTTGAGGCCGAGGAAGCCGAGCTCGGCGCAGCGGGAGTAGAGCTCGCGGGGGAACTCCCGCGCCGCCTCCCACTCGTCGACGTTGGGCGCGATCTCCTTGGCGACGAAGCGGGAGACGGTTTCCCGCAGCTCCTCGTGCTCCTCGCCGAAGGGAGGGAGGGTGGCGCGGGCGCCGCTGTCCTTGACGACGGTCACGGGGCGACCTCCTTGCTCGCCGGCGCCTCCCAGTCGGCGAGCATCCGGTAGCCGCGTCCCTCGTGGTCGAACCCGAGCAGGTCGCCCTGCGGGTTCTTCCTGCCGCCGTGGTGGTAGGCGCGGACCTCGGCGATCCTGCCGTCGCGGAAGCCGAACCACTCGGTGCCGCGGTCGAGGCGCTGCTCGCCGCTCTTCGGGTCGCGCCAGGTCATCGTCCACTCGATCGCGACCTGGTCGTCGGCCTCGATCAGGTTCTCGACATACCACTGGGCGTCGATCGTCGAGACACCCAGCGCGGCGAGGTCCCCGATCGCCTTCGCCCCCTCGTGCGGGCCGAGCCGCGTGTAGTAGTGGACCGCGTCGTCGGCGAAGTGCGCCGAGACCGCCGCGGCGTCGCCGCTGTTCAGCGCCTCGTAGTACGAACGGACGTGATCTGCGTGCGACACCGCGGGTGCCTCCCGGTCCGGAGCCGCGGCCTACAGCCCGTAGCTCTTGCCGATCACGTCGAGCATCACCTCGTCGGTGCCGGCACCGATCCGGTTGAGGCGGACGTCGCGGTAGGCGCGCTCGATCTCGTACTCCTTCATGTAGCCATAGCCACCGAGGATCTGGATGCACTCGTCGGCGACCTCGCAGGCGATCCGCGAGGAGAAGAGCTTCGCCATCGTGATCTCCCGCACCGGGTACTCGCCGTTGCCGAAGCGCCAGGCGGTCGCGTAGGTGAACTGCTTCGCCGCCTCGGTCTTGGTCGCCATCTCGGCGAACTTGTGGCGGATCGCCTGGAACTTGCCGATCGGGCGGCCGAAGGCTTCCCGCTCCTTCGCGTACTCGAGGGTCCGCTCGATCATCCGTTCACAGCCGGCGTGGGAGCCGGCGGCGGCGACCAGGCGCTCGCCCTGGAGCTCCCAGGCGATGTGGTAGAAGCCCTTGCCGACCTCGCCGAGCACGGCGTCGGCCGGAACGCGGACGTCGTCGAAGGCGAGTTCGCCGGTGTCGGAGGCGTGCATCCCCATCTTCTCCAGCTCGGCCGAGACGGTGAAGCCGGGGACCTTCTCGCCGTTCTCGTCGCGCAGGTCGATCACGAACAGCGTGATCCCGGCGTGGCGCTCCTCGGGGTCGGTCTTGGCGACGAGGACGATGAAGTCGGCGCGCGGCCCGTTGGTGATGAAGGTCTTCGAGCCGTTGATCA
>Ga0157380_10000329_pt1 | contig 28678 bp, 23 predicted proteins | sample S35metaG_FD_119757 | JGI IMG/M metagenome (GOLD analysis project Ga0157380, IMG submission 119757) | Switchgrass rhizosphere microbial communities from Kellogg Biological Station, Michigan, USA - S3-5 metaG | ecosystem: Host-associated > Plants > Roots > Rhizosphere > Soil | place: USA...
GCGGTTACGACAATTTTCCGATCTGGTCGCCGCGCGGCGATCGCATCGTGTTCTCGCGCGTCGAAGATGGCGATTACGAGATCTACACGATTGCGCCGGACGGCACAGGACTGAAGCGGCTCACGACCGCCATCGGCAACGACGCTCACCAGGGCTGGTCGCCGGACGGCGAGCACATCGTCTTCGCGAGCAGCCGGATGGGATTCAAGGACGAGGGCGCCTATACCGACGCTCCGCAGCCATACGGCGAGCTCTTCGTGATGCGCGCCGACGGCACCGGCGTCGAGCAGCTCACCGACAATCAATGGGAAGAGGGGGCGCCGGCGTGGCGGCCCACGACGCGGTCATCATCCCGGAGATGATGTTCTGAAGCTCAGCAACACGGTATCATCGCCCGACCAATGGCACTGAACGAGGGCAGCACCCTCGGCACCTACGAGATTCTTGGCTCGTTGGGTGCCGGCGGAATGGGCGAAGTCTACCGGGCGCGCGATAGCAAGCTCGGTCGCAGCGTGGCAATCAAAGTACTGCCCGAAGCCTTTGCCGCTGATTCCGATCGCGTGCCGCGCTTCGAGCGCGAAGCCAAGGTGCTTGCGTCGCTCAATCATCCGCACATCGCCGCGCTCTACGGCATGGAACAGGGCGCCGGCGCCTCTGCCGCGCATTTCCTGATCATGGAGCTCGTCGAGGGTGAAACGCTTCTCGAACGATTGCAACGCGGCGCGCTCTCCGTCGTTGAGGCGCTGGCGATCGCGATCCAGATCGCCGAGGCGCTCGAATATGCGCACGAGCAAGGGGTCGTGCACCGCGATCTGAAACCCGCCAACGTCAAGATCACGCCGGACGACAAGGTGAAGGTGCTCGACTTCGGCCTGGCGAAAGCGATGGACACCTCGCCAGCGGCATCGTCGCCCGCCCACTCACCGACGTTGAGCGTGCTGGCGACGCAGGCCGGCCTCATCATGGGCACGGCGGCCTACATGTCGCCCGAACAAGCCAAAGGCCTCGCCACCGATCGGCGGAGCGACGTGTTCTCGTTTGGCGTGGTGCTGTACGAGCTCCTCACCGCGAGACAACCGTTCAGCGGGGAGACGGGCGCCGAGATCATGGCCGCGGTGATGCTCCGCGAAGCGGACCTGACGGTGCTGCCAGCCGGCATCAACCCGCGCATCCGCGAGCTGATTGCGCGGTGCATCGAGAAGAACCCGAAGAAGCGGTGGCAGGCAATGGGCGATCTGCGGCTTGAGCTTGAATCGCTGATCGCCGCACCGCACCAAACCACGACGTCGAACGCGGGGCAGACCGTTCCGGTGGCGTCGCCCCTCTGGAAACGCGCGATACCAATCGCGGCCGCAGTGCTGGTCACCGCGATCGTTTCGATCGTGACCACTCGTTGGCTCACGCCGCCGCCGCCATCCCGCGCCGCGTTCCGGTTTACGATTCCTCCGAGTCCGAGCATCAACCAGTCCTTTCAGAGCCTGGCCTGGTCGCCTGATGGCTCGCGACTGGTTTACCTGACCCAATCCGTCCAAGGCGAACGCCGACTCATGCTTCGCACGATGGGCGATCTCGAAGCGCGCCCAATCGCCGGGGCCTCGGGACAGGTTTCGAGCCCGGCATTCTCTCCAGACGGACAGTTCGTCGCGTTCTTTTCAGCCACGGAGGGGGTGTTGAAGAAGATCGCGATCAACGGCGGCGCGGCGGTGACGTTGTGCAAGATGACGGTTCCCTATTCCGGCCCGGCCTGGCACCCGAGCGGGATCGTGTTTGCCCAGACCAACGGCGTCATGCGCGTCTCCGCTGACGGCGGCGAACCAGAGTTGATCGTCAAGATCGGGGACGGCGAGCGCATTGCCGCGCCTCAGCTCATCGACGATCGGGGAACGCTGCTCTTCTCGTACACGACGGACGCTCTGTTGTCTGCCGGTTGGGACAAGGGACAGGTGATCGTCCAGAGCGCAGACGGCACGCGACAGGTCATCGCCTCCGGCAGCGATGCGCGCTACCTGACGTCCGGTCACATCCTCTACATGTCGGGGTCGACGCTCATGGGCGTGGCATTCGATGCGGGGACCCGTCGCGTACGCGGAAGCCCGGTCCCGGTCGTCGAGGGGATCGCGCGAGGGATGAGCCAGTTGTTCGCCGGGCATTACGCGGTGTCGACGTCAGGAGCGCTGGCCTACGTCGCGGCTGCTCCGGCCGGGGCGGCGGCAAGCCGCACGCTCGCCCTCGTCGACATGAACGGCAGGGCACAGCCGCTGGCGGCGCCGCCGAAAGCCTATGAGCATCCGCGCGCGTCCTCCGATGGCACGCGCGTCGCCGTCGCCACCGACGACGGGAAGGAAGCGGTCATCTGGATCTACGATCTGTCGGGAGACAGCGTCCCCCGGCGGTTGACGTTTGAAGGCCGGAACTCTGCGCCGATCTGGTCTCCCGACAGGCAGTCGATCACATTTCAATCAAATCGCGAAGGCCGTGTCGGGCTGTTCCGTCAGCGCGCGGATGGCTCCGGCACCGCTGAGCGCCTGACGACGGCCGAACCCACGCGATCGCATGTTCCGGAGTCGTGGAGCCCTGACGGCAAGACGCTGACCTTCCGCGTTACTGGCGACGGGATCAGCAGCATCTGGACATGGTCGAGCGACGGCGATCGCACGCCCAAGCTGTTGGTACAGGGGGCGCCGTCGGCCGTCACCAGCGCGATCTCGCCAGACGGACGATGGCTGGCGTACGGGTCGAACGAACTCGGCACCACGGCCTTTCAGGTGTTCGTCCAACCGCTGCCGACGACCGGCGCCAAATTCCAGGTAAACCCCATGACCTCGTCGACCCCGGTCTGGTCGCCCGACAGAAAGCGCCTGTTCTTCGCCTTCAGCGATCGCATTTTCAGCGCGGCGATCCAAACGACGCCGGCGTTCGCAGCCGGTCAACCCGTCGAGATCAAGATGCCGAACATCATGGCGAGCTTTGCGCAAATACGGCATTTCGATCTCATGCCGGACGGGAAGCACTTCCTGGTCGTGATACCCGCAGACGCCGATTCTGCGCAGCAAAACCCGGCGCAGATCAACATCGTGCTGAACTGGCTGGACGAGTTGAAGGCGAAGACGGCGGCGCAGCCCTAATCGTCGTCCGTCATGAATTCGCTAGACGTCGCCGCCGCGATTGACGATGGCGCGTTCACCAACTATCAGAAGTTCGTGATCGCTGCGACGGCCAGCATGATCGTCCTCGACGGGATGGACGGTCAGCTGCTCGCCAACGCCATTCCATCGATGACCCGCGAGTGGAACCTGCCGCGCACCGCATTCGCCACGGCTTCAGCGGCGGCGCCATTCGGCATGATGCTCGGCGGCGTCCTGGGCGGCATGCTCAGCGATCGAATCGGCCGCAAGACCGCGCTGCTCGGCATGGTCCTCGTCTTCGCGGTGCCGACTCTGGCGGCCGCGTTCGTCAACACCATACCGATGTTGACCCTCGCGAGGTTCGTGGCCGGCATCGGCCTCGGCGGTGCCATGCCCAACGCGGCGGCGCTCGTCGCCGAATTCGCGCCGCTCGGTCAACGGCCACTCGCAATCACGGCAACCATCGTCTGTATTCCGCTGGGCGGCTTCCTGGGCGGACTCATCGCCGGACAGATTGTTCCAATCTACGGATGGCGCTCGCTGTTCGTCATCGGCGGATTCATCCCCGCCGTGCTCGCGTTGTCGCTGCTGAAGATCCTTCCTGAATCGCCGCGCTACCTGGCCGCCCGCAAGGCGCGGTGGCCAGAGCTGTCGGGCATCCTGAACAGGATGGGCATCGCGGTTGGCCCCGACACGACATTCACCGAGGCCAGCGTGACCACGACCTCGAGCGGCTCGTTCGCCGCGCTGCTGGCGTCCGATCTGCGGCGGGACACGCTGAGCCTGGTGCTGGCGTTCATGAGCTGCCTGCTGGCGATCTGGATGGGATTCATCTGGATCCCGGCCATGCTCACCGACGTGGCCGTCGGTTTCGCGCAGGCCGACGCCAGTTACGCGCTGAGCCTGTTCAACTTCGGCGGCGTCGCCGGAGCGATCGCCGGCGCGATCGTGATTCAGCGTTTCGGGTCACGGCGTTCGCTGCTCACCATCACGGGCATGACGGTGGCGTCGGCGCTTGCGATGGCGGGCCTGCCTCCAAGCACGCAGGACTTCGCGCGGACCATGTTGCTGTTCGCGATTACCGGCGCGCTCATGAATGCCGTGCAAGCGACGATGTACGCGCTCGCCGCGCACGTGTTCCCCACCGCTATTCGAGGCACCGGCGTCGGGGTGACCGTCGCCGTTGGACGGGCCGGCAACGTGCTCGCGTCATACGTGGGATCGTGGGCGCTCGTCGCCGGGGGCCCGACATATTTCTTCCTCACGTGGGCCGCGTCGTTGACGATTGTGTTCGTGGCGCTGGCGAGGATCCGGCGTCACATCCCGCGAAGCCGTTAACGCTCTCCCGGCTTCCTCGCAGGCGGCGGGTCCGGCACGTGCTTGTAGTTCAGGTTCGGCTGATGCGGCCGCAGGTGCTCGACGTCCTTATTGTTTTCATTGCAGGTGTACGGAAGCACCCGATCGCCTGGCTTGCCGCGCGTAAACGTGCGCTCGATCGACCACGGCCTGGTGAAGAAGACGGGATCCTCGTAGGTCACCGTCCACTGAATGGTGTCGGGGCCGGTCTTCTTGAATCGTTCGGTCAGCTTCAGCTTGTCGCTGTGTTCGTGGCCTGCCGTATCGAGCCAGCTGCGCTCGTCGATGCCTTGCGTGTCGACGACGAGCGTGTCCCCTTCCCACCGGCCGATCGAATGCCCCATGAAATACGGATAGTCGGCCAGGTCGTCCGGATGCGCGCGTCCGTCCATGTAGATCGCTCTCCAGATCGCCTGATACTCGAACATGATCGAGATGGTCTTGTCGTCTTGAACGAGCAGAAATGGAAATGGCGCGGTAAAGCCGCGTGACGGACCGACCGGCAGGCAGATCGCGGTTGGATCCTTGGCGGTATCCACCGTGCGCCATCGTTCGGCGCCGAATTCCGTAAACGGCGGCTGCTTGCCGAGGACTATCGAGAGATCGGGCGTGTACTGGTTGATCCAGAACCCGCTCAAGTCCGGCGGCGCTGTGGACTGCGCCGCGGCCGCCGCCGCCCACACGAGCAGAGCGCAAATGGCCACGGCCATGCGCGCGAGCGGCAAGGCCGGCCCACCTCGGCTGAAGCTACGGTGGCCAGGCATCATCGTCCCTTCTGGTAATAGGACTGATTTCCGACAAACAGGCTGCGGCCATCCGCCAGCAACGCGCGCTGCATGTTGACCAGCTTCGACCCATCGCGGGCGAGAAAGCCGCTGACGGTGACGATGTCCCCGACCTTGGCGGAGTCTTTGCGCCAGCCGGCTCGATACAACGTGCTCGGCGCGCCGCCCTCGATTGCCCACTGCACCGCGCCGCTGGAGTCGGCGACGTCAATATAGAAATAGATGTGCGGGTTGGCCCACTCGATTCGGGTGATGCCACCCTTCAGGGTGACCGGTTTGTTGCTATCGTACTGCGCGGCAAAGGAATGATGCGCCGCAAGTGAATGGCCGGAGGCCAGCAGTGCGATCGCCGTGAACAACGCCGCGATGCCGCGCTTCATGTCACCCTCCTTGAACCGGGTTGGCGAGGCGGTAGATTAACATGCTCGCCATGCGGATTCTCGCTGCCCTCACGGCCTTCATTCTTGCGGCACCCACGTGGACCGATCAACCGAGCGGCGTGACCGCGCGCCTGCGAGGCGTGAGCGCCGTCAGCGATCGCGTCGCGTGGGCCAGTGGCAGCGCCGGTACCGTGCTGCGCACGGAGGACGGCGGCTCGACCTGGCAGACGCTGACAATCCCAGGGGCCGAGAAGCTCGACTTCCGGGACATCGACGCCGTCACCGAGCAGGTCGCGTACGTGCTGAGCATTGGCTCCGGGGAGAGCTCGCGAATCTACAAGACGATCGACGGCGGCCGGACCTGGTCGCTGCAATTCACCAACGCCGATCCAAAGGCGTTCTTCGATGCGCTGGCTTTCTGGGACGCTGATCGAGGAATCGCCTTCAGCGATTCGATCGACGGTCAGTTGGTGATCCTTCGCACCGACAGCGGCGGCCGCGCCTGGACGCGCGTCCCGGTCGCGGGTCTCCCGCCGGCACTCGACAACGAAGGCGCGTTCGCGGCAAGCGGCACGAACGTCGCGGTGTACGGGCGCGATCACGTCTGGATCGGCACCGGCGCCGCCGCTGTAGCGCGAGTGCTGCGCTCGGTCGATGGCGGCCGCACGTGGGCGGCCGCGGCAACTCCGCTCGGGGCCGGTCCATCATCCGGCATTTTCTCAATCGCTTTCCGCGACGCCGATCACGGCATCGTGGTCGGCGGCGACTATCGCAAGGAGAACGAAGCGATCGACAATGCGGCGATCACGAGCGATGGCGGCCGCACGTGGACGAAGGTGACGGGCCTATCGGGATTTCGATCGGTGGTGTCGTACCTGCCGGGCGCTCCAACACCGACGTTGATTGCCGTCGGCCCGCAAGGCGCCGATCAGTCAATAGACGACGGCCGCACGTGGACGCCGCTGGCCGGCGCCTCGGGACTGCATACGTTCTCGTTCGCGAAGCAGGGCCGCGCCGGCTGGGGCGCGGGAGAGAAGGGGAAAATCGCGAAGCTTGCCTATTAAGGTGCCTAGGGTGCCCGAGGTGCCTAGGTGCCTGAGGTGCCAGGAGCCGTACTTCGTGCACAATGGCGCCACATGCGAGCCATCCACATCGCCTCTGTGCTCATCCTGTTCGCGTCGACGTTGCTATGTGGGCAAAATGCGGCGGCGCCGGCGGCCATTGCACAACGCCTCGACACGCCGCAGGCTCGCGTCTACGTCGCGACGCTCCAGCCGCACACGCCGTCGATCTCCAGGAACGGGCACGCCACGCATCGCGTTCTGATTTATATGGACGACGGTACGATGACGATCAAGGAAGGTAGCGATACGACGGCGCTGACCTTCAAACGCGGCGACGTTCGCTGGCGGCCGGCGGGAGGCCCGTATACGGCCGAGAATGTCAGCGACCACCCCATTCGCATTCTCGAGATCGATCTCAAGAGCCCGCCGGCGGGTCCGGCGCCTGTCACCAAGCTCGATCCGGTCGCGGTCGATCCGCAGCATTACAGGGTCGACTTCGAAAACGAATTCGTCCGCGTGCTGCGCGTGCACTTCGGCGCCGGCGAGAAAGGCGCCACGCACGAACACATCCTCAATCGCGTCGTTTTCTACGTCAACGATCAGCCCAACGCCAAGGCAGACGATGTGCGGATGTCGGGAGCGGCCACGCACGCCGAAGCCAACGATTCGGCGCGGCCAGCCGATCGCATTGCGGTTGAACTGAAATAACAGCACCTTTGGCACCTGGGCACCTTAGGCACTTTAGTCCTACGCTTGATGCGAAATCGTTCCACCGACGACGGTGCGCACGATCTGGATGTCCTTGATCTTTTCAGGATCCACCGTGTGCGGGTCGTCGGCAAGGACGACGTAATCGGCGAGCTTCCCGGCGGTGATCGATCCCTTGATCGCCTCCTCGCCTGACGCCCACGCGCCGTTGTAGGTGTTGACGGCGATCGCCTCGCTGACCGTGATCTTCTGGTTAGCGCCCCACACCTTGCCGTCCCAACCCTTGCGCGTGACCATCCCCTGGATGCCCATCAGCGCCGCGAACGGGCCCGGGCTGAAGTCCGAGCCGGCACAGGCGTAAATGCCCGCATCGATCAGCGAGCGGAACGCCATCGAGTTCTTCATCATCTCTTCGCCGTAGAACACGAACTTGTCGGTGTTGTAGTAGGCGTAGGTCGTAAAGAGCGCCGGCACGGCGCCCATCGCCTTCATGCGCGCGATGAGCGATGGATTGACGAGCGTGCAATGCGTGATCTTCGGCCGGGCATTGGCGCGCGGCGCAAGCTTCAACGCGCGCTCCATCGCCGTCAGGTACATGTCGATCGCCACATCGCCGTTGGCGTGGCAGTTGACCTGGATGCCGGCGCGATGGACGCGCTCAACCCACTGATTGAGCGTGTCCTGGGTCTCGGTGACATTGCCTTTATAGGGTGGCGTCACATTCGGATACGGCGTCGACAGCGCCATCGTCCGCTCCGAGAACGAGCCGTCGACGGTATGCTCGGCGGTCGCGCCGAACTTGATCCATTCGTCGCCGAAGCCGCTCTGGATGCCGGCGCCGATCATCGACTCGAGCGAGCGGCCGTTGGTCTCGTAGCTGATGCGATGCTTCAGCTCGCCGCGTGCGCGCACGTCCTGCATCGCCTGCAGGCTGCCGCCTTCGTGATGCACGCTCGTCAGCCCGTAACGCGCGAACTGCTTCGAGATGTGCGCTACGCCGTCACGCGCGCGCGTTTCGTTTTCCGCGGCCGTGTAGGTCTTCCTCGTTCCGACCTTGCTGAACGGCGCCGACGCGAGATCGGTGACGCGTCCGTTCAGATTACCATTGGCATCCTTGTCGTAAGTCCCGCCCATCGGGTTGGGCGTGTCCTTGGTGATGCCGGCCATCTGGAACGCCTTGCTGTTGTAGAAATAGGTGTGGCCGCCGCGGTGGCGCACGATCACCGGATGCTCGGACGACACTTCGTCCAGATCGTGAATGTTGAGCGCGCGCTTGTCGCTCAGCTTGGTGTCGTCGAAGAAGAAGCCCTCGACCCACTGCCCCGGCGGCGTGTTCTGGGCGCGGTCGCGCAACTTGCCGATGATGCTGCGGATGCTGACGAACTCCACCTCGAACGGATTGCCGACGAGCACTTCGTTCAGCAGCGTCTCGCCGCCCGCATGATTGTGGCAGTCGATAAAGCCTGGCACGACGGTCATGCCCTTCGCATCGAAGGTCTGCGTGCTCTTCCCCGCCAGGTTCCTGACGTCGCTGGTCGAGCCGACGGCGACGAAGCGCCCGCCCGACACCGCGAACGCCTCGGCTCGCGGCGCGCGCGGGTCCATCGTGTAGACCTTCGCGTTGATGACTATGAGATCAGGGACCGTGCCGCCGCTTGTCGCCTGGGACGAGGGCTGTTGGGCCAGAACGCTTGCGGCCAGCTCCGGAGCGCCGGCCAGCGCGGCGAGCGAAGCACCTGCCGCGTTGATGAACTGTCGGCGATCCGCCTTCGCTGGCAGCGTCGGCGAGACAGGTGTGTGGCGGGAGTCGGTCATGGCGGATCCTCGCCCGTAATCCTACACGCGCCGCGCTATTTCCCGGCCAGGAAGCTTACGAGCTCCTTGTTGATCTGTGCGGCATGCGTCCACAGCACGCCATGGGGTCCGCCGGCCAATTCCACGAGCTTGCAGTTCTTGATCATCTTGACCTGCCTCCGTGACGTCGCGTCTGGGGGCAGGATGCGATCGGCGTCACCGTGCAGGATCAGGGTCGGCACGGTGTTCCTCTGGAGATCCTTGCGGAAGTCTTCGATCCAGCAATCGACGCACGCGATGGTGCCGATCGCGGATGCGCCGGCGGCGACGTTCCAGTTGTCCTCGAGCACGCGCTCGCTCACCAGCTTCCCGCCGGTGACGTCGTAGTTGTAGAAGTTCTTGAGGAACTCCATCAGGAACGCGGGGCGGTCGGCGCCGAGCGCCGCCTTGATGCCCGCGAAGACTTTCGGATCCACGCCTTCTGGATTGTCCGCCGCTTTCACCAGATACGGCCCAAGCGTCCCGATCAGCACTGCCTTGCGGATACGCTTGCTTCCGTACTTGCCGATGTATCTCGTCACCTCGCCCGATCCCATCGAGAAACCGACGAGCGCGACCTTGGTCAGCTTGAGCTTCTTGAGAAGCTTGTCGAGATCGGAGGCGAAGGTGTCGTAGTCGTAGCCGAGGCCGGGCTTGCTCGAACGTCCGAAGCCGCGGCGGTCGTAGGTGATCACGCGGTGGCCGGCGTCGAGCAGCGCAGCGGTCTGCTTTTCCCACGACGCTCCACTCAGGGGCCAGCCGTGAATCAACACGACGGGTGATCCGGAACCGTGGTCTTCGTAATAGAGCTCGATTGGCGTCGAGTTTTCCCTGCCGACCGTGATGCTGGGCATTGCGGTTCTCCCGAGCGAGCGCGTGTTACTTGCCGTACGTCAGCGCCAGCACTGCGTAGGCCGTGGCGGCGTCGCTCATGAACTTGGCCGGCTCCGATTCCGGATCGCGATTCTTGTTCAGCGATGTCGCAATCCAGCCTCCAGTGGCGCGGTCCTGGTTGCGGCGCAGCCACTCGAGACCCTTCGCAACGCGCGAATCGGTCCCGGCCACCCCGGCCTCCTGCAGTGCGAGCGTTGCCAGCGCCGTGGCATAGCCGTCGCTCTTCGTGTCGTTCGCGGTGTCGTCCACGCGCTTGAACGTGCCAAGCGACGACGTGCTCCAGCCGCCGTCGAGCTGCTGCAACGCGGATGCTGCATCGATCGTCGTCTTGCGCTGCTCGCTCGTGAGCAGATTCGGAACCTTCGCGGATGCCCACAACCCCATCAGCTGATTGAGCAGCGACACCTTGCCGTGTTCGCGATTGAAATAGCCGCCCAGCGCTTTCAGGTTGCCCTGGATGTCCGGCGTGTTCGCGTAGCCATCGGGCGCGGAGCCAACGGCGAGCGCTGCCAGCGATGCGCCGAAGTACGGCGAGTTCGGCGATTCCCACGGTTCGTAGTTGAAGTTGAGCCACGTCCACGCGCCGTTGTTCGGGCCGGTCTTCATCTGCAGCGTCCACATCACACCGAGCTGGGTTCGCGCATCTTCGCTGAGGTGTCCGTCACGCGCGTCGCGCCGCGACAGGACGAGCGCGTTCATCACCGCTTCGATCGCCCGCGATTCGCTGGTCTTCGGAATGCCGCGTGTTTGATCGGGATAGAACGGTTCGATCTCACGCCAGTTGCGGGCGCGCGCCAGGAGGTTGTTGAGAATCTTGCTTTCAGCGGGCGAAGGTTCGCGTTCGCCGAGCGGACCGCGCAGCGCCGGCCTGGCGATCGCAAACGGCAGCGTGGTGTGGCAGGAAATGCAGAACGTGCCCCGGTCGCGAGCCGCGTTGGGCCAGGTCGACCAGAACTCGGCACGCGCGTCGAGGTAGTTCGCGGCCGCTTTCGCATCCCAACCGGTCGCGTCGGGTCCGAGAGCCGCGGGAGTCGCGCGGATCGCAACTGCGCCGGCCAGGACAAGCCCGGACAGAATCACCACCCGAGTAGTCGTCGTCATTGCCACCTCTCCCAGGCCGCAATCATAGAACGAACCGCTGGGATGAGTGTTGCCACAGATGTGGGATTGAGTAAGATCGCGCGGGGAGAAATCACGATGAAGTCATTGATTCGGCTGGTGGTGGTCGGCATGGCACTGACGGTGGGGCTGTCCGCGCAGGCTCCCCAGCGTCCGCCGATGACCCCCGAGCAACAGGCCGAAGCCGCCAAGCGGCGCGAGGCGGAAATGATCGCGCCGCGGCCGATCGCCGCCGTCGACAGCGTCTGGACTGAAGAGCTCACCTGGATGGAAGTGCGTGACGCCATCAAGGCCGGCAAGACCACCGGGCTCATTCTCACCGGCGGCGTCGAATCAAATGGCCCGCATCTCGCGACCGGCAAGCACAACTTCGTGCTCAAGGTGATGGGTGAAGCGATTGCGAGGAAACTCGGCAACGCGCTGGTGGCGCCGATCGTCACGCTCGAACCTGGGCGTCCCGATTCCGATCGCGTCGCTCCAGGCAGCGTGTTTCTATCAGCCGCAACCTATCGCGCCGTGTTGACGGACATGGCGACAAGCCTCAAAGGCATGGGCTTCACGAAGGTGATCCTGATGGGCGACAGCGGCGGCAACCAGGGTGCGATGAAAGAGGTCGCGGCCGCGCTCGACGAAAAATACAAGGCGTCCGGCACGCGCGTCTATTTCATCCCCGAGTATTACGACTACTCGTCGGTCCAGAAGCTCATCAAGGACAGTGGAATCCCCGAACAGATCGAAATCGGCGCCAGCCAGGGTTCGGATCGCATCCACGAGGAATACGGCATCGACGCGCTGATGGCGCTCTACGATCCAAAGACCATCCGCATCGACGAGCGCACCAAGGCCAGCCGGGCGACAATCAACGGCGTCAGCTTGTTGCCGATGACAAAGACGCTCGAGATGGGGAGGAAGATCGTCGAGCTGCGAGCGAAGTTGACGGTTGACGCGATCAACAAGGCGATGGCGAAATAATTGGGGACCTGCCGTATAGAAAACAAACATACGCCGTGTAGAAATTCCCACATCGATCGGCTGCGATCAGCGTTGCGAGTGCGTGTCCCCCTCGTAACAAGTCGCCAACCGACTGGCAGCACAATTGCTACGCGCGACGGGGACACCCCAGGGTTTTTCGATCGGATGCCTTTTAACAGCGAAAGCTCGTACACCGATTCTCAGCAGGAATTCTGTCTTGCGCTCAAGGCCACACGCGAGCGCAACGGGATCACCCTCGCCCAAATCGCGACCTCGACGAAGATCCCGGCCTACATGTTTGCCGGTCTCGAACGCAACGACCTGCGTCGCTGGCCGACGGGCCTCTTCCGTCGCTCCTTCTTTCGTGATTACGCGCGGATGATCGGCCTGCCGCCGGCCGAGGCCTGTGCCGAGTTCGTGCGGTTGTTTCCCGATGGCTCGGGCGCGGAACCCGCAAAGGGAGCGGAAGCCGACGCCGATCGGGCAAGTGATCTTCGTCTGGCCTTCGACACGGCGTGGCACGGACCACGAACGCCGGTCCTCTCACGGCTGCTTGCCGTATTGGTCGATGCCGGGATCGTCGCTGTCCTCGCGGTCGCGATCGCGTGGACATTGGCCATGAACCTGCCCACAACCGCCGCCATCGTCGCCCTGGTGTACTTCTCGCTGGCAACCGCGCTCTTCGGCGAGAGTCCTGCGAAATGGGCCTTGGTAAGACGCCAGTCCATTCTTCGTGCGCTGACCCAAGGCTCGGCGGTGGTCGCATCGGCGTGGCGGCGTGGCGCCGACGCGATCTCTCACCTCCTCGGCGGCGCGGGCGGCAGCACGCCCGAGCCCGCCCCGCGATTACGAGTACGGGTCAAGCTGTCGCAGTAACAAGAGGTCTTGGGGTCCTGGGTTCTAAGTCCTGGGACGGTGGTTTTCAAGACCCAAATCCCAAGACCCAAGACCCCGCTAGGCTAGGCGAAGCCGTCGCGCGTGTATCAGTCCCACCGCGACGACGAGCGCGCACACGCTGATGATCGACAGCGACATGAACCGGCCGTACAGCGCGCGGCCCATGAGATCGAAGCTGGACAGACCCATGAGAGCCAGCGCGATGCCGAGTCCCCATTGCCACAGTCTCGGGAATTCGCGCCAGCGATCCATCAAACACACAACCGCAGGAGTGGCCAGCAGCAGCAGGTAGTCCCAACCTTGCGGCGACACGAGGGGAATGAGGAGCATCAGCAGCGCGCACTCGAGGTATTCGGGCGCTGCCAGTCCCCGCCTCCGCCGCCACGACACGATTAGCAGGCCGCCGATCGAAGCCAGGGTCAGCAAGGTGAGGAGGGTTGCTGAGAAACCGGGGCCCAGCCACTTCGCCCACATCGCGGCGATCGACACGTTGTCGTTCCCGAGAAGGTTCGGCGCCGTCGAGTCGGTGACGGTGCGAAGCCATCCACGCAGCAGATCAAGGTTGCCGATCCAGCCATAGATGGTCGCCGGCAGCAACAAGCCTGTCGTCACGACGCTTGCGGCCATCGCCGCGGCTCGCCATCCCTTCGCGACGAATAACCATGGCATCAGGATGAGCGCGTACGGTTTGACGAAGACGGCGGCGCCAATGAGGGCGCCGGCGCTCAATGCTCGATCGCGTTGAACGGCGAGGAGCGCCCCGACGAGCAGCACGCCGAGCAGCAGGTTGGTCTGGCCGAGCAGAAGTTCGTGCACGTAGAACTTCGCCATCAAGATGACGGTGGTCACAAGGAGTGTCACCAGCGACAAGCGTCTGTCCGGGAGCGCAACAACGGACCAGCGCAGCAGGGCCGCCAGGAATACAACGGAAATGGCAAACCAGATGAGCTTTCCGACGTCCTGACTGAGCGTGCCGAGCGGAGCCATCACGACCGCGAACATCGGGAGGTACTTGAACTGGTAATGACCGTCCTCGGGGCGATACAGCGGTTCGGCCTGAAGGGCGCGCACGGCCGACTGGCGCCAGGTAATGAAGTCGATCATCTCGTACTGGATGCGCGCGATGTAGGCGACCGCGGCGATCAGGACGAGCGCGAGAACGACCAACCAACGGAGCCGCGGCGTCATGTCAGACACCTGGGACGGGATCGGGCGCGAGGCTCATGCGAGCCCCTTCCAGCGGATGCGGACCAGGCACGCGGCAATCAGCACGGCGCCAACACTGACCGCGGACAATTCCACGAGGCGAATGTAGATCGTCCGTCCCAGCAGATCGAAAATCGTGAAGCTCGTGAGGAAGAATCCCGCCAGCGCGATCGCGCGCCAGGCCATCGACAAATCGCGCCATCGATCCACAAGTAGCATGAACCCGGGCAGCCCGAGCACAAGTGTGTAGTCCCATCCTTGCGGCGATAGCAGCGTAATCAGAACGCCGAAGTACGACGCCTCCAGAAAGTTCGGCTCGGCCACCTGCCGGCGCCGCAGCATGACGAGGGCGCCGGCCGCCATGGCGGTCACTGCCGAACCGAGCGCAAGGTTGGTGGCCTGCGGTCCGGGCCCGATCCACTTCGCCCACATCGAGGCGAACGACACGTTGTCGGCAACCAGGAGATTAGGTCGAGTGGTCTCGGTGACGGTGCGATACCACTCGTGCAGCAACGTCAGGTTGCCCTCCCAGCCATAGGACACGACCGGCAGGGCAAGTCCTGCCGCCATGACCAGCGTGAACGAAGCCAACGCTCGCCATCCAATCGTCCGAACCAGCCACGGGACCCACACCAGGGCATACGGTTTGACGAACACGCCCGCGGCAACGGCGACTCCAGACGTTAACCTGCGCCCCTGCTGCGCGGCGATTACCGCGCCAACCATCAGCAATCCGACCGGCAGATTGAATTGTCCGAACGCCAGTTCCTTGAACAAAAACTTGCCACAGAGGAGAGCGGTGAGCCACATGAGCACGCGAGAAGACAGTCGCCGATCGGGCAGGGCGTATAGCGACAACCGCACGAACGCGACGGCCATCGCCCAGGTCAGCGTGAACCATGTGGCCTGCGCCACTTCCGTGGACACCCATGTGAAGGGCACCATGGCCGCCGCGAACGCTGGAAGATACTTGTACTGGTAATGACCATCCTCTGGCCGATAGAGGGGCTCATGGGCCAGGAAGCGCACCGCAGCCGTGCGCGGTACGACGAAGTCGACGAGCTCCGAGCGCTTGAAGCGCAAGATGCCGTAAGCAGCGGCGACGACGAGCACGAACGTTATCGCGGGGACGACCGACCGTAGCCGGGGCGGCACCTAGACAGGGTACCTCACTCTTACGACCCGTCTCCCATCTCAAATCCTCATTGCGCGGCCCGGGTCGATCAATGAGGCGCGCCGCGCCGGCAGCCAACTCGCGGCCACGACCACGACGAGCAGCACTGCAACCGCGGTGACGAGCGTCACCGGATCCTGCGGCGCCACGCCGAACAGCATCGTGCGTGCAAATCGGCTGCATGCCGCCGCGGCAACGAGGCCAATCGTGCCGCCGGCGAGGGCGAGCACCAGCGATTCCGTCACGATCGCTCGCGCCACACGGCGCGGTGACGCGCCGAGCGCCATACGGAGCGCAATTTCCCGGCGCCGTTGCACCACCGTGTAAGCGAGGAGCGCGTAGACCCCTCCTGCGGCCGTGACGAGTCCGCCAACGGCGAACAGCGCGACGAGCAGCATCGCGAATCGATCGAGCTGCACGGCGTCGCCGAGCAGTTGCTCCATGGTCGTCACCGAATGAACGGGTTGATCGGGGTCGACGCGAAGGGCGCTGGCCCGGGCCGTCTGTGCAATGGCCGCAGGATCAAGGCTGGTCCGGGCGATCACATTCATGACGAGGTATGGATTCTGCGCATGCGGAATGAAAATCTCGGGCACCGGCTCACTTCGCGGCCCGTCGCGATCGTCGCGCACGACGCCAACCACTTCATATGGATAGGGTCCGCGCTGGTAATCGAGGACCAGGTTGCGTCCAATAGGGTCTTCGCCGCCCCACGCAGTCCGCGCGAGTTTCTGATTGACGATCACGACGCGCGGAGCATCATCGCCATCACCGTCGGTGAACTCGCGTCCGGCAATCAAGGGCAAGCCCAACGTCCCGAAATATCCGGGTGTCGCCATCCGAATGCTGGCTTCCGGGACGGCGTGACCTTCGGGCCGCGCCTGCTCCGGCCAGTACGGCCTGGTGAAATCGGAGCCAATCGCGCTCATCGGAAGCGACGTGACCGCCGCCACGGATTGAATCGCGGGCACTTCGCGCAGTGAATTGAGCACGCGCCGGTAGTAATCATTGGTCTCGGCGCCGGTCCGATACCGCGCGGCATCAGGCGTAATCCGCAGGACGAGCAAATTGCTGATGTTGAATCCGACGTCCACTCGCCGCAACTCCGCAAACGTCCGCGCCAGTAAACCTGCTCCGACGAGCAACATCACCGCCGCGGCAATCTCGGCCACCACCAGTCCCGCGCGCAGCCGCCCCGCTGCGCCCGCCGAGACCGCGGCGCCGTCCTTGAGCGCTCCGGCGATCGACATACGGCTGGCGCGGAAGGTCGGAACAGCGTTGCCGACAGCAGTGACGAACAGGGCAAGGGCAGCCGCGAACGATGCCACTCGCGCGTTCAAGGCGACTTCCTGCAGGCGCGGTATCCCGGCGGGCGCGATTGAGCGCGCCGCATCCACCCACCACGCTGTGAGCACGATGGCGATGATCACCGTCACGATCGCGCCGAACGCACTTTCTGCAATCAACTGCCGCGTGACGCGGCTGCCGCCCGCGCCGAGCGCCAGGCGAATTGCAATTTCCCTTGCGCGTGAGACGCCGCGCGCGATGGCCAGGCTGGCAACGTTCGCGGAGACCAGCAACAGCAGGCAGAACATCGCCGCAAAGACGAGGACCAGCTCCAGCCGGCTGGTGCGGCCGACTTCATCCGCGAGCGGCGAGAGCCGGACACTCCAACCGGCGTTGGAATCAGGATGTTCGGACTCGATTCCGCTGGCCAGCGTCTGCATCCGCGCCGCTGCGCCCTCGATGGACATCCCGGCTCGCATCCGGCCAACGACACGCAAGAAACGAGCTTCGCGCGGCGGGCCGTTCGGAAATCGCGCGCCGCGATACGACGTGCGCATGTCCCACGGCGCCCAGAACGTCGCCGTCGCGTCGGGAACCGCGAAGTCTTCGGGCATGACGCCAATCACGCGCCAGTCGCGGCCTTCCACCGAGACGCTCCGATCGACAATCTGCGGATCGGCGCCGAGTGTCTGCCATAAGCGATGACTCAGGACGATGACCGGTTCGCCGCTGGAGGCCTGCCGTGATGTGATCGATGCCGCGCCTTCGTATTCGTCCGCATGAAACGTGCGGCCAAGCTGTGGCTGGCGGCGGTACACATCGAAGAAGCCGCGCGTGACGTGCACCCCGGCGACCGGGGTGCCGCCGTCGTTGCCGCGCAGCGTGGCCGACACGGTCATCAACGCAGTGATCGCGTCGAATGCGTCATTGCGATCCATCCAGTCGAGGATGTTGCCCGGCGCCGCGCCCTCGCGCAGCCGATCCTGGCTGACGTTCGACTCGAACATCATGACCAGCCGATCGGGCCGATCGTATGGCAGCGGCCGCAACAGCACGGCATCCACGAATGCGAAGAGCGTGGTCGTCGCCGCGACGCCGAGCCCGAGAAGCAGTGAAATGCCGAGGGTGACGGCCGGCGATCGAAGCACTGCCCGCAGCGCCTGCGCCAGATCATGCCTGGCGCCGGAGAACACCCGATCCCACCGCAGTGCGAGCCACGTCGCCGCGAGCGCGACGCGCCCGCGCGTGCGAGCCTCCTCGAGCAGCCGCTGGCCGTCTTCACGAATGGCACGACGATCCGTCGTCACGCGCGAGCGGCCTTTCGCAAGGCCCGGCTCGAGCGGGCGTGATTGACAATCGCTTCAAGGCGCCGGACCTCGGCCTCGAGCACGCGCTTGCCGAGCGGCGTGAGCGCGAAGTAGCGGCGCCGCTCATCGTCCTCGGCGGCGGCGGGCCGGTGATCCGACTCGATGATGAAATCGGCCTTCTCGAGCTCCCGAAGTAGTCCGTATAACGCCGCCGGCCAGAGACGCACCCGGCCGTCCGTGCGCTCACCCACTTCCTGCATGATGCTGTAGCCGTGCCGCGGCCCGTCCGCGACCGCCAGCAGAATGTGAAGCACCTTTGGCTTGAGCGGCAGGAGGTGTTCGATGCTTCGCAGCTTGTCGGTCATGATGACCGGCGCAGTATATATACAAAACGGTTTATAGTCTATTCAGTACATTCAGGCCATGTGCGCCGTCCAAGCCACGAGCGTCACCGGCAACGCGTATCTGTGAGAAGCCGCTGCCGCGATGCGCCAGCGCGCCCGAGGACTAATCGGGCGACATCGCTCTCGGAATCACGAATTCGTCCTTCGGAAAGAGATCGCGGTTCAGGTCGACCAACCTCGTCCGATCGAAGCCAGGTCCATAGGCCGTAGCGGGCTTCTCGAGGCAGGGCCGCAACGCGTCGTCGATCGAGATGCCGCCACGCGCGTAATACGCGCGGGTGAACGGATCCTGCATCCGACGATTGATGACAGTCAGATCGAATTCGATCGGGGTTTCGCTGCCCGCCGCGAGCCTTTCGAAGACAAGCACATGCGGAAATGCACTGATGAAACTGTCGACCACGCGCGGTGTCGGGGTCCAGGTGATCGCGATACCTCCCGGGTTGAGGTGCGCCCGAAGCAACTCGAAATACTCGAGCGAAAAGAGATTGCCTGCATAGGCGCTGGTCGGACGCAGCGCGTCGGCCTCGATGATGTCGTAGCGCCGGCCGCCCTTCCTGAGCAGCACGCGGCCGTCCGTGAACCAATGATGCACCCGAGCGTCGTTGAGCAAGGAGCGCAGGCCGGGATAGTGGTGCCGCTGGTCCAACTGCCGCAAGGTGTCCAGCTCGGGAGCGATGATTTCGATGCTGTCGATCGTGCGCGTTTCAGAACGGCCGCCCGCCGAGAACACTGTGTCGCCCGATCCGAGTCCGATGACGGCAATCGAGACCGGATTCGGGTGAAGGAGCGCCGGGCACGCCCCGAGGGCGGTATGGATCCCGCCGAACGGCAGCGTGCTTTGGCCAAGGCCATTCGCGTAAACCGTGGTTTCCGCGCTCCCGTCAGGAGTCTTCAGAACCGACAGCCCTGAACCATCTTCACGCTGCACGATCTCGGCGGGCTGCGTTCCGTGCAGGCGCGCCCATAACGTCAGCCCTGGCGGAATCATCCAGGCCGCGGCCACGATCATCAGCAGAGCCGACGCACTCTGCCACCGCGCGATTCTCGTCGGGACGCTACCCGCGTAGAGCAGAAAGAAGACAGCGCCGCAAGCGACGACGAGGCGCAGCGCGCCAGGTGTACCGAGCGAGCCCAGCAGCACAAGCCCCGTCAACATCGCGCCGATCATCGAGCCGGCAATGTTGGCAGTCTGAAGCCATCCAACGCGGCGGCCGAGCGCGGTCAAGTCGGTCTGGACCGCGCGCTGTAAATGGGCAAAGCTGAGCCCCATCATCACGGTTGGCAGGCCGATCAGCCAGATGGGCAGCGCGACGTAAAGCACGAACGCCAGTCGTGGCCGCGACACAATGTCCTCGCGCCGGAACGGTTCGTACTCCCGCAAGTATTCCCACAGGGGCTGGAGCGCCGTGACGCGATCGACGGCCAGGACCAGCAGCACCAGCGCGATCGCGGCGACTAGCGGAATCGCGCCTTGAAGCAAGAAGAAGGCGCGCGTCGGCTCCGATGCCAGAGCGCGTCGCGTATTTCCCGCCAACGACCCCAACGCCACGCCGGACAGATACACGCCCAGCAGGTGGCCGAACGTAAAGCTATTTGATTTCACCAGCACGCCGAGCACCCTGAACCAGATGATCTCGAGTGACAAAGCGACGAAGCCGGATAGCGCGTAGATGGCGATCCATGTTCCAAGACTGAAGGAACGCGACGCTTCCCCGCGCGGTCTTGCAGTGTCGCCAGAGTCGTCGCTGCTGTCAGCGCTCTCGTTCGCATTCGAGCGATGCTTCGGCAGATACGGCACGGCGATCAACGCACCCACTGCGCAACTGACGCTGACGAGCGCTCCCAGCCTGACCCCTGTCGTGAAGTCGAAGAGACGAAAAAGAATCAACGACGCGACCAGCGAGCCGCATGCGGCGCCCAGCGTGTTCCAACCGTAGAGCAACGGCACCCAGCGCGCCGGATGACGCGCATCCCGTGTCAGCGCGGTAGTGACGAGAGGAAGTGACATGCCCATGAAGAACGTGGGCCACAGGGTGACCGCAAAAATGATCGCGGCCAGGCCCATCCTCGGCAGCGCCCAGGCGCCGAGGCGTACGTAGAGCACGTCGTAGTAGATGCTCGTGCTGAACGCCGCAAACACCGCGACCGCGAGTTCGCACGCGGCGAATGCGAACAGGCGGCCGCGGCCGCCCAGGCGATCCGCCAGATACCCTCCGGCAAGGCTGCCAAACCCAAGGCCGCCCATGAACGCCGACACAATGATCGTCACCGAGTAGACGTCGGCGCCGCCGAAGAAGGTCAGCAGGCGCTGCCAGATGATCTGATACAGGAGCGCGGCGAAACCGCTTGCGAAGAAAACGAGTAGGAACGCGGCGCTGCTAAGACTGAGCGCAGGTACTCGGGGCCGGCCCGGGCTCACGATGGAGTCGCCATTCGAGGCATCCGGGCCACTCTACCCTTTTTGGCGTCTTGACCGTCCGGTTTCTCCAGGTAGGATCGCCACCATGAAGAAGAGCGGGGCGCAGGAAACCAGGTCCCCGTCGCAGCTGATCGACGCGAGGATGAAGGAACTCGGCGACTGGCGCGGCAAGATGCTCAGCCGGCTCCGCACCTTGATCATCGACGCCGATCCAGGCGTCGTCGAGGAGTGGAAATGGGGAGTTCCGGTCTGGTCGCATGACGGATTGATCTGCACAGGCGAGGCCTATAAGAAGGCCGTGAAGCTGACCTTCGCCAAGGGGGCCTTCCTGAAGGATCCGTCAGGCCTCTTCAACGCCAGTCTTGAAGGCAAGACCAGGCGCGCCATCGACTTCCACGAGGGCGGAAAAATCAACGAGAAGGCGTTCAAGACACTCATTCGCGCCGCGGCGTCGCTCAACAAGTCAGCCAGGAGCTAATCCGCGGATGGCCAGCAAGCGGCCGACCACGATCGCCGAGTACATCCAAACTGCGCCACGCGATGGCCATCTGCATTTGCGCCGGCTCTACGCGATCCTCAGGAGCGTCGCGCCTGACGCCGAGGAAACGATCAAGTGGGGAGTGCCCTTCTTCGTGGAACCCCGCTTCCTGTTTTCGTTCTCCGCATTCAAATCACACTGCGTCTTCGCGCCAACACCGGCAGCACTGAAACAGTTTCGCAATGAGCTGAAGAGCCACAAGACGACGAAGAACTTTCTTCAGATTCCCTACAAAGAGCCCCTGCCAGAGGAGCTGATTCGCAAGATCGCTGAGTACCGTCTCCGCGACGTGCGTCAACGTGAAGACGACGCGTTCTGGTAAGACCCGCGCTACTTGCGCACGTCGGACTTCACGCTTTGAATAGTCCAGTCCGCGCCGGTCTTCCTCAGCAGGAAAAGAACCGTTGCGGTCCGCGGATCGACGCGCACGGACTTGGTAACCGGCCGCATCGTTTCGGACGCACTGACCGATGCCGTCTGTCCGTCGCCGGCGATCACCACGCCGTTCACGGCGACGCTGAGGTCGTAGGTCATTTTCGAAAATTCGCCAAAGGCGGCCTGCAGACTGGAGACGTTGACCTCGGGATAGACCGCCGCTACTGCCCTGGCGTCGAGCGCCTCGTACGCCGCCCTGTAGCGCTGAAGCGCGCGCAGTACGTGAACGGTCTCGTCCGTCGCGCTTGCGCCGGTCGTTCGCGGCGCAGGCGGCGGAGGCCCCGCCGACACCGACACTCGGAGGACCGTGCCACGCGCAACCGATGTGCCTGGAGCGGGCTCCTGGATGACGATCGTATCGCGGGGCCGATCACTGTCAACGACTCGCACTTCGACGGCCAGTGCAGCCGACACTCCCGACCGCGCGAGTTCGGCGGTCGACCGGTCGATGAGATTCGGCACGACGACCGGCCCTGCCGACGCCGGCGCAGCGGCAGTAGCCGGTGGCCGCGACTGCTGCTTCAGCGCGGCATTCTCCTGTTCAAGTTTCCGGACCTGCGCCTGGGCATCGTCTCGATCCTTGCGCAGCCGTTCGCGTTCCTGCGTCAGCGTCGCCAACTGCTGATCGGCCGTCGCCCGGGCGGTCGTCAGCTCAGTGGAAAGCTGCGCCGCCGCTTTCGGATCGAACGCCTTCAGCGCCGCTACCGCCTCCTGCGCGGTCTGCAGGTTCTGTTCGGTGGTCAGCAGCTGCTGCTCGGCCCGGTCACGCTGCGTCAGCGCGTCCGCAGCACTCTGCGCGGCCTCGTCGCGCTGGGCTTCCGCCTGTCGCCTCGCGCCCTCAGCGACGCTGCGCTGCCGCATGGCGTAGACCGCAAGAGGGATCGTGACGAGCACGATCAACACCAGCAGCGCTGCCGCGGCGCGGGTCAGCCTGCGGCGCCAGTTGACGTGCAGCCTGCGGTGCACGCGCGCCCACCGCTGGTCGAACACCTGCTCGTAGATGGCGTTGCGGACACGCAGCAGGCCGTCTTGGCGGCGCACAATCCCCGACAGCTTCAGCCACGAGGCAACCTGATCCAGCTCCTTGTCGGGCACGCTCGCGCCGCTGCGGATGGCGTCGTAGGCGGTGAGTACCGCCTCGCGATTGAACGCCTTCCTCGCCAGCATGTCACGGACGAACTGCAAATTCGTGTCGGTCTCGCCGCCCGGACCAAGGAACAACTCGCGGACACGCTCGTCGACCGCGGTGGTGCTCCATGCCGGCGGCGGCGATTCGGCCAGAGAGCGGAGCGCCCGCATCGTCAGGTAAGGATGTCCACTGGTCCAGCGGAGAATCGCGTCGATCAAGCCGCCCGCCGTGACTGGTGGCACCGCCAGATGAACAGCAAGGACCGCCGCTTCCTCGGTCGTGAAATCGGTCAAGTCAATCCGGTGGCCGATGTTGAATGGCGTCCGCGCAGAGTCCTTGATCAGATCGTTCGGCGTAGCTACGCCGATCAGCACGAAGGAGATCCGCTCCAGCTCGGCGTCGAGGGCGCGATTCTGATACAGGAAACGAATGGCGGCAAAGAAGTCGTCGGTGAAATCGAGGCGCAGTGTGGTGTCGATCTCGTCGACGAACAGCACCAGCCGTTCCGGGCGCTCGACGAGCGCGACCTCGCGCAGGTAACGGATCAGCCGCTGCGCGAAGGCGTACTCCTGGTGCGCGTCCCACCAGGCCGACGCGCTCTCGCGCAGATCGAGCTGCTCCTGCACGCGCAGGAGGAAGCCCTTGTACCACTGGTCGGCCGTCGTCTGCGCGCCCAGCTCCGTGAGGTCGATGATGGTCGGAACGACACCATGCTGTGCGAGCTGCTCGGCAGCCCTGTACATCAGGCTCGACTTGCCCATCTGCCGCGACGTCAGGATGTAGGTGAAGTCTCCGGCGAGACAGTGGCGGAGCAAGTCGCGATCCGCGTCGCGCTCCAGATAAATGCCGCCACTCGCCTGAACGGCGCCTCCGGCGACGAACTTGAAGGCGTCAGCCATCGCAGTGGAGCCGCTCGCCGAAATACTCGCCGTAGAGATCGCAGCGCGGCACCACCTTGTGACCGTCGCGCCGGACCAGACCGAGCGCCTGCAGCCGGTAGATCGCCAGTTCGTCGTTCAGCGTCCGCCCGTCGACCACTTGCCGGAGCGCCGGAATCAAGTCCTGCTTCCGCTGCAGCCGCAACAGGTAATCCCGCAGGTGATCGCCGAACGGTCCCGTGTCTTCACGGGCATGGGCGAACAGCTCTCCGACCGAGCACGTCGGGGCGCTGCCGGCGGCCATGTACAGAGCCTTGCGGGTGAGAAACGGGTGGCCGCGCACGAGCCGGTACAGCCGCTCGATGTCGCCACCCGAGAGCGGACGCGGATGGCGCGCGTTGAGGACACCGACCTGCTCCGGGTGGAAGTCCTCGACCCTCAGCGTGACACCGACGTTGAAGGGCGATTCATGAGGGCGGTCGATGAAGAACTGCGGCTCGGTGGATGTCGAGAGGATGATGTCGAGCTTCTTCCAGCAGCGGCGGATCGGATCGGCGCGCCGATTGTGCCAGCTGCGGAGCATCGAGAAGAAATCCTGCGAGAATGACGTTTGAAAGATCGCGTCGGTCTCGTCGATGGCGAAGATGCACGGACCGCCAAGCGGCTCGAGGACGTGCTGCTCCATGTAGCGCGTGCAGTTCTGCGGGCTGGCGTAGGCGGAGTTCCAGAACTTCTCCACCGTGTCGGGCAAGTTCAGCTGCTCGGCCACCCACGACGAGAACCGGCGGAAGAAGAGATCCGCGTCGGCTTTGCTGTCCTCGCCCACGAGCTGGAAGTCGAGCAGCGCGACGCTCTTTCCGGCGTCCATGCCGGCCTTCACCGTGCGCATCAACAGCGAGCTCTTGCCCATCTGGCGCGGTCCCTTGATGGTGAGCGTCTGGCCCGGCTGCCGTATGTGCTCCAGCGCCATGGCGTCGGTCTGTCGCGGGAGATACCACGGATCGTCCACGTCGAGCGTGCCTCCTGGCTCGGGCAACGGGCCCGGCGGCAGTGGCGCCGCGTACAACGGAGGCAGGTTGACCGCGGGCGCGACAGGCGCACCCGTCGATCCCGTCTCCAATGGCGCGCCGCCGCCGACCGCATCGAGCAACTCGCGCAGCAGGCGCGGGGTGTCTGCCGGACCGGCCCAGAGGGTGTACTGGACCGGGTCGAGATACGCGTTGATCGGGTACGGTAGCGGCCCCTCGAAACGGAGGCGCACCGGCAGGATACGCGGCGCCGAGGTCTTTGCCGCCTGATCGCGGGCGATCTCAATCTCGGCGCGGACCATTTCGCTCAGGATCGACTCGGCGGTCAGCAACACGATCAGGTAGTGCGACTGACGCACTCGTCGGTCGATCTCCGCTGCCCAGTCCTGGCCGACTCGCAGCTGCTTGTCGACAAAGATCGCGTGACCGGCGGAGGACAGCGCGGCGACGACCTCGTCGGCCAGCGCGCTGTCGGATTCGACGTTGCGTTTGTAGCTCAGGAAGACCCGTGCAGCCCTCGGCGTCGTCTCCGCCAGATGGACTGCCATCCTGTGTCCTAAAACGCGCGCTCGAAGCCGATGACCGGTGTCACGGCCGGCCTGATGCCGTTGTCACTCAATGGAAAGAGCACCGTGCCGGTGAGCAGCCACGCGCCGCCGACACTGATCTTGGCGCCGACGGCGCCCAGCAACTTGTGGACAGTCCCCGGCATGATCTCGAGACGGATCTCCCGATCTCCACTGGGTCCGCTGTCGGAGTATTCCATCCCGGCTGAGTTCCTGACGACGCGCCCGATGATGTCGCCGGCGATGGTGATGCGTGGTGTGGCCGCGATATCAACGCCCGCTGTGTAGTTGAACTCCTCAGACGGCTGCCGGGTTTGGAGTTCAGGGTCCCCGGACGATCCTTCGTAGCGATTGTCGGCACCGAACACCATTCCCTCGCCGCCGAACGTATAACCGACGTTGACGTGCGGGTTCACGCTGCCGAGCGTCGTGCCGCCAATGAACATGACCCTGGTTTGCGTGAATCCGGTCCCGAGCAGTTTTTCGGGATCACCGGTTGGCAGGCGGATGTCCACTGCTGCGGCGGCGTCGAAGCTGTCGCTCGCGATGAGAGCAACCTTCGTTCGAACCAGGATGTCTCCGATGCCGAACGATGAACCGCTGCTGTCGTTGCGCACCGTATCCTCGACGCTGTTCACCCGCTGGTAGTAGAAGGCGAACCCAGAGACGCCGGCGCTGCCGAAGGGCACAATCGCCGCGACGTCGACTTTGTTGTGCAGCCCGTAGGTGGCGCTCACAATCGTCCGATCGAGCTGGACGTCGAGAGACGACGTGCGGCGATAGACGTCACCGGCCCCGTAGGTCACCGACGACTCGATTTCGGTCAACGGTCGCCCGCCAACCGACGAGAACGTGGTGTGTTGAAACGCCGCGCCGACGTTCAGCTTGCCTTTGCCCGTGGTGAACGGACGCTCGGCGAACATCGGGCCGAAGCTCCTGCTGCGCCTGATTGGCACGTGCAGCGTGTCGTCGAAGGTCCAGGTGAAACCGCCAGCAGATGTCCCCGTAGGAAACGTGGTCGTTTCGCCGAGCAACAGATCGTACAGCACGGTCTTGGTGTTCGCGGTGAGGGCGCCGCCCTCTTCCTCGAAAAGGATCGAGCGCAGTGCCGCGCCTGCACTCTGCTGTGCGCCGGCGCTGGTTGCGACCAGAAGGATCCCGAATGTCAGAATCGCGAGACGCGCGGCCATAGTCGCCTCACTTCCAGAAACGTCACAACCGCAGAGCTCGAACGAGCCCCGAGTGGATCGGTGCGGTGATTATGCCGCACGCGCATTATCGATCCCTACAGTCGTTGCACACCAATCCGTGTGATCTGAACGCCGCGTCCTCCAGCTCGGCCGTGACCATTGTCCGTCACACAAGTTCGCTCGGAGCCGATCGTTCTCCCCATATGAGCTTGCCGGATTGACCGTCGCCGAGATTACGGACAAGTTCAAATGGAAGGTCAACGGAGCTCCATTTCTTCCGCAACGTGGACGGGGGCGACGTGCCCACATTCGTCGCGAGGGGATCTTCGCCGTGCCGCGTTGAAGGAGTGCAGCGCTCAGCCCGACTTCTCCACCGTCTGTGATTGAATGTGATGGCGCGCGATGCGAGAGCCGAGTCGTCGTGCAAAGGAGAGTTCGATGAAGGCGGACCGAAGCCGGGGGAAACGCGATCGCATTGTGGCAGAGCCATCGTCGAGCGGGCTCGATCCGACCTGGCTCGCCGAAGCGACGAACGATCAACTCGCTGAGACGTTTCGCGGCATGACGACCCTGCCGCTCGAGCAGGTGATGAACGCCGGCGGTCATCAGGTGGACATCGCGACGCACACGATCTTCAACGACGAGCACTGGAAGGGATGGCTGCCCAAGGGGCTGCGGCTGCCTCTCCGCGACAGCATGACGCGGCTCGCGACAGGCTACGCGAAGCGGTTCTGGAAGCAGGGCCGGCGCTACCTGGGCGAAACGCGATACCTGGACGGACAGATTCTGGTGAAGCACTCCCTCGAAGAGATCACGATCGATCAGCCGACCAACGATCTCGATCCAGGGAAGTACCTCCTCTTGCACTACACCGACCCCGTGTTCGAACACATTTTCTACGACGTGATGAGAGCCGGCAATGACGGGGTGATCGTGTACGGAGGTTACGCAGGGAAGTATCCGAACGGCACGCGCGGGTTCAATGGCGTCCTGATGCGCCGCTATTCGTTTGCCGAGCTCGGCGTGCGCGATCATGAGCAGCTGTTTCTGAAGGGCGACCGGGTCAAACCGGGCGAGCTGAAAGGCACGTGGCGCCTATCGGGCATCTCGACCTCCGATCATGCGACGCCGATCGGCGAGCTGACATTTTCGCGGGGCGCCGATGCGAAGACGGTGGCCCGCTGCGAGGCAACGAGCAAGCCCGAGGTGACGATCCCCTCATTGGTTCTGGATCACTTCAACGCCAGCGACGCCGCAGGGCTCGAACGCGAATTGCGAAGGGTCGATGCCCGGACCATCGTTGGCCGATGGGCCGCCGATATCAGTCCGCTCTACGCGCGGTTCATCTCGGCTTCTCCGGGCCTGTTTCATCGCGAGACCGAGCGGGGCAAGCGGCGTCACATCCTGAGGTACACCCTCTCGTCCGGTAGCTAGGTCAGCGATCCTGGCGCCTGTAGCATGCTTCGTTCTCCATGCCCGTCTCGTCGGTCCTCACCATACACAACCGCTCGAGCCAGCCTGTGCCTCCCGGATTAACCTGCACGAACCTGATGGTGATCTGTTCCGTCTGTGCCCCGCGCCTCGTTATCGTCAGCCGGCTGCTGCTAACTGAGTAGCTGCCGTCTCCGAGGAAGTCGACTGGATCGCCGGAGCCAAAGCCCGCGCCGCCGTACGAATACCTGCCGTTGGCGGCGAAGGTGTAGTCTCCGACAGCTCCGCCTTCGCCTGGCGTTGCACCTGCCAGCCTTGAGGCGCAATGAACTCGTAGTCGCCGAGAGTGAATTGAGCGGGCAATTCGGGCGGCGGAATTCCGGCGCGCGCGCTCAGGAGGAACAGCACGGCGAGAAATGTCTGTGCCATTGGCGGGCCTCCTGGTGATCGGATGTGGAACGAAATCAGCTCGTCACGGCGCGCCGGCCAGATGCTTCAACACGGCCTCAGTCAGCGCAATTGCCTCGGCCGCGCGATCGGCTCTCGATCC
>Ga0157380_10000333_pt1 | contig 28335 bp, 31 predicted proteins | sample S35metaG_FD_119757 | JGI IMG/M metagenome (GOLD analysis project Ga0157380, IMG submission 119757) | Switchgrass rhizosphere microbial communities from Kellogg Biological Station, Michigan, USA - S3-5 metaG | ecosystem: Host-associated > Plants > Roots > Rhizosphere > Soil | place: USA...
CCTTGATCGCCTGGTCATAGGCGGGAAGCGGGAGCGCCGGTTCGCGGTCGAGCAATGCCCGGCATTCATCCGCTGCCTGGGTGAACTGCTTGAACAGCGTCTCGGTGTTCGCCGCCTCGAAATTATAGGCGCTGAACTGGCGCTCATTTTCCAGGAAGACGTCACCATAGCTGACGCCCTGATCATTGAAGGCGAGATCATAGACGTTGTCGACGCCCTGGATGTACATGGCGAGGCGTTCGAGGCCGTAGGTCAGCTCGCCCGCGACCGGCTTGCAATCGAAGCCGCCAACCTGCTGGAAATAGGTGAACTGCGTCACCTCCATGCCGTCGCACCACACCTCCCAGCCGAGGCCCCAGGCGCCAAGCGTCGGGCTTTCCCAATCATCCTCGACGAAGCGGATGTCGTGCCTGGTGAAATCGATGCCGATGCGTGCGAGCGAGCCGAGATAGAGCTCCTGCAGGTTCGGCGGGCTTGGTTTCAGGATCACCTGATACTGGTAATAATGGCCGAGCCGGTTGGGGTTCTCGCCATAGCGGCCGTCGGTCGGGCGGCGCGAGGGCTGGACATAGGCCGCCTTCCACGGATCGGGGCCGAGCGCGCGCAGCGTCGTCGCGGGATGGAAGGTGCCCGCGCCCATCCGCATGTCATAGGGCTGGAGAATCACGCAGCCGCGATCGCTCCAATAATCATGGAGCGTCAGGATCAGTCTTTGAAAGCTCAGCGGCTTTTCCGGCATTGGGGCTCCCCACCTTCGCGGGCCGTTTGGCGAAACGGCGGGACACGGTCAACTGCAGTCAACAATGTCATTCCCGCGAAAGCGGGAATCCATATTATCCGAGGTCCGGAGTTTATGGATTCCCGCCTTCGCGGGAATGACATAGAGGGGGGTGGATGCGACTGATCCTTGCCCTTCTCCTGTTTTTTGTCCCCGCCACCTCTCCCGCCAGGGAGAGCGTCACCTCGAAACCCGCGCTGTGGAAGCTTGCCGATCACGATACCACGATCTGGCTGTTCGGCAGCGTGCATGTGCTCTCGCCCGATATCCGCTGGTTCGAGGGACCGGTGGCGAAGGCGTTCGCCAAATCGGACGCGCTGGTGGTCGAGACCGAACTCAGCGCCGACGCATCGACCAGCCGGCTGATGCTTGAGCGCGCCTTCGACCGCAACGGCAAGCCTCTGCGCGGCGAACTCAGCCCGAAGCAGCGCGCGGTCTACGACAAGAGGCTGACCGAATATGGGCTCAACCCGGTCACCTTCGACCAGTTCAAGCCCTGGTTCGCGGCGACCAGCCTGACCGCGATCGCCTATCGCAAGCTTGGCTACAGCTCGGAAAACGGGGTGGAGATGACATTGTTCGCCGAGGCGAAGAAGACGGCCAAGCCAATCATCCCGCTTGAAAGCGTAGGCGAGCAGGTGGCGCTGCTCGACAGCTTCGCGCGGCCGGTGCAGCTCAAGATGCTGTCAGTCACGCTCGACGAGCTGGAGGAAGACAATGAGCACGCCACCGCGCTGATCGATGCGTGGCGCAAGGGCGACGAGATCGCCCTCGCCAATGAGATGAATGACGGGATCGATGACCTGCCGGAATTGCGCACCGTCCTGCTCGACCAGCGCAACGATCGTTTCGCCGACTGGATCGCCAAACGGATGGCGCAGCCGGGCACCGTGTTCGTCGCGGTCGGAGCCGGGCATTTCGGCGGCAAGCATAATGTGCGGGAATTGCTCGAGGCCAAGGGGTTCAAGATCAAGCGGGTGCAATAGCGCCTCGTCACCCTGAACTTGTTTCAGGGTCTACCAAGCCATGATCGCTCCGCTTGCGAGACGGTGGATGCTGAAACAAGTTCAGCATGACGGGGTTAATCACACGTCAAAGTTGATTTCCTAACCAAACCCCACTATGCGCGCGCCTTCCCGATCCGGTCATCCCTGGAGGCGGTTCGGGTTTTTGTAACCAAGCGAACTGGAGACATGCCATGAGCGATCAGCTCACATTGTCGGCCGAGACGCGCGAACGGGCTGGCAAGGGAGCCTCCCGTGCAGTCCGTCGCGAAGGCCGCGTACCCGCCGTAATTTACGGCCAGAAGCAGGAAGCCCTGCCAATCCACGTCGAAGCCAAGGCGCTCGTCAAGGCGCTCTCGACGGGCCATTTCATGAACAGCGTCGTGATGATCGATACCGGCAAGGGCCAGCCGATCCGCACGCTGCCGAAGGACGTGCAGTTCCATCCGGTCAATGACCGGCCGCTGCATGTCGATTTCCTGCGCATCAGCGAGCACACCAAGGTGCACGTCAATGTGCCGGTCCACTTCTCCGATGAAGAGCTTTCGCCCGGCATCAAGCGCGGCGGCGTGCTCAACATCGTCGTGCATGACCTGGAGCTGGTGGTCGACGCGGCCGAGATCCCGAGCGAGATCCTGATCTCGCTGAAGGGCCTCGAAGTCGGCGATTCGATCCATATCTCCTCAGTCGCGCTGCCGAAGGGCGCCGAGCCGGCGGATAGCGAGCATGACTTCACCCTCGCCACGATCGTTGCGCCGTCCGCGCTCAAGTCGAGCGAAGGCGACACCGAGACCGAAGCCGCTGAAGAGACGACAAGCGAGTAAATCTCAAACCGTTCGGGCTGAGCCTGTCGAAGCCCTGCACTTCCTTCTAAAGAAGGACGGCGCCCTTCGACTGCCTGCTTGCAGCAGGCGCTCAGGACAGGCTTCGACTAGCTCAGTGCGAACAGGGATATCGTGATGCAACTCTGGGTCGGCCTCGGCAATCCGGGCGCACAATATGCGATGCACCGGCACAATGTCGGCTTCATGGCGGCCGACACCATCGCCGAGGTGCATGATTTCGGGCCAGTGAAGAAGGCGTTCCAGGGCTGGGCTCAGGAAGGCCGGATCGGCGCGGAGAAAATCCTGCTGCTCAAGCCCGGCACCTTCATGAACGAGAGCGGGCGCAGCGTTGGCGAGGCGATGCGCTTCTACAAGCTCGATGTCGGCGACGTGACCGTCTTCCACGACGAACTCGACCTCGTGCCGTTCAAGGTGAAGGTCAAGATTGGCGGCGGCACCGCCGGGCATAACGGGCTTCGCTCCACCGAGGCGCATATCGGCAATGAATTCCGCCGCGTGCGGATCGGGATCGGCCATCCCGGGCACAAGGACCGTGTGACCGGGCATGTGCTCGGCAATTACGCCAAGGCGGAGATGGACGACCTCGCCGACATGCTGGGCGCGATCGCGGCCGAAGCGGCGTGGCTCGCAAAAGGCGACGACGCGCGGTTCATGAGTGAAGTGGCGTTGCGTTTACAGGACTGAGCTTCTCCTGAACGCCTCAAGCCCAGACGCGATGGTACAGCTCCTCGATCTCCTCGACCTCAGCGATGCGGGGATTATTGCCGGGCGATCCGGATGCGATCGCCTGGCGCGCCATCAGCGGAATATTGCCGAACCACTGGTCGCGATCGATGCCATAGTCTCGCGGAGTGGGCACTTCGAGATCAGCGTTGAGTCGTTCCAGCTCGGAGAGCAACGCCGCAACCGCCGCCTGATCGCCCTCGGCTGCATCAATGAGCGCCATCGCCCGCGCGCAATCGGCGTAGCGGCCAAGCGCCGATCCTGTCGAGAAGGCGGTGACGATCGGCAGAAGCATCGCATTGGAGAGACCATGCGGCACATGGAAGAGGGCGCCGATCGGGCGACTCATGCCGTGCACCAGAGCGACGGAGGCGTTGGAGAAGGCAATGCCGGCGTGGTGCGCGCCTTCCATCATGCCGGCCCGCGCGGCGCGATTGCCGGGCTCCATGCAGGCAGTGCGCAGATTGGCCGAGATCAGCCGCATCGCCGAGAGCGCCATCGCATCCGAGAATGGATTGGCCTTGCGTGAGACATAGGCCTCGATCGCATGGGTGAGCGAATCGATGCCGGTATCGGCGGTCAGGCGCCGTGGCTTTCCCAGCGTCAACTCGAAATCAACGATCGCGATGCTGGGCATGAAGGCAAGGCCCATGCACAGCATTTTTTCCTGTGTCGCTTCATTGGTGATGATCGTGAAGCGGGTCGCCTCCGATCCGGTGCCCGCCGTGGTGGGAATTGCAATGATCGGCAGGCCAGGCTCGTCGATCTGCGCGGGCGCCCTCATTGCATCATACGCGATCGTGCGCTGGGCACGGACAGCGACCGCCTTTGCGGTATCGATCGGGCTGCCGCCGCCGAAACCCAGCACGCAATCATAGCTGCCGCCCGCCATCGCCTCGAGCGCGGCATCGATCACGAGCGTCGTCGGATCAGCCAGCGTGCCGGTAAAAACGCCATGGGACAGGCCGGCCTCGTCGAGCACGGCCAGCAGACGATCGAGCAGGCCACTGCCGGCCAGAAAAGCATCCGTAACGATGAACGGCGAGCGCAATCCAAGCTGGGCCAATGCATCGGGCAGATCGGCCAGCGCTCCCCCGCCCGAACGAATGATGCGCGGCAAAAAAATGCTCGCCATGATCTCTCCCTTCTTGCGGCACGCTATCCTAGAGGCGACATGGGGGATCACCAATTGAATTACCCTCATGTGCATCGCATCTAGCCATGGCACTCCTGCTGCCAAGGGGCTAACGAGCGCGCATATCAAGGATCATGTCAGGCGGATAAATGGGTTTTCGTTGTGGAATCGTCGGGCTGCCGAACGTCGGCAAGTCGACCCTGTTCAATGCATTGACCGAGACAGCGGCGGCGCAGGCGGCGAATTATCCGTTCTGCACGATCGAGCCCAATGTCGGGCAGGTCGCGGTGCCCGATCCGCGGCTGGAGACCATCGCCGGGATCGCGCATTCGGCCAAGGTGATCGAAACCCAGCTTGGTTTCGTCGACATCGCCGGGCTGGTGCGTGGCGCCTCCAAGGGCGAAGGGCTCGGCAACCAGTTCCTCGGCAATATCCGCGAGGTGGATGCGATCATCCATGTGCTGCGCTGCTTCGAGAATGACGACATCCAGCATGTCGACAACAAGGTCGATCCGATTGCCGATGCCGAGACGGTCGAGACCGAACTGATGCTGGCCGACCTCGAAAGCCTGGAGAAGAGGGTCCCTGCCTTCGTCAAGAAAGCACAGCAGGGCGACAAGGAGGCCAAGGCTTCGGCGTCGGTGCTGGGACAGGCGCTCGATCTGCTCCGCGAAGGCAAGCCGGCGCGGCTGACCCAGCCCAAGGATGAGGACGAAGCACGCGTCTTCGCGCAGGCGCAGCTGCTGACCGCCAAGCCGGTGCTTTATGTCTGTAATGTCGAGGAAGCGGCGGCAGCCGACGGCAATGAATTTTCAGCACGGGTCTTCGCCAAGGCCGAAGCAGAGGGCGCAAAGGCGGTGGTCGTGTCCGCCGCGATCGAGGCCGAAATCGCCACTATGGAGCCAGCTGACCGGGCCGAGTTCCTCGCCGACCTTGGCTTGAGCGAGACCGGCCTCGCCCGCGTGATCCGGGCGGGATATGACCTACTTCATCTGCGCACTTTCTTCACCTGCGGCCCGAAAGAAGCGCGTGCCTGGACGATCGAGGCGGGCAGCAAGGCGCCACAGGCAGCGGGCGTCATCCACAGCGATTTCGAGCGCGGCTTCATCCGGGCGGAAACGATCGCCTATGAGGATTATGTCGCCAACAATGGCGAAGCGGGTGCCCGCGAGGCGGGGCGGCTCCGCGCGGAAGGCAAGGATTATGTGGTGCAGGATGGCGACATCCTGCTGTTCCGCTTCAACGTGTAGGAGTCCCGACCATGTTGACGTTGGATCAATATGTCGTCGGGCAGAAAACCGAGCGTTTCGGTCATTATGAGATGACGCGGGAGGACGTGCTCGACTTCGCGCGCCGCTTTGACCCACAGCCGTTCCATCTCCACGATGAAGCCGCGAAGGCCAACCCGATTTTCGGCAAGCTCTCGGCAAGCGGCTGGCATACGGCATCGGCCACCATGCGCATGATTGTCGATTATGACGCCAAATATGGTGGCCATTCGATCGGCGGGGCGGGCCTCGACGAACTGAAATGGCTGCGGCCGGTCTATCCTGGAGACGTGCTGAGCGCCGAGAATGAGGTGCTTGAAGCGCGCAGATCGCAATCACGGCCAGAGATCGGCACCGTCAAGATACGGACCACCACCTTCAATCAGAACGGCGAGCCCGTGATGACGATGGTAGCGAATATCATTGTTGCCACGAAAGCCTAGAGCATTGTGCGTTAAATCTGATCCGTTCGTCCTGAGGAGCCACTGAGCGGAGGCGAAGTGGCGTCTCGAAGGACCTTCGATGCGGCCTTCGCCTCCGCTCAGTCCTTACTCAGGGCGAGCGGTGGCGGGTGATGCCGATTAAACGCACCTTGCTTTCGACTGCGTCCTGTTGAGAAGGAATCGTGCTCCTGCGAAGGCAGGAGCCCAGTTCAAACCCCGGTACTGGGCTCCTGCCTTCGCAGGAGCACGTCACGGTTCAATCAAAACAGGACAAACTCTAGTACAAGCCGTTCAGTCGAGACGGTCCAAACCGCTCCGCAGTTGCCTGACGCTCGGGCTTAAATCCCTTCGTCATGCTGAACCCGTTTCAGCATCCACGAAGCCACTTGCCACACCGCTTGCGGGCCAGTGGACCCTGAAACAAGTTCAGGGTGACGGGCCAGTCCCGTGCTTAGTGCTTCACGCCCGCCCACACATTACGGTAGGCGAGATAGCCCAGCGTGGTCGCGATCAGCAGGAAGATAAGGACGGCAATACCGGCGCGGTGGCGGTTTTCCAGCTTGGGCTCGGCCGTCCAGACCAGGAAGGCGGCAACGTCGGTCGCCATCTGATCGATCGTTGCCGTGGTGCCGTCCGCGTAGGTCACCTGTCCATCGGCGGCGAGCGGCGGCGGCATCGCGATGTTGAGATTGGCGAAATAGGGATTGTAGTGCAGCGCGGCTGGCGTCTTCGCGTCCGGGAACTTCTTGAGAAGTTCGGCTGGCTGGTTCGTATAGCCGGTCAGCAGCGAGTGGATGTAGGCCGCCCCATCATGACGCGCCTTGGTGATCAGCGACAGATCCGGCGGCAGCGCATTGTTGTTGGCCGCGCGGGCAGCGGTCTCATTCGCGTAAGGCGACGGGAACTTGTCCGCAGGCAGAGCCTTGCGGGTGGCGGGTTCACCGGTCTCGGGATTGATCGACGGCACCTCGATCGCCCACTGGTTGGCGATGGCCTTCACCTCGGGCTCGGTGAAACCGATCTCGGTCAGATCGCGGAAGGAAACCAGACGGAGTGAGTGGCAGGCCGCGCAGACTTCCTTGTAGACCTGAAAACCACGCTGGAGCTGCTGGCGGTCGAAACGACCGAGCGGGCCGTCGCTGGCCAGATGCAGCGGCTTCGGGTGAAGATGGAACTCTTGCTCCACCGTCGGGGCCGGCGGCTCGCTGATGAACGAGATTGCACCGGTAAGCGCCGAGAACAGAAGGATCGCGACGAACGCCAGACCTGCGAGGATGCCGAGAGGACGGACCATAGCCTGTTCTTTCCTTAGTGCGCAGGCGCCGAAGGGGCGGTGTTTGTGTTGGTGGAGAGCGTCGCGCCGCTCTGGCCAGACAGGACGGCCTCGGTGATCGAGTTCGGCAGCGGCAGTGTTGTCTCCAGCTTCGCCAGCAGCGGCAGGATGATCAGGAAATGCGCAAAATAATAGGCTGAGGCGATCTGGCTGATCATCACATAGGGCTCCTCGGCCGGCGAGCCGCCGCAATAGCCGAGAATCACCACATCGACGCATAGCAGGACGAAGAACATCTTGAACATCGGACGATAATTGCCCGAACGCACCGGGGAATTATCCAGCCACGGCAGGAAGAACAGGAGGATGATCGAACCGAACATCGCGATCACGCCCAGCAGCTTGGCCGGAATGCCGAAGATGTCGACGGTGAAGGCGCGCAGGATCGCGTAGAACGGCCAGAAATACCACTCGGGCACGATGTGCGCCGGTGTCGAGAGCGGGTTCGCCGGAATATAATTGTCGGCATGGCCGAGATAATTCGGTGCGAAGAACAGCAGGATCGCGAAGATGATCAGGAACACGCCCGCCCCGAAGCCGTCCTTGGCCGTGTAATAAGGATGGAACGGCACCGTATCCTGCGGCCCCTTCACTTCGACGCCGGTGGGATTCGACGAACCCGGAATGTGCAGCGCCCAGATGTGCAGGATGATCACGCCCGCGATCACGAACGGCAGCAGGTAGTGCAGCGAAAAGAAGCGGTTCAGCGCCGCGTCATCGGGCGCGAAGCCACCGAGCAGCCATTCCTGGATGGCCGGGCCGACCAGCGGGATCGCCGAAAACAGGCCGGTGATCACCTTGGCGCCCCAGAAGCTCATCTGCCCCCAGGGGAGCACATAACCCATGAAGGCGGTCGCCATCATCAGCAGGAAGATGACGAGGCCGAGCAGCCACACCATCTCGCGTGGCGCCTTGTACGAACCGTAATAGAGGCCACGGAAGATGTGGAGATAGACGACGATGAAGAACATGCTGGCGCCGTTGGCGTGGGCATAGCGCAGCAGCCAGCCCTGATTGACGTCACGCATGATATGCTCAACCGAGTCGAACGCGATCGCGCCGTTGGCGGCATAATGCATCGCCAGCACGATGCCGGTGACGATCTGGACGACCAGCGCAAGGCCCGAGAGAATACCGAAATTCCAGAAATAATTGAGGTTGCGCGGCACCGGATAGCCGGCGCCGACCGCATTGTAGACCAGACGCGGTAACGGCAGCCGCTCATCGACCCACTTCATCAGCGGGTGTTTCGGCTCGTAATGATTGGCCCAGGGGAAGCTCATTATGCCTTACCTCCGCCGACGGTCACCACCGTGTCCGATCTGAATTCATATTCCGGCACCTCGAGATTCGTGGGCGCCGGTCCCTTGCGGATGCGCGCCGCGGTATCATAGGCCGAGCCGTGGCACGGGCAGAAATAGCCGCCGAACTCGCCTCGGCTCTCACCCTCGCCGGCACCCAGCGGCACGCAGCCCAGATGGGTGCAGACGCCCATCGTGATCAGCCACTGCTTGTGGCCTTCCTTGGTGCGATCGGCGAGCGATTGCGGATCGCGCAGTTCGCTGAGCGGCACCGCATCGGCGGCCGCGATCTCCTTGGCGGTCAGGTGCCGCACGAACAGCGGCTGCTTGCGGAAGATGGTCTTGATCGCCTGACCTTCCTGGATCGCCGAGAGATCGACGTCGATCGAGGCCAGCGCCAGCACGTCGGCGGACGGGTTCATCTGATTGATCAGTGGATAGAGCGCCGCCGCGGCGCCAACACCCGCTACGCTCACCGCCGCGACATTGATGAAATCGCGCCGCCTGACGCCATCTTCTATAATTTCGCCGTGCGGAGCCGCTGCCTGTTCGCCAGTCGCCATTCCCAAGCCCTTGCTATCACCTTCACGAACGTGATCGGCGAGCTGACCTGGTGACGGTCACACCCCCTATGCACGCTTCGCCGCCCGACCCCCGCCGGTGGCTGGCGCGCTGATAGCCTCGCTTGTTACATTTTGCCAACAGCGATTTTCACTGCTTGTGGTGCAAGGCACAAATTGCCAAGGGCGCGGGCATGAGGATAGCGCTTTTTCAACCCGACATCGCCGGGAATGTGGGCACGATCCTGCGGCTGGCGGCCTGTTTCGGGCTGCCGGTCGACATCATCGAGCCCTGCGGCTTCGCCTTCTCCGAGCGCGCGCTGAAGCGTGCCGGCATGGATTATGCTTCTCAGGCCGAAATCGTGCGGCACCATGACTGGGATCAATTCCAGACGAAGCTTTCCGGGCGATTGATTCTGCTTTCGACGTCGGGGGATATCATGCTTAATGATGCGGGGCTTGCTGCCGGAGACACGCTGCTGCTTGGATCGGAATCGGCTGGCGCGCCAGATTTTGTGCATCGGGCGGCAACGAAAATTGTCCGCATTCCGCTGTGCGCCGGTTTCAGGTCCTTGAATGTCGCGGTCGCGGCGGGCATCGCGGTCCACGAAGCCATGCGCCAGACCGGGAGCCTGCCATCATGATCGTGCTCGACGAGCAGCAGCAGGCGGCGCGCGTGTGGTTCGAATCCCTGCGCGACCGGATCTGCGCGTCATTCGAGGCGATCGAGCGCGAGGCCGGTAGCGACGCCTCCTTTTCTTACCGTCCGTGGAACCGCGACGACGACCCCGAGGCCAAGGGCGGCGGCGGCGTGCAGGGTCTGATGAAGGGCAAGGTGTTTGAGAAGGTTGGCGTCAACGTTTCGACCGTCGGCGGCGACTTCGCCCCAGAATTCGCCAAGACCATCCTCGGCGCGGGCGAGAATCCCGAATTTTTCGCGACGGGGATCAGCCTGGTCGCGCACATGGCCAATCCGCATGTGCCCGCCGTCCATATGAACACCCGTTTCCTAGTGACGACCAAGCGCTGGTTCGGCGGCGGCGCGGACCTCAATCCCTCGACGCCCTATGGCCAGGACACCGAGGATTTTCACGCGGCGATGAAGGCGGCGTGCGATGCGCACGACCCGGGCTATTATTACCGCTTCAAGCAATGGGCCGACGACTATTTCTGGATTCCGCACCGCAAGGTCCATCGCGGAGTGGGCGGCATTTTCTATGACCATCTCGAAGGCGATTTCGAGGCCAATTTCGCCTTCACGCGCGCGGTTGGCGAGGCATTTCTGGATATTTTTCCGACAATCGTGCGGCGGCGGATGGGCATTGCCGCCAGCAAGGCCGATCAGGCGCGCCTGCTGGCCTATCGGGGGCGCTATGCCGAGTTCAACCTCGTTTATGACCGGGGCACACTGTTCGGGCTGAAGACCGGCGGCAATATCGACGCGATCCTGATGAGCCTGCCGCCAGTCGCCACGTGGGAATGATCGACGTTCCGCCGGGTCAAGTCGCGGCGGTGGTCACCTTTCTCGAAATGCGCAAGCGGCCCCCTGTGCGGCCACTTCCCAACGTGCCGCTAAGGCTGGCGCGGTGGAAGTCACCCGATTCCGGCAAATATCGCGCGCTGTTCAAGCGGGTCGGCGAAAAGTGGCTGTGGTTCACGCGGCTGGCGATGGACGACGCCGCGCTGATGACGATCATCCATGATCCCGCCGTGGAGATTTATGCGGTGCTCGATCCCAAAGGCATCGAAGTCGGATTGATCGAACTGGACTTCAGAACGCCGCCCGATTGCCGCATCGCCCTGTTCGCGCTGATCCCCGAATTGACGGGAAAGCAGCTGGGGCGTTGGATGATGGCGCAGGTCATGATGATCGGCTGGCGGAAGGGCGTGGAGCGGCTGACGGTGCATAATTGCACGCTGGATCACCCCTCGGCGCTCGGCTTCTACCAGGCGCAGGGCTTCGTTGCTTACGATCGCAAAGTCGAGATGTTCGCCGATCCGAGGCTCACCGGAATGCTGCCGCGATCGGCGGCGCCTCAGATTCCCCTGCTCGATCCGGCCAGCCGGGCGTAGAGACGCGCCAGAAAGACGGTCCAGAACGCCATATAGACGGCATTGAAGGCCGCCATCAGGATCGCAATCAGCACCGGCGCCAATGTCGGCGCGCCAACGATCCGAGCGAGGATGATGAACACCGATCCAACCGCCGATTCGAGCACGCCGACGATCAAGACATAGAGCATGAAATAGGCGATCAGCAGCCCGGCAATCTTGATCGCATGACCACGCGTGAGCCGGATGGCCTCGACAAAGGTCTGCCTGACGCCCGTTTCGCGATCGGCCAGTACCGGCCACAGCAAGGCGAGACGGACACTGATGACGAAAGCCGGCGGCAGCATGATCGCCACGGCCAGCATCAGCATGCTGTTCGGATCCAATCGAGCGACGGTTGCGAGGATCGCGGCCACCAACGCGACAATGATACTGAGCGCGATGAACACCAAGCCGACCGACAACAGCAAGCCGATCGCGCGTGACAGGAGATGGCCCGCGTCTCGCAGCGCCTCCGCGACGCTGATGCGTGAACGGAGCGCCATCCGGCTGATCGAGACATAGCCCAGCAACACCAGCAACAGGATCGGCAGCAGTGCGAACATCCATGGGCCGGGCGGCAGCTGATCGCCCGGTTTCTCCGGCGCGGGGATGGCGAGCCCGCCGATCAGCGCGGCCAGCCCAAAGGTCGCGAAGCCAAGCGGCAGCAGCAGGTTCCGTTCGCGCACGAAGAAGCGGCGCGAATCATCCCAGACTTCATCGATCGACAGGCGGCCCACGCACGTCTCCTTCGCGGTGTTCCTATCGGCGCGGCGGGCAGCGCGCAATGCGGAGGCTTGATTAGCGCGGCAAGGCGGGACACATCGGCGGCATGGGCGATAATTTCATAGCCGACGTCGAATGGCGCGTTTCTCCCCGGCCGATCGACTATGAGACAGCGGTTGCCGAAATGGAGCGGCGCGCGCTGGCGATCCGGGAAGATGGCGCGCCGGAGTTGGTATGGCTGCTCGAGCATCCCCCGCTCTACACGGCGGGTACCAGCGCGGACCCGGCCGAGCTGCTGACCCCTGACCGATTCCCGGTCCATCGCACGGGCCGTGGCGGGCGCTATACCTATCACGGGCCTGGCCAGCGGATCGGCTATGTACTTATCGACCTCGACAAGCGCGGGCGTGACGTGCGCTGCTTCGTCGCCGGAATAGAATGCTGGATGATCGAAGCGCTGGCAAAGCTGGGTGTGGACGCGCGCCAGGAAAGCGGACGGATCGGGATCTGGACCGGCCATGGGCCGGACGAAGCCAAGATCGGCGCGATCGGCGTTCGGGTTCGCCGCTGGGTGACGCTGCATGGCTTCGCGGTGAACGTTGATCCCGACCTTTCACACTTCGCGGGAATCGTGCCCTGCGGCATTTCCGATTACGGCGTAACAAGCCTTGCGGCGCTCGGGATTCCGGATGCGGGGGCGCGGCTTGACGCCGCGCTCCGCGAATGCTTCCCCAATTTTCTGGAACGGATCGGTACCGCGCAACGGCCCGTTTGCGGCGCTCATGCGTTGGAGGCCGAGTTTACGCAAGCCAAGGGAGTTTGATCATGCGTCTGTTCACGGGGAAAACAGCCCTCGCCGTGCTCGCGGCGACCGCCGCGCTTACAGTGTCGGCCTGCGGAAAAAAATCGACCGATACGGTCGACAGCAGCGAGATCACCGACATGAACGCCGTGGGCACGATGGAAGGCACCACGAACGACGCATCCGCCATGGACATGGCGACCGAAACCAACATGAGCATGGCCACCGCCATGGACAACGCGGCATCGGACACGAACAATGGTTCCGACAACATGACGGGCAACAATTCGATGTGAGCTGCGATGAACCACGCCGGATTGCGACGGATGGCTACCGGATGGGGTAGCGTCGGCGGCAGTTTGGAAGCAATGATCTTCATTAGAGACGTGACATAATCGAGGAGAGCGGGAATGTGGGCTGGCTGGCTGGCGCGGCGACTCCACGCTGCGGTGGTGGCAGCAGTGGGAATCGCAGCGATTGGAAGTCCTGCGGAGGCCTATCTTTACTGGAAGATGCCAGATTTCAGCGGCCGGCAAGTGCGTGGCGACGAACCCGGCATAGCACTGCCCCTGCCCGACGCCACGCCAGCCGAGATCCAGGCCAACCTTGTCTGGACAATGCGTGCCGCATTGAACGTGGCAGCGTTGCAGTGCCAATTTTCTCCGCCGCTGATGACAGTCAGAAACTATAACTCGCTGCTTAGCCAACACGGCACCGAACTCGCGGCCGCCTACAAGACGATCGGTAACTATTTCAAACGGACGCTCAAGAAAAACTGGCAGCGCTCGTTCGATGAATACACAACGCGGACCTATAACGGCCTGTCGACCATGCACGCTCAGATCGGATTCTGCGAAACCGCGGGCAAGGTGGGCAAGCTGGCGCTGGAAGCGCGGCGGGGCACGTTGCATGATGTCGCCGCGCAATCGATGCAGGAAATCCGGAACAGCCTGGTCCCGGTGGGCGACATGTTCTTCGCCGCGCGGACCTATCTTGCGCCCCGTACGCTTCCGCCGCTTGAGGACCGCTGCTGGGACAAAAAGGGCGTCATCAAGAAGAAGTGTGTGCCGCCGCCTGCGGGACCAGCATAAGTTCAACGCTATTGCGCGCCGGGACGACGCAGCGCTAGAAGCCGTCGGCGCGGCATCCGCTCTTAGCTCAACCGGATAGAGTATCGGGCTTCGAACCCGAGGGTTGCAGGTTCGAGTCCTGCAGAGCGGGCCAGCCTATCGCAATCCCAGCAGCTTATGGGTCTGGAGCGACAGCCGCCATTGCGGATTGGCGAGGACGAAGTCGATCGCGGCCTGCCGGTTTTCAGCAGCAGCAGGGCTGTCCATCGGCTGGATGAGATGGTGCGGAAAATCCCACCGGGCGATGTCGTCCATGTCGAGGCCGGGTTGTGGCCAGACCACCTTCACCTCTTGCCCGGAGCGCTGAACGACCTCGCTGCCGGCCTTGGGGCTGATGCAGAGCCAGTCGATCCCGGCGGGCGCCGCGATGGTGCCGTTGCTCTCGACCGCGATGGTGAAACCGCGTTGCTTGAGCGCGGCGATGAGCGGCTCGTCAAGCTGGAGCGTAGGCTCGCCGCCCGTGATGACGGTGAAGGGTTCGCCATCGCCTTGCCACAGGGACAGCGCCTGGTCCGCGAGCGCGTCGGCTTCGTAGCGACCGCCATGATCGCCATCGACACCGACAAAATCGGTGTCGCAGAACTGGCAGACGGCCTTCGAGCGGTCTTCCTCCCGCCCCGTCCACAGGTTGCAGCCGGCGAAGCGGATGAAGACAGCGCGGCGGCCGGCCTGCATGCCCTCGCCCTGCAGGGTCAGGAACATCTCCTTGACTGCGTAGCTCATGGCACGGCCTGTGCTGCGTAGCGGGTGGGATCGGGCAATCCCGCCTCGGCGAAGCCCTTGGCACGCAGGCGGCAGCTGTCGCAATATCCGCAATGCAGGTGATCGGGCGTCGGATCGTAACAGGACCAGCTTTGTCCGGCATCGAGACCGAGGCGCGTGGCTTCGCGGGCGATATCGGCCTTGCTCATATGCAGCAGCGGGGCATGGATGGTGAAGTGACCGCCCTCCACGCCCGCCTTGGTGGCCAGACCGGCCATCGCCTCGAATGCTTCGAGAAAAGCCGGGCGGCAATCGGGATAGCCTGAATAATCGAGCGCGTTGATGCCGATATAGATATGCCGCGCGCCGATCGCCTCCGCCCAGCCGAGCGCGATCGACAGGAAGATGGTGTTGCGGGCCGGCACGTAGGTGACAGGAATGCCGTCGCCCACTCCGGTTTTCGGCACCGCTATGTCGGCGGTCAGTGCTGATCCGCCGAATTGCCGCAGATCGAGCGGCAGGATGACATGGCGTTCCGCGCCAAGCGTTGCAGCGATGCGAGCAGCCGCCTCAAGCTCGATCGCGTGACGCTGATTATAATTGATGGTGAGCGCATGGAGCAGATGACCGGCTTCACGGGCGATGCCGGCCGCAACCATCGAATCGAGGCCGCCCGAAAGCAGGACGACGGCGGGTTCCGGGCTCCGATCCATGCGACGGCGCTAATCCGCTCCTCAGCAGCACGCAAGTTTCACTTGGGCAAAAAAATTGGGCCGCCCTTGCGAGCGGCCCAGTCGGCTTTTCAGCCTGCTAGGGAGAAAGCTGCCGAATACGGCACCTGATTCCCTTCATATGTCGGACAGGGTAAACGAAGGATGAACAGATCCGTTCAGCGTGGGCGGCGTAGAGGCGGCGCGTCGCATTCCCCGATCCGTCTCGCCTCCGCATCGAACGCGAACGGCGTGCGGGCAGCGATTCCCTGGCTGTTGATGCGGACCAGACGCGGGGTTTCGACGAGCAGCGTCGTGCGCCCCCAGCCGGCGCCGGGGCAGGTGTAATGAACAATGGCGCGGTCGGCCTCGTCCTGGATGAACAGACGGCCGCACTGGGGGCCGGGATGGGAGAGCTGGATAAGTGGATTGATATCCTGGAGGCAGATGCGGCGCTGGGTGCCGTCGTCGAAGGTAATGTTCCAGCTTCCCGGGGTGATGGCATGGGCCGACGCGAGATCCGACGACCGCATGGGCAGCGCATCAGCATGGGCCGCCGTCGCCAGCGCCGCCGCCGTCAGGATCGTGAAAAAACGTTCAATCACGCGCCCGCCCCGTCAAAACTGGCGCCCCTTATCACACTCGCAATAGCCGGCGAAGATCAGATCGTTCCGGGATCGATTCCAAAGCTGAGTGCGCAATAAGCGCAATCGACCTTTATCAGGCCATCCTCGCCGACCATCTGCTGCCGCTCCTCCTCCGGAAATTTGGCGATCACCGCGCGGATATGATCGAGATTGCAGCGGCATCCCTTGACGAAGGACGAGCTCGGCGTCGCGCGAATCTCCTCCTCTTCGTTGAACAGGCGCCAGAGCAACGCTTCGAGCGGGAGTGAGGTATCGAGCAATTCCTCACGCTTCACCGTCGCGGCGAGGGTGTGGACATGCTCCCATTCCGGGTGGTCGAGCCGGGTATGGATGCGATCGCGCCCCTCCTCCCCTTCGGGCAGATGTTGCACGAGCAGGCCGGCGGCGATGTGGCCCTTGTCCTTCGCGGGCTGGATCGCAAGACGGACGAGGCTCGGAATCTGCTCTGACTGGCTGAAATAATTCTCGGCCGCCTCGGCAAGCGAACCACCCTCCAGCGGGACGATGCCCTGATAGCGCTCACCGGTCAGCGCCTGATCGAAGGTGATCGCGAGATAGCCCTTGCCGAACAGAGCGAACAGCGAGGGATCGGCCGGCGCCTCGGCCAGCCGCTCGGGGTCATGGCGAAGATAGCCGCGCAGCTCGCCATTGCGATAGTCGCAGACCAGCAGATCGATCACGCCGCCCTCGGTCTGGGCCTGGATGGTAAGCTGGCCCTCGGCATTTTTGAGCGTGGTGCCGAGCAGCGCGGCCAAAAGCAGCGCCTCGGCCAGCACACGCTCGATCAGTGGCGGATAATTATGATTGGCGAGAATCTCATCGAGCACCGGCCCAAGGCGGACGAGACGGCCACGCGCATGCCGCTTCGGAATCGTGAAGCCGAGCGCCGCATCCACCAGAAAGTGAGAGCCGGAACCGTTGCCGTTGGAAGACTTCAAGTTGCGTTCCTAACCGTCATGCTGAACTTGTTTCAGCATCCACCAAGCCACTTGCCACACCGCTCGTGATGCAGTGGATCCTGAAACAAGTTCAGGATGACGGCTTTCTATTTCAACCCTGACCGATCAGCCCGAAGCACCACAGCAGGATCGCCTTCTGGGCATGAAGGCGGTTTTCGGCCTCGTCCCAGACCGCCGATTGCGGGCCGTCGATCACCGCATCGACCACTTCCTCGTTGCGGTGCGCCGGCAGGCAGTGAAGGAATACCGCGTTCGGGGCGGCGGCGGCCATGACCTCGGGCGTGACCTGATAGGGCATCATCGCCGCGAGCTTGGCCTCGGCATGGGCCTGGCCCATCGATATCCAGGTATCGGTGACGACGACATCGGCGCCTGCCACCGCCGCCATGGGATCGCGCTCGAAGCGGACATCGCCGCCGCGTTGCTTCGCCTCGGCGACGACTTCGGGCGCGGGATCATAGCCTTCCGGGCACCCCACCCGCAGGCCGAAGCCGAGCAGGCTCCCCGCCTCGATAATCGAATGGAGCACGTTATTGCCGTCGCCGAGCCACGCCCATTGCGTACCGGCGAGCTTGGCGCGGCGCTCGATCACGGTCTGGAGATCGGCGACGATCTGGCATGGGTGGCTGTGATCGGTGAGGCCATTGATCACCGGGATCGCGGCATGTTCGGCCATCGCGGTGAGCTTGGCGTGATCGTCGGTGCGGATCATGATCGCGTCGGCGAAGCGCGAGAGCACGCGCGCTGTATCGGCGATCGTCTCGCCCCGGCCGAGCTGGGTGGTGCCCGCATCGAGGACGATGGTCGAGCCGCCAAGCTGGCGCATCGCCATGTCGAACGACACGCGGGTACGGGTCGAATTCTTCTCGAAGATCATCGCCAGCGTATGTCCCGCCAGCGGCGCATCGGCATCGGGCTTGCCCTTTGGCCAGCCGGCGCGCGCGGCCTTGCGGGTCATCGCCTCGTCGAGGATCGCCGCCAGCGCATGGCCGCCGGCGTCCGAGAGATCGAGGAAGTGGCGGATCACGCCGCCGCCTCGTAGCTCCGGGCAGCGGCCGAGAGCTTCTCGAAAAATTCGCCGACATGGCTTTCATCGATATTGAGCGGCGGCAGCACGCGGACGACATTGTCGCCCGCCGCGACCGACAGCAGGTTATGCTTGTCGCGCAGATGCGCGACGAAGGCGCGACTGTCCGACTTGAGCTTGAGGCCGAGCATCAGGCCGTGCCCGCGCACGCTATCGAAGAGATGGTCGTGATTGGGGATCATCTGCTCCAGGCCGGAGCGCAACCGTTCGCCCATCGCCGCGACATTTTCTAGGAAACCGGGTTCCTGGAGCACGGTCAGCACCGCCTCGCCCGCCGCCATCGCCAGCGGATTGCCGCCATAGGTCGAGCCATGAGTGCCGAACACCATGCCCTTGGCGGCTTCCTCTGTGGCGAGGCAGGCGCCGAGCGGAAAGCCAGCACCAATGCCCTTGGCGACCGCCATGATATCGGGCGTCACGCCATAATGCTCATAGGCCCACATCTTGCCGGTCCGGCCATAACCGCACTGGACCTCGTCGAAGATCAGCAGCAGGCCATGTTCGCCGCAGAGCCTGCGCAGGCCGGCGATGAACTCCTGCGTGGCGGGCAGGATGCCGCCCTCGCCCTGGATAGGCTCCAGCAGGAAGCCCGCGGTGACATCGTCGATCGCGGCCTCGGCGGCGGCGAGATCGTTGAAAGCGAGCACCTCGAAGCCCGGCAGCAGCGGCTCGAAGCCGTCGCGCATCTTGGGCTGGTTGGTCGCCGAGATCGTGCCGAGCGTCCGGCCATGGAAAGCGTTGGCAAAGCTGATGATCTTGTGCCGTTCGGGCGCGCCATTCGTATAGTGATAGCGCCGCGCGGTCTTGAGCGCGCACTCGACCGCCTCGGCGCCCGAATTGGTAAAGAACACCGTGTCGGCGAAGCTCAGATCGACCAGCCGCTGCGCGAAGTGCTCGCCCTGCGGGCTGCCGTAGAGATTGGAGACATGCATCAGCGTCGCCGCCTGCTCGGCGATCGCCTTGACCAGCGCGGGATGACCGTGGCCGAGCGCGTTGACCGCGATGCCGCTGGCGAAATCGAGATAGCGCTGGCCGTCCTCGCTGATCAGATACGCGCCCTCGCCGCGCACCGGGCGCACACCGCATCTCGGATAGACGGGCATGAGCGGGGTGATGGTCATCGGCCGGGCCTTTCTCTAATCTCCGGAAACGCAAAAAGGCGGCCACCCGGCCGCCTGTCGGAGCGGGCATATAATGGAGGAGGCTGGCGGGCGTCAATCGTCAGACGAACAGGCTTGCCCCCATGCATCCGGCCACCACCAGTAATGGCGGCGCACGTAGAATAACCAGCGCCAGGAGCGCTGCGAACGCGATCAGCACATCAGCCACGTCAGCGATGCTGGTCCGGATCAATGGATTCCATAGCGCCGCCGCGAGGAGGCCGACCACGGCGGCGTTGGCTCCGGCGAGTGCGCGGGAGGTACCGGGGTGGGCGATGAGGCTGGCCCAGAAGGGCATCGCACCGAACAGCAGCAGCGCACCGGGCAGGAAGATCGCGACCAGCGCAAGCAGCGCGCCGCCGATCCCGCCGACATGGCCGAGGAAGCCGGGAAAGGCGGCGACCGCGAACAGCGGACCGGGAAGCGCCTGCGCGGCGCCATAGGCGGCCAGGAAGTGATCGCGATCGATCACGCCCGCCGCCACGACGCCCTGCTCCAGCAAGGGCAGCACGACATGGCCACCCCCAAAGACGAGCGATCCCGCACGGAAATAGGTGGCGAGTTCCTGAAGCGGCGGCGCGCCGACTCCGTTCGCCACGACTAGCGATCCCGTCAGCAGCGCGGCGAACAACATCAGCAGGAGCGTTCCCGTTCGCCGCCCTACCCGCCTGCCGTCCATCCCGGTCGCACGCGGTTCCGCGTGAAGCAGAAGCGAGCCGGCGAGGAAGCCGAACAGGATGACCGCGATCTGGACCCAGGTACCGCTTAACAGGATGCAGACCAGCGCGGCCGCAACCGCGATTCCAGCGCTTCGCCACCCTCGCGCGAATCGCCGCGCCATCTGCCAGACCGCCTGCGCGACCACCGCGACCGCCGCGAGCTTGAGGCCGTGAATGATGGCGGGGTGGCCTGTAAGCGCGCCTGCGCCAAGAGCCAGCGCAATCATCAGCAGCGCCGATGGCGTGGTGAGGCCGATCCATGCGGCCAGCGCCCCTATCCAGCCGGCTCTGCGATGGCCGATCGCCATCCCCATCTGGCTCGACGCCGGGCCGGGCAACAATTGGCATAGCGCGAGCAGCGCGGCGAAGCTTTCTCCGTCCAGCCATTTACGGCGTTCGACGAACGCCTCACGGAAATAGCCGATATGCGCGATCGGGCCGCCGAAAGAGGTGCAGCCCAGCACGAGAAAGGCGATCAGCACCTCATACCAATGGCCTTCGCCATTGGCGTGCGCGGCCTTCAGGCCTTGATCTTCCACCCGTTCGCCAGAACCAGATAACAGATGATGCCCAGCATCACGTTCACGCCGAACAGGACCAGTGAGCCGATCAGGATCGGCGAATCGCTGCTGCCGATGAAGCCGTAGCGGAAGCCGGAGATCACGTAGAAGAAGGGGTTGGCGTGGCTGATCGTGCGGAAGGCGGGGGTTAAGCGATCAACCGAGTAAAAGGTGCCGGAGAGCAGCGACAACGGCTGGACGACAAAGCTGGTGACCGCAGCGGCATGATCGAACTTGTCGGCCCAGACCGAGGTGAGCACCCCCAGGAGGGCGAGCAGGATCGCGCCCATCACCCCGAACCAGACCACCGCCCACAGATGCTCCGGGACGACCCGCACATTGGGCCACAGGATCATCGCAGCCCAGACGGTCATGCCGACGAGAATAGCGCGCGTCAACGCCGCGCCCACGAACGCCAGCAGCAGTTCGATCGTCGCAAGCGGCGGCATCAGATAATCAACGATCGTTCCATTCATCTTGCCGCTGAGCAGGCAGAAGCTGCCATTGGCGAAGCTGTTCTGCATCATGCCCATCACGATCAGGCCCGGCGCGATGAAGGTGGCGTAATGGACGCCCATGATCGTCCGCCCGCTGCCGCCCAGCGCGACCGTGAAAATCACCAGAAACAGCAGCGTCGTGATCGCCGGCGCCCAGATAGTCTGAAGCTGGACCTTGAAGAAACGCCGCACCTCCTTGATATAGAGGCCGTATAACCCCCCCCAGTTCACTAGCGGGATCACCGGAACGCCCGGAGGGGAAAGCTGTATTTTGGACTGGTCGTTCATCGGTCAGTCGATTAGGAGCCGGCGTTTGCATCCGCAAGCCGGATCGAAGGAGTTTAAATGTCCTGGACAGACGAGCGCATCGAGCAGCTCAGGAAAATGTGGGAAGGCGGCATGACCGCCAGCCAGATCGCCGACGAACTTGGCGGGGTGAGCCGCAACGCCGTAATCGGCAAGGCACACCGACTCGGCCTGCAATCGCGGCCATCGCCGGTGAAGCCGGGTGAGGGAACCGAGGGCGGCAGCCATGCGCCGAAGCCCGCGCCCGTGGCGGCTGCCCCTGCGCCGCGCCCCGTGCCGCCGAAACCCACGCCGGTTGCAGCGCCGGCCGAGCCAGCCCCTGCTCCCGCCAGTACGCCCGCGCAGCCGATCATCCGCTCGATCGGCCCCGGTGGCTTCGCGCGGGCCCTGCCCGGCGAGCAGCAGGCTCCTTCAACTCCGGCGCCGCCGCGCCGTCTGGTGCCCGCCAAGCCATCGGCCGACATGGCGGACAAGACCAGCCTGCTCGACCTGACCGACAAGATCTGCAAATGGCCGCTCGGCCATCCGGGCGAGCCGGACTTCCATTTCTGCGGCAAGCCGATCAATCCCGGCTTTCCCTATTGCCTCGATCATTGTTCGGTCGCTTATCAGGCGCAGCTGCCGCGCCGCGACCGCCGCCCGCCGCCGCCGCTGCCCTATGGCGGGCCTAGAGTGAGGTAAATTCATCCGCCATGCTGAACTTGTTTCAGCATCCACTGTCTCGCAAGCGCTGGCGCAAGTGTCTTGGTGGATGCTGAAACAAGTTCAGCATGACGATTATTTTTCCGGCAAAAATCCCATCGGTCCGTGGCCCGCGCCCAGACCGGGAGCGTTCAGAAGAGCCTGACGAACATAATCGCGTGCGCGCGCGATAGCATCGGCCAAGGCCATCCCACTGCCCAAACCAGTGGTGATAGCACTGGCAAGTGTGCAGCCGGTGCCGTGCGTGTGGCGCGTCTCGATCCGTTCGTCCTGCCAGCATGTCTCGGCCCCATCTGGCGCAATCAGGCGATCGACGATCGGTCCAGACTCGGCGTGGCCGCCCTTGACGAGGATGGCCGCGCCAGTGCGCGCCGCGAGGGCGACAGGGTCGCCACCGAGCGCATCAAGCTCGGGCAGGTTGGGGGTGACGAGGGTCACGATCGCCATCAGCCGATCGAAGGCGGCGATCGTCTCGGCATCAGCCAGCGCCGAGCCGCTGGTCGCCACCATCACCGGATCGAAGACGATCGGGATGTTCGTGATGCCTTCAAGGCGATCCGCGACCGCGTGGGCGGTGGCGGCGGAGCCGATCATTCCGATCTTGATCGCGTCGATGCCGATATCACTGACGACCGCATCGATCTGGGCGATCACCATCCGGGGAGAGACCAGTTCGACCGCCGTCACGCCAAGCGTATTCTGCGCGGTAATTGCGGTGATCGCGGTCATGCCGTGACCGCCCAGCATCGCGACCGTCTTGATGTCGGCCTGGATGCCTGCCCCGCCGCCGGAATCGGAACCGGCGATGATCAGGACGCGGGGGATCATGCCGCGGCCCGGACGGCCTCGCAGATCTGATCGACCAGGGTTTCAACGAGCGCCGGGTCCTCGCCTTCGGCCATTACGCGGATCAAAGGCTCGGTACCTGACTTGCGGATCAGGAGGCGGCCCTTGCCATCGAGTTTCGATTCGGCATCGGCGATGGCGGATTTGACCCCGGCCGCATCGAGCGGCTGACCGCCGGCAAAGCGCACATTCTTGAGAAGCTGCGGCAAGGGATCGAACTGATGGAGCAGCGTGCTGGCCTTATCGCCGCTTTCAACCAGTGCGGCGAGAATCTGGAGCGCGGCGACCAGGCCGTCGCCAGTGGTGCCGTGATCGGAGAGAATGATGTGGCCCGATTGCTCCCCGCCGACATTGTAATCCTTCGCCCGCATCTCCTCGACCACATAGCGATCACCCACCTGGGTCCGGACCAGGCCGATGCCCTTGCCGGCGAGAAAACGCTCCAGCCCAAGGTTGGACATGACGGTGGCAACCACCGCGCCTCCCTTAAGCTGACCGCGTTCCGCCCACGATGCGCCGATCAGCGCCATCAACTGATCGCCGTCGATGATCCGACCCTTATCGTCGACCACGATCAGGCGATCGGCGTCGCCATCGAGCGCAATGCCGAGATCGGCGCCGACCTCAAGCACCTTCGCCTGCAGGGCTGCTGGCGCGGTCGACCCGCATCGATCGTTGATGTTGGTGCCGTCAGGCGAGACGCCGATCGCGATCAGTTCCGCCCCTAGCTCCCACAAGGCCGAGGGCGCGACCTGATAGGCGGCGCCATTGGCGCAATCGACCACAATCTTGAGGCCATCGAGCCGGAGATGCTCGGGGAAGGTCGATTTCGCGGAATGGATGTAGCGGCCGCGTGCATCCTCGATGCGGCGAGCGCGGCCGATATCGGGCGAGGCGGCGAGGCGTGGCTTCTTCGCCATCAACGCCTCGATCGCCATCTCGTCGGCATCGGAGAGCTTGTAACCGTCCGGCCCGAACAGCTTGATGCCATTGTCGGCGAAAGGGTTGTGGCTGGCGGAGATCATCACGCCGAGATCGGCGCGCATCGAGCGGGTCAGCATCGCGATCGCCGGGGTCGGCATCGGCCCGACCAGCACGACGTCCATGCCGACGCTGGTGAAACCCGCGACCAGCGCAGATTCCATCATATAGCCCGACAGCCGCGTGTCCTTGCCGATGACGACGCGGTGGCGATGATCGCCGCGCAGGAAATGCGCGCCGGCCGCCTGGCCGACGCACATCGCAATCTCGGGGGTCATCGGCGCCTCATTGGTGCGCCCGCGAATGCCGTCGGTGCCGAAATAGCTGCGAGTCATGGCAGCGGCCTTAGCGTGTCAGCCGATCCAGCGCCAGATTCCGGCGATCGGACCGCCCAGTAGCGGATGCACCCACGTCGCCGCCAGCCCGATCAGGACACCGATCAGGGTGGCCCGCCAGCCGGGTGCCGTCGCGCGCCAGGAAATGCGGCCGGAGAATTGCCCCGCGAAGGGAATGAAGGCGGTGCGGTCCATCCAGTCACGCCAGCGCTGGCCCTGAAGCTTGAGCTTCTTGGCATCCTGCCCGATCGCGCCTGCCAGCGACAGGACCAGCACGCCGATCGCGACGATCAGATTGGCGATCGAACCCCAAAGCCAGATGTGGATCAGCGCCCAGAGGATGAAACTCCACAGCATCGGGTGGCGCGTGATCGCGAACACGCCGCGCGGATCGCCGATCGGGCCGCTCGGCGCCTTCGGATCGGGAAAGGCCGGGTTGCCCCGCATCGAGCCGACTAGCAGGATCGCGGCCAAAAGCATCAATACGGTAGCAACGTCCCAGACCCAGTTGGGCGCAATCCAGAGCAGATAGTCCTCCCGCACGGTGTAGCGCGCCCAGACCAGCGGCACGAAGGTGAGCCAGGCAACCAGCACATAGATGCCGAGAAAGGCCTTCTCTCCGAACCTCCCGACCAGCGGCATGCGCAGCGGGTGCGAAAGAAGCAGATGACTGCCAACGAACGCGAAGGTCGCAAGCGCAAGCGGATAGAGATCGGTCAAATGCTCTCTCCCATGATGTTACCCGGCCTGTTCGCCCGCCAGCTTCGTGCCCGCAGCAACGGGCTCGCCAAGCTCTTTCTGGCCGGCGAGTGTATCATCCTTGAGCGTATCGAGGTGCATCAGGCGCTTCACCAGCGGCGATACCAGCAGGACGGCGGCGCCGATGCCGATCGTCCACCAGCCGATCGTCGAATAGATGTCGAGCGTGCCCTGCTTGGTCATTGCCCCGCCTTCGCCGCCGCCAATTGCCTCGCCGATCTTGCCTGCCACGAAATTGCCGACCGCGCTCATATAGAACCACGCCCCCATGATCAGGCTGGCGAGCTGCTTGGGCGCGAGCCGGTTCATCGCGCTAAGGCCCACCGGCGACAGACAGAGTTCGCCGGTGGTCTGGAACAGATAGATCAGGAACACGAACAGCACCGGCGTTGCCGCTTCCGGCCCCACCACCTGCGCACCCCAGACGAAGATGAGGAAGGACAAACCCACCTGCAACAGCGCGAGCCCGAACTTGCCGGGCGCCGAGGGCTCAAGCCCGCGCTTGCCGAGGAACAGCCATAACCAGGCGAACACCGGGCCGAGCAGCACGATGTAAATCGGGTTGATCGACTGGAACAGCGAAGCCGGGACTCCTTGCCGGTCGACGAAGCGATCGGTGTAGAGATTGAGCGAGCCGCCGGCCTGTTCGAACAGGCCCCAGAAGACCGGATTGAGCGCGACCAGGAAGATGATAACAAAGATGCGGTCTCGCGCATGGCGATCGAGCTGGAAGGCGCTGAACAGCACATAGCCGAGAAGCGCGATGCCGGAGATGATCAATAGCGTCTCGATCACGTCCTGATACTGGATCAGCGCCCAGATCACCGCCACCGATGCGATGCCGACGAGATAGAGCAGCCATTCGAAGCGAATGCCCGCAACTGGCGCGGCAAGGCGCGCAGGGTCAGGCGCCTCGCCCTTGCCCATCAGCAGCGGCTTCCCGATCACGAAGACTATCAGGCCGAGCAGCATGCCGACGCCCGCCGCGCCGAAGCCATAGGCCCAGCCAAAGGTCTCCCCGAGATAGCCGGCAGTGATCGTCCCGAGCGTGGCGCCGACATTGATGCCCATGTAGAAGATCGTATAGGCGCCGTCGCGGCGCGGATCGGTGATGCCGTAGAGTTGGCCGACGATCACCGAGATATTGGCCTTCAGGAAACCCGAACCGACGATGATGAAGGCGAGCGCCAGCCAGAAGATGTTGATCGTCGCATCGACCTGCCCGCCATCGCCTTCCACCGCCATCAGGCAATGACCGAAAGTGAGCAGCAGCGCGCCGAACGTCACCGCCTTGCGCTGCCCGAGATATTTATCGGCGAGATAGCCGCCGAGCACGGGGGTGATATACACCAGCGAGGTGTAAGCGCCGTAGATCAGGTTGGATTTGCCGTCATCGAACAGCCAGTGCTTGGTCAGGTAGAAGATCAGCAGCGCCCGCATGCCGTAATAGGAAAAGCGCTCCCACATCTCGGCGAAGAACAGGACGAACAGCCCTCGGGGTTGGCCGAGAATGGTGCGGCGCGCTTCGGCGGCGTAAGCGTCAGTTTGGACTGTCATCGATCGCGGGCTCCGAGGCTGGCCGATACGCTGGCATTGTTGTCAGCAAGGTAGCGTGTCCAGCGATACTGTGAAGCAGATTGTTGCAGTGGCGCTGCCCGTGCAAGACCTTGATCCACGTTATCGCCGGAAGCGCAAGGCGCTTCCCCCGCAAACGATCAGGCTCTATGGCGCCGCCATGTTCAACGATCTTTCCTCGCCGCTTTCGCTGCTCACCACACGCCGCTCCGGCAAGCCGCGCGACATGATCGCTCCGGGGCCGGACGAGGCGCAACTGAGCCAGATAATCGCGCTCGCTACCCGCACGCCCGATCATGGCAAGCTGTTTCCCTGGCGGTTCGTGATCGTCGCGGCGGGCCAGCGTGACGCCTTTGCCAGGCTGCTTCGCAAGGCGCTCCAGCGCGAACGTCCCGGCGCGGGCGCAACTGAAATCGAGACGGTGGTGAATGACTTCGCCTATCAGGCGCCCACCTTGGTGGTGGTGCTGTCGGCACCGAAGACCGACGCCAAGATCCCGCTCTGGGAACAAGAACTTTCCGCCGGGGCCGCCTGCATGAACCTGCTGCATGCCGTCCACGCCAGCGGCTTCGTCGGCGGCTGGCTGACGGGATGGGCCGCCTATTCGGACATGGTGCGCGATGCTTTCGGCGCCGCGCCGGAACGGATCGCCGGCTTCGTGTTCATCGGCAATCCGTCCCGCCCGCTCGAGGAACGTCCGCGTCCCGAACCGGGGCAGGTGATCAGCCAATGGGAACCGCCCGCTGCTTGATTGGCAGGTGACCTATGATACTATGGCGGTATGGATGAGGACGCGACACCACCCTATCTGAAGCTCCGCGCGATGATCGCCTCCATGATCCTCGCGGGCAATTACAAGGATGGCGACATGCTGCCCTCGCTGCGCAGCTTCGCACATGAGCATGGCGCCAATCCGCTCACCGTCGCCAAGGCCTATCAGAGCTTCCAGGAGGACGGGCTGGTCGTCGTCAAGCGCGGGATCGGGCTGTTCCTGGCGGAGGGCGCGACCAAGCGGCTGCTGGTGAGCCAGCGCGAGCAATTCCTGAAATGTTACTGGCCCAAGATCAATGCGATGATCGATCGGCTTGGCCTCGATCGCGAAAAACTGCTCGCGCAGCCGGTGCCCACGTCAGACGGCGGCAAAGCTTCCATCGCCGCATGAATAGAGCAGCCCGGCGCCGGCCGAGGCCGAGGCCGCCAGCCCACTCGATTCCGGCACGATGACATCGAGGAAATAGCGCGCGGCAGCGCGCTTCATCGCGAGGAATTCGGAATCGCCCTCGGCCGCCCGCATCTGCCGCGCCAGCAGTGCCCCGCCGGTCGCGACCGCCAGCATGGTCAGCAATGGATAGCTGCCGGCCAGGCGATCATCGATCGAGACGTTGGAAAATCCGGCGGCCACGCTTTCGATGCGGTCGATCAGATCGAGCAGTGCCCGTTCGCCGGCGGCATCCGCGCGGAGATCAGCGAGCAGAGACGGCACCAGCGGCAGCTTGCGGTTGACGAGATCGGCGGCCTGGATGCCATTGGTGCCTTCGTAGATCGGCGAAATGCGGACATCGCGATAATAGCGCGCCGCACCCGTTTCCTCGATGAAGCCCATGCCGCCATGCACCTGCACGCCGAGGCTGGCGACCTCGCAGCCGACATC
>Ga0157380_10000337_pt1 | contig 27979 bp, 20 predicted proteins | sample S35metaG_FD_119757 | JGI IMG/M metagenome (GOLD analysis project Ga0157380, IMG submission 119757) | Switchgrass rhizosphere microbial communities from Kellogg Biological Station, Michigan, USA - S3-5 metaG | ecosystem: Host-associated > Plants > Roots > Rhizosphere > Soil | place: USA...
AGGTCATTCAAACAGTCGCACTTGAGGAGAAACGAAACGCGCGTGTCGGCAAGCTTTCGGGTGGTCAAAAACAACGGCTCGCAGTTGCCTGTGCCTTAGTGAGCGATCCTGAGCTTCTCTTCCTCGATGAACCCACCACTGGTCTGGATCCACAAGCTCGCCTCTCGCTTTGGGATGTGATCGAAAAGTTTCGCGCAGGCGGCGGGACCATATTGCTGACTACTCACTACATGGAAGAGGCGGCCCGGCTGTGCGACCGCGTAGCGATCATGGATCATGGGAAAGTCATTGCGTTGGGAACACCACTCGAGTTGATCGAGTCCCTGGGCGCGGATCAGATCATCGAATTCCGAGTCACAAATGCCATTGATGACGAGGCGTTAACGAATCTGCCAGGCGTTACTAACCTGCTCAAGCATGGCGATGAATATTCACTGACTGTTGCGGAGATTGGTGTTGCGTTGCCGGCGCTGCTTGCTGAGATCAAACGGCAACAATCAGAACTCGTCTCGCTAACAACTCATCAGGCGACGCTTGAAGACGTGTTTGTGAGTTTGACGGGGAGAATGCTTCGGGAAGGGTGAAAGACGGACGGGCAGACGCGGCGCTCATTCCGTGTCGCGGATGCTGCGCTGTCTTCGTGAATGAACGTTTGGCGATATCAAATTTGTGACAATGTAGAGATTGACGCTGCTGTCGAGCGGGTCTATGCACTCGCCTCCGACCCGAACCTAGTACCGAAGTACGCTGCTGAGATCGACAGAATCGAAGTGGTAAAGAAAATGAGCGATCACAGGATCCTGGTGAAGAGTTATCTGAAGATCGCTGGTCTTACGCGTGGGTTTTTGTATCAGTATCACTACCGTTCGCCGACTCACTACAGCGGTGTTCAGCAAGACGGATGGCTTCTACGCGGGTATTTCAATTTGAGCTTTAGAACTTGTGCGACTGGCACAACCGTGTCGCACACTGAAGGCATTCTCAGCCCGGTTCCCCTCGTAGCATGGCTGGTCGGCTTCTTCTACTTTCAATTAATGACACGTGGCGGCATCGGACAAGAGCTTTCGCGATTAAAAGGCATGGTTGAGAGACCGGAAAGAAACGGAGATGGAAGCGTTGATAATTGGGTTTGATTTTCGTGTTGGTTCGTGATGATGTGATTTCGTGGATCGTCCTTGTTTCTCTGGGCAAATGGAACGATCCACGAAGTCAGACGAACTAAACACGAAAACTCGTCACTACCGAAATCGACTTTTGAGGCAAGCTCTCGGTCACAGAAAATAAAGATGGAAGAAGCGCAATCAAGAACTGCTCAACTGAATCGCGAGCCGAACCGCGAAACGCTGCATCCTCTGCTCGAGCTGACCACGATGCGAGTGCGGGAGTTTCTGCGTGAGAAAGAGGCTGTGTTCTGGGTCTTTGTTTTTCCCGTGCTGATGACGTTTGCGCTCGGCATCGCTTTTCGAAATACCGCACCAGACAAAACGTTTGTAGCGATCGAAGCTGATGCGAACAATCCGCGCGTGAGTGAAATTGCCAGTGTTCTGACTAACTCCCCTGAAACCACCGCATTAGTTCTCTCCCCTGACGAAGCAGCGAAGGCACTCAGAAGCGGCAAGGTGTCCATCGTTGTAAAGCTTCAAGGCGATGCTTATGAGTATCGCTTTGATCCAACCAGGCCGGAGAGTCGCACCGCACGGCTGATAGTTGATGATGTCTTACAGCGGGCAAAGGGTCGAACGGATGTTGCGTCAATAGGCGAGCAAAGGATCACTGAAACCGGGGCGAGATACGTCGATTTCCTGGTTCCTGGATTGATCGGCATGAACCTGATGGGCAGTGGCTTGTGGGGACTTGGATTCACCGTTGTGATCGCGCGTTCGCGCAAACTGCTCAAGCGTTTTGCGGCGACACCAATGCGACGGTCGCATTATCTACTCTCGTTCATGCTTTCGCGGTTAGCATTTCTTTTTCTGGAGGTTGCGGCAGTCGTTGTCTTCGCGTGGTTGGCGTTTGGCTTCACTATTCGAGGTTCGTTGCTTACTGTTGCGTCAATCACGCTGCTCGGTGGCTTTACATTTTCAGGGATCGGACTGCTCGTAGCAGCGCGACCAACCACGATCGAAGGCGTGTCGGGGTTGATGAACTTCATCATGCTGCCGATGTGGTTGCTTTCGGGGACCTTCTTTTCGTCCGAGCGATTCCCGCAGATCTTCCAACCTTTCATCAAGGCACTGCCGCTGACTGCACTCAACACACTATTGCGATCCGTGATGAACGAAGGAGCGCCGCTGTGGTCCAACTGGAGTAACGTGGCGATACTCTTAGCGTGGCTTCTTGTCAGTTTTGTTGTCGCGTTGAAGATTTTTAGGTGGCAGTAAAGAACCGAGGCAGGAGCAGGGACAGGAGCAGGAAAAACTCAGCCGCAGATTCTCACAGATTACGCAGATCAGAATTAGCGAGTTAAGAACAAATATCTAACCACTAGATCGGTTTGATCTGCGTTTATTTGTGCAAATCTGCGGCTGAGTTTTTCCTGCTCCTGCCGCTTACTCTTACTTCTGATTTCGAATTACTTCCATCATTTCCACCAGAACACGACTCAGCGGTTTGCCCAGGTCGCGACCCACGCTCGTATTGACCTGAACCGCAATCGCGATTTTCGAATCCGGGAAATACATCATGTCTGTCATGTAGCCCGGAAAAAAACCGCTGTGCCCGTAGGACGTGCCGGCTGATGTCTTACGTATGATCACTCCCAGGCCATATTTAGTTTCACGGCCAAGCATAGGTGCAGAGACTCCATCCAGAACCTGCGGCAAGAGTTCAGGAGAATATGCTCTGCCCTCGTACATCATCTTAGCCCAACGTGCGAGATCCTGAGCTGTTGATGCGAAACCACCACCCGTCCATTCAAATTGAGGGTTGATTGTGAATCGGCCCTCTTGGATCATCGCATCTTTACCACCAAATGGATTGTTCGGTCCGGCATAGCCCTGGACCACACCTTTCAACTTCATGCCATCCTGCGGGATTGTGTCTTTAAGTTTGAGAGGCTTCAGTAAACGTATGCTTGCGTCGTCGTAAAACTTTCTGCCAGTTACTTTTTCGATGATCATCCCGAGAACAATGTAATTCGTATCGGAATAGTCCCATCCCTTTCCAGCCTCAAATGGTGGCTTCTCATCGAGTAGATAGGCCACAAGCTCAACAGGCTTCCACACCTTCTCGGGATTGGCAGTCAGGTCTTTTGTGAACTGCGGTTTGAATTCATAACGCACCAGACCGCTGGTGTGGTTCATCAGTTGGCGAACAGTTATATCTTTCGCGTTTGGCAGACGCGGGAACCATGGCTCGGCGCCAAGATATTTCTCAACCTTATCGTCAAGTCCAATTTTTCCTTCCTTGACCAATTGCAATGCCGTGACAGCCGCGAAGGTCTTGCCAACACTCCCGGCAAGCATTCGATCGTTAGCCTTCATTGGGGTCCTGGCCTCGCGGTCCGAATATCCGACCGCTAAACCAAACGACTCACCATCAGGGAGTACCACTCCGAGCGTTGCGCCAGGAAATTTTCCAGCCTTGTGCCATTCATCCAGTCTGGCCTGAAGCGCTGTCTTTAGTGCTTGAGTATCTTTGCGTTCACTCGGCTGGCGCCCTATCGCGGCCGTTACGAGCACCGACACCAGCAAGAACGGAATTATTCTTCGCATGTAGTTCCTAATACCTCACGGTCGACCTTCTGTGCAACCAAGCGCAACTTCACATTTTCCTGACAAGATGTCGTACCGACGGCGAGACATTGGGGTTGCGCCTCAAGCTGCGCCATGGCTCTGTGGTTGTTTATCCTTTTCCGGTATCTTGTGCAGAACGAGATCTGAACAATTCCCACTCTGCCGTCCGTGAGATTCGATGATGAAATTGGCCTGCCACTCTCTCGTAGTTCTGCTCCTTCTGATGTCCGCTGCGTGGACGGCTGCAGGTGCCAGTGTCAAATCAAAGAACGCGGAACCCTGGCGTGCCATACACCTGCTTGATTACAACAGCGACAGTGCGCTCGATGCGCTCGGGCAGAACCTTGAGGCCTTAGCGAATCTCGGAATTAACGTAATTATCCTCGAGGTTGATTACAACTTCGCCTTCAAGTCTCATCCTGAACTCAGGAGAGGACCGAGTCCGATTACACGCGATGGAGCAAGAAGATTTGGGACGCTGTGCAAGAAATTCAAGATCCGTTTAATCCCTGAGTTTCAATCACTCGGTCATCAGTCATGGAAGGCTGAAACCTTTCCTCTTCTCACGGTCTATCCAAGCTTCGATCTTACGCCGGGAGCGTTTCCGAACAACGAGGGTATTTATTGTCGCGAATGGGATCCGCTGAATCCAGCGGTGTGGCGGATCGTCTTCCAATTGATGGACGAGATCATCGACGCGTTTCGGGCAGACGCCCTTCACGTCGGCATGGATGAGATCTTTCTGCTGGGTTCGGAACTCTCGCCATCAACGAAGGGCAAAGACAGTGCGACACTTTTTGCAAAAGCGGTCAATGAAATCTATTCGCACCTGGTAAGCAAGCGTCATGTGGAGATGCTGATGTGGGGCGATCGGTTGATCGATGGTAAGAAGTACGAGCTCGGTGAGTGGGAAGCGTCCACTAATGGGACGGCTGCGGCCATCGACATGATCCCGCACGATATTATTGTTTGCCCGTGGCACTACGAGCCGAGACAAAGTTATCCTTCGATTCCGATGTTTATCGAGAAGGGTTTTCGAATTTTGCCCGCAGGCTGGAAGAACGTTGAGGCAACAAAAGCGTTAATTGAATTCAGCCGATCACACGCGGATCCTAAACTGCTCGGTTATATGTTCACTACCTGGGGAGTAAAGAAGGATGCTCTCCTTGAATTTCCACCCCTTGTCGAGGGGCTGAAGTTCTTACGAGAGACGACAAAAGTTAGATGACGCTGCGAATTATTCAAACTGGCGATCCGGTGTTGAGGAAAGTCGCGAGAACGTTGTCGGTCGATGAGATCAGAAGCGACTCGATCACACGCTTGATTGAAGAAATGCGCGACACGATGCGTGCCGCTCCGGGTGTTGGTCTTGCCGCTCCACAAATTGGTGAATCGATCCAACTGGCAGTTATAGAAGATCGGATCAACTACACAAGAGACGTTTCTTCAGAAGAACTCGCAAAACGCCAACGCTCTCCTGTCGACTTTCACGTGATTATTAATCCGAAGATTTCGATCATTGGGGATGATACAGTGGACTTTTTTGAAGGATGCCTAAGCGTCGAGGGCTTTGTAGCAATGGTGCCTCGGGCAACAAACGTACGCGTCGAATGTTTAAACGAGCGAGCAGAGCCCATCATAATTAATGCGCAAGGTTGGTATGCCCGTATCCTGCAACACGAAATCGATCATCTGAACGGAACACTTTACATCGACCGAATGGAGACGCGTTCTTTTAGTATGGTCGAAAACATCTCGCCTCGATGAAACCGGTGGTGGCCTAATTTGTAGGGGCGTCCCTCCGTGGGCGCCCGATTCTTTCGCGCGCCATCTGTGAAGTGGGGCGCCCACGGAGGGACGCCCCTACAAAATTAGGCCACCACTCTAAAACCAACAACGAAACAATCATCAGTAGAGCAACGACGCTGACTGAACCGGCGATGTAGCTACTCAATGGCTCCGTGAACTTCAGTTCAATTGTAGTTTTCTCGGAAGGAACTCTAACCAGTAGTGCGCCATCGTCTGCTGGTGTAGTGACCAGATGAGTCGCGTTCGCCGATGCCAGCCAGTGAGGGTAGTAGTATGTTTTGAGTCGAACGTCAGTTGCCTGCCCCGCCTCGAGCGAAAAGATCTTTCGTTCCGGAGACCATTCCAAAACAGTTACCGCCCGATTGGGAGCTTCAATTTCCGAATTCATTCGGCGCACTTGTCCTTTGGCCCATACAGGTAAGAAGTCCTGATTTGTCTTCGACCCTTTTAGCCATTCAACCTTCTGATTGAACTCCGCTCGATCAGACAAGATCGCTCCCCTCATCAATTGAAAGATCGTAAAGCTCAGCGCAAACAGGACCAACCCGGTAAACGCGATCGATAGCGCGCGTAGTCGCAAGCGCCACATTGAATACATTTCGGCCAGACCCAGAGCAGTGAGCAATGATATGCACGCTGAAGTTATCGTCATCCAGCGCCAGGGAAACTGCGTCTCCTGTAGGATCGGTAACCGGTCCCAGATCGGTTTGCTAACCATTGTCGACATCAAAAACCCAAGCACTGCGATCACGGCTGGCGCTACTGCTCTTCTATCCTTTTTGAAGAGCAGGATAATGCTCGGCGCCGCCATCGTGATTGTCGCTAGCGCCAGGAGCGGCAACAAGAAATCGCTCATCACGCTCGGCGACGAATGGAAGAGGAAGTTGTTCCTGTAATCAAACCAGGCACCCTGGTCGATTCCACTTGGCGACTTCCATTTCAATTCGCGCATGACCGGAAACCAGTAGAAACAACTCAAAGCAACGCCCAATGCCGCTCCTGCGGCAAGCCGGTAGACGACGCTTAGCTTGAAGGATTGAACGAGACGAATTACTGCGTAGATCGCGACTGATACTGAACCCAGCACCGCTAGCGGAACGTTACACAACACCAACACTCCGTAGCTAAGGCCCAGCAACCCTACGTTTGAGCTTCGTCCTCCCCGTATGATTCGCTCTACAAAAGCGAAGACGAAAGGAAGCATACTCGCTGCGGCATATTGCCCGTACATTCCCGACTGGTAGAGTTCATTCGCGTGAAAGGGAGCCAAGACAAAAAGCAAACTTGCGGCTAGCGCATAGTAGTGGGAAGTAAACGAGCGCGCCCAAAGGTACATGCCCAGTGCGCCTGCGATTGCCAACGAGGTCACCGTTAGTAAACTGGCCAGAAACCAATCGCGAGTAATCAGCTTGAACACGCACAACATGTAGTAGAGCGCCGGGGGATAGAACCTCACGCTGAGATCGCCGTAACCACCATTTGTGCTCGGATGCCAGGACGGGTAGTAATTACCACTCACAATCGATTCGTAAAAACCGAGGGCAGTTCTGTAGTGGTGATTCAAGTCAAGTATTAAGGGTAGACCGTAGAGATAAAGTGGTAGGCATGCGGCGACTCCAATCGCCACAATAAATAGATAAGCTTGAGGGGTAAGCAGGGTCGGCTTAGTTGAGTCGGACCCTCGGACAGTCGACATACAGAGTAGCGGCTATTTGGTTTCCGGGATTGTGGGCGTCGCAGATTTCGACGACTAAGTTGGACTGCGGCTGTGGCCAGAATGCTTGCCGCTAAGTGATATTAACAAATTCCGCGCTACCCGTCTGATGTGATTTTGACGGCCAGGAAATCCCCCAAGATCATTGGAAAACGCGCAAAACTTTCATCAGACGTCTTGCGTAGAGAGGATTTGAACAATCCAACACTCCTCGTGTATTAAGGGGCGATATTTCTTTGATTCCTGTCGATCCACGTCGTCCCCATTCGATATATGATTAAAGGTACCCTAACTAGAACCGCAGAAGGAGCAACACATGAGCAATGTTCGAGTACTCGTGGGCACCCGTAAAGGCGCCTTCATACTGTCGTCAGATGGAAAGCGTGAACAATGGGACGTAAGTGGTCCTCATTTCGCAGGCTGGGAGCTCTACCATCTCAAAGGCTCGCCGGCGGATCCCAATCGCATTTACGCCTCGCAAACCAGCGGTTGGTTTGGTCAGATCATTCAGCGCTCCGATGATGGCGGCAAGACCTGGTTTCAACCTGGCACCCCCGCCGGCCTTCCAACCACGACACCCGAAGGCATGCCGATGGGTGAAAGCAATAAATTTGTCTACGACACTTCAGAAAAGACCGGTAAACCACTTACCACTCATCAGTGGTACGACGGCACGGCACATCCGTGGGAGTTCAAACGAGTGTGGCATCTTGAGCCTTCGCCAGACGATCCAGACACGGTGTATGCCGGTGTTGAAGATGCCGCGTTGTTCAAGTCGACCAACGGCGGTCAAACATGGGATGAACTCCCAGGACTGCGCGGTCACGGCACAGGGGCTTTGTGGCAACCGGGCGCAGGTGGCATGTGTTTGCACTCGATCATCCTCGATGGGGAGCGGATCTTTGTGGCGATCTCCGCGGCGGGTGCATTCCGCAGCGACGACAGCGGTGCAACCTGGAAACCAATCAACAAAGGACTGCACTCACAATACATTCCGGATCCATCAGCAGAGGTGGGCCACTGCGTTCATCACATCGCTAAGCATCCTTCAAGTTCTAACGTGCTGTTCATGCAGAAACACTGGGACGTAATGCGCAGCGACGACGCGGGCGATAACTGGACAGAAGTCAGCGGTAACTTGCCGACCGATTTTGGATTTGTGATTGACGTTCACGCACACGAGCCGGAAACAATCTACGTCGTACCCATTAAGAGCGACGGCGAACACTATCCGCTTGATGGAAAGCTTCAGGTTTATCGCAGCCGCAGCGGTGGCAACGAATGGGAGCCACTGACGAAAGGGCTTCCGCAGAGTAACTGTTACGTCAACGTCTTGCGCGATGCGATGGCCGTCGATTCGCTTGATTCGTGTGGCATCTATTTCGGAACGACTGGTGGCCAAGTATATGCGTCCGCTGACAGCGGAGATAACTGGGCCCCGATCGTTCGCGATCTTCCCGCCGTACTTTCAGTGGAGGTCCAAACGTTCTCATGATCCGCGTAGCAATGCCGGCGCATCTGCGAACGCTTGCGGGCGTTAACGGAGACGTGACGCTTGAGATTGAAGGCGAAGTCACGCGACGATCAGTCCTCGATGCATTGGAGAAACAGTATCCGATGTTGCGTGGAACGATCCGCGAACACGTCTCCGGGGAGCGCCGGCCATTCTTGAGATTCTTTGCGTGCGGCGAAGACATAACCCACAACTCACCCGACGATCCACTACCGGAGGAGATAGCGTCTGGAGCAGAACCGTTTTATGTGATTGGGGCGATTGCGGGCGGTTGACGTTCGAGCGCTGTGATCCCAACGAACGAACAAGTCAATGAAGCACGCGAGTTGTTGAGGAGTTTTCTTAAGCCCACACGCCTAATGGCAGCAGAGCGATTAGGGCGGGTTAGATTCAACTGCAGACATTCAACTTCTCATTCACCCCAACCTTTCAGGTTGGGGACCAGCGGCCAGTCAGACTCATCTTAACCATTTTAATGGTTTTGAAGGTTGACCATGAACCAGCAATTGAAGAAGAGATAAAAGCCGCTGCAGCAATGGCGGTTGAGCGTCTGGCGAGACACAAAACCACTAAAGTGGTTACTACTCATTTATCCCCAGTGGATCCCCAACCTGAAGGTTGGGGAGAATGAGAATTTGAATTGCACCCAACCACTGAACAGGTCAACGACGCCCGCGAATTATTGCGACAGTTCATTCGACCCACTCGCTTAGTACAGGCGGAAAAGCTGGGCACGAATGTTTATCTAAAACTTGAGTCCGACCTCCCGACCAGATCATTCAAGCCACGCGGGGCGTTGTATGCCCTGATGAAGAATCTGGAACAGCGACCGATCAAGGGCGTGGTCGCTGCCAGCACCGGGAATCACGGTGCAGCGGTCGCGTACGCAGCACGTCTTGCCAAACTTCCTGCGACGATCTTCCTGCCACAGTCTCCCAATCCGATCAAGCGAGCGCGAATCGTCGAGCTCGGTGCGACCGTCAGGGAAGTTGAGTGGAAAGATGAGTCTCTCGGAAACGCGGCTGCGGCTTTCGCCGAGGAAAACGATTATTACTTTTTGAATGACGGGAGCGACGAGTTAGTTCCGGTTGCTACTGCGACGATCGCTGCTGAAATCCTGGACGAACTGTCAACGCCGGACGTGATAATCGTGCCGATGGGCGACACTGCTTTAGTTAGGGGCGTGGCAGCGGAAGCAAAGCGTCGACATCCAGCTGTGAAGATCGTGGGCGTGCAGGCTGCGCAAGCACCATCCTACGTCCGATCATGGCGGGAAGATCGTGTCGTCACAACCGAGACGTGCAATACGATTGCCGATGGATTGGCGACCTGTGTGCCGCTCGAGTCGAATGTTCGTGCAATTCGTGAATTGGTTGACGACGTGAGTTTGGTATCCGAAGAAGAAATGCTTCAAGCAATACGAACGCTTTTATTCGATGAACACTTAGTTGCGGAAGCAGCGGGGGCAGCGGGTGTCGCAGCGTATCTTCAGAACCCAACGTCTTACGCGGGTCGCACGGTCGTGTTGTTGATTACAGGATCCAACATTCCGAATGAGCTTCTTGCTCGAGCGATAACGAAATGAAACTTGCGGTATAGCGGTGATTCTCTACGTAACCTCGGCGATCTCTGCGACTCTGCGGCCTCAGCGTTCTAAATTTCGTATCTCAAAACTAACGCACCAAAGGTTAACGCAGAGACCGCAGAGACGCAGAGATCGCCGAGGATGCAAAGGCCGCTGAGACGCATGCGATGCGTGAGGGGTACTCACTTTCCTGGTGATTGCCGGAATAGTGTTTCGAGATCTTTCAATGCTTTTTCGACGCTGCTTTTCGCATCTGCCACAGCCTTTGTCGCGTCTTCAACTTCGTCCGCCAAACTTCTTGCGCGTCGATTGGCCATTTCCGATACCGCGCTGGCTTTCTTGAAGCGCTGCTCTGCATCGCGCTTCTGCTTCTCAGCGTCTTTGGCCTCCCGGTCGATCTTCTCCTGCTGCTTTTCAAGACGCTGCACCGCGGCGCGCGCGTCAACCAACAACTTCTTAGCTTCCTGTAGTGAGACTTTGGCGTCAGCAATCTTTGCTTGATGCACTTCTTTGAGCTGACTTGTCTTGCTGGCCGGCGTCGCTTTGGACTGTGGCTTGGCAACACTCGACGACTTCTGCGAATGACTCACACCGGCAGATTTCGTTGACGCAGCACTTGCGGTGAAGCCGGCGAGTGACTCAAAACCGGGTGGATCGACGTCTTTCGTCAAACGGCCAGGAGCTGGACCATCCGTCGACGATGCATACGCAGATATTGCTTCGAGTGTAGTGGTGATGCGTCGAAGCGTTTCCAACGAAGGATTGTGGCCCGCTTCGATCAGCAATGTTGTAGCGAGATCTGACAATTGGGTGAGCGCTTCGCGTCGGGCGTCGAGCGCGTCGCGCATGTCGACAACCTTGTTTGCATTACGGGATGTCTGGGCTTTACGAAAACGCTGACCCGCGTCGATCAGCTCATCAAATTCCTCGCGATGGTCCCAGTAGAGTTGATTCACGGTCCAGGCGGAGATCGGGGGCTTGGCAAGCGACGTGACGAATTCCGCATCGTTGCCGCGTCCTTCCTTCTTCAGTCGAGCGCTGAGTGCTTTGCGCGCGCCGATGAATTCCGATAACGGAAGCGTGAACAAGATGTCAACGTCATCATCGAATTTGTTTTTTACCATTGAGTAGTAGACAGGATTTCAGAATTACAAGATTTAGACCGAACTTAGGGGAAGTAGGTTAAGAAAAGTATGAGGTTTTCACAATGCTTCCAATTCGAATCAGCTCGCTTTAAATCTTGTAATCTTGAAATCCGATCTTATTCTATCTGCGCGACTTCGTAGAAAAACAGTCAGTATCCCGACGTGTCGGGATACTGACTGTTTTGCCACGTGATTGTGTAATCTTCTACGTTCTGTCACGCTTCAATTAGATCAAAAAAGAGGATGGAAGGATATGGTTCATCACGCTGTATCAGTCGTGGGGTTCATAGTCTTCGCGGGAGTCGCATGGCTACTCTCCACTAATCGCAGAAAGGTTCGGTGGAAAACGATCGCCGCCGGAGTCGCTCTACAACTTGTGATTGGTCTAATTATTTTTCGCTTCCCTTTTTCCCATCGAATCCTTCTCTGGCTGAACGACGCAGTGCTGGCGTTACTAAATGCATCTAAGAGCGCCTCTGTATTTTTGTTCGGACCACTCGCAGCAAGTCCTGGAGAGCAGGGATCCGTTGGCTTCATCCTCGTGTTTCAAGTTCTGCCCGTGGTGATTTTCTTTGCAGCTATGACCTCGATGCTCTATCACCTCCGCGTGCTGCAAATTCTTGTGCGTCTCTTTGCCAAAGTCTTTCACCGAACAATGAGAATAAGCGGCGCAGAATCACTCTCGAGCTCGGCTAACATCTTTCTCGGAATTGAATCGGCGCTTGTAGTCCGACCTTATCTCGAAAAGATGACGCGTTCGGAGTTGTTTCTAATTTTGACCACGGGGATGGCTACCGTGGCATCGAGCACGCTCGGAGTCTACGTTTCGTTTCTGACTGGTTTGTTTCCGGAGATAGCCGGTCATCTCATCTCTGCTTCGGTTCTCGCAATTCCCGCTTCAGTGGTTGTTGCCAAGTTGCTTGTTCCCGAAACCGGTACGCCGGAAACGCTTGCGGCAGTTCCTCCGGAAGATGAGTCGGCTCGCTCGGGAAACTTGATAGGCTCAATCATTCAAGGAGCCATGGAAGGTTTGAAACTAGCCGCAGGTATTTGCGCATTACTCATCGCTATCCTGGGAATGGTTGCGCTAATCGACAAGATACTTAGTGCTGGCAGCTCATGGTTGGGAATGAGCGAGCCGCTTTCGTTTGTACGACTCCTCAGTTGGGTTTTCTATCCGTTCGCGTTTCTGCTAGGACTGCAAACCAGCGATGTACCAGTGGCGGCGCGACTGTTGGGTGAGCGAGTTATCCTGACCGAGGTCGTCTCATACAACCATCTAGCGCAGCTAATCTCCAGCGGCCAGGTGACTGATCCGAGGACCGTAGTCATTCTGAGTTACGCACTTTGCGGCTTCGCACACGTTGCCGCTGTCGCGATCTTTGTCGGCGGCACTGCGGCGCTCGCCCCGTCGCGCCGCGACGATCTCGCGAGTCTCGGCTTACGAGCATTGTTGGCTGCCACACTCGCAACGCTCATGACTGGATGCGTCGCCGGTATCTTTAGCAGCGGCGAAGGGGCGCTGTTATTGAGAACAGTGGGACCATAAACAGTGGCGAGTCGAAGACGAAGCCAGGGTGTCCTAATTTGTAGGGGCGTCCCTCCGTGGGCGCCCCCACTCCGATCGTCGAACGTAGGAAGATGGGGCGTCCCTCCGTGGGCGCCCCCACTCCGATCGTCGAACGTAGGAAGATGGGGCGTCCCTCCGTGGGCGCCCCCCCACTCCGATCGTCGAACGTAGGAAGATGGGGCGCCCACGGAGGGACGCCCCTACAAATTAGGACACCACCAACGAGTGGAAGCCCTGGGAGAGATGCCGATGAAGAGCTATCGTAAGGAACTTTGGTTCAACGTGCCGGGTCGCCGTGCATTTATCAACATCACTTCACAGGTCGAGGGGTGTGTGCACGACAGTGGAGTCGTGGAGGGTTTGGTCCTGGTGAACGCAATGCATATCACGGCGTCTGTCTTCATTAATGATGATGAAGGCGGGCTTCATCAGGATTACGAAACGTGGTTAGAACAACTCGCACCGCACGAACCCGTTAGCCAGTATCACCACAACAAGACAGGCGAAGATAACGCAGACGCACATATTAAACGACAGGTGATGGGCCGCGAGGTTGTGGTGGCGATCACCCGCGGTCAGTTGGACTTTGGACCTTGGGAACAAATTTTTTACGGCGAGTTTGATGGTGGCCGCAAGAAACGCGTGCTCGTGAAGATCATCGGTGAATGATTGTTACCGTCCACAAATAACAACTGTTCGGGTGTCGACCTAACTTACAAAGTACGACTTACTGTCGATTCGAAGTAAGGGCAGGGTTACGTTTTCCGCCCTTTGACTCGACTTCCTGCAACATGCGCCGAACCCCGGCATCAGCTGGAATAGAAACCGAGAGTGATTCCAAAGTCTCCAAACTCTTTTGGTAGTATTCGAGTGCTTGAGCGTTCTTGTGAGCTAGTTGCAGCGCATCGCCAAGTTTCATCCAAGCTTCCGCCAGATCGCGGCGAATTGAGAGGTCCAAAGGGGCGGATGAGTTCAGTTGCTCGCGAATGCGGACCGCTTGCTCGTATTTGGAGATTGCTTCAACTACCCGTCCCGCATGAATATAAACGTCACCGATCTTTATCAGCGCCACTGAGTGATTGCTCGTAAACTGTGCGTTTTTTGGATCAGACGCAAGCATTCTCTCGGCCAGCGCCAACTGCTTGCGGTAGTGTTCACTCGCCTGCAGATGTTCGCCGGCTTTCGACAGCATGTCGCCCACGTAACGGTAACTCTCAATTAACAGCAACTGCAGATCAGTGTTGAGTGGATCTGCGGCCACAAGCGATTCCCGCACCTCGAGTCCGCGTCGCTGGAATTCGAGGGCCGCTTTAGTGTCTCCGGCCTCGTCAGTTGCAAGGCCCATGTATTCGTACGAAATCGATAGCGCGCGCTTCGAACGAGCAAGATTTGGATCCAAGCCGTATAACTGCTCACGTAGTTGTAACGCCTTCCGCTGATTCTCCAGAGCACCGTTAATGTCACCCATCTTCATCAGCGCGCTACCGATGTAGACGTAGGTGCCGGCGAGATTGTATCGATCTGTAAACTCCGCCGACTCCGCACTTGCCAATTCTTGGCGCGCCGGTAATTGCCGGCGGATTATCTCTAACTCCTGCGTTAGATCACCTTCATTTCCCAGTAGGGTAGCTATAAACCAGTAGCTGTCCAACAATTCACGGCGATAATCTGAATTAGTTGGGTCAGCGGCCACCAACGCTTCACGCAGAGCAGCAGCCTTACGATGACTTTCCAGCGCCCCGGGCAAATCACCGAGATGAGCAACGGTCGGTGTGTACTGCACCGCTCCTAATTTTTCATATGCTGACGCCAACTCGCGTTGAAGACTCCGATCGCCCGCAGCGTCTTCGGCCAGACTGTCGAGATACTTGAGACCTCTTTGCACTATCACCGAACGTGCCGGTGTCGATCCCGGTAAATTCACAATCGCGTCGTGTACTTCAAACACAAATGAATTTGCCAACTGTCGTACTTCATTGAAGCGACGCTCAGCTCGGGCCCGTTCAGCTCGCGCGATTCTGTTTTCGTTTAAGGTGGCGACTATTCCAAATACAAGCGTAAGTACTACTAATGCGGTCGCGGTCACTGCAACTTTCTGCCGTCTAATAAATTTTCCGGCACGATAGCCGAATGTATCGGGACGTGCGGTAACTGGTCGCCCCGCCAAATGGCGATCAATGTCGTCAGTCAACTGCTGAACTGAAGCGTACCGGCGTTCCGGTTCTTTCCTTATTGCTTTCAGAACGATGTTGTCGAGATCGCCTTTCAATCGTCCGTGCAACTTTGGCAGATTTACCACGGAGCTGGTTGGGCCTTTGCCGTTCGATCCGTTGTTGGATTCGACTCTCCTGTGTGGACCGATGGCAGCGCTCGGCCGTTCAGGATTCTGTTCAAGGATCACCTTCGCGATCTCGTGAGGCGTTCTATTGTCGAGACGATACGGTGAATGGCCGCTGAGGAGTTCATACAAAACGACGCCCAGTGAGTAGACGTCCGTTGCCGTCGTCACAGACACACCGCGTACCTGTTCCGGGCTTGCGTATTCAGGTGTCATAAAGTGCATAGCTGTGACGGTGGCGGGTGACACTGACTCCGTGCCACCCTCAACAAGTTTTGCAATACCGAAATCAACTAACTTCGGAACGCCTTCATTGGTAACGAGAATATTTCCTGGCTTGATGTCGCGGTGAACGACGAGGTGTTGATGTGCATACTGAACGGCGGCACAAACTGTGGTGAATAGTTCTAAGCGCTGCTCGGTCGTCAGATCATGTTCGGTGCAATATTCAGTGATGGACCTACCCTCAACGTATTCCATGACCAGGTAAGGGACATGATCGATCGTCTCACCTCCATCCAGTAGTCGTGCGATGTTTGGATGATTAAGGTCCGCCAGGATTTGCATCTCGGTGCGAAAGCGGCGTCGCAACACATCACCGCCCACACCAGTCTTAATAAGTTTGATAGCGACCTGCTGCCGGTACTGTTCGTCGTCGCGCGTTGCGAGGTAAACGCTACCCATTCCTCCGTGACCGATTTCCCTCACTATGCGGTAGGCGCCGATGCGCGTACCTATCTTTTCGGCATCATCAAGGCCGGAATTGAGTCGGAGGTGTGCTGCAGCGTCCGCTGCGCACTGTTCGAAAGGATCCTCGTTCGCGTCGACTTGATGCTCCAATAACACATCGATCTCGGCGCGAAGGGAGGCGTCGCCACTGCATGCCGAGTCGAGGAAAGCCTGGCGTGGTCCAGTGTCGAACTCAAGTGCTTGAGAAAGTATTTCCTTAACTTGTTGCCAACGTTCAGGAGTGATTGCGATTCACCTCCGACTGCTGAGCTGGCGCTTCAACCACAATTTCGCTGAATCCCAATCGCGTTTTGTTGTTGCAGGTGAAACGCCGAGGACATCTGCGACTTCTTCAGTCGTAAGTCCACCAAAGAATCGCATTTCAACAATTTGCGCTTGTTGTGAATCGAGAGTTGCCAGATCGTTTAGAGCCTCGTTAAGAGCGATTAGATCAAGTTCGCGTTTCTCGAAGAAACTTATCGCATCATCCAAAGAAATCTTGTCAGCATAGCCTTCACGCTTTTGAGCCCGCCGCTCATTGGCGTGATTTATGAGAATCCGTCTCATCATTTGTGCCGCGATCCCGAAAAATTGAGCCCGGTTCTGCCAGTTCACCGACTTCTGATCGATAAGACGAAGATATGCCTCATGCACAAGCGCTGTCGTTTGGAGCGTGTGATTCTCGCGTTCGCGGCTTAGATATTTCTGCGCGAGTCGCCGCAGCTCGTCGTAGACGACGGGCATCAGCTCATCAAGCGCAGCCTTATCCCCTGCACCTGAAGCGACGAGGAGTTCCGTGGCGCCTTGTTGTGAATGACCCATTTGATGCGGATGGGGAGGAGGAAAATTCTAACTCCCCGTCCAGTTCCAAGTCCAACAGAAGAAAGAATTGGCCGCAGGATTCACGCCGATAACACCGATCAGAAAGGCACTTTCGGAGCCGGCATATCTTTTCCTGATCCGTGTTTATCTCCGTGAATCAGCCGCCATTCGCCTCTTGAGTTTTCTTGAGCCGATCCATCCAACTTTCCTGCGTTAGTTAATAAAGGGCACATTCATCAAGCGGATGCTTGTGCCTGTGTACGTCCCGAATCGCGGAGGTTTTATGAAACGACCATCACTCCACTCTCTCACATTCGTTACATCAGCGTGTCTTTTCCTGGCCGGCGTAGTTGTCCTCAACGCTCAAACTCCAAACAAAAAGATACCGCCATCGGACGTAAAGATTCGACAACGAATGACGTCCGGCAACAGTCCGGGCATGGAGACTGTCCTCTATATAAAAGGACCACGGATGCGTAACGAGATGACCGGAAGTATGGGAATGACGACCATTCTTCAGTGCGATCTCAAACGCACGCTGACCATTAATGAGAAAACCAAGACCTACCTCGTAACTCCCACAGACGGAACAAACACTCCGAATGCCTCCGATGGCGGAGGTAGTGGTTCGCCCACCGCGCCCGCTGAGGCACCTACCGCACCGATCCGAGGTGGTGTCGTCAATGTGACAAGTACGATTACGGATACAGGTGAACGCAAGGAGATGTTTGGATTCACCGCACGTCACATCAAAACTTCAACGGTGAAAACGGCTAGTCCTGACGCGTGCGACAACGATCAAAAGGTCGAGACGGACGGTTGGTACATTGATTTTCAATTCTCCTTCGACTGCTCCAATCAACCGCAGAAGTATCAGCCTTCCCCTGTTCGCCCTCAACCCGGATGCAAAGACGAGATTCGAACGAAAACAATCGGCACGGCCAAGCTCGGTTTTCCACTACTTGTGACGACAACGGTGTATCAACCTGATGGTCGGACCACGTCGATGACGCAAGAGGTGCTCGAACTTTCGAGAGAGCCATTGAGCGCTGCTCTTTTTGACGTTCCCGAAGGTTACGCATTAGCCAAAGACATGCAGTCTCTTTACGGCATGAGCGCGTCAGTATCACCGAACGTGCAACCTTCAAACCCGGCCAATGGTTCATCAACTGCAACTCCAACAACAGCGGCCAACAACTCAACATCCGTCTCTACCCCCTCGACTCCAAAGAAGCCGGGTGTAATTCGGATCGGTTTGATTCTGCCAACCGTTCAGATGAGTGCCGGTAATCCAAGTCAAGCTGCAGAAGCCGTGCGAAATGCGTTTGCAAGTTATCTCAATGGACCAACGATTGAAGTGGTAATGCTCTCCGCACGACTTCCAGCCCTCGCGATTGACGAAGCACGACAGAGTCAGTGTGACTATGTTCTTTCCAGCGCGTTGCAGGTGAAGAAAGGCGGAGGCGGCGGTTCACTCTTTGGGCGTGCGATGGGAAATATTGCCGGCCAGGCCGCAGGGCACATACCTGGCGGCGGTTCCGCAGCTACAGGAGCGGCGCGATCAGCAGCAATAGGAGGCGTATACACAACAGCAGCGATTGCCAGTTCGATCAAAGCACGGGACGAAGTGTCTCTTGATTACAGGCTCGACGCAGTTCAGAACTCAGCAACCGTAGTCAGCGCTAAAAATAAATCTAAAGCGAATGCGGACGGCGAGGATGTCGTGACTGCCCTGGTAACTAAAACAGCGGAGAGCATTGTCGCTGCAGTTAGAAAGTAGACCACCACACTTCTCATGCACACGGTCGTCCGAAAAATGCAGAATCGGCTTCGCATAAAAGATGCGGCTGTGATCTGTTTCATCGTCGTTAGTCTAACGCTCGCTCAACTGCCGATCAGTGCGCAGACGCCCCGCGCGAAGCGCCCGTCGCGTCCATCAACACCGCGCACTACGCCATCGCCCTCGCGCACAGATCCAGAGAAGAAGACCACACAACTTCCCGCCGCTGCACTTGCGCAACTGGAAATTCCCGAAAGTCAACGAGTCAAACTTATTCGTTCGCCCAAGAGTGTGGCGATGGCAAAAGCTTTTGACGACGGAAAATTGCCCGAACCAATGCGGCTACCGCCCGGCAACATCGACGAGCAAGCAGCAACACTCGCGAAGGCTGTATTGAAGGGCGACGAAAAATCAGTGCGGGCGTTGGATGCCGCTGTTCTTGCTGCGGGATACGGCGTACGTGATGCCGACGGAAGCGTTCTGGAAACAACGGATCATGGACAAGGAATGGTCTTTCGAGACTGGGAGATTGCGGCAATCGCGAAGCTTTATGGTCAAGGCTATGGTGTCGGCCTGGCACATCTGAGCGAAGCGTTCACACGCAACACCAAGGCGTTCAAAGACGTTCCGCTCGCCACTGCATTACTTGATGGGATACGTAAAGCGGCGAATAGCGATCACCGAGCCCTCAGGTTTTGGGGTCGCTTCATTGTCGAACTGGGCCGCAGCTCTAGCGAGCCTTATGATCTTCTAGACCAGATTGGGCCCGCGAAGATTCGTCTCGATGCAGCCCAGATGTTCTTCGTCCTCTCTCGTCTCATGGGTGACGTCGCTTTAAGCGCCAAGGTCGCGAATCACGTTCGTCCGGTACCTTCTTTAACACGCAAAACTAAGTTAACGGCTTCCAACCACGCAGAACTCAGCACTCTAAGAATCTTACGGAACAATCGGTCGTCTTCTCTACCTGGTCCATGTGCACCGGAGGGTTGGGAGAGTATCGGACGCGACGTAGGCGCGCTTGCTGCCACAAGCCTCTACGACCATATCCTGTCGCAAAGCAACATGAGCCTCGGTTCAGTCAATCTCGTCCTAACTCTGCTCAAGTTCATCCTCAGTTACGCATTTCTGAAAACAGACATCGTCATCGCAAAGAAGCCGCTGGTTCGCACAAAATCAACCACTAAGGGTGAGTTAGACGTTGTCATTGGAAAGGTGTGGATCGACAACAAGCTGCAAGAGTTGAATTGCCAGCGGACTTTTCTGAATGCACATGGATTGGATTTCAATCTTCCGAACAGTGGTCCAGTATCGGGTGCGACAATCGCCTGGGAAGGATTGGAAGGCTTTGGCGAACAGGACCGAGGCGCACTTACTTCCGCCTTAGATTACGTTCGCAACCTGGGCGAAGTGCCGCCTTTGGATGAGCCAATCGTTACGTTCGACGTTCTGAAAGGACCGTGGGGCGGGCCATCGCGCACAGAGATGAACACGGATATAGCTGGTCAGTCGCTTATCCTGGTGGTCGGACTGCCGCAGAAGAAGAATCTCGCAAATCAGAAGTTGACCGAAGTCAACAAAGTTGCAGGCGTAATGTTCAGGGTTCAACTCAAAGCGATACCGAAGGAGTTGAACGATATTCAGGGCATTGCCTCAACGTTAGGCGACGCCGCCGGTCCTGTGATCGCTTTCTTACAGGGCGACTGGGTTGGTGGCGCAGTTGGGGTCGCGACCGAAGCTGCATATCGCATGGCGTGGCGTGGCTCGGAACCTCTCTACTTTGTAGTGAAAGATTGGGAGCCTTGCGAAGGATGGACTGGGTCAATCATCGTTAAGGGTGAGTTCAAGGACACTAGACCGACCTCTACGAGGACTAGCTCCGGAACGGAGGAGACGACAAAAAACTACGAGCTGAGATTTAACCTCACGCCTGTTAAAGACACCTCTGGCGGTTCTCAAAACGGTTACTTCGCCAATCTGCTCGCTACGATCGAGGACAGCCATGTAACAGTCGAGAAGCGAAATGATAGCGGGTTCTGCGATACCGGTGCTCGTCGCGCGAACGGGACTAAAGTCACGGAACTGGTCAGGGGAATTTTGACCGTAACTAATCGACAAGAACGCGTAGGCGCTGGAACCGTCAAGGCAACTGTCTACATTGCCGAGCGCGGAGCAACTGGATACAACATTCTAATTAATGCGCCAAGCGAACCAGTCACCGGCGTTCAGCGTTGGGTGATGGACTACAACTTTCCTCAGTGCCCGCTGTGGGAAAAAGTCAATTCAAATCGCGAAGAACGACCAGAAAAATTTTACCTTCCGCAGATCGAGTTTCTTGCCACTTTCGATCCTGAACACCCCGGATCTCTGAAAGGCACTCAAACTGTAAAGGACTCCAGAGGAGGGTCAGTGACGTACACATGGGATCTGCAACAGTGCAAATGACGTTCGGTAAGTTTCTATTCGGATTGGTGATCGTCTGTTTTCTCCTCGTCACGGTGGAGGCGACGCATGGTGCGCAAGGCGGTGTCCTGACATTCAGCGATCGTCAAGCATTTACATCTGCGGCGAACAAACTAACGGTAATTGATTTCGAAGGTTCAGCTCCACCGTCAGGATTCATCAACTACAAAGCACCTAACGCTTTTTCGATCCATGGTCTTCAATTTACTCTAGGCGGTGGTGGAAAGTTTGGTCCAGGTGCAATCAGCCTGGTCGGCGGCTGGTATTACGCGGGTCCAATCTACGAAACGACAACCGGTGCAAAGATCACCTGGTCGCCGCCCAATCAGCCTGGCAATGCTTATCTGGAAGTTCGTTTGCCAGCTAACGTCACTGCAGTGGGAACAGATCTGTGGGCCGTTCAGCCGGCAGTCTCGTCGGTTGAAGCGTCTGTGGCCACGACCGATGGTCAAACACAAACGGCAAACATCTCAACATCAACTCGGCCCGCTGCCAGTTTCATCGGTTTCACTTCGTCGACGCCGATAAGCTCTATTCGTTTCACCATCCCACGAGGTCAAACGGGTCTAATCCTCGACAACTTCACTTTCGGTCAATCGACCGCAAAGCAGCAATCAATTGCCAGCACCGCTCAAAGCCCCGAGGACGAAGACAGGCGGCCAGTTGCCACTTCATCCAAAAGCTCATCCTCGACTGTAAACACGGAACGACCTTCGCAGCTAACGGGTACTGCATCAACACGAGGCGGAACGATCGCCTACATTCGCAACGGAACAGAGATTCGACTGATAGAACCTGACGGCTCGAACGATCGTCGACTGTGGACACATCCAGACGCTAGCAAGGATCTCGGCATTGACTCGCTTGCATGGAGACCGGATGGGCAAGAGTTAGCCTTCTCGAGTAGTCATGCCGCCGTCGCTTCGCTCTATCACGCGGACCTATACGCAATAAGACCCGATGGCAGTGGATACCGCAAACTTACGAATCCACCGGATCGCAACGAGTACGAACGGTACAAGAAAGGTTCAGTCAGCGTAACAGTCCGAAACGAACAGCCGATCTATAAACAGTCGCAGGCGAGCTCTGGAGTTTTCCTCGTCTACGTCGCCGGCGCTGAAGAACCACAGCAGATCACGCTGCCTCCGGGTGCAAGTAAGACGCTTCTCTTCAACAACGTCGCTGACTTCGGGAATCACCCACAACCTGTTGTCGCGATGTGGGGCAAGTTTCGTTGGTTCATACCGGGCGTGGATGTTCGCGCAGGCACAACGGTAAAGGCGCCGGCATTTGGTATCTCCGGTGATGGAATTGAATTGTTCGGAGCGTTCCGTCCGGTTTGGCGCGCTGACGGATCACGCGTTAGCTACCGTTCCGGGGTCTGCACGATCAGTAGTGTGTCAGTTAATCCAACCCCAGGCGAGCAAACATACGATCCAATCTTTGGCGGCAAGAATCCGTTGGGTACGTGCAGCTGGGACTGGGGGCCAACGCAGTCAACCGCAAATCAAGTTCTATACACTGAGAATTCTTCAGGCGGCTCAAATGTTTTCCGAATAACTGAAGGTGGCACGCATCCAGGTGAAAAGCTCACGCAGTATTCCGATGTTGATTACCAACTGCTTTTCGACTTGCACTGGTTGCCCGATGGCTCAGGCTTTCTGTTCTCAAATCAAACTCTAATGCGCGACTCCGCAAATATCTTTCGTTACGACTTCAAGACCCGCAAAGTCACTCAGATCACCCGCCTCGAAAACGAGTTCACAGGCACCTTCAGTATTTCAGCTGACGGTCGAGCGATTGTTTTTGAACGATCAAAATCACTCGAGGACAACCGAGAAATAGACCTCTGGATCGTAAATCTGGATGGACGTGACGCACACCTTCTCGTACGGAATGGATTTGCGCCATCGTGGCGTTAGAGATGTCCATAGCTAGTTCAAGTTTTACCCTACATACGTCAGCGCGCTGAAAGGTGTTTTCGGGTCATGTGTTCTGTCCTTGTGGAACGCTGTTAAAAATGACAGTGTTTCTTCCCCCCTTCCTCACCTAAAGTCGGGTAGACCACATGAAAATCTTTGCCACAGTAGTTCTCACACTGGCTGCTGCTCTCTCATCGCGCGTCTCAGCCCAGGAGATGGAACCGCGCGCATACTCACGCGCGCCGATCGGCACCCAGTTTGTGCTCGTGACCTACGCCTACCAAACCGGCGATGTTCTGACAGATGCATCGCTTCCTTTGCGTGACGTAAAGGTGAAGCTCCACTCTTCAGCAATCGGCTACGGTCGTACGTTTGCGCTCGCTGGCCGACAGGCAAATCTGAGTTTTCTTGTTCCATATCTTAAAGGCACCGCGAGCGGAACCGTGTTCGAAAATACTTTGTCAGTAAACCGTTCGGGGTTGGGAGATTTACGCACAAGGTTTTCCATGAACATCGTCGGCTCACCCGCGGTGGATATGAAAGAGTTTGCTGCTTACAAACCAAAAACAGTGATCGGAACAAGCCTCACCGTCGTAGCGCCTACTGGACAATATGATCCAGCGCGACTCGTCAACCTAAGCTCACATCGATGGGCATTCAAACCAGAGATAGGCCTTTCAAGAGCTTTGGGTCGATGGACACTGGAAACCGCTGGCGGAGTTTGGTTCTTCACAACGAACGAGAACTTCTTCGCCGGAGCTCGACGCGAACAACGAGCATTGCTTTCGATGCAGGGCGGAGCGATCTACACGATCCGTCCTCGAATGTGGGCGTCGGTTAACGCGACATATTTTCGCGGTGGTCAGACGGTCGTTAATGGCCGGGTTAATGAAGATCGACAGGCGAACTCTCGGATCGGCGCGACGTATTCTCTTCCCTTGAGCGATCGACAGTCGATCAAAGTGGCGTGGGCCAAAGGCCTGACAACGCGGTTCGGCGGATCGCTGAACACGATCGTGATCGGCTGGCAGTACACGTGGCTCGATTAAAGGGCCAAGCCTCGAGCTCTCGGCCGATTTACAAATCGACTCCCATTCTCCCCAACCTCTAGGTTGCGAATCACACGGCGAGTATCCACGATCCAGGAATGATCAAGGGTCAGCGTTGGCTTCTGCGCGAGGGACGGCTGAAACGGGTTTCTAAGTTTGCTGCGCCGTCTCGAATCGCACGCTTGCTGGCTTTGTGATAATGTTGGGGCCTGCATTCCCTGACCAGTCGACGCAGATGAAGCCTTGTCATTTTGAAACAGGATGGATTCCGTTATGAGAGTTCGGCCAAATCTACTCTTAATGGTCGTCACCCTCGCGTGCTCATTATCGCTGCCAGTCTGTGCACAGCAATCAGGAACGCCCGTCGTGGTGCAACCAGGTGCGCCGGGTCAACCTACGCGTACACTGCCTCCATCGACGAGAGCTACGTTACCTCCCTCTTCCGCCAAGGACGTGGAGTTCATGCAGGGTATGATCATGCATCACGAGCAGGCAGTTGAGATGACCGCGCTAATCGAATCTCATACCGACAGCAAAGGCATTCGCACGCTCGGTGCACGCATCAGCCATTCGCAATCAGACGAAATCAAATTCATGAAGCGATGGCTAGAGACTAGAGGTCAGTCTACGTCGATGCCGATGCATCACATGCCTGGGATGGATATGTCGAGCCACAACACGCTTATGCCAGGAATGCTGACGGCCAAACAGATGGATGCCTTGAGAAAAGCGAAGGGCGCAGAGTTTGACCGTCTGTTTCTAACCGGGATGATTCAACACCACGACGGCGCTTTGATTATGGTGAAGGACTTGTTTGATACGGCCGGTGCTGGTCAGGATGCCGAACTTTTCAACTTCGCGACTGATGTCGACAGCGGTCAACGCGCTGAAATCAGGATCATGCAAACTATGTTGGGTGAAAACCCTTAGAGGAGAAATGATGAATCGAGTACACATTACGGCTTTTCGCCTTCTAATAACTTCCCTTGCGTTGTGCTCATGTTTTGTTATCACGACGTTTGCGCAAAATCCGGCACCGTCGCCGTCTCAGGACCCGACAAAAAAACCTGACAGTCCGCCTCCGGCAGCACAGGAACAAAATCCGTTTGCTCCTGAAAAAGCGAAACCGTTACCGCCGGGAATGACAGGTTCCGATGAAAACGATCCGCGAGCAAAACTGACGCCCGGAGTTTACGACGCCGGTGAAGCGGCGGTGGGCATCAAGCACATTCAGCTGGTGAAGAAACCCGACGCGTTTCAACTGGGCTCGGATGATCCTGACAACCCGCGAGTGAACAAGACACTGGGTCAACTTGGTATCCCCGAGGGGATGCCCATTCCGAAACCGTCCAAGTTGGTCCTGGCCCAACTCGCGTTTGCCAATTCAGACCTTGCTTTTCAAGGAAACCACCTTTTTCTCGGAAACTTTTACGGTGTCAACATCTTTGACATTTCGAATCCGGAAAAGGCCACATTAGTGACTTCAATGGTGTGTCCCGGTGGACAAGGCGATGTCTCGGTTTATAAGAACCTGATGTTCATGTCCGTAGAGATGCCGAACGGCCGCATCGATTGCAGTGCCGAAGGATTCGCGCCACCAGCAGCTCCCAAACCCGGACAACCGGGAGGAGGGATGCCTGCTGCGGACAAAGATCGTTTCCGCGGCGTACGAATCTTTGACATCAGCAACATCAAGCAGCCGAAGCAAGTGGCAGCGGTGCAAACTTGCCGTGGCTCGCACACGCACACGCTCGTCACCGATCCGAATGACAAGAACAACGTCTACATTTACGTGTCGGGAACTTCTTTCGTGCGGCAGCCCGAAGAGTTGGCCGGATGCTCAGGTGAGGCGCCGGCAAAAGATCCCAACACTGCGCTGTTTCGCATTGACGTAATCAAAGTTCCACTGGCGTCCCCTCAAGATGCGAAGGTGGTTTCGAATCCTCGGATCTTTATGGATTCACGCACGGGTGTTCTGAACAGCCTGACGAGTGGTGCAACCCACGGAGTCGGAAAGCCCTCTTTCAGCGATCAGTGTCACGACATCACTGTGTACTCACAGCTCGGCCTCGCAGCAGGGGCCTGCTCCGGAAACGGGATCGTGCTGGACATCAAAGATCCGGCAAATCCAAAACGACTCGACGCTGTTAACGATCCAAACTACGCGTATTGGCACTCGGCCTCGTTTTCAAATGATGGAAGCAAGGTCGTTTTCACCGACGAGTGGGGCGGCGGAATGGGCGCACGATGCCGCGCTACTGATCCAAACAAATGGGGTGCTGATGCAGTTTTCCGCTTAAAGGACAACAAGCTCACGTTCGCCAGCTACTACAAAATGCCGGCTGCCCAGGGTGATACCGAAAACTGCGTGGCCCACAACGGATCGCTTATTCCTGTTCCTGGCCGCGACCTCAAAATACAGGCTTGGTATCAAGGCGGCATTTCCCTTATGGACTTCACTGACGCTGAGCATCCGACCGAGATCGCATATTTCGATCGTGGTCCAATCGATCCAAAGATGCTTGTGCTTGCAGGCGATTGGTCAGCGTATTGGTACAACGGCCGCATCTACGCCTCTGAAATCGCACGCGGTTTGGATATCTTCGAACTGACGCCAACGAAGTTGTTGACGCAGAATGAAATCGATGCCGCCAACACGGTTAAGTTCGCTGAGTTAAATGTGCAGAATCAGCAACGATTCGAATGGCCGAAGAACCTTGTCGTCGCGAAGGCCTACGTCGATCAACTCGAAAGATCTCAAGGGCTCGCTGCTGATCGCATCGCGGCGGTGCGACAAGCAATTCAAGGCGCGGAAAGTTCACGCATGAACAAGAGCGCGTTGAACAAGCTTAAGAGTCTGGCGGCTCCCATCGAGCAAAGCGCGACTGCCACTCAGAATGCGGCTGATTCAATGCGGTTGAAGGCACTGGCTGAAATACTGAAGAGCCCAGCGCGATGATCCAATGATCTAATACAACTCTTTGCAGGAGGAACAAATGGAACGAAAGGTAGCGTCCGACTACCCACAGGAGTTGTTAGACCTTTTTCATGAATACCAGCACGGCGACATCACCCGCCGCACTTTTCTTGATCGGGCCGCCAAGTTTGCGATTGGCGGCCTGACTGTCTCAGCGATTTTTGAAAGCCTGCGGCCCCACTACGCCTGGGCACAACAGGTGCCAAAAGACGACAAGCGCATCAAAGTGGGTTACGAAGTGGTTCAATCGCCGGCGGGAAACGGCACCATCAAAGGCTATTTGGCTCGTCCCTCCAACAGCAAAAAGCTGCCGGTCGTGCTCGTCATTCACGAGAACCGCGGACTGAATCCTTACATAGAGGATGTGGCGCGTCGACTTGCACTCGCCAACTTCGTCGCCTATGCGCCTGATGGATTGACTTCAGTCGGCGGCTATCCGGGCGATGACGAGAAGGGCGCCGCCGCATTTCGCAGCGTGGATCGAACCAAGATGACTGAAGATTTCGTTGCCGCCGCCAAGTGGCTCAAAGCACGGTCTGACTCCACCAAAAAGCTGGGTGCAGTGGGATTCTGTTTCGGCGGCGGAATGGTAAATCAACTCGCGGTGCGTCTGGGCGCGGATCTAAATGCCGGAGTTGCCTTTTATGGTCGCCAGGCAAGCGTTGACGATGTGCCTAAAATCTCAGCGCCGCTGCTGTTTAATTACGCGGGCAATGACCAGGGCGTCAACGCAGGAATCGCGACTTATGAGGCTGCGCTAAAGGCGAACAACAAGGTCTTTGAGCAGCAAATGTACGAAGGCAAACAACACGGCTTCCATAACGACACAACT
>Ga0157380_10000340_pt1 | contig 27942 bp, 26 predicted proteins | sample S35metaG_FD_119757 | JGI IMG/M metagenome (GOLD analysis project Ga0157380, IMG submission 119757) | Switchgrass rhizosphere microbial communities from Kellogg Biological Station, Michigan, USA - S3-5 metaG | ecosystem: Host-associated > Plants > Roots > Rhizosphere > Soil | place: USA...
GACAACTTCCCTACCACCGTTGGTCAGCCCTTTGGCTCCATATATGGATCGATGACGTGGCGGGATGCGCAAGGAAACATAGTGCTTAGTCCAACATCCGTATTCCCACAAAAATCGGAGAACATTGGAAATACAACGACCTAGTCGGTGCTGGCACCGCTCCTAGCAGGAACCAGTTTTCTAAACAAAAAACTAGAAGTAAGGACGGGCGCGCTATTTTCCTACATGGTGCGTGCGACCCAGACGAAGGAACAGTATACAGCTTCCACCCGATCTATATCTGAATACAAAGATTCCAGCAAAGATGGATTCAACGAATTTCAAGCGGGTGTAACAGTGCAAGCCACCTACTTATTGGGGCGCCATGTTGGAGTCGATTTTGCCGCCCAAAAATTTTTTACCGCAATTTATCAAAGTACTGAGCAGTTTGCTGATGAAGCAAAATATAACCTCTTATCATTGGGACTTAGCTATCATTTATGAACCTAAGGTTCAGTTTCCAACTCACGTATAGGAGCCACATAAAAAGGAGATCGTTCCTCTACCACCATCAGCCTATACTTTCTACCCACGCGTTGATATCTTTTTTTGATTAACATCATTGGAAGGCCTACGGCAACCATACCCGCAGATACGGCCGTTACATCTTCATCCAGCGATGCTTTGTCCCCCTGGACTATCACAGTGTTGAACTGGTCAATGAGAAAATAAGCGACCCCACCGAATACAAGCAATTTGCCAAACCGGTTTACAAATGCCGAATGTTTAAAATAAATCTTGTCGATTTTGTGAAAGGGTATGAGGGTCTTGTGCACCATTACCGCGGTGTCAAAGAGATTGTTGATATAGCTATTTAACTTTCGCTTGTCTCCTTTTAAAGAAATGACGAATTCGTCGCCTGGGTTTAATCGCAAAATTACTTTCTCCCGGTTAAGCAACAGCAGTTGTTTTTGCGCCAGCCCTAGATTTGTGCCTGATACCAGCGAGATGAAAAGTAAAATTCTAAGGGGCTTCACTACAATTTCTTTCCAACTAAATTAAGGCCAGTTTAGCACTAATAAAATTTAAAAATGAAATAGTCATGAAGTTTTTGTTATGCAGCAAAAAAATTAGGGCATAAGACATAGTTTTACGCAAGCTTAATTGGTATGAAAAAAATAACGAAAAAGGTGATTTTAAACACGACCAAGGATTCCCTCAACGACATCGTCGATCAACTTCAAATCGACCCCAATAAAAAAACGAAAAAACTAATTGAAAAACTGGCAGAGAGGTTTTCGATTGTTATGAGAAATGAAATTACCAAACAGACTAAAAAGAAACTAAAATCGGCGAAATCATATATCAAATCGAAAAAAATAAAGAACATCATTCCAGTTCAATAAAGGCGTCTCCTAAGAGTCGTCTGACCAATGCGTGCGGCCAGACGACTATACTTGCCAGAAAAGTTCCGGTCGATATAGCTTACATTGACCTATACGCCGGTTTAAACAGGGCCCGGCTATTCATCCAATTATCACGAATAGTCTGAAATAAATAGAGGGTTACATTCACAAAATAAAAACTTCTCAATAACCTTGCTGTTTATACGGGTAACTTAAAAGATTACGCTAAACCCTCTAATCGTAATTTTGTTACAAAAAAACTAAAGAGATTTTTTTGTAACTTCTTTGTGGTTTGGAGCACCCTCTCGGAAAGCTACCTTCAGGGTAGGCTAACCTTTTGGTCTATGAGAGAATTTATTACAAAGGCTATTATTTCAATCGGGTTTTTGCTTCTCGCTAGAGGTATGTCCTTTTCCCAGGACATCAAATTCAATCACATAACGCCCAACGATGGCCTCGCGAACGGAAACGTCAGGACAATTCTGCAGGATTACCAAGGTTTCTTTTGGTTTGGAACCGAAGATGGTTTACAACGTTACGACGGTTATTCCCTCGTAGAATATCGCCACGATCCCCATGACTCGACAACTATTTCGAGCAATTACATTTTTCGGGTGTACGAGGATACAAAAAAGAATTTATGGGTTGGAACATTAGACGGTGGACTATGTTGGTATGATCGAGAAAATAATAATTTCCGACGCTTTAAAAACAAGCCTAAAGACTCCACTTCCATCACCAACAATCTCGTCCGTTGCATTGCAGAGAGTTCAGACGGAAAACTATATGTAGGATTAAAAGAGGGGGGGTTTAGTTATTTTCAGATTCCAGATCACGTCACTGACCAAATTGCCTTTACAAATTTCCCCTTCCGGCAAGGCAGCAATTCAACAGAATACATTTCAGTCGGTGATATCATTGAAGACGATGACAAAACCATTCTTGTTGCCGTTGCGGAAACAGGAGTCCACCGTTTTAATCCGCGCAATAATGACTTTCAGGAAATTTTAGATGACTCCATTGCCAAACGTCCCCAGAAGCTCACCGTTGACTCGAAAAAAAGATTGTGGATCAGTACGTGGGGCGAAGGTTTATATGTTTTCGATAAAACTACAAAACGCCTTAAAAATCACATCGCCGGACCAGGTGATCATCAATTGAAGGTGAATCAGATCGAAGGTGTATATGAAGACCCTGATGGGAATTTTTGGATTCCCACCGACAACGGCCTAAGTTTTTTGGATCAAAGTTTTGATCCGTTTGGCACATGCACCTTCATCACCTACAGGCACAACGATCTTGAGCCATCGAGCCTGTTGAGCAATCCTATTAAAGCATTTTATAGAGACAAAACGAATCGGGTATGGATAGGATCGTACTACGGAGGATTAAATATTTACGACAAAAATGCCTTAAAATTTAGCGCCATACGCGCCAAAATCTGGGATGATGGAAGCATTAGCAGCAATAATGTTTCGGCGTTTGAGGAAGATAGCAATGGAGACCTTTGGATTGGGACGGATGGTGGGGGATTAAATTATCTTAAAGGAGGAATAGCCAACATTCGAAAAAATAAGTTCGCACGAATTGATATCAGGTTAAAGGGTGAACCGGTCGAAAAAATAAAATGTCTTGAATTTGATCGGGAAGGAAATTTATGGATAGGCACGTGGGGTTCTGGAATGTTCAAGTTAAACCCCACAACGCTTGCCTATAAGCACTACGGAGCCGAACGCAATACAGCCAAAAGTTTACTGGTTGACCAGGTGATGCAAATCAAAACAGATTCTCTGAATAACTTATGGATTGGAAGCTTCAGCGCCGGACTAAGCTATTTCAACCAAAAGGAAAATACTTTTATTCATTTTCCAAATCTGTCCATCGATTCTGTAACGTCTTATCAGTACACCATAAAATCAATTCACATTGATAAGAAAGGGCGAATATGGGTGGCCACAGAATTAATGGGGTTACGGCTATTTAATCCCCAAAAGCGGTCTTTCGAAGTAATCGAAAGTGGTGCTCTCCGAAAAGATATTACTGTCCTTACCATCCGAGAAGATAAGGATGGAATTTTATGGATCGGTACAAGTGACCTCGGTCTAATTTCCTATGATCCGGATAGAAAAGTGGCAACGCTTTACAACGATGAATCCGGCCTGGCCAATAATATTTATTCCATGGAGCAGGACGCTGAGACTGGAAATTTCTGGCTCAGTACCAATAAAGGGCTTTCAGAATTTGATGCCGTAAAAAAAACCAGTCGGCACTATAACCGTACCGATGGATTGCAAGGCAATCAATACAATCCTGAAAGCTCGTTACGAATTTCGGATGGTTGCTTGCTATTTGGCGGCATAGATGGGATGGACGCCTTCACGCCAGCCAATATTAAAATTAGTGTCTGGTTGCCTGACATTGTCTTTACAAATTTTTCACTCGATAACGTGCCAGCGAACGTGAATGACAAAGGATCGCCATTAAAAGAAAATATTATTTTATCGGACACGATCGATTTAAATCACAATCAAAATTCATTCAGTGTCGAGTTTGCCATGTTAGAACACAGCACTTCGAAGAATAATCAGTATGCTTACATGCTTGAGGGCCTAAATCTTAACTGGCAATCTATCGGAACAGAACGAAAAGCGACTTTTACCAATCTGTATCCCGGAACCTACACCCTAAAAGTAAAGGCGGCCAACCGGGATGGCGTGTGGACAAAGTCTGAAAAAAAATTGACCATTAAGATTCAACCGGCATGGTGGCAGACAATGTGGTTCAAAGCAGCAATCATCACGTTTTTCAGCCTTTCCACGGTCGCCATTGTACGATTACGGATGCAATTTTTGATACGTCAAAAACGTAAACTTCAAAAGATAGTCCTTGAACGAACCCAAGAATTAAAACAAAAAAATAAAGAACTAACGGGAATGATAGACGAAATCCGGCTTCAAAATGAAGAGCTATACAAACAGAAAGTTCAAATCACCGAAAAGAATAATGAAATCCAATCACAGAACGAGGAACTCACGGCTCAAAATGATCAGATCATTTTGCAACGTGAAAGTCTTATGACGGCCGAACACAAACTAAAGGAAGTCAACGAGCAATTAGAAGCTTTGGTGGAACAGCGTACAAAGACTCTGGAGGAGACGATTCAACAGCTCGACAAAACCGTGACCGAACTCGACAGGTTCGTATATAGTGCTTCCCACGATCTCAGCGCACCGTTAAAATCGGTGTTGGGTCTCGTCCAATTAGCGCGAATGGAAAGAGAAAGCGACCGCGTGGTAGAATATTATAACCATATCGAATACAGCATACAGAAACTCGATCGCGTAATCAAGAGTATGGTTGAGTTTTCAAGAAATTATCATCTCGATGTTCAATCCATAGAGCTCAACTTTCACGACCTGGTCAATGAAGTGTTACGGGAACTTGCATTTTGGCCTGAGGCCCGTCGGATCACTTTTAAGAACACTGTTGCCGAAACATCCATACTAAGAACGGACAGTCAACGTATGAAAGTAGTTCTTCACAATCTGATCAGCAACAGTGTGAAGTACGCAGATTTTACGAAACCAGATTCCTTTATTCATATTGATTTTCATCGAAACGGTGCCGGCAATACCATTGTGATATCTGACAACGGCATGGGTATTCAAAAGGAAAAACAGTCAAGGATATTTGAGATGTACTATCGCGCGACAGACAGGTCACAGGGTTCAGGGCTTGGGCTGTTCATCGTCAAGGAGATTATCCTCAAACTGGGAGGTACGATAGAAGTAAAGTCGTCGCTCGGGGCTGGGGCAAGTTTTATTATTCAAATTCCCGATAAGATGATTGTTGAAAACGACCAGGGATAAGGGCAAATTTACCAGGAACGATTTACGAGGTACGATTTAGCTGCCTGGTTTAGGCAGTGCCGACTCGCGTCGTGAATTTATCCTCTTGTTAATGTTTAATTCCTCTTTTTTTCATTTCTTCAGCGAGCTTTTCTGGAATTGGCCTGCACGAACAATTTTTTTGATGCTCAAGATGCCACGTTATTCGCTGGTCAATCGAAGGATTTTTGGGCATTGTATTTTTCAAATGCCACGCCTTATTCATTTTCATCTTGTCAATTGCGCTAGGTGAATGTTGATGGGCTGATATGTACTGCCCATGAAGTAGGTCAAAATCCAAGTTTCAGTCCTTGCTTCATTGCTCGTTCGTACTTTTTCTTATCAAACCGATACAGGAACGGAGCTTTATGAGCACCTCCAGTCTTGCGTTCAGTTAATTTTTCCAAAATGTCCAATGCAATCATCTTCTTCTGAAAATTCCGACGGTCAAGCGATGAATCCAGTATCGTTTCATAGAGACGCTGAAACTCGGGCATCGTGAATTTTTCCGGAAGCAAATTATAGCCCACTGGATGATCGTGCAGGCTGAGACGCAATGCCTCGAGGGCTTTCGTCACAATTATATTGTGATCATAAATAAGTTTCGGAACCCGGTGAATATCCCACCACTGACAGTCTTCGCTTAGCCAATCGGCCCGGGGTGTAACTTTTGAATATTCTACCAGCGCCCAATAGCCAACCGTTATGAACCGTTCCATAATCCAACTCCTGGACGAATTCATTATTTTAAATGGCCGTTTTCCACGTTCGCGCTGGGGATCGCCAAAAACCTGAAATTGTCGAAGAAAAATATTCTCCAGGCCAGTGCGCTCCATGAGTGTTCGCTTAGCAGAATCGTCGAGGGATTCATCCCGCATTACAAAACCTCCTGGAACGCACCATGTACCCCAATCTTTCCATTTCAGCAACAAAACTTTAAGCTGATTGTCGTGAAAACCAAAAATTACACAATCAACCGAGATGTGGGGCAAAAAGGTGCGATCGCCCTTCATTAAAAATTCGCGGAGCTTTTTCGAATCGGGTTCCATGTGCTGCCTCAAATATCACGATTCGCAATGATTCCGCAATAAGTGTTGGAGAACTGAGAGAATTTTTTATCATTGCGTATCGAATACACATTAAAAATTGTTATACATTGTGTAAGTCAAAAAAACTCCCTCCTACACTTTGCCCTTGTGTTATAGTACTGACGATGTATGACGAGCTACAAATAAATTCTCAAAAATATCAATTACAGTAACACCCCATAAACGAAGTGGGTGTCCTTATAACAGGTGTTGCTGTCATTGGGTAGCGAAAGGATCTAAAACGATGTTTACAACTTGGAGGCCCTGTCATCCGATTATTAAAATTGTTTTGGTCCTTTTCGCGTACCCAGTTTAGATTGAATCTTAACAAACAGAATCTTTGTATCTTTTGGGCGACTTTTAGTGCGCGATTATGAGTAACATCCACATTCGAAAAGCTTCCCTTGAGGATCTACCCTATTTATTAAAATTTGAGCAAGGTATCATATCTGCCGAACGGCCATTCGACGAAACCCTGGTCGGCGAAAAGTTTCATTACTACGATCTGGCAGAACGAATCAAAGAACCAGATGCTGAAGTGGTAATAGCCGAAGTTAATGGCGAGATCGTGGGAGGCGGCAGCGCCATTATAAAGGAAGGCAAAAGTTATAATACTTTCGGCCAATATTCATTTCTGGGTTTCATGTATGTAGAACCGGCGTATAGAGGACAAGGTGTGAATAAACTGATCATTGAAAAATTAGTGGAATGGTCCCACGAAAAAGGTTTGAAGGAAATCAGGCTGCAGGTCTATAGTGACAACATACCCGCCATAAGAGCTTATGAAAAGGTAGGGTTTAAAAAGATCTTGACAGAAATGCGACTTACGCAATAATGTCCTGACTTTTGAAACCCATCGTTTCACTTAGTTTTTCTGTTGTTATTCAGAGGCCGCATCATAAATTCCCCGCTCCATCTTAATATCCAAACGTTTGTAAAATTCCTGAGGATCAAATCCAATTCTTTTGAACTCTGCCTGCATGGCGTTCCTGGCTTTATCTAAATGGTCTTTTGTCTGCCAGATCGCTATGGTTATTATAGTCAAATTTTTGTTTTCATCGTATTGATCATATCGCTCACTCTTTACCAGACCAGGCTGTTGTTTAATGAAGTTCCGGTTATAGTTCATTCTCTCAGTGAACTCTTTGACGGAAGCCTCGGGTACAAAGAATTTGTCAATGAAACTGACTTGATCACCGTCGCCCCTTTTTGCAGTGAGCGAACTTAAATCAAATGGCACGACTCCTAATTGTTGCCAAAAATCTAAACGGTCGGTTAGAATTTTTGCGCTGACAATTTTGCCATCCTTAAATTCGTAAATGCCTACGCCTTCATTTGAAATTGTTTTACCTGTTGTTTCAAATTGTAGGAATTGCCCTGTGTGAGTTCCTTCCCATATCCATCGTACTGCGACCCGCTGATCATCCGACACAATCTCTTTTATATTCCATTGAATATCAGGAAAGGCGTCGATCAGGATTTTTACGGGCTCTTCAAAGCCTGCAGCACCCTTAAGTCCGCGAATACCCACAAACTCGTCTGCAATAAAGGTGTTGAACAACTTAAAGTCTCTTTTATTAAGGGCCCGGGCGTAGAGTTTTTGTACTACTACTTCTTCGTTGCTTGAAATAATTGTATCTGTCATATGTGATTTGTTTTTCATGTTAGTGAAATGGCTTTGACAATAGGCGCTATTGCTGTTAGAACAGAAAACAGAAAATGCGAGGAGATAGAATAAGTGTTTCATTGTTTCAAATTGTTGAAACAAAGTTGGGCTATCCGCGTGGCCCAGAATTGTAAAAAATCATTGATTTACCAAAACCTCGGGGCCTTGAAAAAATGAGAGGGCAATTGTCCAGTAAATAATTTGAAGTCCTTAATAAAATGAGATTGGTCAAAATATCCGTAACTGTAGGCAAGCTCAGTCAAGGTCTTATGATCCTTTGCTTTATCGATCAGCGATCTGATTCGCGTGATATTTGAATATTGCTTAGGTGTTGTTCCAATGGTTTGCCGGAATCTCTTTTCAAACGCGTCGCGGCTTATACTCAATGTCTCGATCAATTCCTTAATGCGTGTATTACCCTGGCCAGATTTGATCTGTTGAGCAGCATGCAAAACCAGCGGGTCGATAATATTTCGGTTTAATTTTGAAACCAGGACTTCCTCTACAATCTTGATCCTGTCGAAGTTACTTTCCGCATTGCATAACCTTTCGGCTAGATCACCCGCATCCATAAAATTTTTAAATGAATTCACTGGCACGCTAAGCCCCGAAAGTTCATGGAGTGGTTCACGGAAAAAAGCAGCAGGCCCCCCAGGATGAAATATAGTTAATACGTTACCTGATTTCGGTGAATATTTTATAACCCTTGGTGCATGTCTTAACCCAGAGAGTGCCGCATTGGGCAAAGTAGACTCGATACCATTTTCCTTCGCAGAAACAATTCCCTTAAATCGAATAGCCATAACGATAGCGGTGTCTGGAAGAATAAAATTTTCCATGACACCCTCACTTTCAATGATGTGAAAGATTTTTATGTAGGGTTGTAAATTCTTGCTGGGCAAATAGCTCTCCATATGTCAGGTTGCCGCTCTGTGTTCTTTCCAGGGCCACTAATCTAAAAACGATCCCCGCGTTTAATGGTTATGCAAAAATCACGGACTGTTTGTTTTGCCTATTGACCTCGTGAGCCACGAGGATTAGCCAGAGTGCCTGCGTAACGATCATTATTCTGTTTTGCCATCCGACTAAAACATTCGGGCCGAATTTTCCATCAGCCGGAAAATGAATGCGTATAGATGCTATAAAATATATCATCCCGAACCACACGAAAATCAATGAAACGATCAGCAGCCAGCGGTTGACATCCCACTCCTTTTTTCTAAAAAGTGCAATCGTAATGAGCAGCGCCGCGAAGGGGATTTGGTCAAGCATGGCACCCCATTGATGTAACATCCCCGACTGTGTGACTAATTCAGGACTCGTGTTGAGGGGATCGGTTTTAAAAATAGCAGCGATAAACATTCCTGCTGATGAAAGTAAGATCATTACTAATCCAATCTTTCCCACAATGTTTACTTTTTTCCAAAGGCCAATCGACAGGAACAGGCAACTCGATGCCAGCGACACGAATGCCAACGACATCAACCAGCCAAACCGACCTACCTGATATTCACTTATAAAATTCCACGACGGCTCTATCTCTGGTTTTATCACGTGCAGCATTGCCAATAAAACAATAAAGGTTATGCCTGCATAAAATGACCACTTCGTCATTGCAACGTCATTTCCTTGTGCCATAACTATTTGATTTTTGCAGTTTCGAATAATTCATCCAATCGTTCGTATGAAGTTACGACTCCGTGTTCCATTCCTGATTTTATCATTCCATCCCTGTCCGCAACAGACTGGAAAATTGATTGCGTGGTGATCCTGGTTCTCCCCTTTGGAAGAGATTCGAATTTTGTCGTCTCCAAAACTACATGGCCTTTTTCAGGTAAACCTTCGAACTCAAAAGTTTGAATAATCCGTTCGGGTGGAGTGTGATCATGACAAACGCCACGAAACGCAAATTCCATTCCATCTGACGACGTTTGAACAAATCGGTACGAGCCGCCTTCCTTAGGTTCGAATTTTTCGTACCGCGTGGACATTTCTCTCGGACCGATCCATTGCACTAAAATGTCCTTATCGGTAAACGCATGAAATACCAACTCCCTTGTCGCTTCAAACTCTCTTATAATAAAAAGCTCCTGTTTGCCTGGTTCGGCAATAATCTTCGTCTGGTTTTTACTTGCCATGTTTATTGGGTTTTAATTTCTTAAGTATATCGTCTAACCTGTTGAACTTGTCTTCCCACATCGATCTGAATGGTTCTATCCAGTCAGCGACTTGCGCCAGTTTCTTTGGTTGAAGACTATAATAACGCTCGCGGCCCTGTTGATCAATTATCAGAATACCACATTCCATCAAAATTTTTAGGTGCTTTGAAATCGCCTGACGACTAACATCGAACGATGCCACAACATCATTCTGCGTCATAGAATTTCTAGCCACGAGGGATATAATGTCGCGCCTCGTGGGATCGGCAATTGCCTGGAATGCATCTCTTCTCATAATTTAAGGTTTTATTCGCCGCAACCATACGGTTGCAAACATAAAGCAACCGAACGGTTGCCGCAAGATATTTCGTAAAAATTTTATTGGAAAGGGTATTTGTTCAAAATGGTGTCTCCTTCTAGGGGCAAGGCTGCCACCTTCCTGTCTGCTTGGCCAGGTCAATTGCCTTCTGTCCGTTCTCAGTCATCAATCCTTCCTTTATCATTCTTTCAACTCTCTCAATGTTAGGTTTGCTCCAATTGCTATTGGGTTTGCGAGGTGTAAACTGCAAATAGAAACTTTCAGGATCGCGTCTATTTGCTTTGGAATCTATCCAGCCAAAGCAAAGTGCTTCTTCAATGGATTCGGCATACCCAATACTCTTCACCTTGCTGTTTTTACGACCAAGAATTAGACAAACCGATTTCTTTGACTCACAATTTTTCGCAAGCCATTTACGCCATTGTATTCTGGTCTTGGCTTGGAAAGTTTCGATCCCTTTATTGGTTTCCATAGTAAGTGGTGTACGCTTAATTTTTTTTTCCAGTTGACAAAATTTCCAGATAATGCTGGTTGTACATTATCCCCAGAACATTTCCAAACGGGTCGATAACAGCGGCCGTTGTAAATCCTTCGCCACGTTTTGTGATCGGTTCAAATTCCTTTGCTCCCATCGATAAAAGCCGGTCCATGGTTTTTTTAATGTCGTCGACATGCCAGTATAAAACTGCGCCTCCTGGTCCTTCTACTGCCAGTTTCGGTCTGTATTTTTTACTGATGATCCCCACCTCATGCTGATAATCACCGACGCGGAATTCTATGTACGCGGGATTTTCTGAGTCCGGTCTTTGAAAATAGGGTTCCATGCCAAATAATTCTGCGTACCACTTGCGGGCTTCCTTTACATCATCCGCCCAATAACTCACATTGGCCATACCCCGTAATGCTGCTTTTGATTCCATATGTTGTTTTTTTGTTTAAACAAAATTAAAGGCCCCTGCGACAACCCTATGTCAGGTGCGGAACTATCCTTCTGAACGCTTTAAAAATATTTTTTGTCGCGCCAACCTTCCGATGTAAACATCCGGATTTAACAAATGTTAATATTTTGACAAATACGAAACAAATGCTACCTTAATTGACGGATTCACTTCCAGCTCAACACCCCATGAAAGGAACGAACCTAGGTGAATTAGAAGAACTTGTGCTCCTGATTGTGGGGGTACTTTATGATAATGCCTACGGCGTGTCGATTCAAAATGAATTGTTAGAACGCTGTGGCCGCGATGCAACCCTCAGCACAATTCATGTCGCACTGCATCGCCTGGAAGAAAAAGGATACCTCGACTCGCGAATGGATGGCGCCACGAACGAGCGAGGTGGACGAAGGAAGCTGCTTTTCCGAGTTACAAAGTCCGGGCAAAAAGCGCTGGCAAGAGCTTATGAAATGCGCAATGATCTCTGGCATTCGATTCCCAAGACAGCTTTTAATATTTGACTATGCAATCCCCACAACACAGGCCGCCTGAATGGATAAGAAAGCTGCTTCGTGCCTTTCTTGACACAAAGTTGTTGGAAGCCATCCTGGGTGATCTTGAGGAAAAATTTCAGGTCGGACTTCGTTGTCAGATTCCCCTTTGGAAAGTGAAGTTGTTTTATGTTATCGAATCCGTTGGATTTCTAAGAATGATCACGTTGCCCGATTCCAACAGTATCCAAACTACGCTCAATATGATCGGCCATACCTTCCTTTTCTTCTTACGCCTCGTCCGGAAGGACAGAAGCTACTATTTCGTTTCGTTGTTGGGTCTTACTTTGAGTTTGACGTCTTTTCTTTTTATCACGATGTTCATTACAGATGAACTTGCTTATGATAAATTTCATGAAAAGAACGATCGCATCTTTCGGGTAACCACGCACCTGCGCCTTACCGACGTCGATTATCATGAAGCTACTTCGCAATTCCCGGCTGCAGGGGCTCTTCAATCGGAATTGATGGAAGTGGAGCGTGCAGTAAGAATTTTTCCACAAGAACTTGTTTTAGAAGTTGGTGATAAAAAATTTAAGGAGGCAACGATCTTCGTAGATCAATCCTTCTTTGAAGTTTTTACTTTTCCCCTGATTGTAGGTGAACCTGCGAAAGCATTGACGCAACCTTCTTCGATAATTTTAACGCGGGCTTCGGCAAAGAAATATTTTGGATCAGAGGATGCCATTGGAAAGACGGTGATCTTAAATAATGAAACCTTGTCCGTCACCGGCATTGTAGAAAATGTTCCCAAACAATCACATCTCAAGTTCGATGCGATTATACCGCTATCGTACCAACTGAATGTCTGGAAAAAGGAAACGGGCATTGAAGGAAGAGAAAACAAATGGTTTTGGACTGGCGCTTATACCTACCTTTTGTTCAAGACTTCGGAAGGGGCGAAAAATGCCTCGACAAAACTTTCCCTGATCGTTGACAAATATTTTCCTGAACGCTACAAGGAGAAAAGTCATTTCCGATTGCAGCCATTGACTGATATCCATCTGAAATCAAACTACGACGCTGAGCTTCAACCCGGTGGCAGCATTTTATATGTGCAGCTGTTTTCCATTGTGGCGTTTGTGATCATGATCGTTTCCACCATTAACCTGATCAACCTTTCATATTTCAAGATCAGTCGCAGAATCCGTGAAGTCGGTATCCGGAAATTTCTGGGACAGAATACTGCCCACATTGTGGCTCAACTTTCGTTAGAGAGTCTGCTGATGGGGTTATGTGCTTTTGTCGTCGCTCTTATTTTATGTCAGATCTTTCTTTCAAATTTCAATGTATTGGTCCAAAAAGATATTCACTTGTGGAGTCCCCGGAATCTCATCACCATCGTAATGTCCCTGATATTGATCTTATCAATTTGCTTTCTCGCAATCATCCGGCCAGCATTCAGATTTGCATCCAGGACTTCAGGCTATTTACTGCTTCAGCAGGAACGAGGTTTCAACAAAGCAGGGCTTCGCAACGTGCTCATCGGACTCCAGGTTGGTTTTTCTTTCGTACTGCTGGCCTTTTCATTCATCATCAGCAGCCAGGTTGATTTCTTCAAACATTCGGACCTTGGTTTTGACAAAGAAAATATTGTTATCGTAAATCTTAATGAGGATCTGTACCAAAAACTCGAGGCTTTTAAAAATGAGTTAAAGGGACGTAAAGATGTTGTGAACGTTACTGGCGCTGATATTCCAGGTCTTGGCTACAATGGCTGGCGCTTTGTACCGGAAGGCGGGTCGTACGAAAAACCCGTGATGCTCCCGTTTACTTCTACTGACTATAGTTTTCTCCATACCATGAATATAAATTTATTGATGGGAGAAGATTTCGATCCCAACAATGCCTACGATTCTATTATTCCGTTCATCATCAACAAACGCGCCGCCATCGAGTTGGGATGGCAGGATGATCCCATCGGACGAACGATGGAGGTTTTTGCTCCGGGCACTACAGAAATCATGGCGAAAGGAAAAGTTATCGGGCTAGTGGACGACTACCATTTTGAATCCTTACACAAGCCCGTCAAACCGGTAGTCATCACGGTAAGTCCGTACTACGCTGCAGCGCTGATTAAACTTTCCGGTCCGGTCAATGAAAACTCCATTCGCAGCATTGCAGCAGTTTGGAAAAAATTCTCCGATCGGCCTTTCGAGTATGAGGTACTTGATGAAAAACTGGACCAGTTGTATTCCAACGAAACGCAACTCAGCCATGTTATCTTATTTTTCACTTTCATTGCGTTATACCTCACCTGCTATGGACTATTTGCCATGAGCTCGCTCCTTTTTAACAGCAAGTTGAAAGAGGTGGCCATTCGCAAAGTATTTGGTGCAGACCAGCTGGCCATCATAAAACAGCTTTATGCGCGTTATGCAATGTTTAACCTGATTGCCATCATCGTTGGTTTGCCGATCGCGATCTATCTGGGCGATCTTTGGTTACAAACGTTTCAGTATAAAATAAGCCTGACGTCAGAATTTTTTATCAAGCCCGCGATCATCATTTTTCTGGGAGGATTGATATCGGTGAGTTATTATCTGACACGAGTAGCGTATAGTAATCCTGTGAAGTTCTTGAGAAGAGAGTGATAGGACAATCGTTCGAAAATTTGTCAAGCACGTGGACAATCAGATGGTCGTTCACAAAAAAAATTTTCGTATTAACATGTGACGTGTGTTGACCTTGACATGTCTGCGCTTGTTCGTGAAGAACACACAACAAGGGCGATATGAGGAGTGCTTGACCAAACGACAACGTACTGCAAGAATATCATGAAGTGCTGAATAAAGTTGTGAACAAAACTTCTCTATGGGATAAGATTTTTACCTCGTTGCGTCCTGTAATAATCCAGCGCTGTATAGGAGGCGTAAAACTTATAGATATTGCTTACATATTCTACCGTCTCCCGACCGATCTCGCGCGCTGCAATAATTTCAACATGATCAAACCAAAGGTTTGGATTCAGCCCTTTTGCAATGGCCATCCTGCGCATTTGGGCCACCCTTCCAGGGCCGGCGTTGTAGGCTGCAAGCGCCAGCAAATGACGGTTTAGCGTATCAATCTCAGGCTTGCTAAAATATTGATCGATTAAGAAACGCATGTATTTGGTGCCTGCGTGAACATTGTTATCAACGATTCTGACATTTTTGATCTTGAGGGGATGGCCGGCCGCGGTGGAGGGCAAAACCTGCATAATGCCAACGGCACCGGCATGGCTCACCTTCTTCTGATCCAATTGTGACTCCTGGTATCCCTGTGCAACCAGGAGAAGCCAATCCAGTCGATACCGGTCAGCATATTTTCGAAACGTAGACCGAAGTGCCTTCACCTGCTCGACGGTCCTCTTGTTGTGCATGCGGCGAATGAGGTTCACATCTTTTACATACCTGTTGTAAAGGATGTTGCCCATCAATGTGCCCTTGGCGTTTTGTTTAATGAACTTATCTGCAGCAGCTTTCAGTTTCGGAGAGTCCTTTCGGAAAACCCAGCCGTAGGAAATATTGCTGGCCAATGGAATTTTGTCATACAATACCAAACTATCCAAAACTTTCGACCATAACCTCGCCACATCTGCCACCGTAGCTGAGAACGGAATAACACCGGCGTTGACCAATTCAAGGATATCTTCTGTTTCCAGATAGGGATCTACGGGTTTGATGATGATGGGGGGCAATCCCGTACGTTCAAGTGAATCACTCAATTTACGGGCAGCAGTTTCGTAACTACTGCCTATACGCAGATAAAGTTCCTGCCCCGCAAGATCGGCTAGGGTGTTGAGCTTTCGCGACGTCGGTCCAGCCACGATAATCTCCTTGAGCCCGCTAATGCTGGGCATGGAGAAATCAACCAGTTCTTTCCTTTCTTCAGTTATCGTCATGCCGGCAAAAGCGAGATCCGCATGGCCTGCGCGTAAAAGTGGTATCACCTGACTGCGATTTACGGGGATAAAAATAACGCGTACTCTGTGAGGTTTAAATTTCAATTGCTGGTTGAGTGATTTTTCGAAAAGGTTCAATGCTTCAAATGCAATACCCCTTCGCTCCTTGCCATCGATGTAATAGTAGAGATGCGTGTATGGGACGAGGGCACGAATCCTTCTGCGCGTGATCATGCTATCAAGGTCGCCAAACTCCGGTATTCCCAAGCCCAGGAATTCATTTTCGGGATCAAAAATGAACTTTGTTGTATCTTCATCAACCCTCGCTGTTGTATCTGAAAGATCGGTTGAGTCCGACGTTGAAGATTGCAGTTTGTCTCCTCCCTGACGGCAGGAAACGCTCAGGGAAAAAATCAAAATGCTCCAAGTGACTATTCTTCGCGTCAGCATCGGGGTCGCTGTTACATGACAACGCATAAGAAAGATAGCAAAAGATAAAGCTCCTGACAACTTTCGGCTGCCGTCAGTAAGAATGTGGTGGGTCAGCAACCAATCAGGTCGCGGCACAAACCTTGGCTAGCGCGATGTCGGTAAGACTTATCGCGCCTACCATTGCTAATAGAAAACAAATTTAACCGGCGTCAAGGTAGCAGGACTTAATCCAACGCTAACCCCACTAGCATTTACATGGTCAGATACATTTCGGCAATTTCTCCGGCGATACCATAAACGGGAGCCGAGGAAAGATTTGATAAAATTATTACGGTAAGGTCATTTTCAATAAACCGAAAACAAATACAAGAATAACCGGGTTTGTTTCCTCCCGCCAGTATTAACTTATGATTTTTATAATCACTGATAAACCAACCTAGTCCGTAGTGATTGGGCATTCCTGCACCATTGTCGCCAATTATACCGTCGCTTCCATTATTAAGTTTAGTGGGCGTCCAAAGTTGTTCGATACTAATTTTTTTTAGCAAGGCTTCTGTATATAATGAACTATCCAGTTTGGATAGATCTTCCGTCGTCGTTATAACCCCACCTTCCGAATAGGCCCACGTATCGCTTGTAAATTCCGAGTTTCTCAATTCCCCTTCTGTAAGTGTGTATCCCCTTACCCGGCCCGAAATAATTGACTCAGCATTATCAAGTCTTGTGTTTGACATTCCAAGCGGCTCAAAGATGTGTCTCTTTAAATATGCTCCGTAACTCATCTCACTTATTTTTTCGATCACCATTCCCAATAAATAATAACCCGTGTTGCAATACTTCATTTTTTCGCCTGGCTTAAATATCGGCAGGGATTTTTCACACATTTTGATGAACTCATCATGACTTAAGTGTAAACGCCAGGAATTTTTCCATGACCAATCGGGGGACTGAAAATAATCCGCCAGGCCTGAGGTATGGCTTAACAATTGTCTTATTGTTATAGAATTCCATTCTTTAGGAAGGGAATCAACGTAAAGGCCAACCTTTTCATCAAGCAACAATTTACCGTTTTCCACCAATTGCATTATAGCAATTGCCGTGATCGGTTTGGTAAGGGATGCGATTTTAAATGGGCTTTGGGGAGTAACAGATATTGAATGCTCCAAGTCAGCAGAACCATAGCAATTTTTATAAATCATACTCCCTCCATGGGCAACCGCTATTGAGACCCCTGGTATCTTTAATCTATTCATCTCTGCCAATACAAAATCATCAACTTTTTTTGAATCAACTTTTTTAATGGTTGTCGTTACATTGATGGTACTTTCAAGCTTTGCCGTTTTACCGCCATTGGTACAACCAATTGCAAGGATGGCAGGGACGGTTATAAAAAAAAGAAAACTGGTTAACCTCTGTTTCCTGAACATGATAGAAGGCTTAGCGTACGATAAAAATACTAATGGTGTACCCTCGCTACAACGTTCCTGATTGCAAAGGGTATTTGATTCTGCGCTTTATGACAAGAGCTGTGCCATTTCGATTATAGGCACAACTCGATTCATTTAGCGTTTCGATAGTCGTTCGCTGTACGCGAGAGTACATATCAATGTTCGCACGAGGACACTACAAGAAGCCCAAATAAAATTCGTAAGAGAATCAGTAACTTTTTGAACTTCTAATTCGTCTAATGAGCACGTTCAAGTAAAATCACTTTCCAGGTAGAAATCATGCTAAGAAATTATTTGAAAACAGCCCTCCGAAATTTGGTTCGCCACCGGTTTTTTTCCGCCATTAATATTTTTGGTCTTGCCGTCGCAATGTCTATCTGCATGGGAATAATCATGCTGGTAGCCGACCAGCTGAGCTACGATCGCTATAACACCAAAAGCGACAGAATTTTTCAGGTAACTACTGTGGGGACCGGCAATCAGGATGGAGACGGCCAACTGAACTCCGCCTCCACCATGAGACTAAAACAAGAGTTACTGGAACAATATACCGGTGTGGAGAAAATCGTGCGTATAAAAAGAGGATTTGGCAATGGCTGGCTTGAATTTGAAAACCAGAATGTGAACGTTCCCCTGGCAGGTTTTTTTGCCGATCCTGAAATTTTCGAATTTTTTGAATATGAGTTCCAGTATGGTGACCCCGCCACGGCGCTAAAAGATCCTTACACCGTCGTGCTCACGCGTAAAGCGGCCAACAAACATTTCAAAGAAGAAAATCCACTGGGGCAAACAATCAAGGTTGGTGAATTAGGCACTTATACCGTGACCGGTGTTCTAAAGGAGACCGAAAACAAATCACATATCGTGTTTGAAGGCCTTGCCAGTATGGCCTCCTTGAAAAGTATTCTAAACGAGGCTGACTATCGAAGTGAAATGGACAATTGGACAAACTTCTGGAATGGCTGGACCTACGTTTTGCTGGAGAAAGGTAAATCCAGCGACGATATTCAACGTCATCTCGATAAGATTTATCAACAGCATATTGGCTCAATCACACGCCCAGACGTTCATAAAATGAAATTTGGTTTGCTGCCGATGTTGGACATTACACCGGGGGCCATGTTAAACAATTCTATTGGCCCGATACTGCCATGGTTGTTTGTCTATTTCCTGGGTGGCCTGGCATTGGTGATCCTGCTTACGTCGTGCTTTAATTTTACCAACCTTTCCATCGCCCGGTCCCTTACACGCGCACGCGAAATTGGTGTACGCAAAGTTACTGGCGCTATGCGCTGGCAAATTCTCACACAGTTCTTAACGGAGTCTGTGCTTGTAGCTTTTATCGCATTGATCATTGCGCTTGGATTGATGTACATTATAAAACCCATGATTCTTCAACTGAGCTTTGCGAGAATTTTCCGCTGGGATTTGCAGGCTAATTATATGGTCTACGGAATCTTTGGAGTTTTTGCCGTTGTTGTTGGTATTCTTGCAGGCCTGTTTCCAGCGGTGGTGTTGTCGGGATTTCAACCCGTGAAAGTTTTGAAAAACCTTCACAACATGAAACTCTTTTCAAGGATGGCCTTGCGAAAAGTATTGCTTGTTTCACAGTTCACCCTTTCACTTTTTTTTATTCTTACGTTGATTGTGATCTATAATCAACTGACCCTTTTTGTCAACCAGGACCACGGGTTCAACATGCGCAACAATATACTAGTCCGGCTCAATAACACATCGCACCAGTCGCTGAAGACAGAGCTGTCGAAATACAATAACATCACATCAGTGTCGGCAGCTTCCCACGTGCCAGCGGCGGGCACTTCCTACGGCCGTGGCTTTAAAAGAAAAATGGATGAACCTGATTGGACCAGCCTTGGATTTTTTCTCGTCGACGAAAATTACCTGGACAATATGAATGTAAAGTTATTGGCAGGGAGTTTTTTCAACGAGGCCAATGGAGAATCAAACAAGAATTTTCTTATTATCAATCAACAAGCAGTCAAGAAATTTCAATTTAAGTCAGAGCTGGATGCCATTAATCAGGAAGTTATTTTTCAACCGGACTCTTCGCGGAAAATCATTATTGGTGTCGTGAAGGATTATAATCACCAGGATTTATTTCAGGCAATTGGACCTGTAGCGCTTATGTATGACCCTGCAGAATTTAACGTTCTGCAGGTAGCCTATGCTGGAACGTATGAGAACGCCGTCAAGACAATCGAAAAAGCCTGGTCTGTGGTAAACCCGGGGTTAAAAATCGACTATAAGGAAGTCGAATCGGAAATCAATCAGTTCTATGAAATTTTCTTCGGAGACATGGTCAAAGTGCTCGGCTTCATCGCCATATTGGCCATTTTAATTTCTTGCCTGGGATTATTGGGGATGGCCACTTATACTACCGAGACGCGTATTAAAGAAATTTCCATTCGAAAAATACTTGGATCAAGCGGTACTGCATTGGTATTGTTATTGTCAAAAGGATTTCTAACGATGCTTGGATTAGCCGTTGCGTTGGGAGTTCCTGCGGCGTACTTCGTTAATAATATCTGGTTAAACTTGATTGCTTACCATACATCGCTTGACTTATCTGCAATAAGCATTGGCGTATGCATCTTGATTTTGTTTGGTTTGCTTACCATTGGCTCCCAAACTATCCGGGCTACCTTTGTAAAGCCCGTGGAGAATTTAAAGGGCGAATAGCTAATCAATTTGGGTATAACGATTTGAAACGTTCGGTCTATCCTATTCTCAAAGCATGAGAGCTTATTTTGCCGCCATTACCTCGACTTCCAATTTCCATTTCTTTTCAAGAAGCTGGCAGCAAACCACGGTTGACGCAGGGCGATTGTTGCCTAAATATTTAACTCTTAGCTGGACATTTGCTTCATCATTCGAAGGATCGGTCAAATATGTTCTTACGGAAACAATGTCCTGATAATCCATTCCAGCTGATTTAAGAATAGTGCCTATATATTGCCATATGATTTCTCCCTGCTCTTCAAAAGACTCCGGCATGCTTCGTCCGTCTGAAAGGTATCCATTGAGTCCGCTTATTATAAGCAGGCTAGAATTTCCTTTTATCTCCACAGCGTGACTATAGTTGCGATAGGGAGGAAATAATCCTTCGGGATTGTGTTTAATAACTGACATATTTAATTTGATTGAATTTTCCAGGAAGTACGTGAGCAGTGAATTACAACCGCACGTATTAGGCGCATTATTTTTTTTTATCATTTAATAGTTAGTCGCCTCCGTCACCACTATGGCCTCCATCATCACCATGACCTCCGTCAGCGTGATCGTGTCCATCGGTAGCGCCCCAAATTCCAATTCCACTTTCATAGAAGCCACCATTTGATCTCCCTTTCTTAGACTTGCTCGATCCTGGTGTAGGCGGAAGTATTGATCCGAGGACTATTACCCAAAAGAACGGTATTACCCAGATTAAAATATTGTGAAGTAAGAGTTGATTGTCAGTTAAATGCGTAACGGATTTATTGAGCTTAATGGCAAAATTCAAAGTGAATATTAAGTATATAACGAAAATCAGTCCGAGGAAGTAAATCATGGTTATTAAAAATTGCCTCTGGCGCCTAAGATAGCAAAATGATACCGGATGTCGGAAGTGCAACTTCTCTGGAATTTTGTCCAAGGCTTCAGGCATTTGCTTACATTGGAGGCGAAACAGAATAAGCCAGGCACGTTTCATTTTATGAACGTATTTATAAACGCGATGGGCGTTGGTAAATTATTGTGAATCAAAATACACGTATTGGAAAAAAATAATCATCTTAGTAAATTCATTAACAAGATTTAAAATTATAGGGTTATTATAGGGCTCTCAAACAACGTTTCTATATACGTCTATGGAGCTTAGTTGTACTTGATCAATTAAAACAGAAACCGAAGTCCATGTGCTGGTTTAAAGAAATCCTTACCTACATTCAACAGAGAATTCAATATTATTAATAGATTATGCAAAAGCGTCTGGCAGTTGTTTTCATCTTGTTATTTTCATTTTCGGCGGTACAGTCTCAGGAACTCACCTATGCTGAAAGACTTGGATTTCCAAAAGGATCTAAAGTGATCATCCTGCACATCGACGATGTGGGGATGTCCTGGGATTCGAACCAGGGTGCGATCCAGGCGATGGAAAGCGGTGTTGCTAATTCGCTTAGCATTATGATGCCTTGTCCGTGGGTACCCGGATTTATGCACTATATGAAAGACCACCCTAACGTTGACGCAGGTTTGCATCTGACCTTAACATCGGAATGGAAAGATTATAGATGGCCGCCCCTGTCGGGAAGGCCTGCTGTTCCGGGTTTGGTCGATCAGGAAGGTGCTATGTGGCGTTCCGTTGAGCTGGTTGCACAAAATGCCTCGGCTGATGAAGTGGAAACGGAAATCAGGGAACAAGTCAGGCGCGCACGGGAATTGGGTCTTGAACCTACTCACCTGGACTCTCACATGGGGACATTATTTGCAACGTTGGAGTTTATTGAACGGTATGTCAAGGTAGGAATTGAAACCAAAATCCCCCTTATGTTTCCAGGCGGCCACGCTACAATGGTCACTAAAACAAGCCGGGTTCCAGCGGAGTGGAACGGACCGTTGAAAGCAACCGGAAAAAGGATCTGGGAGGCCGGCCTGCCTGTGCTGGATGATATCCATAATATAAGTTATGACTTTGAATATCCGAAAGACGAAAATCTCTCAGACGAACAACTACAGAAGCTGGCAACGAAGCAGTACATAGAAAGCATACGTCAATTGAAACCGGGCCTTTCGATGGTGATCATGCACTGCACAGCACCCAGCGAGGTGTTTAAACATATTGGCGCCTCAGGTCGCGTCCGGAAAGCTGATATGCTTGCCATGACCGACCCAGCCTTCAGAAAATTCCTGAACGATGAAAAAATAATTCTCACCACGTGGCGGGAGTTGAAACAACTTCGTCAGAAAGCCGGGGTGAAGTAAAGCTTCGCCGTGTTGGTGTTATGTGTGGTTATGGAGGTGGCTCAACAACCGCACGCGCTTCTTTTTTATTCCCCCATCCTTTATCTTTAGTGGGGTATATTTCTCTATGGAACCATTATATCAGCTGGATGTTCGTCAAGATACGCTGACAGACGACGAAAAAGACTTTCTCGATCAAAAAGGTTATTTAAATCTTGGACAATTGCTCTCCGACCTTCAGGTTGAAAAAATCAATGAGAAAATTTATTCGTTGATGAATACGGAGGGCGACAAAGCTGGTTCTGAATTGTTAGACTCACCCTATATCAGGCATCCAAAAGAAGCTGGCGCAGACCGTCTGGCCGACTTAGTAAACAAAGGTGAAGTGTTCGACATTTTTTATACGCATCCCCGCGTCCTCGCTGGCATAGCCCATGTGTTAGGCCAATCAATAAAGCTTTCATCCTTGAACTATCGCGCTGCTAAACCCGGAATGGGTTTACAAAAACTTCACGTCGACTGGCATGAAGCCGTTACTCCGGGACAATATACGGTGTGCAATTCCATCTGGCTGCTGGATAATTTTTCGAAGGAAAATGGTGCAACGCGCATCGTTCCGGGAACTCATCATTCCGGCATATTGCCTCAGGACATTTTGGAAAATCCAGAGGCACCACATCCTGACGAAGTGATCATAGAGGCTCCTGCAGGTTCCGTATTTATTTTTAATTCTCATGCATGGCATGGAGGCACAACAAATCGCACGGATAAAAACAGGCGATCAATTCACAGTTATTTTTGCAGATCAGATCAGCCACAGCAAGTTGACCAGTCACGCTACATCAAAAATGAAACAATGGATCGTTTGTCGCCGGCGGCGGTGAGAATACTTGGGCTAAATAAAAAGGAGTAACCCGGCCGTTAATTGCCATTGTGCCTGCGGAAATGTTTTGGGACGCCCTTCTAGAATGTTTTTCTCAATCCAATTAAAAGACCATTGGTCAAAATTGTAATAGATCGCGGTTCGTCAAAGGTGAAATAATTATAATTGTAGGACGCCGTCAGGTAAAGTTTCGAAGACAGTTTATGATCATACTCCACCTTAACAGAAAATAAACTTCCCTTACCCAACACTGTCGCCTTGGTTAAAGTCTTTCCGTTGATCTCAAAATCAGGACGATAAACAAATCCGAAAACAGGGATTCCTGTTTGTACCCGTAGGCTGCTTTTTTTGGTCAGTCGATATAGGACATTTCCACTAAATGTTAGAAACGCTCCACCGGATAAATAATTGACGGGACCCTCTACTTCTGGAAGGCGATTCGTATTGTTTAATAACGAATGCACCCCAATACCCAATGATGGTGTAAATTTTTGTTCGGGATTTTTAGTCTTTAGGTTAAATAAATAGTCGTAGTAAAAAAGAAACAATTGGCTATTCGCCGTGGGCGAAACAATTGATTTCATGTGTCCACCTGAATAGGTAACGTCAATGCTGTGCTCTCCCTTTCTACTGGCTCTGGTGTACATAAAATTGAGAAGCAAATTAGTCCCCTTATAAGTATAAGGAGACTGAAACGCATCCTTATTTGAGAGTTTGTTAAGTCCAACGCTTAATGATATCCCTGAAGACTTCAAACTATCCTGGCTATGGGCAAGGCTTACCAACGCTAAGGCCAGAACAAAAGTTATAAAACAAATCCTCACGCTCAATTTATTGCAGGTAAAATATAATTATTCACAATCTCAAAGTTCTGAAGACCTACGCTTGTATTTTGATTTCCACCGGTAAACACGATCACCAGCTCCTTAGATGGTATAATGAATATTTGCTGTCCCCCATTACCATCAGCAAAATACGATTCAATGTCTCCTTCAAATGATTGTTTCCACCAGAGATAACCATAGCCATCAAAGGGACCCGGCAACTTCACATTATTTCGCATGGATTGTTGTATCCATTCTGCTGGTACAATCTGCTCGCCATTTTGCATGCCGTTGGTGAGCATCAACAGCCCAACCTTTGCCATGTCTCGTGGCCTGAGAAAAAACAACCCTCCGCCTGAAGCTTTGCCGTCAGGCATAATGTGCCACTTGTATTCCCGTATGTTTAAAGGTTTAAAAAGATATTTATTGGCGAATTCTTGAAGAGAGAGTCCGCTCGTGTTTTCAATTAAACGGCCCAACGTAACTGGACATCCGGTGCAATAGCTTCCATGCGACGCTGGATCATAGACCATAGGCAAGTCAAGCGTAAACTTTACCCAGTCATTGCTTTCTTGCATTTGGCTTTCCGTCTGTTGATACCAATCGTCACAGTCCAGTCCGGACGTCATATTCAAAAGGTGCTCTATGGTGATTTCATTTTTTCGAGGATCCGGATTTTTAAAATACTGGTATTCAGGAAGCAGTGGTACAATCGGAGTATGCACACCGTTAATAAATCCCTTGTCGATAGCTATTCCAACCAACATTGACGTGATGCTTTTGCCAGCTGAATACGTGTTATGCAATATGTCATTCGAATAGCCATGAAAGTAATTTTCATAAACAAGCTTATTGTTTCTGAGAATTAAAAGGCCGTCGATCCGCTTGTACTCTTCCCTGATGATCAAATTTGTCACGTCAGTAATCAGGGCCTCATCCATTCCTTCCGCTTCCAGGGACGAAACTAAAAATTCATTTTTCCCCGAATCGGGAATGGCATACGTGTAATCCGGAGTTGGATCGTTGAATTTTTCGCAACTCGTCAGAAGGCAAAGGATGATCGCAAGGAAATAAACTACCGTTCTAATCATGAAGAAATTAAAGTGTTAATAAGAAGGATGAAAAGAATTGAAAAAAAGTTCTAACGGCGTAGCGTCTCAAAAGAAAGCGAGTAATCCCCACAACGCGTGTACGATATAATCAGTAAAACTAATCAGACTCTCCCGCCATGTCTTATATCCATGATTGCGCGTTCGTCAACCAATTAGTTATTTCTTGAATTCCATCTATTGATTGCATCCTTTAGCCACTGCGGCTTATTCTTCATGTCAACCATTTCAATATCGAAGGTTTTGTTCAGATTATTAACATTTTCATGAAGCTGGTCCAGCGTTGGAACATCCCAATCCGCCCTTTCTTTATCAGTCGTCTTTGGATCAACATCCCATAGCCTCAACCTTTATTCCATCTGGAACGTATTGCAATCCGAATTTTTGAGGTCTACCTTGGTACATTAACCACTTGTTCAAATGCAGCCGCTGCAAATCGTTTGGCTCCTTCATAATTTTGATCAGCAGCCTTTAGGAACAAACTGTATGCTTGCCAAAATCGTCTGAACAGTCTCCATGCATAAAAATAATGCCGGCGTGAAAATAGTCGTCACCTAAAAGGTCTTTATGCAATTCGACAATCTCTTTTACTTTGAAAATTCTAACCTTGCATTTTTGTCGCAGCGATAAATATTCTGGAGTTCCGTCACGGGGTTGATTAATACACTCGTATTGATCTTCGTCAAACAGAAATTTTAATTTCTTATGCATATTCTTACTTGGTGACGAACAACGGCTTTATATAAATCGTTGGCCTTACTTTAATTTAAAAATAAACAACAAAGGCCAATGACTTACATCTTTTGTTGTAGGGAGTTTCTACTCTGAATTGGATTTTAAATTTTTGCCTCTGACAATCAGGTAAATCCCGATCACTATCATCAACACAGGTATTGTTAAATACTTGATCATGTCTTCATCTCCTTCTTTCAGACTTGAAACTATTATCCCGAAGCTGACAAACAATGAAAACGCAATAAGTATAATTCTGCCACCTATTTGAATCGTCTTCACTTTTCTTATTTTTTGGTGCCTAATTGTCTGCACTCAGAAATGCCTACACCCTTTTGGGGTTAGCGGGTCGTTGCTATTCGATATTCTTGCTCAACAAACACATTCGGGATGTTCATTTACATATTTGATTGTCGCTTTACTTAATTTTTCCAACGTGTCAAGATTAAGGTCAGCCAATTTTTTGAAATAAATGCAAACTTTGCCCATTCTATATTTTCCCAAATCGTCAAGAAATTTTTTATTGTCATTGTCTGGAGCTAAAACATAAAGAGAGAATTCAGCCTTTCGAGGAGAAAACCCAAGTAGGGGAGAATCCCCTTCATGACCACTAGCATATTTATAGTGAAAACTTCCAAAGCCTATAATTGTCGGTCCCCACATTTTGGGTTCAAAACCTGACCATTCCCGCATTAGCCCAATGAGGCGAAAGCTGTCCTGTCGCTTTTCTTCTTTGTCAACGAATGAATTTACAAAATCAGTAACGCTGACATTTGTTTCTGCTGTCTTGTTTTTTGTAGCCATACTGTATTCAATAATTTATTCTAGTTGTGCTGTCCAATGCAATGCTGATAGCCCTTGCTAATAAGAAGTCGCGAGGTAGAAACCACTTCATTGTCCACGTTGTCGAGCGAAGTTACCCGAAAACACCTTAAATATCCACGCCATTTCTTATGCATGTTGTTAGCGACTGACTTCCTGTTGTGCCCGATCTATGGATACAAATATTTTTGTCAAGCTCTGTGATAGTCGGGCCGCCAGTTCTTGATTAATCTTTTTATTTCATCTGGTTTTAAGTTTTGTTTAATTGTCTTTTCGGTTAAGGAAACAAATTCGTCATCAGATGCAAATCGAAGTGCGATAATTTGATATAGAGAAAGATCTTGATTTAACCGCTTACCCGTAAGTATGAAGTATCTCAAGTTTTCTTCAGCCCTGATAGCTCTGTCCTGCGCTTTCAGAGCAAATGACCGGCAATGAAAGGATACGCTAATTAATGTCAATACCATTAGGATAAACAAAAAAGGAAGCATATAAGACTTGTCTTTATTCATTAACAAATAAAGAATCGATCCTACCAGCAAGGTCCCCATGGCAGCAAAAGTTAGTAAGTGATATAACGGAACCCAGTGCCTGTGATTTGAATACTCTTGTTTTACTTTGTTCATATGGTTCATTTTGCGCTCATATAACGTTTGTGTTAAATGCAGTATTGAGGTTTTTGAAACATATCTGCTCAGCGTGACCAAGCGTTGAACGAAGATAAAAACTTATAGTTTAAACATCACCCCGCCATTGCATAAACATTTTTGTTATTCCCTGTGCCGCGCATTCACCGTACTCTAACCCGCACACGTATCAGAATTTCAGTTTGAGCTTTTTCATCTACAACTCCACTGTCA
>Ga0157380_10000341_pt1 | contig 27920 bp, 21 predicted proteins | sample S35metaG_FD_119757 | JGI IMG/M metagenome (GOLD analysis project Ga0157380, IMG submission 119757) | Switchgrass rhizosphere microbial communities from Kellogg Biological Station, Michigan, USA - S3-5 metaG | ecosystem: Host-associated > Plants > Roots > Rhizosphere > Soil | place: USA...
CTGAATTACGGGACGGGATCATTGAAACCGATATCAGTTTTCCCCAGCAGCGCGGTTTTCCGGGAATTGTTTTCAGGATGGTGGATCGGTCTAATTCAGAATACTTTTATGTGCGACCTCACCAATCGGGTAATCCCGATGCGACTCAATACACGCCGGTATTCAATGGTAATGCGGGTTGGCAATTGTATCACGGAGAAGGTTATTCAAAGGCGATCGCTTTTAAATTTGATCAGTGGCATCATCTGAAAATTGATATCCACGGATTGCAAGCGGAAATTTATCTCGATGATATGCAAACGCCCCTTATCAGGGTCGCTGAATTATTGAATGGATGGAAAACTGGAAAATTCGGATTTGTTTCCGAAGGTTTGCCCCTAAGAATTGCCAATGTTCAATATACCGTCAAGCAAGGTTCTGCGCCCGCTTCGATTCCCGTGCCTGCCAATGGAACCGGCGGCGTCGTTACGCAATGGCAGGTTTCGAACGTTGCCAATCGCAAAATGTTTGAACAACTACCACAACTGACATCCGGGACAAAGAAAAAATTTACCTGGAGCACGCAGACCAGCGAAGCTTCGGGCACCATTAACCTGAGCAGGTTTGTAAAGTTGTCGGACACCACAAACGCAGTGGTCGCAAAGCTCACCATCGAATCATCCAAAGAACAAATGAAAGAATTGTCTTTTGGATTCAGTGATTTCGTGACCGTATACCTCAATGACAAAGCACTGTATTCGGGCAGTGATAATTTTATGTCGAGAGACTACCGGTTCCTTGGTACCATAGGATATTTCGATAAACTATTTCTTCCCCTGAAAAAAGGTTTAAATGAATTATGGTTCGTAGTGTCAGAAAATTTTGGCGGTTGGGGCGTGAAGGCAAAGTTTGAAGACATGGATGGGATAGTGTTGAAATGAATTTTGCGCAACGCACAACCTACATACAATAATTTGAAGAATCCGGAGTAATAAGAACGTTGACACTTAGTTTTGTAAAAAAACTCCATTGCCAAGGTTGACGTACCGGGTTTATGTCGTAGAGCTGAGGAAAAAAGTATTTACGGAAAACTACAAATTCCGGGATGCTAACCCGCAATTTAACGGCGTACTTGAGTGTCTTTATGTAGGTATGACCTCCAAAACTCCGGCAGAGCGATTTAAACAACACAAGACCGGTTATGTGAGCAAAAAAGGTTACAAGATATCAGCTTATATCGTTCAGAAATACGGGGCTTATTTGCGTCCCAGTCTTTATGATCAAATTAATTTAAAACCAATGACAAGAAATGAAGCCCTTGCCATGGAAGAAAAACTTGCGTGGGACTTGCGAAGACAAGGGTACGCTGTTTGGTTTAATTGACCTTATGAAATTGATATTGGATATTGGATAATAGATATTGCAACCTCCTGCTTCGCGCTTCCTGCTTCGCTTTGCTCGCAGTCGCAGTGACCAACCTCCTGCTTCGCGCTCCGCACTCGCAGTGACCAACATCAAACATCAAACATCAAACCTATTTCTTAAAACCACGTTTTTTCATAAGCGCATCAGGGTTTGGGTCGTGGCCTCGAAAATTTCGGTAGCCCTCGGCAGGATCAACGGTGTTGCCAACAGAGAATACATACTTGCTAAGACGGTTTGCTATCGTTTTATCATAAGCGCCCTTTCCGTCCAGAAAAGCCTCGAACGCATCTGTCGTTAAAACATCTGACCAGAGATAACTATAATAGCCGGCCGAATATGAATCGCTGCTGAATAAATGACCGAACTGAGGCAGGCGATGACGCATGACGATCTCCTTTGGCATTCCAAGCTCAACAAGCGCCTTGCGTTCAAATTCGTCCGGGTCAATTTTTTGATCACCGGTCAAATGCAATTTCATATCCACAAGGGCACTTGCCAGGTATTCGGTTGTAGCAAATCCCTGGTTGAATTTATCCGAACGTTTAATCTTTTCAACCAAATTATCGGGAATGGGTTGACCGGTCTGGTAATGGACTGCAAACTTTTTTAATACCTCCGGCGTAATTAGCCACCTTTCAAGCAATTGAGAAGGGAACTCAACATAATCACGGAATACTGCCGTTCCCGACAATGACGGATACGTTACATCAGAAGAGAGGCCGTGTAAGGCATGACCAAACTCATGAAATAAAGTAGTGGCATCATCCCATGAGATCAGGACGGGTGCACCGGGTTTTCCCTTCACAAAATTCGAATTGTTGGAAACAATGGTGGTAACATCTTCTAATTTCTGTTGTACGCGATAGGAATTCATCCATGCACCTGAACGTTTTCCTTTCCTTGCGTAAGGATCAAAATACCATAACCCAATATGTCTGCCACTTGCTTTATCTTTTACTTCCCAGACCTTTATGTCAGGATGATAAACCGGAACATTGGTAATCGGCGTAAAACTGAAATTAAAAAGTTCCCCGGCCACCCAAAACATTCCATCGCGGAGCTTATCGAGCTGCAAATATTTCTTCACCTCATCCTGGTCGATGGAATATTTTAGTTTTCGGACTTTATCAGCATAGTATTTATAATCCCAGGGTTCAATTGTAATATTTTTCCCTTCTTTGTTTGCTATTTCCTGCATATCCTTTACCTCCTGCCGGACACTTGCTAAAGCCGGTTTCCACACTTTCTCCATCAGAGCCATAGCGTTTTCCGGCGTTTTTGCCATTGAATTGACAAGGCGCCAGTGTGCATGCGTTGGGTAGCCTAACAGTTTTGCTCTTTGTGCACGCAATTGAAGTATTTCTGTAATGATTGCGTTGTTGTCATTTGCATTTCCATTATCACCCCGGTTAATAAACATGCGCCACGCCTTTTCGCGCAGGTCACGACGATCCGAAGAGCTGAGAAAGGGATCAATTGATGAACGAGTATTGGTGACAACCCATTTGCCCGGGTATTTTTTGTCAGCTGCATCAGCTGCAGCCTCCCTGAAAGATGTCGGGAGACCGGCCAGGTCAGCTTCATTTTCTAAAACCAATACCTCATGGGATTCATCTGCTAAAAGATTCTGATTAAAGCGGGTGAATAATTTTGCCAGTTGTTGATTGATCGTCGATACGGATGTTTTTGCCGCAGAATCCAGTTTGGCACCGGCAAGTGTGAAATTGATATAGTAGCGCCACACCAACCGTTGCTGTTCTGCCGTAAGCTTGTTCCTATCCGGAGATTGATAGATAGCTTCTATGCGACGAAATAGTTTTTCATTTTGTGTCACCTGGTCGCTATAAGCCGCAAGTTTTGGAGCCATTTCCCTCTGTACGCCATTAAACTCCGGCGTGTTCATACTACTACTCCATATACTATAAATTGTTTGAACCCGTGTAAGCGTTTTTCCCGACCGCTCCAATGCGGTAATCGTATTTTCAAAACCTGGAACAGAAAGATCATCGGCAATCTTGTTGACCTCTGAGAGGCCTTCCTGGATAGCCGCTTCAATTGCTGGTTTAAAATCCGCAACCACTACGTGATCAAACGGCGGCACTCCGTTATAAGGCCCGGTCCACTCTTCCAAAAGAGGATTTACCCACCGGGAGGATGCCTTTGACAGATGAGTTCGTAGCGTACCCATATCATTTGCAATAAAATTGGAACTAAGTGTTGCCATTCCAAGCAATAGGCTGGCAAGAGGGGTGAGACTTCGCATAATTGTACTCACTGTATTGAATGAAGAAAGAAATATCTGGATGAATATACTTTATTTCTTTTCATATTGGAGTTAATCCGTTCAGGACGACCGCTCATCTGCGGATGGTCCATAAATTGACGACATAAGAATATCATTCGCGTGCATTTAATTGATCAACTGACCCCGAAGTGAGCCGCTGACCGATCGAAAAGCTAATGAATTTGTATTTGGGCACGATTACCTCATTTGTAGTACCGAGGTTTTTACAAGTAACAGTAATAGCCGGGAATGGACTGAAAGGATTTAATCTTTGGTTACCTGATAAGGACGACCTTTCCACTTCTTTGCTCCACTTTTTGCCCATTTAATTGATAAGTACAACTCCACACAAATACATTTGAATCCTGCTTCTTTCCATTATAGTTCCCATTCCATCCTGTTCCCGGAGTTGCGGTTTCAAACACTACCTCTCCCCAGCGATTATACACCCTGAATCTGAATGTCCGGATGTCCCCAAAAGCCATAGGTGTAAACAAATCATTCAGTCCATCATTATTGGGTGTAAATGCAGAGGGTACAAACAACCCCTCCATACAATCTTTCTGCCCTATGATAATAGTGTCTCGCCCTTTACATCCGTTGTCGTCGGTCACTTCCAACCAATAGATACCGGGCTGATGAATTGTAATCCCACTTGACGTAGCCCCATTACTCCATAATTGCAAACCAAAATGCATAGATGGTTCAAGTTGCACAATTCCGTAAGAGCAAATGGAGGTATCCCGCCCCAAAAACCCGCCGGGAGGTGATTTTAGCGCGGGCACAAACGTCGTGTCAGAGCCTTTACACCCATTGACATCAGTAACGGTTAACCAAAATTGTCCTGTTTGATTAACGACAATACTATTATTAACTGAACCGGTGTTCCATAGATAACTTGTATATTGATTCCCCCCATTTAAGATTCGTGGTTGTCCAATACACACAAGTGAATCCGGACCCAGGTTGGGTTGGGGTAGATCATATAAACTTAGTAGCGCCAAAGTATCAAAGGAAGAACATCCGTTTGACGTCGTTGCCTTGACAAAATACACTCCCGGCTGATCAACGTAAACATTGCGGTCGGTATTGCCGGTATTCCAGAGATAAGTTGAAAACCCAGCCCCCCCATCCAAGGCTAAAGTTTCCTTGCGACAAATAGATGTATCTGCTCCTAAATTAATTTTTGGAGAATGAGTTACTTTTATTCGCACTGTGTCATAGGCAAAACATCCTGGCTTCAATTCTGCAGCAACCATATACAAAGTATCTACCTGCGGATTAATGATAACACTTTGCCCGGATACGGTGCTGATATTGTAATCAGGAGTCCATTTATAATTCATGAATCCTGCGTTGGCCTGCAATCTCAGCGTATCGGCATTGCATTTATTACGATCTGGCCCGATACTAATGGGAATGGTCGGATGATCCCTAACTTCAATAGTGTCCTTATAGGCGCTGCCGCAACCGTTAATTGCCGTCACATAATAAGTACCTGCCTTTAATACATTGTATGTTGAATCAATGGATCCATCCTGCCATAAGTAAGAAAGAAAACCCTCGCGGGCATTTAGTTTTATCTGGTTTCCCGGGCAGATCACCGTGTCCGCGCCAAGATCGAGTGAATAACGGGCAGGCAGTACCTGTATATAAACGGAATCACTGTGGAGAACACAGCCCATTAAACTTCCGTAAATGTATCCTGCACCGGGTTTTTCGAAATGAAAGGAATAAGTGGAATCAGTAAGTTTAGTTACATGGTCAACAAAACTTGTATCATAAACCAGTGGCACGAGGCCACCGCATTCTTTATTTTTTCCTATGGTGACGATCACATTATTACCGGGACAAATGGTTGATGCACTGACTTTGATATCTAATGAATCACAATGTGAAATGACAACGCAGGAAGGCTCTTGCGTTGTGCGGAAATTCCAGCTGTCATATCTTTTGACGCGGCTCTCCCGAAATACATTTTTAGTCAGGGAATCCATTCCACGAATAATAGGTTCGTAGTTCAGAAGCATGATCGAGGTAGCGGAATCCTTCACACCGAGGCAAAGAGATGCCGTATCAGAAGTGTGCATCTGGTAATAGTCAATCTTCGAGCCATCAATCGCAAGGGCCGTGCTGTCGCCCATCAGTTTTATATTCAGCATCCCTCCACCAGGTAGTTGCAGAGTGAATGGCTCATAAGGCATCCCTTCATTAATGTGAATTCGTTTTCGTTGATGATAGATCAGGTCATCTTTAAATATTGAAATATGGGCTTCCCCGGTATACGGGCTGTTGTAATCAAACATCGTAAAAACACCAGTTCCATCGGGATAGAGACTGATTTTTGTGTTATAGCCATTGCTTTCGAAACGATTTTTGAATACGAAAGCGTTGACAAAGTCAAAATTATTATCTAATTCAACCACCATAGCATGGTAAAGGTCAATAGTGCCTGTATAGGTCGGAAATTCATAATACAGGGTTGTGGGCCCGCTCATGCGATAATGACCATTATTCAACTTTACAACTGAGAACGTATTAAACATATGCGGATCATCCCATGTTCCAACCCGCACCAGATGCTTACCCGATAATGTATCACCGTTTACTTTGCTGATTTTTCTAACGCCAATATACTCGTCATAATGACCATACTCAAGCTGAAATAAGAGCAATTGACCCGGCTCAATTACAATTCCGAAAGGTTGATCGGAGCCCCAGCTGTCATATCCATTACTCCAGATGACATGTCCGTCTGCCGGATCAACTTTGGTGATCGTACTAATACCACCCCAAAGTGAACCGACAAAATAAATTTCGCCAGTTATCATGTCTTCTTCCATTTCTCGTAAATTAAAAAAATCGCCGCTTCCATTAAACCCTTGCCAAAACCTGCTTTCATAAGTTTTTGTCCAGATTTGATTACCATTGTTATCAAGCCTGGTCAGAATAAAATCATCGTTCTTTGATACGTTATTAGTAGTGCGGCCAGCCATTAAAATGGTTCCATCCTTCAGCTCAATGGTTCGAAAATAATTGACGTAATCAAAAGACTCTTCAGCCGTGCTGTCATATAATTTGGCCCATATTATATTTCCCTGGATATCAGACTTCAAACAAAATCCGCCGAGTTCCATTGGGTTTGTAGCAGCATCGACAAACTCACCAGACATGATCACGTTGCCGTCTGCCAATAGCGTCGGCTCGTTTGTATATAGTAACAGCGAATCATGATTCAGAAAGTTTCGTCCTGAAATGGTGTAACAAACAGCGGCTGGCCGTTCCGCCGGATTAATTGATCTCCTATCAGCAGAATTGACTTTTAAACCCCTTTCAGCAAAACGATCCAAAGGAATATCTTTATTCAAAAACGTTTTATTTGAAAGAGTTTGACGTGCATTGAACTTTCTGTTTAGTCGCCAGCTGGCGTTCAGTGACAGTAAAGAATCTATTGCAGCGGGATTACGGGGATGGGAATTTAGTGTTTGAGAAGTGCCTGAAAGATTAGCCGCCGGTTGTTGCGCAAAAAGCGATTGATCATACAATATGGAGCAACAAAGGAGTAGCCTGGTTGCCAGGTACAGAAAAGCTTTGGTTGGTGGCATCGGTCAAATATAATATCCGAAAGTCGAAAAGGAAAGACATCTATCGAATTTAGGACAATTGGATTCTTACAGATATTGATGTCGTTAAGCGCCCTGTTATCCAATGTGGCTCAGAGATTTGACCACAACGCAACTATTGAATGGGGGGCCCAAATACAGGGGTCAGAACGTCCGGTCGTCTGCCGAAGGTCCATAGATTGAAGGCACCGAAATATCATTCAGGCGCATGTAAACAGTAAGCTGTCCACGGTGATGCACCCAGTGATTAATAGACGAACCGATTGAATCTTTTTTAGAGGTTGACATCAACACCTGATCGCCATTTTGCAAAACAAAATTTCCTTCCAATTTGTCATCGGTGACCTGCTGCAGGGTGGCCAGGGCATTTTTAAAACATTCTTCAAAATGCTGCAGCAACGCTGCACTCGTGGAAAGTTGGTAACGCTTATAGGTAGCGAAATCAATTAGGCCATCCCTGACAATATTGTTAATCCATTGAGGAATTTCAGCTACCAGCAAGGCCAGGTAACCCATTTCCATTGATTTGGGATGGGGCTTAAAACTGTAAACACTGTCGGGAATTCTTTCAAGGCATTTTTTTGCGGCGGTATATTCCGCTTGCAATTCGCGGGCAAATAACTGCGCCAGAAAATTTTTCTCCATAACGTTTTAGGGCTGCAATCCAAAGATGATGCCCAAAGCGGGGCCCGAAACGGCGATTTTTTTCCGCAACCCGCCATGGTTGGTCGCTCCTATAAAGCATTATTCAAGCTAAAAAGAAATGGCACGATACGTGATTCAAGTAAATGTATAAAGGCCGGAAAGACAGCGGGAAGTTAGACCGTTGTTTCGAGATGCCTGTTTTAATAATTCAATACGAAACAGCATGCGTATATTCTGCATTCTCCTTGTGCTTGTTTTCTTGGTCGCCTGTTCTCAAAAGGGCAGCAAACAACGTGCTGCGACCGCTGATACAACACGTGTTATAGCATTGGCCTTAAAAACAGTTATGAGTGAGCGTTTTCCTGTAATGGATGGGATTAAAAGAAGAAGTTCTTACAACGATTCGATTTTTTTGACGACCAAATTGTTTTCATTGTCAAACCTGCCCCCGGATGTGGACAGTTTCCATTTCAAAGTAATCGCCGATTCGATGATATGTTCCGCTATAAGATCCGACACAAATTCAGCTGAGCTGCCAAACTATTTGAGGCTTAAAACGTTTGAAAAAAACGATACCGGCTACCTTGTTCAATTCGAAAGTGTGGATTGTATTCCTTATCCTTCCCTTGACGGAGCTGTAAGTCTGCAAATACGGAAAACAAAAGACAAGTATGAATTCAACCATTAATAAGTCAGCTACAGGATTCAGTTTATTTTCTGATAAGCACGAAATCAAAAAAGGCTTTTAACGGAAATTCCAGTTGGAGGAGGGGTAAAATGGGCATAAATTCGAAATTCTTCTCAACGTGCCTGCGCACAAAGTCCTCACTTACCCAAGTCCATTGCAACTGGTCCTTAACAACTAGCTTTCGATTAAGGTTACGTCTTCGCCGGAACTCCTGGTAAGAAGCATAATAATTTTTATTGGGCACCCTGCAGATCACTATTCGAGTTCCCTTTTTGGTAACACGCGCAAGAGCCACAAAAAAGTCGGCAACTCCCTTTTCCGACAGGTAGTGAATTACGCCATAGCTAACTACATGCGTATACTTATTATTTGCGGGAAGCTTCGAAAGTTTTGTGATATCGTCAACAATGAAATTGCAGTGGGGAAGGCGTTTTTCCGCAATCGCTACCGTTTTTTCCGCGAGGTCGACACCGGTCACGGAGTCAAAATATTTCTCTAAAAGAGCGGTACATGTTCCTGCACTGCATCCTAAATCCAAAAGATGGCCACCCATCCCGGGCTGCAGTAACCCCCTCATCCGGTCTTCTTCAGATTCAAGGAAAAGGCGGTTTGCTACACTATCGCCGAGGTGCATATCGCTTACTTCCAGGGGGTCGTCGGACTTAGTTGCCTTCATATTGTAGTACTCGACCCAATTTTTGATGTCTTCCATGTTTTCGGGTTTGCCAGGCTGATCGCGCATGCGTGTGATGCAGTTATAACAACGGTTATTGCTTTAACATCTTATAAACGCTGCCATCAAAAGTTTTGAGATAGTACACTCCCTTAGTCAGACTGCTTATACTAATATCTTGCTGTTGATTATGAAGTTTTATTCTACGTAAAAGCCGGCCGTCAGCGCTCAGCAGTTGTGCATCGGTATTTATCAGTTCACTATTTGTCAACCGGATCGTAAAAACATTAGTGGCGGGAACCGGGTAAATAGCTAAAGCATTTTTCTTTGCTACCAGGTTAACAACGAGAATACGACTATAGTTTTTAACGTTGTCTTCGACAATCTGAAGCCGATAATAATTTAACCCGTCAACAGGATCATTATCCGTTAACCCATAGGTGTAGCTCGTTTCCCTATTTGCAGTAACACTTCCGATTGGTGAGTAGTCGCGGCCATTTGAACTTCGTTCCACAATATATTTCCAGATATCTACTTGTTCGGCTACTTCCCACTTCAATAAGACCTTTTCCTTATCCTGAACATAATAATTAAATGAAACCAGTTTAACCGGCAATGGGTTCGAAGCACCGCTTACAAAAAAGCCACTGAATCCCGACACGTCAAAACTAACCTGCCAACGACTGGTGGCAACGTCCCAAAGAATATTTTCGTCGCCTGGATTGATAATTTCCAATGCTCCCGAATAGCTTCCAGGTATCGTGCCCGTGCCGTGATATTGGTTAACTAATAAATTTGACTTACCAATCGCGTCTGTGGGCCCGGTAGGGAGGTCAGCGTCCAACCCGTTTGCAGCGTTATAGGCGTTAAATTCCTGTTGTGTGAAATACAGAGTCAGTCTGGCAGTAGACGTAGAGGGATTACTCACGGGCTCAATATCATAATGCCGTTGCACAAATGCTTTGTTTCCGTAGACCGGTACCGTTGGATCAATTGTTGTTTTCGTAACAATGACACCATTTACCGGGCTATTGCCGGAAGGAAGAATTCCTGCGATCATTCCACAGTTGCTGTTATCGCGGAATTCGTTTGTTTCAGCTATATCATGTACATCGTAACCTTTATTGGCAGCTAATGACAATGGATTACATGCTACCGGCATGATACTATCTTTCCTTGATTTATTACTGCAATAAGTCATTGTACCCCCTGCCACATAACGGTCCCTTGCCGGAATACTTATCGCAGGATTATAAAGGCCCGGATAACCAATCGGCTGCAGATTCGCAGTGAAGTAATATGGTCTTGTGGGTTCAAGGAAATGAACAAATGTGGTTGCAACATTGGGAGAAAACCTTGTTTCCATATTACCAACAAAACCACCAGATGATGCCTTGTAATTTCTTGATGCAATTGTATTGGAACCGGTAGTGCTTAATTGGCCGAGGATGCCACCGGTCCCCGTTACTTCATTATAGATAACGACAGAACTATCACTCGATGGGGAAGTAAAAGTAATGCCATAGCGTTGTGCCCTGTTCCTAAAATATACATTGGCGGGACCGTTTTTACCGTGGCTCGCGTCTCCACCGATATTTTGGGCAATATTCCCTTCAACCAGATTTGCATAAGGATAATTGCCATGAAGTACTATATCCTGTGCGGCATCGTTGGGGATTTCTGTCCTTTTTGGTTGAATAGAGTAATTATATGCATAGACGTTTCCGTTGCAACCAGCCTGCATTAACATGGCATGACGAAGGTTCCTGAAAATATTATTTTCGATCAGGCAATCACCCGCAGACATATGACAAACCACGCCATAAGCTGAACCACCACCACCATAAGCAAAAGCACCATGAAAATAGGAACCAGTGACTTCGATGTTGCTGCTGTGCATGATGGAAATATGGGCAAAATTGCAGCTGTCACTATCAACGCCTTTTACCCAGCAATAAGCGGCGTACTGGAAAAAAATGTTGGAGGTCTGGTTGGCAACAAGATCAACATCCATTCTTTTTAGCTTGAGACACTCAATTCCCACACCTGTCTTCATATTTATTACCTGCGCCATTGGAGCGCCGTTCAATGGTATTCCCCTCCTGTGTCGGGTATAAAAAGTAAATGTGTTTCCGGATTTGCTTTTTAACTGAGAAAACTGACCTATAACGTTGTCTGCCCAGGTATCATTAAGCAAGTTGCCTTCGTTGCTCTGGTAAATCTTAACGAAATTTCCCATCGAGGCTATGGCAGGGTTGGTGACTGTTACCTGGTTCCCGTATTGTTGAACAGCTGTTGTTATCGGCGTGCTTGCACCCGCGGTTCCCGTTACACGAATTAAATCTCCTTCACCGGGTAGATTAAACGTGAGGGTAGTACTCCCAGAACCCGCTCCTCTTAAAATCAGCCCGCCCCGAAGAAAAAGGGTCGCTGTAAACAAGTAGTTTCCGGGCGGAAAATAAATAACTCCATTTGCCCCATTGAGGCTGTTAACGGCATTGGTGAAAGCAGTATTTGTTGACGTCGCCCCGGTGTTGTTGGCCCCATATGTCATTATATTAACGATGTCGGGATATGAAGGTACCGTATCACCGGGGAAACCCGCGTGCTGCCAATCCAGTTTAACAGTTCCGGAACCTGGAGTGAAGGTTGGCGTCAATTGTTGTGCAAAAGAAGAAAAACTAATTCCAATGCAAAGGAGAAGAGAGTAGAATTTTTTCATGGTGTCCTGCCGCAGTTTGATTATTCGGTTCTTTCGTTAGAGACTGGACACTTTAATAATCCCCGGGTTTTCCGGAATTATTTAAGCGTCAAAATACCATATTATTTTCAGAATTTTAAATCCGGCGGTAATAAACCTTCTTCCGAAAACCACGATATGCATTTAGAACATGCCGTAAGAAAAGAGGGCTTCTGCTGGTGAGGACAGATCGCGTTCGTAATTATTGCTAACGAACATGTTACATACATATTCAATATAGCAATAAGATGTCCCGTCACTGGCCGCCTTAAAATGCAAATGGATCGTCCCAAATCCTTCCTCACTCCTAAAAAAACTCAAACAGGTACCGAAGCTTCGTTCGACGTTTTGGCAAGAAAGTTTGATACTGCTTTAAGGCGCCCCTATTCAGCATTGAGCATAATATCCGAAGTCTTGAATGTCGCTAGTCAAAATATTCAATGTTCAATTAATAACCGTTGGGAGTCATGGTCGAATGATCGTACCATCATTCTTTCTTACCTGCCATTTTGATTTGGTTCCAATTGGATATTTCGCCGCTTCCTTTTCATTTACATCCACCCCTATTCCGGGAGCTTCATTTACGTACATAAAACCGTTCTTCATGGTGGGACAACCTGAAAAAATGCTTTGCAGTTTATCCGAAAACTGTACAGCTTCCTGGATACCAAAATTCCAAATAGCAAGATCAATATGTGCATGAGCCGCATGACCTACGGGCGATACATCACCGGGACCGTGAAATGCAGTTTTGATATTGAAGTATTCTCCGAGACGGGCGATCTTCATCGCGGGGCTTATTCCTCCAATTTGCGACACATGAACACGTATGTAATCAAACCACTGGTTCACCATTGGCATCTTGAATTCATTGATATTATTGAATAGTTCACCCATAGCAATAGGAACGCTGGTACTTATCCGAAGCTGTTTGAACCATTCCATGTTTTCCGGCGAAAAAGGATCTTCAATAAAAAAAGGGCGAAACTGTTCCAGTTTCCTGATCATATTGATTACATCCATAGGTTGCACGCGTTCATGTACATCGTGCAACAGTTCAATATCGTCACCGCATTGTTTTCGAACTGTCTCAAACATGACAGGAACTGACTTCAGGTAGGCACTGTCATTCATATACTGATCGCCTTCATAGCCATATCCAGCTGTTGCATAGTCAGGCTTCTGCACCACACCTGTCAATCCATATCCTGCCTGCTGAATACGAATATGGCGAAATCCCTGGCTTATGTACTTTTTTACATCTTCGGCAATCTCCTCCGGAGAATTTCCGTTAGCATGTGCATAACAGTCTACCGCAAACCGGCTCTTTCCACCCAGGAGCTGATACACCGGCATGCCAGCCCGTTTCCCTTTGATGTCCCATAACGCTTCATCAAGACCGCTGATCACATTATTCAAAACAGGGCCATTGCGCCAGTAAGAACTTACATAAAATGAGTTCCACATATCTTCTATATTATCAACATCCTTTCCGACGCAAAACTCATTCAGATAACTATTAATCGTTGCTACCACTGACACTGCCCGTTGTGTGAAAGTGGCACAGCCTAATCCATACAGTCCGGGCTCGGTAGTTTCTACTTTTACTACAATAAGATTGATGCCCTCAGGCGCTGTCGCGATGGCTTTTACATTTTTGATTTTAACAGGTGCCATCCCATTGGCATAGGATGGCTTTTGCTGATCCTGTGCATTTGCATAATTCATTCCTCCAAGGCTCCAAAACCCGGCGGTGGAACCAAGGGCCATCATTTTTAAAACCTTCCTGCGGCCGGCCTGGAAATCAGTTTCAAATTCTTTCATTGCAATTTTGTTTTAGTTTTTTATCAATGCTTTGACCAAATTTTAATCTTATTCGTTCGAATTTCGGATTAGAAAGTAGGACATTTTTTTAAATGAAAGGTGGGACAGATGGAAATATGATCCTGGCGACACCTTAAGTAGCTTATGCTCTTCATAAAAATAAAACTGCCGCACCAATGGTGCGGCAGTTCATACTAATATGGAAGTCTTTTATTGTGGGTTTTCAAAATCAAATTTATCCTTACCCTGGTAAGCTCTGAACGCTGCAGGATCACCGTAAGGGCCCAAATATTTAGCACTGCCAAATCCCAATATAGCCCAAAAAATAAAGCTCAATAAGACCAGGCCGACGGTGAATCCTTCGTCTTTACCAAAGCTTTTTGAGATCATATTATATAGCCAGATTGCAAAAATGATATTGACAAAAGGGACCAGCAACATTAATACCCACCACCCGGGTTTACCGGCAATTTTAGTCATGATATACCAATTATAAATAGGAATGATCGCGGCCCAACCCGGTTGACCGGCTTTTTCAAATACCTTCCACATGGCGATAACAACAAATACGCCAAATGCCAGGCATATGAAAATTAAACCAGGAGATAATCCATTTTCCATTTTTGTTGGTTTTGGTGAACCATAATGTTACGTAAAATAAATTTCTTGTCCAATCGTGGAACAGGCTTTGTCCGGTTTATGGCTCCTCACTCAGTGTTACACCTTAAAAAATAAACAATCTGGATATTCTCTCGAAGGCTTCCGATAAGTCAGCGTTATTTTACTTGTCAAACCATAGTTTAAACCGAAGTGTGGGTAAAAATTAAATGGTTTAGTATGGCGATACCGATTTCGTGATTAGTTTCAGCTCCGTAAAAAGATCCAATATTTTCTGAAAAAGATCGCTGTATACAATATCAAGGGGGGCGTTGGAAAAACCACAACATCCGTAAACCTGGCCTGCTTCCTGGCAAAAAGCGGCCTCAGCGTTCTCCTCTGGGACCTTGATCCCCAGGGCGGCAGCAGTTTCTTCTTCAATCGTCAAAATCATAATAATAACACACACGGGCGTTTATTCGACCGTTACATAACTATTTACGACGTTATACATTCCACGGAAAGCTACCAGATAGATGTCATAAGTAACGACGCCCTGTTTTCCGATCAATACATGATCCACGCTTCACGCATGACCACCGTTAGCTTTGGAAATAATGAGCTCATACAGATGACGCTAAGGGACGTGGAGGATGACTATGACGTGTGTATAATGGATTGCTCGCCCGGCCGCTTTATTCTGCATAATAATGTATTTCATGCAGCTGACCTTTTACTGAACCCCAACGTGCCGGCCCCGCTTTCCATTTACTGCAATAATATGATGATGGATATACTGCAGGAAGACAGGTCGCTTTCAAAAAAAGTGCTTAGTTTTTATAACATGGTACAGGTGCATAAGACTCTTCACAAGCAATACCTCGACAACCGCAGAGATGCATCGTGGATGCTCGATAGTTTTATACCATTTTACACCGATATAGAATTAATTGGTCTTACCAAAGAATCGATTTTTCACCAGGAAAAAGAAAATAAGGCCGAAGCATTTTACCTGCAGCTATGGCTGGAAATATGTGAGCGCATGCAGTGGCATCCTTTAAAAAACCTGAAGGGAATGGTAGTTGATATGCTACATAAAGACCTGGCAATTGACGACGATTTCCCATATCTCGTCAACGCTTCCAAATAAAACAATTCCAGGTCCAATTCCATACCCAGCGGCCGGCACCGCATTTCTGCACCCCCGGATTGGAGATAAATGAAGCGGATAGTTTAACTTGAATTATCCAGTAATCAAAAATTTTAAATGATTGAAGTTATTAGCCGCGAAACAAGGTGGTTTTTACCGGGCGATAGAGTGCCATCAATAGCAGCGTGGTTCCAGGGCCTGCCAGGTTCCCCGCGGCTGGGAAATAGTCCTAAATTTCCCCGGCAGGATTATTATTTAAGGATGCCAGGAGTTGAAAACATCGGCATTAAAATAAGAGAGCCAAAAAAAGATCAAGACAGCGGTAGGGTAAAATCATTCATCGAAGTGAAGCGGCTGATCACTGAAAAAGAACCTGTGACATTTCAGAATAATAACCATGGCTATTCCGGGAAATGGCAAAAGTTAAGCTATGAATTGACAGAGACTGGAAATGATCTTTTGTTGATCAATTCCTCAATCCCTTCTTCGGACAAAAGCTGGGTTCGGGCAGATAAAGACCGCGTACTTGTAAAATATGACGCAAAAAACAAATTAATAGTTGAAGGAAGCAGTGACATCAAAGAAGGGTGCGGTATCGAGCTGACAAAAATAAAAATCAATACCTCGATAAATTTTTCTTTTGGCTTGGAAGCTTTCAGCGAATCAGGGAAAAAACTTGACCAAAACTTTTACGAATGCAGCAAACTCGTATTCGATCAGATTGGTTTGACGGGATTAGCCCTGGACTATTCTTTCTCTTATCCGGAGTTTTTGGTGCAAATGATTTAATCAGTATTTTGGCCACCGTCTCTTCCCAAAATCTCTTTTTATCATGAGGATCTTTTTGACATTGATATGTTTGATCGGGTTGCTTTTTCTTTTGCAGGCGCAGGATTATGCAATAGGCGCCGACCTGTCTTTTATGAAACAGGCAGAAGACAGTGGTTTTGTTTTTAAGGAAAATGGAAAAGCAAAATCATGCATCCGGATTTTTAAAGATCACGGGTACAACTGGATTCGGTTGAGGTTATTTCACACACCCAGCCGCTTACCCAACAATCTCACGTATACAATTGCATTAGCCAAACAAGCCAAAAAAAATGGTTTCAAATTTCTGCTTGATTATCATTACTCAGATACCTGGGCTGACCCGGGAAAACAATTCATGCCAAAAGCCTGGGAAAACAAGTCACAGGCAGAACTCGTGCAGGCAGTTTTTGAATACACCCGAAACACCATGATTTCCTTTCGCGACTCGGCGGTTTTTCCTGACATGGTACAAGTAGGTAATGAGATCAGCAATGGGATGTTGTGGCCGAATGGAAAACTTCCCGATAACTGGGACAATTTTGCAGCGCTGGTGCAGGCGGGGATAAATGGAGTACACGCAAGCTGCGGAAACAATCCATGTCCGCAAATAATGATTCATATCGACAAAGGCGGCGATAAAAATTTCACTAAATATTTTTTCGATAAGCTCAACTCCTATGGGATTCGGTATGATGTGATCGGCCAATCTTATTATCCATGGTGGCACGGAAGCCTGCTCGACCTGCGGCAATGCCTCAATTTTACTGCTGAAGAATACCAAAAGGATATTATGGTAGTAGAAGCAGCGTACAATTGGAAACCGACGGAATATGTTAACAAGAATGCGCCGTTTTATGAATCCCCTGAAGGGCAAAAGCAGTTCCTGGAAGAAGTAAGCAGGATTGTCATGAATATCCCGGCCAACAGGGGAATCGGTGTTTTCTGGTGGGAACCAGCCGTATCTCGAACGGGTTCGCGCAGTTTTTTTGATGAAAATGGAAATGTACTACCCGTAATAACTGTATTTGATAAGTTTACCAGAAAATGAAAGTCCAATGTCTACGGTGAAAATTTTGCTGATCAACCCTTCAAGTTTTTTCAAAACTGTTATTCTTGTTTCAGTAAGCTGTCTTTTGTTGGCATGCAAGGATCAGAGCAAGGAAACGACTCAGTTCAACCCCACGTTTAAATTGATTTCATCTGAAAAATTTTACTTCAACAATTTTGTTGATTGCAATATGGCTGAAGCATGGGTTGGCGACACTTTCCGGATATTTCCCGGCAAATATGGAGAAGACACGCTTTGGGGAAATGGCCGCGATTTGAAATTCGCCAGCGGAAAAGATCCCGATGAAGCCTTCAAATCAGCGGCGGGAGATTTTATTGAACCGGCAATGCCTCCAAATGCGCCACACGGTATTCACGAAGGGTTGCGCGGAGCCGTATGGTTTGAAACAGTATACCAGCTTCCCCGGGATAAAAGCGGCAGGACATTATTTGCACTCTACCATAATGAGAATTACCCGCAAAATTATCCGTATGACTCAGCAACAGGGAAAGGATATAAAAATGAAAAATGGCCCCAGGGCCTGAAGGGTCCCGCTTCCCCCGCGGCCGTTTGCCGCATCGGCATTATGAAATCAACAGATGGAGGGAGAAGCTGGGAAAACAAAGGCATTATCCTCGAGGATCTTCAACCCAGGCTCATACTGAAACCGCATAATACATCCAATACTTTTGCGGGTGGTGTTGGTGATCCTTCTGCAGTCGCAAGCGGAGATCATCTTTATTTGTTCTTTGGCGAGTACAGTTACCCGGGATCTTATGACGAAAAAACATATGATCCTGTGAAAGAGTGGAGCGGCCAGTGTATTAGCATAGCACGGATTGCATTGGATGACCTGGATCAACCCCAGGGCAAAGCAAAGAGATGGGGCGGAAAAAATTTTACTATACCCCATGATAGTATCGGGGTTCCTATAGCTTCACTACAAATTCCCCGGGAAGATGGCGGTGATGCAGCTTCTTCCCCTAAGGGCGGTTTTCATTGGGGACCTTCCGTTAGTTGGAACACCTATTTAGGTTGTTGGGTCATGCTCATGGGAAAAGTAACAGGTCCATCATGGGCTGGGAGCAGTGTTTATATTTCATTCAATAAAAACGAAGATCTTGGAGTCGGCACCAACTCGCAGGAATGGACAAAACCTGAATTGCTGCTTGACAAACCCGGTTATTTCTTGTGGTATCCCTCACTGCAACCTATGAACACTGCCGAAGATATCGCCAACAGAAACACATCCTTGAAGCTGGGAAAAAAAGCGAGGTTTTTTGTCAAAAAAATCAAACCTGAAAAGAGCGAATACTTGTCTGAATATATAATCGAGTTTTCAAAATGACCACTACCAAAAATCGCGGATAACAAATTAGCAGGCATTAAAACCTACCTTTGGCGATTATAATTACTAACCTTAGATTTTAGCACTGGTTTATAAAAATGAAGACGAATCTATTTATAGCCTTTGAAGGTATTGACGGATGTGGCAAGAGCACACAGGTAAAACTATTGACTGAAAGCTTGAAAAATGCGGGGCATAAGGTGTATTCAACCTATGAACCGACCGACAGCCCGATTGGTTCTGTTATCAGGAATATTTTTAAACACCGGATTGAAGCCGACCACCGTACCATCGCCGGGTTGTTTGTCGCCGACCGGCTGGACCATTTATTAAACAAAACAAATGGCATACTGAAAAAAATCGAGGAGGGTTTTACTGTCGTAACAGACAGGTATTATTTTTCTTCGTACGCCTATCACGGTACTCACATGTCACTCGATTGGGTAATTGAGGCAAACTCAATGGCTGCAGAATTACTAAAACCAGACCTAAACATTTACATTGACATTTCCCCGGAAGTCAGTATGAAAAGGCTGGGTAAAGGAAGAAACTCAATGGAACTTTATGAAACCAGCGAAAATCTTATCAATGTGCGGGCGAAATATGAAGAGGCCATGGAGCTGTTAAAGTTTAAAGAAAATATTTTTAAAACTGATGGAAACCGTTCACCCGAACTCATCGCTTCGGATATCTGGAAAGAAGTTTCACAAATTGCAGCAACCATTAAAGGATAATTACAAACCTTCTTTTTTGAAGAGTTAATTTTATTGCTTCCCCCCATTATTATAATCCTTCGGCCATGTTCTGAATTCACTGACCGCATGATAGAGTAGTTTGTTCCTAAACAGGACTACACTCTTATGATTATCCAAAAAAAATTTATCAGGTTTACATCTGTATGCTGTTTTTTTTCGGTGGTTACCACGTTAGGAATTCATGCCTGGTTTCCTGACCCGCCCACAAGTTTTGAAGAAAGGATTGTTCTGTTCCGGAGTAAGATCTACCTTATAAACAGGTGGTGGGTTATTATGCATTGCCTGCTCGTAATAATCTCGATGTGGGGTTTCGCACTGCTCCAGTTTAAAAAAACTCCTGGTTGGACAGGTTTGGGCTTTTTATTTTTTTGTGTGTTTGGTATCGCCGAGATCACGCGTCAAATGATGGTGTTGCTTTATGCAAATGCTTTGAGAGAACAATATTACATGGCTACCGATGAGGTCACGAGGAATGGCCTCAGAATTGTCCTTTCTACTGCAGGTCAGCTAACGGCCCCGTTGTTTGGCGTTTTTATCCTCACGTTTGCATTGGGAAATCTCTGTTACGGTTTCAGTTTGATCAACACAAAAGGCTTCAGCAAACTGCTATCGATTTTGCTGATCATATCCGCAATAGCAAACTTTATCATGCTTGGGAATAGTTTCTGGAAGGCCCCCGCGATTGACAGTATAATAGAAAAGTACGGTTATACCTTCACACCTTTGCTAAGAATCATCACCGCAATTTGGCTCTGGAAAAAACCGACATAAAATTTTCCAAACTTGCTAAGTGCTTTAAATCTGCACATCTGCACATCCGCACATCTGCACATCTGCACATCCTTGTTCTATTTCTTTCTCAAGCCTGATAGGTATTCGAGCAAATTGGCCATATCCTGGGCCGATAAATTTTCGTGCAATCCTTCAGGCATCATCGATTCCTTTATTTGCGTCAACCTTTTTACTTCTCCTGTTTTAACAGCCTTCCTGGCCCCACCCGGAAGTTTCAAATCAATATCCGTTTCGGTTTTACTCGCAATGATGCCCGAGAGCATGGATCCATCTTTCATGGAGAGTTCCCAACCTTCATAACCAAACCCAATACCTGCTGACGGATGCAGGATACTTTCAAGCAAGCTTTCTTTGGGCAGCTTGGTCCCGATTTCCGATAGTGCGGGACCAAAATCATTGCCTGTGTTGATCACACGATGACAGGTAGCACAAATTGAGGCAAAAATAGTTTTCCCCTGCTCCGCATCGCCTGCCAGTGGACTAAGTTCCTGCATGGTAAATGTTTTCTTTGTTGCGGTTGCCGTTTCATTGTTTGGTAAATAACCCGCAGCCTTATCACGCACTGATTTTCGCCACGCGCCGCTGACACCTGATACCACTGGAGCAATTAATTCTGAAGGGACTTTTTTTGATTGAAGTAATTCCAGGACCCGTTCCTCCCCGCCCCAACTCCTGCCAATCATGCCTGCTGCCTCTTTTCGCAGTGGCATAGTGTATCTGTCGGAAAATGCAGTTGTTTGCAAAATGTCAATTGACCTCTTACTGCCAACGCCCGAAAGCGACTCGAGCAAACTCTTTTGCTGGATGCTATCCCGTCCGTTTATAATTTCCCATATTAATGCGCTGCCTTCCAGTTCAATTAGTAATGCAGCCGCCGACCTACCCGTCTTTTCTTGTGGCTTGCTGATAGCAAGCTGGCGCAGGTTCGGATTTTCCGCTTTTACCTCATAACGCGCCACCAGTTCAACATATTCATCGGTACCATACAAAGACCGTAGCACTTCTGCCAGAGCCTTTTTAGCTACCGGCGTTTGAGTAACGGTTTTGATATCAAGATGCCGCAATACAAGCTTATTAAATGCCACATCATTATTCTTATTGTTCTCGATCATCTTTAGCAATAGTCGTGATTTTGAAGGGCCACTATTAAAGTCAAATGCGCGGAAGTACCGTAACCGGTTGTCGATGGATGTGCTGTTATCAGACGCAAGTGCCGCAATGTAAGGAACTGCTTTTTCGGTCCTCGCTCTCCAAACTATGTCACGACCGGCTTCTGAAGCTAGTGGATCTTTAACCCGTGCCTGGTATGCCGCAAAAAAATTTTCCCATTGTTTGTCAGCTCCAATGCCAAGGGCCTCTAAATACCAGCGGTCCTTTCCGTCATGTTGTGCCGCCAGTGTTGCCCATATTTCCGCAGCTTCCGGAGACTTGTTGTGATATAAAGCAATGGCACATTCCCTTCTTACCTGTGGATCGGGATCATTAATCAATTGTTTGAGCGTCCCAATCAAATCGGCATTGAGCTCAGCAGAAGCCCGCAATCCTGTTATACGTAAATCTGCATTATGGTCTTTGATTGCTTCACCAATGTATTGTGGTGAATTGATGCCCGGCATTTTTACTATCGCCCAAAAAGCTCTTGCCCTCATGCGAGGGTTATCGTCAGAGTGCCATACTTTTTCAAGGGCGGGAATTGCCGATGCTCCCATGTTGTGCAATGCGGTGAATGCATGATACCGAACATCAAGATTTGGATTTTGCAAAGCATTGACGGCACCATCAGGTGTTCTATAATCTTGCGACGGGTTAATGTACTTTGTTCCTTTTGGCGCTACGCGATAGATTCTGCCACGGGTTTGATCACCTGCTGCGTGGCCTCCTACTCCGGGGTCATACCAATCTGCAATGATTAGTGAGCCATCCGCTGCCACACAAACATCAGCGGGGCGAAACCATTTGTCATTTTCGTTTTTTAAAATATTTACTATTTCTGCAGAGTAACCGGCGCCATTCTTCTTAACGGGGTAGGCACGTACAACATTTGGTCCGGCATCACAATGAATAATACTGTTCTGGAAAGGTGGCGGAAGTAGCGAGCCTTCGTAGAAAATGATACCCGTCGGCGAACCAGCAAAAGTTTGCAACATATTCGGAACTACACCAGGATCATTAAGGTGCCAGTGACGTAAAGGAATCGAATCTTCAATGTTTGTGCGATTTGCTTGCCATCCTGCACCGGTTAATTCATCTGTGAAGCCATAGTTACCGTATGGCAATACATAGTTAATGCGCGTCCCACGATTGCCATCGTCATCGTTGTCACTTTGCCATAGATTGCCGTAGCTGTCAACAGCAACCTCGTATGGATTACGGAAATTTTGTGCCAGCCACTCTACCCCCGACCCGTCCGGGTTACAGCGAAACACCATTCCCTGTTTGTATTTTTTATGATCTATTCCGTCGCCATCGCGGTCACGGACAAGTACGCCATTCTTATCCTTCAGCCGGTCACCCGCGTTGCCAAAATTGAAGTATAGTTTTCCATCCGCACCAAATGTGAAAGCGTGCACACCATGATCATGTTGCTCCTCACCGATATCCTGGAAAAGAATTTCTTTTCTGTCCGCACGGTCATCGCCATTATCATCGTAAAACATCCAGACATAGGGGCTTTGGGAAACGATGGCCTTGTTACCTAAAACGCAGATGCCAAGCGGCGCATTGATCTCGGGTCCCTGGTAAAAAACTTTTGTCGTGTCCGCCTTGCCATCACCATTAGTATCCTCCAGGATAATGATGCGATCGCCCAGGGCGTTGACAGGATTTCCGTTAATTGACGGCCGGTAGTTATAAGCTTCGCAAACCCATACACGACCCCGTTCATCTACGTCAATATTCGTTGGGTTTTGCAGCATTGGCTCGGTAGCAAAAGTTGTCACCTGCAAACCGTCAGCAATGACCAGGCTCATAAGCGCATTTTCAGGATCATGGATTTTGCTTTCCGCAACGGTGTCGGAACCGGCGCCCGGCTTCTGAGTGTCAGCAGCGTTATTACACGATGCTAATAGTCCGACAAACATCAATGGCAGGCAGGTGACATTGAAAAGTTTTCTAAGAACTTTAATTTGAATTGGCATTAACTGTTAGTATTACTATGAATGCCGAAGCTATGAAATCATGAGGATTTTTGAAGACCCTGGATTGATTTACCCCTAACAGATTAAAGAAATTTTTGCTTCTTCTCTTTATCTATTTGATTAAAGAGCAACGAAGTGATTAGCGAAAGCAGAAGTGCGAACAGCAAACCCCACCAGAAACCATCAATGGTAAAACCATTAACTAAGCGGCTGGCCAATAACACAACCAATGTGTTCACCACAAACAAGAACAAACCCAGCGTGACAATCGTTAACGGTAATGTCAATATGATCAAAATAGGTTTTACAAGGATATTCAGTACAGCGAGTACCAACGCAAATATCAGTGCGGTAAAAAAAGAATTAACGTGTACGCCGCTCAAAACATAGGTAAGGCCAAATGCGACCAGCGCGATTATTAAGATCCGTAGTAGAAATTTCATTGAGTTAAGGTACAGAAACTAAGCCAATTCCATTTACTGCCACAATTTTACCCCTCCTGATTTTCTGCGTACGTCAAAGTCCCGGGTGGTGGATGGCCATCCGTAGCAGTTTGTGTAGGCTATACATTATAGCTGCCGGCAGTTACATCCGCGCGAATAACACCGGCTGTTGAACTATTCTTAAAACTGGTCCCGTTTATTTGCAGCCACCACATCTTTGGTTATTTTTGACGAATACCCAAATTTCACCCATGAAGCTAATTTCATTACTATTTTCGATTTTTTGCGCCACTCAGGTCATGGCTCAGGATAATTACTGGCAGCAGCAGTTACGTTATAATATCACGGCAGAACTGAATGATAAGGAAAAATCCATCACAGGATTTGAGACCATCATTTATAAGAATAATTCACCGTCAGCATTGGAATATATCTGGTTTCATCTCTGGGCAAATGCGTATAAGAACGATTCAACCGCGTTATTGCAACAGATAAAAAATGATACGGCCCGGGCCAAAAAAAAGGAAATTATCGGGCCCGGCTCTATTGAGGGCCTTGCATTTAAAGTAAATGACCAGCCGGCGCAAACGCAGGCCCACCCCAACCCGCAATACATTGACATCATAAAATTATTGTTGAACAAACCCCTTCAACCAGGCGATTCCATTTCGATTTCCACGCCGTTTAAAGTGATGCTCCCACCCTACTTCTCCAGATCAGGTTATGCAGACGGTCAGTTTATGGCCTGCCAATGGTATCCCAAGCCTGCGGTATTCGATAAAGACGGCTGGCACGAATTCCCATACCTTGATATGGGCGAGTTTTACAGTGAATATGCCGACTATACTGTCAGTATTACGGTGCCTTCGGCATATGTGGTTGGTGCTACCGGTAGTTTACAAACAAAAGAGGAGCTGGATGCTTATAAAAAACTAGGAGCAAAAAATGTCGCGTACCGCGGCAACAAACCGGTTGTTTATAAGCCTCTAAATAAAAATGCAAAGAAGACATTGAACTATCATGCGGAACAGGTGCCTGATTTTGCCTGGTTTGCAGACACAGATTTCGTGATTCAATATGATACCACGCAGATTCCCGGTGGAAAGGTCATTGACGCATTCTCTTACTATCATAATAAAAAGGGGTCGATCTGGAAAAACAGTATAGATTATGTAAAAGATGGAGTCAAAAGTTACAGCAGGTGGATTGGCGAATACGGTTATCCAGTAGTCCAGGTTGTAGAAGGTCCAAAAAATAATTCAAGCGGTGGCATGGAATATCCGATGATCACTCTTATCACCAGCCCTGATGCCAACGTCGAAAGTTTAGATGCAGTTATTGCCCATGAGATCGGTCATAACTGGTTTATGAGCATGCTGGGAAGTAATGAAAGGGCACACACATGGATGGATGAAGGATTGAATACCTATTTTCAATTTCGTTATGAAGCTGAAAAATACCGGAGCAACTCTGTGTTTGGTGAATCGCTTCCCAAAGAATTAAAACAGATGCCCGCAAATGAGTTTCTCAGTGTGATCTATAATGCAATTGATAAAAGCCTGCCCATGCAATCGGCCATGGATATACCCGCGGATCAATTTCCCAATAGCGAGGAATATGGCCTGATCTCATACGTTAAAACGGCATTGTGGATGTACCTGCTGGAATCAGCGGTAGGCGGGGAGAAAATGGAACTTGCTGTACGCAATTATTTTGAAAAATGGAAGAATAAACATCCTCAGCCGTCTGACATGGAAGCTGCATTTGAGGAAGCCATCGGGGTCAAGCTTGATAAATTTTTCGCATTGACGAAAAAGGAAGGCAGGTTTGAATAGTGAAAGTAACGATTCGATTTTTTTATTCCTGTTTCAAGCTACATCATTATATTATATACGGAAATATTCCATAACGATAAAATAAATATTTTTCCCCTGCTAACTTATTCGTTTTAATATCACTAATCATTTTCCAGTTTTTTTTTCACATTTTTTTTGAAGCTTGTTTACGGGTTACAGCCATTATTGCAACGGATGGTGTATCTTTAAATAGCAACGAAAAAGACAATCACATCATTCTTATACTTATAAAAACATTGATTATGGAAAACGGTATTCGTCCTGCAAAAAATCCTGAACAGCGAAGCCAGGCAACGAAGGGTAAAGGGAAAAACGTTTTTATTAAAGCGGCCCGTTATATCAATGATTTTTCTGTTGCCGTTACCTTTTCTACAGGTATTACGCAGCTTGTGAATTTCCTGCCATTATTCGAAAAACATTTAAAAGGTGACAACCTGAAATACTTTTCGCTGGAACGTTTTAAGAAATTTATTGTTAAGAACGGTAGCATTTGCTGGGGCAAAAACGAGGATATTATTTTCCCCGCTTCAAGCTTGTTCAAAAAACTACCGATGGAAACCAGCAACCCGCAAATACTTTACGTTTAGTGTGCATCAATAAATGAAGCTTCTTTATAACTGCGAAACCTTACTTCGCAGTTTTCTTTTATAATTCAAATAGGTCAACTTATCATAAAAACAATTTTAACGTTCGAAAATTTGTATTAACAACTGTTAATAATTAACTTTAGGAAGTAAACAGTGTAACTGTATATATTTGAAAAGGAGGGTAAAGCTTCTGTGCATATTCAGAAGACGCTAACAAACCCGGTCTCTACCCTACACCGGCTTGACAGATCTTATAAACTAATCCGCATTGACTGACACAATTATTAACCTTGAAACCGTTAATCCCATAGAATTCTTCGGCGTAAACAACGGTAAGCTAGACATTCTCAAAAAGAAATTCCCACTGTTAAAGATCCTTTCCCGCGGCAAACAGATTAAATTGAGCGGTGCCCCCGAGCAGGTGGAAAGTGCCCGGGAAAAAATCGCGTTAATCATATCATACCTGGAAAGGAATGGTCACATGAGCCAGAATTATTTTGAGCAGGTAATCGGAGGCGATGATGCCGACACGGTGGATGAGTTCATTGAACGTAATCCCAACGACGTATTGGTCTTTGGCCCGAATGGTAAATCTGTCAGGGCTCGCACGGCCAATCAAAAAAAGATGGTATATGAGGCCGAAAAACATGACATTCTATTTGCGATAGGACCCGCAGGTACCGGTAAAACGTATACCGCCGTTGCCCTCGCGGTGCGTGCCCTGAAGAATAAACAGGTGAAAAAGATTATTCTGACACGGCCTGCAGTGGAAGCGGGGGAAAACCTTGGTTTTCTGCCGGGCGACCTGAAGGAAAAAGTTGATCCTTACCTGCGACCCTTATACGATGCGCTGGATGATATGATCCCGGCAGATAAGCTCGGTTATTATATGACGACGAGGACCATCGAGATTGCGCCGTTGGCTTATATGCGTGGTCGCACGCTCGATAACGCCTTTATTATTTTGGATGAAGCGCAAAACGCGACGGACCTGCAATTGAAAATGTTCCTTACGCGGATCGGTGCAAACGCTAAAGCCATTATTACGGGTGACATAACACAAGTGGATTTGCCAAGAAATCAAAAAAGCGGGCTCGTCACCGCAGTACGCATTTTGCAAAATATAGATGGTATTGCTCATATTGAGCTGGATGAAGATGATGTAGTTCGTCACCGGCTTGTTAAGCAAATTTTGCGTGCTTATACAAAAGAATATGAAAAGGACCAACCCCCAGCATCAGAACGACCACACAATCCGTTGGGCATACTGAAGAAGCCGCGGGAAAACGAATAAATTACCGTTACACAATCTTTCGAACATTCATCAAAGTTTCATTGCCGCGCGATGAAACTTTTTTCTTGAAATAGCCCACCGGGAAATCGTCATTTAATACCTACATTTACGCATGCGAAAAAAAGTTCGTTTACTTTTATTGCTGTCGTGTGGACTCATTGCCTGCGGAGGTTCCGACAGGCAGGGTAATTCCAACACTTCCGACAATGATATTGATGCGGC
>Ga0157380_10000342_pt1 | contig 27911 bp, 25 predicted proteins | sample S35metaG_FD_119757 | JGI IMG/M metagenome (GOLD analysis project Ga0157380, IMG submission 119757) | Switchgrass rhizosphere microbial communities from Kellogg Biological Station, Michigan, USA - S3-5 metaG | ecosystem: Host-associated > Plants > Roots > Rhizosphere > Soil | place: USA...
ACTCGCATGATCGCAGGCGAAGCCGAAGGGCGAAGTGCCCGTGCGCTTCTCGACAACGACAGCCGGTGGCTCGCCTGGCGCCAGAACCGTGGACGGCCGACTGCGGGGACTGTCGTGTTGCTGCATCTGGTCCCCTCCCGGGAAAGTTCCCGTGCAGCCATCGTAGTCTATCTCCTGGCCGCCCAAGAGGAAGAATGACCGGGTCGCGCGAAGCAGGGCGGCCTCCGTAGGGCGAGCGTGAACTCCTGCGTCTGAGTCGGCATGACGCAAGCAATCTCACGCCGCCAGGTCCTTCGCACCGGTATCGTCGCTGGCACTGCCCTATCGTTGAGCAGCCCGGGAATACGTGCATGGGCTGCCGGCACTACCGCGGAGCTGATCGGCAAGTCGGTGGTCGACATCGCGGAGATGATCCGCAGCCGCCAGGTGTCGGCGACGGATGTGGTCAAAGCCTGCTACGAACGCATCGATGCGGTGAACCCGAGCATCAACGCCGTCGTCGCCCAATGCCGCGAACGAGCCTTTGCCGAAGCAGCCGAAGCCGATGCGATGCTCGCCCAGGGCAAGGTCAAAGGTCCGCTGCACGGCGTGCCCTTCACGGTGAAGGACTCGTTCGACACTGCCGGCGTCGTCTCCACCGGCGGCACCTTGGGACGCAAGGATTTCGTTCCCGGCAAGGACGCGACCGTCGTCGCCCGCGTTCGCGATGCCGGCGCCATCCTGCTCGGCAAGACCAATACGCCTGAGTTCACGCTCGGCGGCGGCGCCCGCGAGACGTTCAACCTGATTCATGGACAGACCCGCAACCCCTACAACCCCGAGTATCTCTGTTCGGGTTCGTCCGGAGGTGCGGGTGCGATCGTCGGCGCAGCCGGCGCCTATTTCGATATCGGATCGGACTATGGCGGTTCGATTCGCGGACCGGCGTTCGCCAACGGCATCGTCGGACTCAAGCCCACGTATGGCCGCGTGCCACGTACCGGCCACATCGTCGACTACGGCGGACCCTTCGATAATTTCCAGGAGATCGGCCCGCTCGCACGTCGCGTCGCCGACATCGCATTGATCCTGCCCATCATCATGGGACCGGACCAGAAAGATGCAGCCATGGCTCCGGTGCCCCTCGGCGATCCCGGCGCCGTGGACCTGAAGAAGCTGCGCATCGCCTGGTACGTCGACAACGGCACCATCCAGGCGAGCAGCGAGGTGCAGGCCATCGTGAAGCAGTCCGTCAACTACTTCACGTCGTTGGGCTGCAAGGCGCAGGAGGATCGCCCGCCACGGTTCAAGGAGCTCGTCGATACGCGTACGGCATTCTCGAATGCGGATGGCCGCGAGTTCATGCGCCGCCTGCTGAAAAAGCACGGCACGACGCAGGCATCGCCGGCACTGGGCATCACCGGCAAGGAAGTTCCAAGCGCCGAGTTCACCCGCCTGTGCGAACAGATGGATGCAATCAAGAGCGAGCAGCTCGCCTGGTTCGAGCAATACGACCTGATCCTTTGCCCGGTGACCGTGCGGGCCCCGCAGAAGATTCCATCGGAGTTCATCCTGCCCGCCGCGACCGGCGCAGGCTATGGCGGCATGACGAGCGAATACAACACCACGGGCTGGCCCGCCGGTGTAGTTCGCGTGGGAACGTCAGTCGAATCGCCCGGATTGCCGCTCGGAATCCATGTCGTGGGACAGCCATGGCGTGACGATGTCGTGCTGGCCGCGATGAGCTATATCGAGAAGCAGACGGGCGGATGGAAGATGCCGCCGGCCTGAGGCTGGCGCGAAGGGCGAAGTCGGATGCAGAATGGAGGGCCACTCGCAGCCCGCGAGGACTGTCCCCAGCATGGAGCTGCCGCCATGTCCCTCTACGGTCTCTGGATCTTCGCTGCCGTCTATTGCCTCGCCGTCGCGCTTCCCGGCCCCGGCGTTGCAGCTATCGTCGCCCGTTCATTGGCTCGCGGCACGACCGGCGCAACGGCTTTCATCGCGGGCTTCCTGGTCGGCGACCTGATCTGGTTTACGTTCGCGGCAACCGGTCTGGCCGCGCTGGCGCAGTCTGCCTATGCGGTTTTCGTCGTCATCAAATATGCCGGCGTCGTCTACCTGCTGTATCTCGCATGGAAGCTGTGGAGCACGCCGGTCAAGCCAGTGGTCGAAGGCGAAGTGGAAGCGGGACAGAAATCCTCGCAGCTGTTCCTCGGCAGCCTGGCCCTGACCCTGGCGAATCCGAAGACCATGATCTTCTTCCTGGCGCTGCTACCCACCGTGGTGCCGCTCGAAAAACTCACCCTCGTCGGCTTCGTGGAAATCGCCGCAGTGATCTCCATCGTGCTGCCACTCGTGCTCGGCGGCTATGTCATCGCAGCGGCACGCGCCCGCCGCCTCTTCCGCAGCCCGAAAGCAATGCACGCCATGAACCGCGGCACGGGCGTCGCGATGGCGAGCGCTGCCGTGATGGTGGCGACTCGCTGACCGGAGCTTGAATGATTTCCCTCGAAGACATCCTCGGAGCGCAGCAACGGATCGCCGGAGCGGCTCACGTCACACCGGTGATATGTTCGCGGACCGCCGACGAAAAGACCGGTGCGCGCCTCTTCTTCAAATGCGAGAACCTGCAGCGGGCCGGTGCGTTCAAATTTCGTGGCGCCTATAACGCGCTATCGCAGTTCTCCGCGGAACAGAAGCGCAACGGAGTCGTCACGTTCTCCTCTGGGAATCATGCACAGGCGATTGCACTGGCGGCGCAGCTGCTGGGCATTCGCGCCGTGATCGTGATGCCGGCCGATGCGCCGACAATCAAGATGGCGGCGACTCGCAACTACGGCGCCGAAGTCATCCCGTACGACCGTTACAAGGAAGATCGCGAAGCCATTGGACAGCGACTCGTGCGCGAACGCGGCATGACATTGATTCCACCTTACGATCATCCGCACGTCATGGCAGGCCAGGGCACGCTCGCATTGGAATTGTTCGAGCAGGCCGGCGCGATGGACGTGCTGGTCGTCCCGCTCGGCGGCGGCGGTTTGTTGTCCGGCTGTGCGACAGCTGCATCCGCGACCCAGCCCGGATGCACCATCATCGGTGTCGAACCTGCCGCGGGAAATGACGGCCAGCAAAGCTTTCGCAGCGGCAGCATCGTGAAAATCGCGACGCCCACCACCATCGCCGACGGCGCACAGACTCAATCGCTCGGCGGCTATACGTTTCCGGTCATTCGACGACTGGTGAGCGACATCGTCACTGCGACCGACGCCGAACTGATCGACGCGATGAAATTCTTCGCCGAACGCATGAAGATCCTGGTCGAACCGACCGGCTGTCTCGCTGCCGCCGCCGTGTTCAGCGGCAAGCTGCCGGTCGCCGGCAAGCGAGTAGGCATCGTGATCTCGGGCGGGAACGTGGACCTGAGAAGCTTCGCCGCGCTGATGGACACTCGCATGTAACGTAAGGTGAATTGTATGCAGGTCGTTGAACTGCAACGCCAGGTCCGGCACCTTGCAAATCCCTACGGCGGACTAGCCCAATCCTCTCGCTATAGCCCCAGTCTTATGGCGACCAGTCTTATATCGACCAGGACCGGCGCTGCGGGGGTAGAATTCCTCATGGCAGTCAGCGTCTTCGATCTGTTCAAAATCGGCATCGGCCCCTCCAGCTCGCACACCGTCGGGCCCATGCGGGCCGCGAAGTTATTCGTCAACCGGCTCGTCAACGAAGGCCTGTGCGGGCGCACGGCACGAGTAAAGGTCGAACTCTACGGATCGCTGGGACTGACCGGCAAAGGTCACGGCAGCGACAAAGCCATATTGCTCGGACTGTGCGGGCACGAGCCCGACAGCGTCGACGTGAATGCCGTTCCTGCCTATCTCGCCGCGATACGCGAATCCGGCCACCTTCTGTTGGGTGGTCAACAGCGGCTACCCTTCGACGAAAAAGCCGACCTGGTCTTCAATCGGCGCGAAACCTTACCCGTGCATGCTAACGGCATGCGCTTCATCGCATGCGATAGCGACGGCGGCGAACTGGCCAATCGCATCTACTATTCCGTCGGCGGCGGCTTTGTCGTCAGTTCCGAAGTGGCCGAGGACGGCGTGGTCCAGAAGCGCGTTGCGCCGGACACCACGGTCCTGCCCTACCCTTTCCACACTGGCGATGAATTGCTGGCGCAGTGCGAACGTAATAACGTTGCCATCGCCGGCGTCATGCGGCGTAACGAACAGCACTGGCGCACCGATGCCGAGATCGACGCCGGCCTGCTGAAGATCTGGAAGGTCATGCAAGACTGCGTCGAGCGTGGCTGCAACACACCCGGCGTGCTTCCAGGCGGTTACAAGGTGAAACGACGAGCACCCGACCTCTATCGTCAGCTCATCGCCGATCCGCACGCGCCATCGCGCGATCAGCTCGTCGTGCTCGACTGGGTCAACCTCTTCGCGCTGGCCGTCAACGAGGAGAATGCAGCCGGGGGACGCGTCGTGACCGCTCCGACGAATGGAGCCGCGGGAATCATTCCGGCAGTGCTGCATTACTACACGCGGTTCATCGGAGGCTCGAACGACGCGGGCGTCGTCGACTTCCTGCTCACCGCGGCGGCGATCGGCATTCTCTACAAGGAGAACGCTTCGATCTCGGGCGCCGAAGTTGGTTGCCAGGGCGAAGTCGGCGTGGCCTGCTCGATGGCGGCTGGCGCGCTCTGCGCCGTCCTCGGCGGTTCGCCCCGTCAATGCGAGAACGCCGCCGAAATCGGCATGGAACATCATCTCGGACTGACCTGCGATCCGGTGGGCGGACTGGTGCAGATTCCCTGCATCGAACGCAACGCCATCGCCTCGGTCAAGGCAATCAACGCGGCCCGCATGGCATTGCGTGGCGACGGTACTCACTACGTGTCGCTCGACAAGGTGATCAAGACCATGCGCGAGACCGGCGCCGACATGAAAACCAAGTACAAGGAAACGTCGCGGGGCGGACTGGCAGTGAACGTGATCGAATGTTGATGTGACCCGGAGATCAACGACACTGCATTGAAGTCAGATTCCCGTGCGCGGCGCCCATGGCATCATGCACATTGCTTCGGCCGATCCCCAGGAGTCGTCATGCGAACGAAGAGCGGCAGTCTGGTGTTGGGGTTGTCGTCATCCCTGTCATTGTTCTGCGTGCACGCTGCGCTCGCCGCCGACCTGCCGGGCGCTAAAGATCCGCCCGGCATGAAACGCTACGAGGGCAGCGAGATCATCGGCTATCGCGCGCCGAAATTTGACGAGTTCACCTTGCCACTGAGTCCGCCGACGCAATTCTCGCCGGCTGCGTATGAGAAGAATCTCAAGGTCGAAGGACAGGTCAGCCGCTACACCTACGTGGCCCCGTCGGGCCGCTCTCCGGCCGAAGTGTTTCGCAACTACAAGAGCGAGTTCCAGCGCCTGGGACTGGAGACGCTCTACGAAAAAGGCGGCGGCGAGAAAGGCTGGTTCGGACCGACGTTGGATCGGATCGCGGACGAAGACAAGCTCGGCCAGATTCTCGCGTACAACGAATCGGAGGAACGCGTGCTGGTGGGCAAGTCAAAAGCGCCGACCGTGTACTACTACGTATTCGTCACGAGCTACCGGGACGGAGTGATTCCCGAGCGCCTGTCCAAGACCGTTGCCGCGGGCCGCACGCTCGCCGAGATCGTCGCCATCGCGCCCGAGCAGATGGAACAGAAAATGACTTTCGTCAACGCGGATGAAATGTCGAAGACCATTGCGACTACCGGCCGCATCGCGCTGTACGGCGTCAACTTCGATACCGACAAGGCGACACTGCGCGACGACTCGACCAAGACGCTCGAGGAGATCGCGAAGCTGCTGAAGGCGCAGCCGCAGCTGAAACTGCACGTGGTCGGCCATACCGACAACCAGGGTGCGCAGGATCACAACCTCGATCTCAGCCGCCGGCGCGCTGCCAGCGTCGTTCAGGAACTCGCTGGGAAGTACGGCGTCGCCGCGAGCCGCTTGGATTCGTTCGGTTGCGGCTGGTACGCGCCGGTCGCATCGAACGATGCCGAAGAAGGCCGGGCGAAGAATCGGCGCGTCGAATTGGTGAAATTCTGAATGCAGGCTGTACCGGCGCGGCGAGACTCTATCGAAGTGTAACCAACTTCAAATTTTTATCGCGCCGCCGCGCTTCTAACAATTTGTTCATGCAACCCCCTCGCGACGCTGTCAGTCTGATTTGGTACGAAGTAACCGTAATCGAATTGCACAGTTACCCCTGTCGCGTTATCGCCGGAGCGAGAGCGGCAGTTCACGAACCAACAGGTTGCGATGGTCATGCCTGCCAAGATTTCGACGCTGAGTCACATACTGTGGGATCACACCCAGACACGCAGGGCGGGCCAAACCGGCAGTGCGGCCGTCGCCTGCCTGCTGACTGCAGCCGTAGTGCTGCTTGCCGGATGCGAGTTGGAGCCACCCACGCGTCCCGTGCATCCTTATCGTGTAGCTCGCACTGACCCCCCACCGGCCCCAGCGCCCGAAACTCCGGTTCCCAATACGCAGGTCTACGTTTACCCCGTCAAAGGCCAGACGCCGGAGCAGCTCGATCGCGATCGCTACGAATGCCATGCTTGGGCGGTGAAGCAGAGTAATTTCGATCCAAGCGAAGTCCGGGTCGCTCCGCATCAGCGCGTGCAGGTGGTGGCGATGCCGCCTCCGCAATCGGATGTGCCTGCAGGGGCCGCGACCGGAGCCGTACTCGGTGCGGTAGTCTCTCGTCCGCGCGATGCCGGCGCAGGCGCCATCATTGGCGCCATAGCGGGCGCCGCGATCGGCGCTGCATCGGATTCGTCGAAGCAGCAGCAATACGATGAGATCCAGAAAGCACGCGAAGAGCGTAACTCGCAGGCTGCGGCGAGTGCATCAGCCAGTCTGGAACAACAGGCGTCGGGATATCGCCGTGCGATCGGCGCCTGCCTTGAAGCTCGAGGTTATACAGTCAAATGAGTATTCCATTCACTACAGCCCGATTCGCCAAGACCACTGCGGTATTGCCTGTCCTGTTGCTCGTCTCCTTGTGCGGAATGACGAGCGTCGCTCACGCCGAGCGTGATCACGACGGGCCGGGGCGCAATGGCGTGTTCGATCATCGCTATAACCATGATCACTACTATCCCGCTCGCGGCTCCTATGTTCGCGAACTCCCGAGAGGCTACTACGCGTCGAACTACCGTGGCTCGCCGTACTACTTCCATGGTGGCGTCTGGTATCGCTCCTACGGTCCGCGCTACGTCGTCGTGCGTCCGCCGGTAGGCATCCGCCTGGGCATCCTGCCGCCGTTCTATACGACGGTCTACTTCGGCGGCGTTCCGTACTACTACGCCGACGACGTCTATTACCGGTGGTATCCGCAGGAGCAGTCCTATGTGGTCACCGACCCGCCGGAAGGCTCGGAAAGCACCACCGCCGCTCCCAGCGCTCCCGCCCCATCGAGCAACGACCTGTTCATCTATCCGAAGAACGGCCAGTCGGAGCAGCAGCAGGCGAGCGATCGCTATGAATGCCATGCCTGGGCGAAGAAACAGACTGGATTCGATCCGACGCAGCCCCTGGGCGGTGTAGACGAATCGCAGAGCGCCAGCAAGCGAGCGGATTATCAGCGCGCGGAAGGGGCTTGCCTGGAAGCGAGAGGCTATACGGTGAAGTAGGTGGCGGCGACACTGCTCGCGGCAGGGACACCTAAAGGCCCCGCACCTTCCGCTTCGCTACAGGAGCATGTCCCCGAACGTTATTTCCACCCCGCACTCACCGACAGCTTGAACGTCCGTGTCGGTTGCAGGTAAGTCCGCGGCGTCAGGAACGCCGGATCCGGCGCCTGCGGGGCGCCGTCCGGTACGTTGTACTCATCCACGTTGGCGTTGTTGAACACGTTCAGGACGTCGGCACGCACACGCACCGTGAAGTCGTTCAGCTCGAAGTCCTTCGACGCCGCGAGATCGAATTGCCTGAAGCCGAACGTAGTATCCGGCTTGGCTGGATCCGGGAAGCAGTGCTTCAGATCGATCGCATCCACGCAGTTGTAGCGCTGGATGTATTCTGGCGATGCGAGGGTCCACTTCGCCGACAGGTTGAATCCCCACGGCACATCGTAGATTCCCGTCATCACGATGCGGTGCTTGGCGACGCTGGTGGACGGATGCCATCCATAGCCGCTGACCTCCGCATAGTCGAACAGGAAAGTCTCATCCACGCTGCCGGTATTGGAGCGATTCTCCTTGGCATCCGAAAACGTATAGGCAAAGGTCGCCGACCATCCGGATTCCGGCGTATAGGGCTTCTCCGCCGACAGCAGTACCGACTTGAGACGCGTCTCCAGTCCGTTCTTGCCCAGGAAGAACGAGCCATAACCGGGAATGCCGCTGCTGAACGGCTGGCCGCCCCATGTCGTGCCGGGCGTACGAAAAGTGCCGTCGGGCCAGCGATTGCCCAGCACGAACACGATGCCGTCATGCGACTCGATGTACGACACACCGGCCGACGTCACCCAGTCCTGCTCGCCAAGCAACACTCGATTGCGTATGCCCAAGCTGAACTGATCCGAGTACGGCGTCTTCAGGTCGTTGTCGATCATGAAGAACTCGCGGCCGAGCGCCGGATTCGCGGCGACCAGCGACTCCAGTGTCGCCTGCTGATAGAGGGCAGGATTGAACGCCAGGCAGTCGCCGACGCCTGGCGTGCAAGCCCTGGTCGGTGAGTTGATGAACCGCCGATACGTCGGATACGTGCCCTTCGAGGTTTCGCGTGCGATGTAATCGAATACGTTACGATCGTACGATCGTCCGACGCCGCCGTAGACGACGTGGCGCTGGTCTTCGAACAGATCGTACGAGAATCCCAGGCGCGGCTGGATGCCATCCTTGAACGCTTTGCGGTTATGGCCGTTGCTGATGTAGCCGCTGATATCGACACCGCCGAGCGCGAGTGTCTGAGCATAGGTCTGGCCGGGCGGCGCCGGCGGGTGGCCCAGCGTCGCGTCGCCTGGATTGGTATCCTGCGTGTTGAACGCCGCGAGAATATCGGTCGGCGTCACGTAGTTCAGGTAGCTCGGCGTCTTTTCGTAGTCGTAGCGGACGCCGAGATTCAGCTGCAGCTTGTGGGTGACATCCCAGTCGTCCTGCACATAGATTCCGTACTGGCTGTTGTCGGACTTCACGTTGCGATCGGGCAAGCCGGGCAGCGGCGCACCGAACACGACATAGAACGGCGTGGTCAAGTCGCCGAAAATATCGTACGAGAACTTCGGATTGTAGGGTGACGATTCGAAGTTGGCGATCTCGATCTTCTTGTACTTCACGCCGGTCTTGATCACGTGCGAGCCGAACCAGTCGAAGGCGTTGAACGTGATGTCGTCCTGGAAGCCGTAGCCTTTCTGGCCCTTGTCCTGGTAGTCGATGCCGGCGCCGAACGAGAGCACGACGCGATTCTGATCCGGACCGTTCGTCAATTGCCGTGCATAGCCGTTCTCTGCAGGACGCGGATTGTACTGTGCATCTTCATAAGTGATGTGCGCATCGTTGAGGAAGAACCCGCCGGTATATTGATAGCGCAAGTCATAGCGTGCGTCCTTGTTGTCCTTCGCTGTTGCATAGCTCGCCGCATTGGCGCCACCGATCGCAGTCAGTTCGGTTTCGTCACGCACCTTCGCCGAGAGTTCGAACAGATGCGCATCGCCGGACGACCAGTCGATCTTGCCGAAGAACAGGTCCTCGTGGAAAGGCGCGGACGGATTCCCCAACAAGCTCTGGAATTGCGCGGGCACCGCAGTGATGCCTTGATCGGGAGTCACGCGGCGCGGCGTCTCGAAATTCTTGCGCTCGTACGTCACGAAGAAATGCATGCGGTCCTGGATGATGGGGCCGCCGACGGCAGCGCCGTATTGTTCCTGCTCCGATGCAGCTTTCCGTCCATCGCGCGCTTCGAATGGATCCGCGGCCCGCCACGCCTCGCTGGTCCTGTCCCAGAAGCCGTCGACCTTGAACTCGTTGGTGCCCGACTTGGTGGCCGCAACGATGGCGACGCTGCTCAGCTGGTCGTACTCCGCCTTGTAGTTCGACGTGATCACCTTGTATTCGCCGATGGCCAGCTGCGGAAACGGATTGCCGCGCGATCCTTCCTGTCCGCTGACGCCGCCTTTCAGCGCGTAATTCTTCTGGCCGACGCCGTCGATGAACACGTTGACGCCGTTCGCCGATTGAGCGCCGCTGCGCAATTCAGTGGCACCCGTATTGTTGGTGACGAATTGCACGCCTGGAATCGTGTCGGCGAACTGCAGGAAATTTCGCGAGCTCTGCGGCAGCATTTCGATCTGCTGCAGCGAGACGTAGTTGGAAACTTCCGAGGTCTTGGTCTCGAACAGGCGAGTCGCCGAGACGGTCACCGATTCTACGGTCTGACCCTGTGTCCCGCCGACGCCGAGATCGAGCGTTGCAATCTGCCCCACTTGCAACGCGACGACCTGCGATGACGTCTTGCCGCCAGCGGTGACATCGACTTTGTAAGGACCGGGAGGCAATCCACCGAGACTATAGCTGCCGTTGGCGCCGGACTGCACAGTGCGGCTGAGCCCGGTGAGTGTGTTGGTCGCTGTGATCGATGCACCGCCGGCCGGTGCCGAATCGGCCGTGACTTGCCCACGAAGCGTGGCGCTGACCGCCTGGGCAAAGACAGTCGGCGCCGAGATCAACAGACAACTTGCAATCGCAATCCGCACCAGGACTGCAGACCGGCAGCATCCCTTCGAACGGGCCTTCCTCAATTGCTCCATCGCTTTTCCCCCGGAATGAATCTCCCGATGCGTCGCTCCACATCGTTTGTCTGGATAGGTCAACGGACCACGTTGCTGTCATTGCGATTGGTACAAATCCGGGCACGCGTGAGAAGTTCCGGCACGGACGATTTTGGCGCCCTCCTTTGCACCTTGTCTGCGAGGCCGACGCGCACGTAGCAGAGAGACAACAGCGGATAGATCGATAACATCTTCAGCTGTTGAACAGACCACGACTATCGGCTCATTGCACCGACCGCGTAAATCTGACTCTAGGTAAATCTGACTAGGCCAACGCACGGACCACGGTCGGTGGATCTTCTACCGACCGCGCTGCGTTCGGCGACTCCACGGCGGAGTCCTGATGACTATCGTTTCGCTGGCAGCAGCGGCTGGCTCACGCCGTCGACACCGACGAGCGAGAGGACGGTGAGCAGCACGCTCTGCGGACCAGCCCAGGCATTCAGCGGTTCGTACCATTCGTCGAGCGAATGTGCTTTGTCGCCGCGGCCGCCGCCGCTCACGGTTGCTGCAGGAATGCCCATCGAGAGTGGAACATTGGCATCGGTGCTCGCTGCAGCCAAGGTGGGCTCGGGCAAGCCGAGTGCAACTGCAGCTTGCAGGGCAGCCTGGACCACAGGAGTGTCGCTGTTCGCCGTACCCGCGGGCCGGTCGCCGAGCAGCTTGGTTTCCACGCGAGCGTCCGTGGAGTTCCAGCGTTGGTTTTCATCGGCCACTGCGGCGGCGACCAGCTCCAGGATCTGTTTTTCGATGGCAGCGAGTTCCGTCGCGCTGTTGGATCGCATGTCCACCTGCATCTGCGCTTCGCCGGCGATTGCATTGACGGAAGTGCCACCCGATACGACGCCGATGGTAAACGTAGTTTTTGGATCCGCCGGCGGCCGCAGCTCGTCGATCTTTGCGATCGCACGGCCCATCGCATGAATGGCGCTGGGTGAACCGAAATTATTGAAGCTGTGACCGCCAGTGGTTTTGAACGTGACCTGCCAGCGCCTGCTGCCGGTCGCGTGGTCGACGATCTTGCCGCGACCTTCCTCATCGTCGGGCGCTCCCATGGAATCCACCGAGATGAAGCCGTCTATCTTCGGGTTGTCACGGAACAGCGCCTTCACGCCACGCAGATTGCCCAGGCCTTCTTAGCCGACCGTGCCGACGAACAGCACGTCGCCTTGGGTGCGGATCGAATTGTCCTGCATCGCCTTCAGCACAGTGAGCAGCACCGCGAGCCCACGCGAATCGTCAGCAAGCCCGCGGCCGTAGTAGCGGCCATCTTTCTGCGTGACGGCGACGTCGGTTCCTTCCGGGAACACCGTATCCAGGTGCGCAGATAAGACGAGCGTGGGACCTTTTCCCGTCCCCTTGCGGCGCGCGATGACGTTGCCCTCCGCGTCGATCGCCGCATCGCTCAGCCCCAACGCCTGCAGGCGTCGAACGTATTCGGCGGCACGCACCGATTCCTTGAACGACGGCGACGGGATCTGCGCGATCTCGATCTGCTCCTGCAACGTAGCAGCGTCTCTCGACTTGATCTGCGACAGCGCTGCTTTCACCCGATTGTTGGAAGCAATGGCCTTGCGCGCTCGCACTGCTGCTCCCGGTCCGTCGGCGGCATCGACAGTAGCCACTGTCAGCGCCAGTGCCATCATTACCGTTCCCAGGAAATGCACGACCTGCATCACAATTCATCCTCTCGACTTCGATCGACCACGGACACTCTGCTTCTTCTTTGCCGCCTTACGCTTCGCGTTCTTGCTCTTCGCCGATTTGTTCTGTGCGGCCTGCTTGTTCGCCTTGCGGCGCCTCTTCACGCGCGTCTGCGCCGCCTTCGCCAACGCAGCTGCGTGAGCCTTGCGAGCCCACAGCTTCAATTCGTCGCTGTCCTCGATGACTTCAGGCGGCACGGTGAAGTAGCTCAGCGAAGTCGTCTCGTCGGCGAACGGACGGAACGGTTCGCAGCCGCGAGCAACGTAGTCCGGACGATTCGAGTCGTCGACTTTGAAATACAACACGTCGTTGTCGATCAGCGCAAAAAAGATGTCGTCGGCGTACAGCCCTACGGCGCCGAACATACGACGCGACCGCACGCGAGCGAAGGACGCAAGCTGATCGGCCACATAAGTCAGGTAATCGGCTGAGACGGACATTACGCCAGCTTAACAACGCCCAGGACGTTGCGAAACGCCGCCACCCGTCCCGGCGCCGTCGACATTCCAATCCGGCACCTCGACATGCGCCGCCGATAGCGCCGCTTCTTTGAATGACGAGTATCATACAAAAACTGGTTCAACCCTCACGGAATGCGGAGATTTCCATGCGATTCACCCACAAGACAGCCCTGGTCACCGGCGGCAACAGCGGCATCGGCCTCGCCACCGCCAAATTACTGATCGCCGAAGGCGCACGAGTCGCCATCACCGGGCGCGACCGCGAAAAACTCGCCGTTGCCGCGCAGGAACTCGGACCGAACGCGCTGGCCATCCAGTCCGACGTCAACGACATTGCGGGAATCGAAGCGGTCATCGCCCAGGTGAAGCAGGCATTCGGCAAACTCGACATCGTGTTCGCGAACGCCGGCATCTCCGCACCGACTCCTGTCGGCTCGACCACGCTCGAAGCGTTCAACGCCGTCGTCACGACCAATCTCACTTCCGTCTTCTTCACCGTACAGGCTGCCCTGCCACTGCTCGATGCAGGCTCGTCGATCGTGCTGAACGGTTCCGTCATGCGAGACATGGGCGTCGTTGGAACCGCCGCTTACTCGGCAACCAAGGGCGCGATCACGTCGATGGCCAAGGTATTGGCGTCGGAGCTGGCTCCGCGCGGCATTCGCGTCAACACCGTGATTCCGGGCGCCACACGCACTCCGATCTGGTCGCGCGGCGCCCGCGATGGAGTCGATGTTCCCGCCCTGGAGAAAGTCCTTTCGCAGAGTATTCCGCTCGGCCATCTCGGCGACGCAGATGACATCGCCACCGCCGTGGCGTTCCTGGCTTCCAACGATGCGAAGCACATCACCTCCGCGGAGATCGTCGTCGACGGCGGAACGATCGGCTCGCCGCAGGGTGCGCCGATCTACCGCACGTGAGGCAAACGAAACGCACGTAGGTTATGCTGGCTGGCGCACCGACGCATCGAAGGCATCCATCGCATCTACAGGGAGTCACGATGAGCAACGACACCGGCCTGCAGCTTCGTCAGCGCGTTGCAGCGGAGTTGCAGACGACGTTTGCGAGCCATTACACCAAGGAAATCTCGCTGACCCAGGCGCTACAGCTGGATGCGATCGCGGCGTATGGAAAAATCGGCACAGGCGCGAAGTACCTCATCAACCCCAATAAGAACCCCTGACAGGCTCGGCCCAGCGGCGAGCCTGGTCCCGCTTGCCACTGCGGACGCTCCGCACGCCACATTCCACGTCATATGCCCGGTCAGCGATCTAGAATGCCGGCATGACCGGCGCCCCGCCTTTCCTCGACGCTCCCGATGCCGCCGCGGCGGAGATCGATCACGTCGCGACGGATCGCATGATCTACGCGCTCTGGGCGGTGTTCTGGCTGCTGATGATGATCGTCGCCGTGCAGGACGTGATGCACTCGAAGTACATCCGCCTGTGGGAACCTCTGGTATGGGAAGGTTCGTCCGCGCTGGTTGGAACCGTCGTCCTGTCGCTGCAACGCCGTGCGGATCGCAAGTACGTCCGCTACCTCGATCGTCCATGGCGCTGGTTCGGCCACAATCTCAAATGGTTTCCATTGATCGCGGTCTGTTTCATCGCCGGGGCGTTCGCGATCCGGCACGGAGTCTATGCCGCTCTCGGCAGGACTTACAATCACGCGTCCTGGTCGTTCGTCGCGATCTACGAGTCGGTCAAATTACTCATGTACATGAGCCTGTGGCTGGGCGTGATCTTCGGCCTGCATTCCTTTTCGAGATGGCGCTCGCAGAGCCAACGCCTCCTGACATTGCAGAAGACTCTCGCCGAAACGCAGCTCGCGCAGCTGCGTGCCCAGCTGCATCCGCATTTCCTGTTCAACGCCCTGAACACAGTGTCGTCGTTGATGCATGCGGATGTGGATCGCGCGGATCGCCTGCTGTCGCGGCTCGGGGAGCTGCTGCGTATCACGCTCCAGTCGAGCAACCAGGAAATGACGTCGCTGCAAGCGGAACTGAAATTGCTTTCCTTGTATGCGGACGTGATGCTGGAGCGGTTTCCCGATCGCGTCACCATCGATTGGCAGGTACCCTCCGCGCTCGACACGGCGAGCGTGCCGTCGCTGCTACTGCAACCGCTGCTGGAAAACGCATTCAAGCATGGTGTCGAGAAATGCAGCGCGCCGGTGCACGTGAGCATCCTTGCAGAACGCATCGGCGATTCGCTGCACGTCGTGATACGCAACTCGGGCAGCACTTTGCCGTCCAATCCGCGACAAGGCGTGGGATTGCGCAACAGCCGCGAGCGGCTGCGAGTGATCTACGGAACGGCAGCGAAGCTCGAACTCACGCAGCGTGACGCGGACATCGAAGCCGCCGTCACGTTGCCGTTCCGTGAGCACGCCGCATGATCCGCGTGCTCATCGCTGACGACGAAGCGCCCGCCCGGGACAAACTGAGCCGCTGGCTCGCCGAGCAGCCGGACATTCAAATCGCAGCGCAAGCGCCCGACGGACTCTCTGCGGCCCAGAGCATCGAGCAGCTCCAGCCTGACGTTGCATTTCTCGACATCCAGATGCCGGGCTGCAGCGGACTCGAAGTGGCGTCGCAACTCGACCTGGAACGGGCTCCGCTGATCGTCTTCGTCACCGCTTTCGACGAGCACGCGGTGCGGGCATTCGACCTCAATGCCGTCGACTACCTGCTCAAGCCCTATGACAGGGATCGATTCGCACGCTGCCTCGCGCGGGTGCGGGAGCGATTCCAGGATGCGCATGCAACTTCGACGGCAATTGCTACAGCGAGATCGCAGACGGCGAATGCACAACGACTGCTGGTTCCCGACGGCGGCAAACTGGAACTGATCGAAAGCGCCGCCGTCGACTGGCTCGAAGCAGCCGACAACTATGTGCACGTTCACACCGCATCGCGCAGTTACCTGTTGCGTCGAACCTTGCAGGACTTGTTGATCCAGCTGGGATCGACCGCCTTCATCCGCATCCATAGATCGACTGCCGTCAATCTCGCCGCCATCGCCGCATTGACTCCGCTGTTCAAGGGCGACTACGAAGTGCAGCTGCGCAGCGGCCGCGTGCTGCGGTTGAGCCGGCGCTACAAGGACGAACTGTTCGCCCGCATGCCCCGCTGAGGTCCCGCTCGCCCCAGGCATCAGGCCACTCGCCACATAGACGCTGCTCGCCTGGCTCAGGTTCACCAGACTCCCGGCATCGAACTACCGGAAGGGAGCAGGCAATGAACGGGACGACGACTATCGCCAACAGCGCCGGCGCGCGCTATGACTTTCTGGACTGGCTGCGCGTACTCGCAATCTTCGTGCTGCTGTTCTTCCACACCGGCATGCTGTTCGTCGGCTGGGACTGGCACATCGTCAACGCCGAGACCATCGACTGGCTGGCCTGGCCAATGGACATCTCCCATCGCCTGAGAATGCCGCTGCTGTTCGTCATTGCCGGCGCCGGTATGTGGTACACGCTGCGACGGCGCAGCGCCGCCGAGTTGATCAACGAGCGCAGCCGGCGATTGCTCCTGCCAGTCGCCGTGGGCATGTTCCTGATCGTGCCGCCGCAGATCTATTTCGAGCGGCTGTATCGCCATCAATGGAGCGGCGGCTATCTCGATTTCATGATCGAGCGCGTGCTGCAGTTCCAGCCCTACCCGGCTGGCGACCTGAGCTGGCACCACCTGTGGTTCATCCTGTACCTGTACGTCTACGTCCTGCTACTGCTGCCTGCCCTGCTCTGGTGGCGCCGCAGTGAAATGAAACTACGGCCGGGACTCTGGATCTACGCGCTGGCGCTGTTGCCGGGCCTGAACGAAGCCATCTTCAAGCCGCTCTTCCCCGAGACGCACAACCTGGTCCACGACTGGTACGTACTCAATCATTTCCTGCTGCTCACCATGTTCGGCATCCTGCTCGCGTCAATGGAAGGCAGTTGGGACTGGCTAGAACGCACCCGCCGCGCCGGCCTCGCTCTCTCCGTATCGCTGACAGTCTTCGTTCTCGTCGCCTTCAACCAGCACCTGATTCAGCACGACACGCCGGCCGACGCAGTCGTCGCCAATGTATTCACCTGGTCCTGGGTGCTATCGATGCTCGGCTACGGCAGACGCCACCTGTCCTTCAGCAATCCGCTACTACGCTGGGCCCGCGATGCGAGCTATCCGATCTATATCCTGCACCAGACGGTCATCATCGCGATTGCCTACTACGTCATACAGCAACCCTGGTCTCCTGGCGTCAAATACTGGATCGTGCTCATTGGCACGCTGCTGATCTGCGTGGCGCTCTATCAAACGATTGTCAGGAGGTTCCCGCTGATGCGGTTGGTCTTTGGGATGAAGCCGGCGCGCGAGCCGGGGGCTGTGGTGGTCAAAGGATCTCGTGCCGAGAACGCGGGGTAGAACGGAGAGATAGAAAACACTAGCGAGGAGCCGCCGCGCGCTGGCCCTTCCGCTCGATGTCGGCAAGAGCGCTACCTTCGACGCATTCGCCGGGCCTGGATCAACGCGCAACGGATCGAAGTCTCGGGCGGGCAGATGATCTGAAGTCGATCGGAAAGCGCACGGGGCACACGGAGCAGAAATAGAAAAGGCCAAGAGCCCGGAACTCCGACCCTTTAGCGTTTGCGATCTCCGTGAGCAACCGTTCTACAAATCCAGCCCCAGGTGCATCGAGTCCAGGCGGTTCGCCATGACTTGGCGCATGCCTTCCGGCAAACCCATCTTCAACGCAGTCTCGATCAGCTGCGAGGCGCGCTTCTCATCGTACTGAGGCGACTTCGGATCTGCGTACATGGCACCCAGGTTTGCCATGGCCGGAGCGTACTGTTGAGCCGCCGCTTGCTGCAGCAACTCGAATGCTTTGCGGCGGCTCTTCTTCACGCCCAGGCCGTGTTCGTAGAGCAGGGCAAGTTTGTTCTGGGCACGAACGTCGCCGGAACGAGCGAGCGGTTCGAGCCAGCGGGCGGCGATTGCATAGTCGCGCGGCACGCCCAGTCCGTTGAAATAGGCAGTGGCCAGGTTGTTCATGGCGCTGGCCGAGCCTCGCTCGGCAGCCCGGCGATACCATTCGATGGCGGTGGCATAGTCCTGCGCGACGCCGTGGCCCATCGCGTAAAAGATTCCCAACCGGTTCATTGCTTCCGCATGTCCTGCGTCGGCAGCGAGCGTGAACCAGCGAAACGCCTGCTCGTAGTCCTGTGGCACGACCGTACCGCTGTCATATGCGAGCCCGTAGGCGAACGCCCGGTCGGCATCGATCGCCGCTGCGGTCGCAGGCTGTGCAACGGCGGCGGGACCAGGCTCGGCTGCCAAGCCGGCGAATGGCAGAGCCAGGAAGGCAGCGATCCAGCCGGTGTAGGTTCGTGTGTTCATGGATGAAGCGTGAACCTCCCCGGCCGGCGGATAAATCGTGGACTCTCCACGAGAGTGGTGCGACGGATTCATGAATACTGCCTATGTCCGCTGCAACCCGGCGAACTCGGCACAGGGAGTATGATGACCGGCCATCGCACTGCCGGGACCGACCAATCACAGGATGCGCAGCAAGCACCCATCCAGCCGCGACTCGCCGGGCCCTGCATCGGCATTCGAGGCAGCCGTCCAAGCCTTGTTGCTAGATCATCCCGACGAGTCCGGCGCACGCCTGCTTCCCGACGGATTGGAAGCCTTCTCGGTCCGGACCCACAGCGCACGGCTAGCGCGCCGCAGTCTCGATGTACAAACATATATCTGGCACGACGACGCGACGGGGCGCTACATCGCACGCGAACTGATAAGGGCCGCGGATCGCGGCGTGCGGGTTCGAGTGCTGCTCGATGATATGGATGCCCGCGTCCACGACGTGAGCCTGGCGACGCTCGATCGGCATCCCCGCATCAAGGTGCGCATGTTCAATCCGTTTCGCACCCGGTCGGGCATTCTGCGAACGCTGGCCGAGCTCTCGACGCGTGCAGATCGCCTGAATCACCGCATGCACAACAAGGCCTGGATCGCCGATGCGCAATTCGCCATCGTCGGCGGACGCAACATCGGCGATGAATATTTCGCGGCCAACGCCGAACTGAATTTCATCGATCTCGACGTACTGTTGTTGGGACCGGCGGTCGCACAGGCGCAGCGCGAATTCGATCGCTACTGGACCTCGGCGCTGGCGAGGCCGATCGGTCGATTGCGTAAATTCAGGCGGGGCATGCTGAATACGAAACGCTTGCGCAGATCGTTGGAGAACAGCGCCAAGAGAGCAGCATCCACCGAATTCGGAGGCGCCGTCGCGGCACAGGACGGACCGGCTGCATTGCTCGAACCGGGATTCTTCTGGTCGACCAACGTACGCGTCGTTGCCGACGATCCGCAAAAAGCGCTGGGCCAGGATCCGAGACAATCCTCACGAGTGCTCGAATGCATGATCGCGGAGATCCAGGCTACCAGCCGCCGCCTGCTGATGGTGTCGCCCTACTTCGTGCCCGGCATCAGCGCCACCGGCGCTTTGCGCAGGCTGGCGAGAGAAGGAGCCGAAGTCGGCATCCTGACCAATTCGCTGTCGGCGACGGACGTAGCTGCCGTCCACAGCGGCTATGCACGCTATCGGCAGCCCCTGCTGGAAAGCGGGGTGCGCCTGTTCGAAATGAAACTCTCGCCGGTATTCGAAGACGCACACACTCGCTTCCGACTGGGTTCGTCGCGTGGCAGCCTGCATACGAAGGCCGTGGTGCTCGATGGAGAGCGCGTCTTCGTCGGTTCCTTCAACATCGATCCGCGGTCATCGAATCTGAATTGCGAAATGGGCGTGTGGATCCGCAGCCGTTCGCTGGCGAGCGAACTGGAAGAGAGCTTCGCGAGCGGCGTCGATCCGCAACGCGCTTATACGCTCATGATCGAGAATTCGCGTCTGACCTGGATCGAGCAACTGGACGGAGTCGAGATTCGCCACACCCGCGAGCCGAACGCGAGTTGGTGGAGACGATTCATCACCCGCGTGCTGGAGGCGTTGCCGATCGAGTCGCAGCTGTGAAAAGGGGCTTTTATCTCAGCCGGCGCGGCGATACTCCGTGACGTCCTCGTGCCGATCGACCGACTCAGCTCCCGAATAGCCGACCCCCACTGGTTGCCGTGCGTTCGCAACCTGAGCGCCCATGACGCGGAAGAAGGCGATGTCCTTCGCCAACTGCGCACTCTGGGCGCTGACCAGCTTGCTGGCCGCCGCGTTTTCTTCGACCAGCGCGGCGTTCTGCTGAGTGACATCGTCTATCTGCGCGATGGCGCGGTTGACCTGGTCGATGCCCGCGGCCTGGGTGTCGCTGGCCGTGGCGATCTCGGCAACGATATCCGTCACCTTACGCACGCTATCCATGATGTTGTTGATGGTGCTGCCCGATTCGTGCACGAGCTTGGTTCCGGTCGCGACCCGAGCCACCGAATCGTTGATGAGATCTTTCGTCTCTCTCGCGGCGGTCGCACTGCGCTGGGCGAGGCTGCGAACTTCGCTGGCGACGACGGCGAAGCCGCGTCCCTGTTCGCCGGCGCGAGCAGCTTCCACGGCAGCATTCAATGCGAGAAGGTTCGTCTGGAACGCGATTTCGTCGATGGTGCCGATGATGTCGGCGATGCGACGGCTCGACACGCCGATCTCGTCCATGGCCGCGATGGCGCTGGCCACCACGGTTTCGCCTTGATCTGCCTGCTTGCGGGCGCTGAGAGCCAAGGTACTCGCGTTGCGTGCACTGTCCGCGTTGGCCTTCACCGTCGTCGCCATGTGCTCCATGCTCGCCGCGGTTTCCTCGAGCGCCGCCGCTTGCTCCTGCGTGCGCTGATTGAGATCGTCGTTGCCTTGCGAGAGCTGGCGAGCTGCTTCGCCCAGGGCATCGGCGGTGTGGCGGGCCTTGCCGATGACCGTGCCCAGCATGCCGTCCATCGAGCGCATCTGCGCTAGCAACTCGCCGAATTCGTTGTCGCCACCGTTTTCGATCGGAGCGCCCAGTTCGCCGCGGGCAATGGGAGTGATCGTCCGGGACAAGGTGGCGATCCCGCGTAACAGGCCACGCACGATGAACATCGCCAGGAGAGCGCCGACGATCAAGGCGCCGATCGCGCCAGCCAGGTTCACGTTAATGGCCGTGTCCAGCTCCGATTGCGCTCCTTCCTCCGCCCGCTTGGCGCTGGCCTCGATGCGGTCGCTCGCGTCGGACATCTTGCCTTCCAGTGCACGGAAGCTCTCCATGAAGGCCGGCATCATGGTGCGCCCGTGCTGCGAGTCGGCGCGAAGAGCGGCAACGATGGCTTCTGCATCGTTGATATAGGTGCGTACCAGCGGCGCCACGGACGCCAGCGCCTGCTTCACTTCAGGCTCATTCGCCAGCTCGTCGTTCTCGTCCATCAGCTTGCGAAACCGTCCCGCGTGCTCGGCAAGATCCGTGGCGACCTGGGCGGATTCGGCTTTCGACGCCGCCAGCGTCGCCGACAATACGTCGGCACGTAAGGCGTCGTGCATCATGTCCGCTTCGATCTGGTTGCGCAGGATGCGATTCGTCAGCTCTACGCTTTGTATCTCGTTCTGGGCGCCCGACATGCCTCGATTGGCGCCAATACCCACGGCGACCATCAGTATGAGCATCGCCCCGACCAGGCAATTCAGCTGCGTGCGCACTTTCCAATTCATACTTACCGGCCTGTCGATGCGGGGTGTCGAGGTTCTTGCCCCGGCTATCGGCCCGTACCGGCGGAACTACAGCGTGCACGTGGTTTTACGGACGAACCTGACAGGGCTCTCATCCAATGCCTGTCTTGCAGGACAGCGCAACGGTATGCTCGCGCGCTGGCGTTACGATCGGTTGTGGCAGCGACGTCGGCGTCTTCGCTCACGGCACCAGCTATCGCGAACTGCAATGGATGGTCGCCGACGGTATGACCGCTACGGAAGCATTGACCGCCGCAACCGCAACCGGCGCAAAGATTCTCGGTCTCGAGAAAGATCTCGGCCACATCCGCACTGGCTCGCTCGCCGACCTCGTCGCGGTCCCTGGCGATCCGACTCGCGATATCGGCGTCACCGCCAAGGTAGCGTTCGTCATGAAGAACGGCGTGGTTTACAAAACGCCGTAACTGCAAGCGATTTGCCTCTTGAAGCACTGCCCCAAAGCTTCTAAGCTTTTTACCGATCGAGCGTATACAGCGCTGGTCCGGCGTTAGCCGTCTCGTCCTCTCGTCCTCCTCAATTTCGCAGCGAAAAACCGGTCCGCAGGCGGTGCCAAGAACGCCCCGTGGATAAGGGATGTTATGAGATTGGCTGTCGACTCGCGGGTCAACCGTCGCCTTCGCTGGGCGCTGAGCGCGGCATTGCTCGTTGTGGCCGCCATTCCGCTCGTCGATCGCATGATTTCCCGACCCGAAGCGGCCATCGACGCCAGCGCGGGCAGTCCGAATACTGAGTCCAAGGGATTGCCCATCACGGCGCCGGGACGGATCCAGCCCAAGGATGGCGTCATCACCCTCGCCGCTCCGGCATCCGCCGAGACCGGTCCTGCAATCGTCACGCAACTGCATGTCCAACAGGGCGATTGGGTTCGCCAGGGCCAGGTCCTGGCCACGTTGCGCGGCCGCCAGGAACTGGAAGCGGCACTGGTGGGAAGCCAACGCAAGGTCGCGCTCGCCCATGCAAGGGTGGATGCCTTGAAATCCGGCGGCAAGGCCGACGATCTCAAGGCGCTCGAATCGGAAGTGCAGATCGAGGAAGCCACGCTCTCGCAAACGCAGGCCGATACCCGCCGGGCAAAGCAGTTGCGCGAATCCGGATTGTTGTCGGCTGCGGCAGTGGAATCCCAGGAATCGCGCCTTGCTATTGCAATTCGTGCGCTCGAAGCGAAGCGGTCACGATTGAACAGCCTGTCTAGCGTGCGGCCCGCCGACATCGCCGTCGCGGAAGCTGAGCTGCGCACTGCCGATGCCGAGGTAGAACAGGTTCGCGCGAAACTGGAAAGCACCATCGTACGTGCCCCTGCCGACGGCCGCATCCTCGCCCTGCATGCGCAGCCCGGCCAGACCGTCGGACTGGAAGGATTGCTGGCGTTCGGCAAGACCGCGGAAATGTTCGTCGATGCCGAAGTGATGGAAGAAGACCTGGCGCGAGCGAAGATCGGACAGAAAGCACGCATCACCGGCGATGTGCTCCCGGGCATCGTCGCCGGTACCGTCGAAGAAATCGGTTACCTCGTGGGCTCGCGCGAAGTGTTTCGAACCGATCCCACGGCCTTCACCGACGCTCGCGTGGTGCACGTGAAGATCCGGGCGGACCAGCCCGAGCAACTCGAACGCTTCATCAATGCACGGGTGACGGCTGTCATCCAGCAGTGACCAACAGGAATCCCGCGGGATGACTAACAGGAGTTCTGCGGGATGAATCCGGGCATACCGGTCGCCTACCTGCAACTCAAGAAGAATCCACGGCGACTGGGCATCGCTGTGTTCGGCGTGGCGATGGCGGCACTGGGCATCCTGGGCGAGATGGGGTTCGAAGACTCGCTGTTTCGCAGCGCCACGCGCCTGTTCCAGGAACTGGATGCGGAACTGGTCATGATCAGTCCGCAGTATCAATTCATGGTGTTCCCCGCGCAGTTCAGCGAGCGTCGGTTGTACCAGGCGCTGTCGGTGCCGGATGTGAAATCGTTTTCGTCACTGCGCCTCGGCATCGCGCCGTTCAAGAATCCCGTCACGCACCTGAATCGCAGCGTCTATGTCGTCGGCACAACCCGCTACGCCGGCATCTTTCGCAACCAGGCGTGGGAGCGCAAGACGCGGGCGCTGCAGGATCCCGATGCCGTGCTCTTCGATGCACGATCGCGGCCGGAGTTCGGGCCTGTCGGCGAGATGTTCAAGGCCGGCGGTACGGTGCACACGGAAATCGCGAACCAGAAAATACGCATCGTCGACATCTTCGACATGGGTGCCTCGTTCAGTGCCGATGGCACGGTGATCACCACCGATGAGGGCTTCGCACGCCTGTTTCCGCAGCGACGCGCCAGCCTGATCGATATCGGCCTGATTCATCTGGCCTCCGGATCCGACGCAGGGAACGTTCGCGACCAGCTGCGCAAGGTACTCCCGAACGACGTGCTGGTGATGACGCACCGGGAATTCAGCGACCGCGAACAGGAATACTGGAAGACGACCACGCCGGCGGGATTCATTTTCAAGACCATCGCGGTCCTGAGCCTGCTGGTCGGCAGCGTGAGCGTCTACCAAATCCTATCCGCCGATATCACCGAGAACCTGCGGCAATACGCGACGCTGAAGGCGCTCGGCTATCCGGACGACTATTTCCTGCGATTGACGTTCGAGAAAGCGTGGCTACTGGCATCAGTCGGATTTCCGACCGGCTTCCTGTTCGCCGAACTCGTCTACATCAGCGCGACGAAGTTGACGCTGGTGCCGCTGGTAATGACGTCCGCTCGCGCCATCGGTGTCTATCTCGTCATTCTCACCGCCGCTTCGGTCGCGGGGCTCGCTGCAACCCAACGCCTGCGACGAGCCGACCTGTCGGAGCTGTTTTGAACGGGGTGCCTGTCATCACTGCGCAGAACATCAGTCACGCCTATGGCATCGGCGCCGAGCGCAGGGAAGTGCTGCGATCGCTCGATCTCACTGTGAGCACAGGTGAAGTCGTCGTATTGACCGGAGCGTCGGGCGCAGGCAAGACCACGCTGCTGACTTTGTGTGGAGCACTCCGCTCGCTACAGCAAGGAGAATTGCAGGTCCTGGGTAACGACCTGCGCGGACTGAACCGGGAGCAGCAGCGCAACCTGCGCAGTTCGATCGGTTTCGTTTTTCAATCGCACAACTTGCTCGAAGCGCTGACGGCAGGACAGAACGTGGTGATGTCGCTTCTCGGCCGCGTGCCCGTCGAAGCGGCGGGCGAACTCGCGGAAGCGGCGTTGGGCGCACTCGGCCTGTCGGCTCGCATCGATGCGTTCCCCGAAGAACTCTCCGGTGGCGAAAAGCAGCGCGTTGCCGTCGCCCGTGCGTTGATACGCAAACCCACGCTGATTCTCGCAGACGAGCCCACAGCATCCCTCGATGACGCATCGGCGGCGGTCGTGAAGGAATCCATTCGCCAAGCGGCGAAGTCGACTGCATGCGCCGTGCTGCTGGTGACCCACGACGCTCGCGTCTTCGACATCGCCGACCGCGTACTGCAGCTGGTCGAGGGAACCATCATGAAGTCTCCGGAACATTCAATCCCCGTCCGCCGACGGGAGAGTTCGCTCTCGCCATGACCCAAGCGCCAAGCACTCCGTGGATAGGACTTCCCTATTGGCAGCAGGCCATCATTCACTGGCTACGGTCCATCATCATCAGCCGCGCGAATTACTGGGCGGCGTATGCAACCGATTGGCTCTGTCCGATCGTGCTCGGCTACCTGGGATGGCAGGAGGCGACGAGCTGGCCGATTCCCGTGCTGAGCTTCTTCACCGGCGTGTTCGTGTTCACGCTGGTGGAATATGCCATTCACCGCTGGGGATTCCATTCGGACGCGAGCTTCATGACGCCCATCCACCGGGAACACCACGACTTCCCGCTCAACCGCACCGCCCTGCCCTTCTTCACCAGTCCCGGCGCGTCGTTGATCTTGTGGTTCGTCATCCGTCCGCTGCTCGGCCAGGAAATCGCCTGCTTCTTCCTGAGCGGCGTCCTGGCGGGCTACTTCTGTTACTCGCTGCTGCATCACATCGAACACAACGTTCGCGTGAAACGCGGCCTGCGGCGCATTCCTCCCTTCAGCTGGCTACAGGCCAGGTGGGCAGCACACGTGGTGCATCACAGGCTGTCCGACAAGAACTACGGCGTCACGACATTGTTCTGGGATCGCGTCTTCGGCACGCATCATCGCTCGATGAAAACGAAGTAGCCGCCGCTCGCGGAATCAAATCAGATCAGCCCTGCGCGCTTCACTGCTTGATAGCGGTTCACCAGCTCGATACCCAGCCGCTCCGGTTCCGCATCGACCATGAGCGAGTCCTTCGCGGCGATTCGATTGAAAGCATCGCGACGGGCCTGCTCGTATAGATGAGCGCTCGCGATCTCCAACGCAGCTTCGCTGCCCCCGAGCGGCTGCGAGCCGAGTTCACGGACGACGCGTTCGCGCAGGCTTGCTGTGAGCACCAAGTGCCGTGAGCGCAACAGCGTCAGCGCCTGTCCCAGTTCGCTGGCGTCTTCGTCGCGGAAGTTGGTGATGACGATGACCAGCGAGCGCTTGCGTTGCCGGCGCATGAAATCGCGGGCGGCGGAAAGGTAGTCCGAATGTGTCGGCGTCGGCTGCACGGAATAGATTTCGCTCATGAGCGCATTCAGCGCCGCGGCGCCTTTCTTCGCAGCGAAGTAGCGTTCATCGCCGGGAGGCGTACCGAACGTGACGGCGCCAACCGCATCGCCCTGCTTGAGAGCGACGTAAGTCAGCAGCATCACCGCGTTGAGCACTTGGTCGAAGTGAGCGGCGCCGATCTGCCGATCGCGATCGTCGGCCCGCATGCGGCGGCCGCAGTCGAGCAGCAGCATGACGCATTGATCGCGCTCGTTCTGGAATTCCCGCACGATGGGCTTGCCGAAACGCAGCGTCGCCTTCCAATCGATGTGGCGGATTGCATCGCCGACGCGGTATTCGGACAGTTGCTTGAAATCCGTCCCCTCGCCGCGTTGCTGAAAAGTCTTGATGCCTATCTCGGCGAGGCGCCTGTCGCCGGCGAGCCATGCGTAGCGCGCGACTTGGGCGAAATCGGGATAGACGCGCAGTGTCTGCTCCGCACCGATGCGCGTCCGCAGATCCCAAAGGCCGAACTGCGAACGAACCGCGATATCCGCTGGCATGAACGTCACTTCGCCACGTCGAGTCGGAATAACGGAGTACGCAAACCTCGCAATCTTGCCGGCCTTCAATTCGAAAGTCGCCGGCAGTTCCGTCGTGATCAGCGATCCATCCGCGTGATCGTGCAGCAGGCAGTGCCAGTTCGCGCCGCTACCGACTTTGAACTCCAATCGCACCTCGCGACGCGCGCCAATCGCCAATGCGGCCGGCAACAGCCGCAACATCTCGACAGCGGATTCCGTCCAGGCACGCGACGAAGCGACATGGTCAACCGCGGCCACGGCACCAAGCAACACGATCCAGGCTGCGGCGACGATGGTGGCTTGGCCGAGCGGCAGGCCGGCGATGAGCGCAATCAGGATCACGGTCGCGCCCACACCGAGCGCAATCAGCATCCTGGGACTGGGAACGGGGCGCAGTCTCACAACCGAGGCGCGGCGACGCTTTCAACCACCGCACTGAGAAGATCGTCCGGCGAACGGCCTTCGAGCAATGCATCGGGCGTCAATGCGACGCGATGACGCAAAGTGGGCAAGGCGATACGTTTGACGTCATCCGGTGTAACGAAATCGCGTCCGTCCAGCAACGCCACGACCCGCGCCGCTCGAATCAAGCCGATCGCACCGCGCGACCCGCTGCCTATCGCGAACCCCGGCCAATCGCGAGTGCTGCGAACGATGCGTACGGCGTAGTCGATCACGCTTCCATCGGTGCGCTGGCGAGCAGCGATCTGCTGCAATGTCAGGATGGCGCGTTCGTTCACGCACGGCTTCACGCCGTCGAGAGGCAATTGATCGCCGGTTTGATTGGTCGTCGTGCGTGCGACCACCGCCGCCTCTTCTTCCGCCGTGGGATAGCCGATCTGGATCTTGAGCAGGAACCGATCGAGCTGTGCTTCGGGCAAGGGATAGGTTCCTTCGGTTTCCACGGGATTCTCGGTGGCCAGCACGAAGAACGGTTGCGGCAGGCGCTGCGTCTGCCCTTCGAGCGTCACCTGGTATTCCTGCATGACTTCGAGCAGCGCGCTCTGGGTCTTCGCCGGCGCGCGATTGATTTCGTCGGCGAGCAGCAA
>Ga0157380_10000343_pt1 | contig 27894 bp, 18 predicted proteins | sample S35metaG_FD_119757 | JGI IMG/M metagenome (GOLD analysis project Ga0157380, IMG submission 119757) | Switchgrass rhizosphere microbial communities from Kellogg Biological Station, Michigan, USA - S3-5 metaG | ecosystem: Host-associated > Plants > Roots > Rhizosphere > Soil | place: USA...
AGGCGGGGGCGAAGGTGGCCGATGTGGGCTGTGGCCTCGGCGCATCTACCATCCTGATGGCCCAGACCTATCCTTCTTCCACCTTCGTCGGATACGACTACCACGACGGCTCGATCAAGATGGCTCGCCAGCGGGCAGAGGAAGCTGGAGTCTCCGACCGCGTGAAGTTCGATGTGGCCAGCTCGAAAGACTATCCCGGTGATGGCTACGACTTCGTGGCCTTCTTCGACTGCCTGCACGACATGGGCGATCCGGGTGGCGCAGCGGCGCACGTCCGCGAGACGCTCGCACCCGATGGCACCTGGATGGTCGTCGAGCCTTTCGCGGGTGATAAGGTCGAAGATAATCTGAACCCGGTCGGGCGCATTTACTACTCGGCCTCGACGCTGCTCTGCACTCCTGCATCGAAGTCGCAGGAGGTGGGGCTGGCGTTGGGAGCACAAGCCGGCGAAGCACGCTTGCGCGAGGTAGTCACCGGTGGGGGCTTCAGCCAATTCCGCCGGGCAACCGAGACGCCCTTCAACATCGTCTACGAAGCTAAACCTTGATTTCGGTGACGCTAACACCGCTAATCGCTGAGCCATCGAAAGATTAGCAACAGGCGTTAAGAGTTCAATCTTTAGATTGCGTCCCAGCGTCACAAACTGAAGTTTGAACTCTTAACACCTGTAGCGAACCATGAGTCAGGAGGCTCCCATCTTTATGAACCGCACATCTGCTTTCGTAGCGTCCCTTCTTTTGTTGCTCATCACCGTTAGTCGCGCCGACGCGCAGTGGGCCAGATTTCGTGGACCCAACGGATCTGGTGTCGATTCGTCCGTGGGCTATCCGGTGGAGTTTTCGCCAACTAAGAACGTGGCGTGGAAAGCGTCCGTTCCTTACGGCCAGTCATCACCGGTCGTGGTGGGCACGCGACTCTACGGCACCGCCAGCGAAGGCGACCGCTTGATCACGTTCTGCCTGGACACGCGGACGGGTCGTGATTTGTGGCGCCGCGAAGTTAAGCGTGAAAGGCAGCAGGTCACATACAAAGCCAACGATCCGGCGTCGCCAACTCCAGCGGCAGACAAGACCGGCGTCGTGGCCTTCTTTCCTGAATTTGGATTGGTGGCTTACAACAACGATGGGCGAGAACGTTGGACTTACCGCCTCGGCCCCTTCAAGAACTTCTACGGAATGTCAGGTTCGCCAATCATCGAAGACGGCGTGGTAGTGCTTGTGTGCGACCAGGTGACTGGGTCTTTTGTCATAACCCTCGATCGCTTGACCGGACGTTTGCGATGGAAGACCGACCGGCCAGGCATGACGATTGGATGGGCGACACCCATGGTCTTTCGACCAGACGCCGAGCGCGCACAACTGATTGTGCTCGGTTCGACTCGCCTCGACGCCTACGATCTTATGTCAGGCGCCCAGCGTTGGTGGCTGCCGGTTGCGTCCGGTGGCTCAATGGGTACGCCGTTGGCGCACGGCGACACCCTGATGATCTCTACCTTGGGAAGCAACGAGCCGGGGCTACCGACTTTCGCATCGGTGCTAGCGAAATACGACAAGGACCAGGACGGGCGCCTGTCACACGAGGAGTTTCGTGCCGATAGGGGAATGGGGGAGCACTTTGGTTGGGTCGATGAGAACGACGACCAGTTCATCGTCGCCGACGAATGGAACAAGACGCGGGCGTTTGACGTCGGCGAGTGGGGAGCGATCGCTGTTCGTCCGGGCAAAGCGCAAGGCCAGCTCGAGCCGGGCGCTGTTCGCTGGCGCCTTAAGAAGAACATCCCCTACATTCCGGCGCCGCTGCTTTACCAGGACGTGTACTACATGGTGAAAACCGGCGGCATCATTACCTCGATTGATCCCGCGAGCGGTCGCATTCTGAAGGAGGGCCGGAGTCCCGGCGCGATGGGTGAGTACTTCGCGTCTCCCGTTGCCGCAGACGGTAAGGTGTTCCTCGCGAATACCGAAGGTAAGATCACCGTTCTCAAAGCTGGTGCGCAGTGGGAAGTGCTCGCTGTCAATGAGATTGGCGAAGAGGTCAACGCGACGCCCGCATTGAGCGATGGACGGGTCTACGTGCGGACGCACGACTCGTTGTACTGCTTCCGCACCTCGCGGTAGACATCTAGAGGACACAAAACTTTATCCGCAGATTACGCAGATTACACTGATGTTTTTCTTCTCGCGATAAGTAAGAGTTTTGGGAAGGTCGAGATTCGCGATAGTCAGTCGGATTTCCGGCTATCCAGACAACCAACCGGGAGGACCGCGTAACATGATGTCGCTTTAAACATCTGTGCAATCAGCGTAATCTGCGGATCAAGTTCTCGCCGAAGCTTAAGAAAAGCACTGTGAAGGAATCAAGCCATTCCGGGCTGCGAGATTCCAACGTCTGAACGAGCCTCATCAAACGAAGGCTTAGGCGATTCGCTGCGACGCGAACTCTTCAAGGCGGATTCGGCAGCTTTAAGTCGCTGGCGACGACTGATGGCCCAGTTTCCCAACCACTGCAACCATGGTCGACTGGCCCAGTCCCATTCTCCCAGATACTCGACAGTCACAGCGCCCGACGCCTTCTTAAATCTATACGGACCAGGACTCCGAATGGGATCGATGCCACCAAGATCGGCGGACTCTAATTGAAGGCGCAAACAATGCTGGACCATCGACCAAAAGACTGCGTATGAGGAATGCAAACGGCGCCCCTCTTCCGTCGTTACCGAAAGGAACGCCCTTGCTCGTTTACCCAAAATTAGCCATCCATGCAGGCTGAGTAGTTGTCCTTGCTCGTCAGTTCCTCGATAAAGAACTAAATGATCTTTCAAGTGCAGAATGAGCTTTTCAAACTCCTCCCTCGAGTGCTGCTCTTCCAGTCCTTTCAGACTTTGCATCGAGTCATAAGCTGAAACAATCTCATCAACACTAGGGTCGGTCCATTGCTTTACAGTTAGATTACCTTCCCAGGCGCGGCGTAGATTCCGGCGCCAATTCCGCTCGAAGCCGGCAAGCAACTGCGTTTCATCTTTCGCCAGGTCGAGCCGCAGTGAATAACATGTTTGGAGGTTGAACCACGATCGGCGCCAACCCAGCATATTCAATCTTAAGGAATCTTCAACGTCGCGCTGACGGTCGCAACGGAAACGGCAGTAGACCCAGCGAAGACCTTTTGTTTGCTTAATTGCCTGCTGGAAGCTTTCGTCGCAAACAGAGAGATCGCCAACCGGTCCACCTTCGCTCCATATCAAACCGATTCCCAACGGATACCGGCGTAAGAGGCCCAGCATCATGGCGACGACCTCGCCCTTCTCATTGAAGGCGGCCCAATGACATGGTTCCCAACCCAGGGCTCGTTGATATTCACCCCAGGCGTAGCTCTGAAAAGGGGTACAGTCGTCAAGCCGCAGGAGCGCTTCGTCCCAAGTCTCTCGGGCAGTTTCGTTACTTAGCAATTGCCATTTAGCCATTTTTAGTTCTCAAGAGACTTTCTCAAGCCAACACTCTCGCCAGAATAAGAACGATTGACGGGGACAAAGACGGTGGCAAACACCGTCGCACGTCGCTCCTTCCAACAATACTGTGTCCTTTATCTTGCGCTGCCGCGGCGTTGCTTCGAGCACAATGTTTTCCACCCGGTCTTGCACTCGAAGTACCTGCCCGCAAAAACTCATCATTGTAGGAGCGAAGAGCAGGTTCTGATGTTTACCGCCAGCATCGAGCGTCTGCCTAATCTCCGAGAGCGATTTCACTCGGACTAAATCGCCGGGTTGGAGATTGAGAGACTGCGCGCAAAAATCTTCGGCCGAGCCGGCTACGAACCGCCACGACTTGAATTTGCCGACATAAGCCACCTTGTTGTAAAAGGCAATGAATAAGCTTTGCAGGAAACGCACAATCGAGGTTCGATTGTATTTGAGATCCCAGAGATATTGTTTTGGCTCCCACCAGGGCAAAGGCTTTGACGCGTTGAGGATCTCAGTCGATTGGCAAAAGAACTGGCCTTCTGCACTAGCCAGCGATTCAAGGTCGGCGCGGCAGACTTTGGGCACATGAAAGCCGTTGGAAGACGTGGTGTCACCACTTCGTTTCAGCCACGCCTCGTTCCAAAAGATGAGACAAGCCCGACCGCAACCAGAATGACTGCTGCCATCGCACCTCGCTTCTTCGAGAAACACGGTGTTGTCGAACTGGCGCATTTCCTGATCGTCTACACACGTTTTGAAAGCTCGAGCAGAGACTCGCAGGGTCTGGCCGCAAAACTTCAGCATTTCCGGCATGAAGGGAAGGTTGTCAAGCGTTCCTTTCGCGTCCAGTGTTGCCAGTATTTCAGCTTCCGAGCGTACCTCAACCAAGTCTAGGTAACAACTTAGCTGTTACAGAGTTCGTCACGAGAGTATTAGTCATAGGGCAATCATGCTGTAAAGTTTTCCAACTAGCGGATTCATCCCGCGTTTGCGAGGTTCTGGTTCTTAGTTCTCCGAAAACTGTAAAACACCGAATCGGGCGATGGTTTCAGGATTTCTAACTAGAGAGTTTTACAATCGGTGTAATCCGTGTAATCTGCGGATAACATTGGACAGCTTTTAATTTCACAACCTGAGAGGCCGGTGATGTATGGCTACAATTGACCACTTAATACTTAAGGTTAATGAAGTCTCAGCAAGCGTAGATTTCTACGTCAACGTTTTGGGCTTTGAATTGGAAGGGCAGGACGGACCATTCACGGTAATCAGGATTAACGAAGACTCCACTTTACAGTTGGCTCCGTGGGGCACTGGAGGAAATGAACATCTTGCGTTTGCCCTTTCCCGGGCAGCCTTTGACGCCGCGTTTGCGCGCCTGAAGGAGAATGGAATCCCTTTCGGAGATTCCTTTCACTCAGTCGGTAATAATCTGGGTCCCGGCGTAGAATCCGGCGCCCGAGGTCCAGCACCAACTCTTTATATGAATGATCCTAATAATCACCTCATCGAGATTCGCACTTATGATTAACGCGGCGTAACGCAAACTGTTAGTTTGCGATTGGTGTACAGCATTCAATGCGGGACGCAAACTAACAGTTTGCGATTCGTGTACGGCATTCAACGCGAGACGCAAACTGTTAGTTTGCGATTCGTGTACGGCATTCAATGCGAGACGCAAACTAACAGTTTGCGTTACACCCCCAGCTCTTACAAAACATAGGAGGCCTTTGCCCAGAGCAGCAGCCCTGTGCTCAAACGATTTCACCGGGACAATCGATATGAAAACTCCATTTTCACGCCGCCGCTTCTTAAAGACATCGACGCTAGCCGCCGGAGCCGGCCTAACATTTCCTGAACTACTGAAACTCGGCACCGCTAACGCAGGGACGCCTGCCAAGACGAACACGACTGGCGCCGCAACTGGCGATGTATCGATCCGTCTGCTCGATGGGAAAGCCTTGACAGTAGATTCGGGAGTTAGCTTTGGAGTGCCCTGGCCGCAAGGATCGATCAAACGAGATGCATCTTTCAGCTTAACTTCTGAAGGAAAACATTTACCGCTGCAGTCCTGGCCGCTAGCGTACTGGCCGGACGGCTCACTTAAGTGGAGCGGTTTCGCTACCGTCGTCCCGGCGGGACTGGCGACTCCTTTGACTTTGGCTTCAGGATCCTCTCAAGCGGCCGGCAAGTTGAAAGTTACAGACGACGGCAAGTCGGTAATTGTTGATACCGGTTCGCTCAAATGCGCTATCCCACTTATGGCCGGCCCGAAGCTGTTCGATTCTATGATCGTTGAAGGCCGCGCGATTGCAGGCGAAGCGCAGCTAGTCTGCATTTTGCAGAATGGACCGCAGACCGATCCGGAGGATTCACCCGCACGCGAACGTTTTGTCAGCCTCGTCAAGAAAGTAACGGTCGAGCAATCCGGACCGGTGCGCGCGGTGGTGAAGTTCGAAGGAGTTCACAAAGGTGCGAAGTCAGCACGCGAGTGGCTTCCCTTCACGGTGCGGCTTTATTTCTACAGCGGCCAAACAGCGGTGCGGATGGTCCACACCATTACGTTTGATGGCGATCAGGAAAAAGACTTCGTGCGTGGACTAGGTATACAGGTCGCGGTACCGCTGCGCGAGGAGTCAAGAAATCGCACCGTCCGTTTTATCGGAAGCGATGGCGGCGTGTGGTCCGAGCCGCTCCAACCGGGCGGCGGTAGCGTCGCACAGGAAACCGGCCAGCCCTTCACCGGACGTGGAGAGTTTGCGCAAAACGCGATCTGGGATGATTTCAAACTAGCCCAACCGAATCCCGAAGGCTTCACGATCAGCAAACGGACAAATCCAAAGAGTACCTGGCTATTTTCAGCTGCCGGCAAACGTGCCGCAGGTTTCGCCTTCGTGGGCGATCTGACTGGCGGACTTGGAGTCAGCGTCAAGAATTTTTGGCAATCGTATCCGGCGGCTCTCGAAGTACGTCACGCCAGCACGCCCGCTGCAGAACTGACGGCGTGGCTTTGGTCCCCGGATGGTCCGCAGATGGACATGCGCCACTATGATCTGGTGGCCCACGGCCTGGCTGCTTCATATGAAGACGTTCAGCCCGGAATGAGTACCGCGTATGGAGTCTCGCGCACCAGCGAACTCACTCTCTTTCCACATACAGCTTCACTACCTACTCGCGCCGCTGCGGTCGCGCAGTCACAAGCGGGCTCAACTGTGCCACTGCTCGCTGCGACACCTGAGTACATTCATGCAACCGGTGTGTTCGGAGTATGGAGCCTGCCTGATCGTTCGACGCCCTTCAAGAAAACTATCGAAGAGGGGCTCGACGCCGTACTCGCTTATTACCAGAAGCAGGTGGACTCGCGCCATTGGTACGGCTACTGGCAGTTCGGCGACTTTATGCATTCGTACTCCTCAGCGCGTCATGTTTGGCATTACGACTGGGGCGGTCACGCCTGGGACAACACAGAGTTGGGCGTTCCACTTTGGCTCTGGTACAGCTTCCTTCGTACCGGTCGCGGCGACGTGTTCCGGCTCGCGGAAGCTCACACACGCAACACCAGCGAGACAAACGTTTACTCCATTGGACCAATGGCCGGACTGGGATCTCGCCACAATGTGGTGAAGTGGGGTTGCGGTTCGAAGGAAGCTCGCATCAGTCAGGCCGCGCACTGGCGACCCTTCTATTACCTCACCACAGACGAACGCACTGGCGACATCATGCGCGCTGTGGTCCATACCGACGACGCCATCGCAAGATTTGATCCGATGCGACTTGCTTCTCCACAGCTTCCCGGCGAACCGCACTTTGATGTGCGCATGCGCATTGGTCCGGATTGGTTTGCCCTGGCGGGCAACTGGATGACTGAGTGGGAACGCACCGGAGAAACGAAGTGGCGAGACCGCATCCTTGCGGGCGTGGACTCGATCATGGCGATGCCTTATTGGCTCCAAACCGGACAACGCAATGGACAGAATCCCGATCTGCCTGGCGGCGCCATTGGACCATTGCGCGGCGGCGGCGGCGCGCAGGTCGTTGGGTTCGATATGAAGACCGGTAAATTGACCGCCATCCGCGATCCACTAACCAAGACTCCTTTGCCGGCAAGCTACAACCTCTCGACAATCATGGGTGGTGGTGAAGTGATGTTTGAGCTCGTGCCGCTGTTGGGCCGGAAAGACTTCGCGACTGCCTGGCTACAGTACTGCCGCATCGGCGGTGCCTCGGCTGAAGTACTCGCGTTGGATAGAACCACCGGCACCGAGGGCGCTGACGGCCGCTACATACTTAGCGAACAGAGTGGGCCACGATTGGCGGCCTATGCTTATGCGCACACGAAGAGTCCTGCGTTCGCACAAAAAGCAATCGACGGTGTGGTGAACCGTGGCGGCGGTTATGCCAACCCGAAATTGCTTACAGGCCCGACCGTTTTGAACCCGGCTGAGGAGGCCCTGGAGTTGAACACCAACGAAGCCGCACAAACCGGCCTGACAACGATTGAGATGCTTGAGTTATGCAAGGATCAGTTGCCGACCGAAGCTCCGGTCAGACGGCCACGCCAACCTCGCGATGGCCAATAGGAATGAAGGTCACCGCAGATTTTGATTTTCAGATAACGACGGCAAGCCGTCCGCCCTCTGGCGCGCTTACTGGAGTACCAGCGGAACCTGGGATGCGGTCTGTAGATCCATCAATGCGTAAAGGCGACGATCAATCTGAAAGAAAAGGGCGGCCTTTTTTCCAGGGATCACCTTTTCAACGGCTGGAACGTATTTCAGTCGAGTTTGCGCCAGCTCAACCTGGATAGTGCTCCACCGCTTGATCATGCTGACTGCGTCGGCGTCCGTCAGCGTTTTTTGCTTCGCTGCATACTCCTTGATGATCGCGTAAAACTGGTCGTAGTGCTTGGCCATCTCCGCAGCGTACTCGTCATAAACCGGCCAGAATTTGGTGGCCTCATCCGCCGTCAGACTTACGTTCAGTGCGAGGATCTGCTTTTTCTCTGCCCGCAGGTCACGGCGAAGTAAAACAAGATCTTTTTCAATCTGGATACCCTGGTCCGTTTCCACTTGGGCAAAGGCCTTACTATTAACCGTCAAGACGGCCAGAATAAGCACAAAACCTGAAAAGATTATCTTTGTCATCGACTTTTCCTCTCGTGAATTGCTGACAGCGCAACCAACCTGCAACCCGTTATGGTCCACGAATCCTATTTGCCGGAGGCTTTGCAAACACCTGTAAAAATTGACAGGTCTTGGAGGCTGGATAAGGATCAATCCGTTTGTGAGTTGTATTTGCGTCAACTTGGTCGTTCCCGCTATCCAAGTGAGGTGCAGGCGGTGCTGATCAGTTAAGATAAAGACACAACAATCTATGTAAAGAACAAGGCAATTTCATGAGCTTCTTGCGCATGCTAGGGGTGGAAGAAGTTAGGAGGGCTCAGTGGCTTGGGAATCATTTACCATCGACGAGTATGAGGTCACCTCAGTTTCAGTCAATACTGATGGCTTTGCCGGTGTCTATGGCTATATCCGTCTCTTCTGGGACGGTCAGGCACGGGCAACGCTCTGGTTCTATCGAGACTCCGTGACGACGATCGCTCCCAACCAGTCATTTAGCTCCGGCGGGGTGAGAAAGTACTACGGGCGTTTTTCGCAAGCGCAATTTGCGGATTGCGTCGACGTCTTGAGAAACGAGAAGCCGGTGACTTTTGGCTGGAACGAAGCTACGAAGGGCGCCTGGCTAGGCACCGGAGCAGAGCCGGTCGGTGAAGGAGAATTACCCTAGTCGCTGATGCGATGATGACACGATTTCAACGCGGGCATCGGTGGCCCCATGCTCGATGAAATAATCTCTATAACCTCGCAGGAGTAGGTATGAAACGAGTTAGCCGGAATCTTGCAGCGGTCGCCATCGTCGTCATCAGCCTCCTCAGCCTTAGTCAGACTGCGGTTGAAGCGCAGCGTAGGCCTCCCAACATCGTGCTCATCGTCAGCGATGATATGGGCTATGCGGACATTGGCGTCCACGGAAGCAAGGATATTCCCACGCCAAACATCGACGCGTTGGCGAAAGGCGGGATCCGATTCACTGATGCCTACGTGAGCGGTCCGTATTGTAGCCCCACTCGCGCGGGTCTAATGACAGGTCGTTATCCGCAGCGGTTCGGCCACGAGTTCAATCTTGATGTGTCTGCGGCTCATCGTGACCTGGGCCTGCCGCTTGGTGAGACCACGATGGCGGATCGGTTGAAGGCCGCCGGTTACCGTACGGCGCTCTTCGGCAAATGGCATCTCGGATCCGGTGACAAGTTTCACCCCATGTCGCGTGGCTTCGATGAATTCTTTGGATTTCTGGGAGGCCAGCATTCATATCTCGATGCCCAGGCATCGGGGCCCAATCCGCTGCTTGATGGCAGAAAGGTCGTAACAGAGACGACGTACCTGACCGACGCCTTAGCCGATCGTGCGGTGGAGTTCATCAAGCGAGAGAAGTCGCAGCCTTTCTTCCTTTATCTCGCGTTCAATGCTGTGCATCTGCCGCTGCAAGCGCCAGACAAGTACTTGTCGCGCTTTGCGAACATAGCCGACCAGCAACGCCGGACTTACGCTGCGATGTTGTCGGCGATGGACGATGGCATCGGGAAAACAATCGCGGCGTTGCGGGCGGAAGGCCTTGAAGAAAACACTCTGATTATCTTCTTAAATGATAACGGGGGACCGACTATGGCCGGTACCACCATTAATGGGTCAAGCAACGCGCCACTCAGGGGTTCGAAGCGGCAAACATGGGAAGGCGGTATCCGCGTCGCGTTCGCCATCCGTTGGAAAGGTCACATAGCAGAAGGAAGGACGGACACGCGCCCGATCATTCAACTGGATGTATTGCCCACTGTGCTGGTGGCTGCCGGCGTGAAGCTGCAATCGCAATGGAAGCTCGACGGCGTGAATCTACTTCCCTTTCTTACCGGTAGCATGTCAGGTCAGCCGCACGAAGCGTTGTACTGGCGTCTTGGCGACAACATGGCCATTCGCAAAGGTGACTGGAAGTTGGTGAAGACCAGCGAACGCCCGTTGCAAGACGTCGATCCTGCCATATTCAATGATCTATCGGCTGCGGAACTCTACAATTTGAAGGACGACATCGGCGAAACAAAGAATCTAGCCATGGCCCATCCTGACAAGGTCAAGGATTTGGCCGCTGACTGGCAGCGATGGAACCGAGAACTTTCAAGACCGCTTTGGCTACCGGGTGGTGCGGCGCGCACGGACGCACCGGGAAACTGATTCCGAGCGCGCGTGCTGGTTCGCTCGATCTGCAGCCTTGGCTTTGGATAACACCGGGTGTGAATTAGACCGCGCTGCGCATTTTATGAATTAAGGACAAATCAAATGGCGAATGACAACATGTGGATTACTCCGGACGTCGTACCGCAGATTACCTATTCTGATGTGCCCCGCGCGCTTGAATGGCTTGAACGAGTCTTCGGCTTTCGAGAACGTGTCGAGGGCCGGCTGAGTTGGTCGGGCGGTTGTTTGGCCTGGCTCGAGATAGGAGAAAGCCTCGTAAGCCTGTCTAGCTCAGACGAGTCCTGGCCAAAAGTTCCAAACGAGGGCAAGACGAGCTTCATGATCAAGGTTTACGTCGATGACATCGACAGTCACTTCGCTCGGGCCAAGTCTGAAGGCGCAGCGATCGTCTCCCCACCAGCGGATGGCTTCTGGGGTGGTCGCATCTACCGCGCGCTGGATCACGAGAGGAATCGCTGGGAGATTTCGCAGCGCGGCCGCGATCTCGCAGCGGAATTGTGGCAACTGCCTCCTGACCTGACCCGGGGCGTCTAAATGGAAAGATCAATCATTTTTCTGATCTTCGCGTCGTTCTTTCTGGCTGTGATTCTGGCCAAGACGATTAGAGTCACCCTTGATGACGAGCGCCTGGTGGTATTTCGTCTGGGCCAGTTTTTACGCGTCTCTCCTCCGGGAAAGACGACCGTCATACCTTTCATTGATAGGGCTGTGAACGTAAAAGTCGAGGAGATCGCCGGCGGGCGAACTCTGAGCAAACAGGAGTTACAGGAGAGACTTGTTCAGATCGCAAGACAGAAACTAGCTATCTAATCCTCTCTCGGCTTATTTAGTTCAATACTGCCAGTTGACGTTCACGAAGCCGGTGCCGGTTGCGGGCACGGTGAAGGTATGGTTGGCGCCGTTTTCCCACGTAACCGTGCCGTTCGCAGCGATCTTGATGAACTTGAACTGAATGGCCTGACCAGCCGGAACGCTGGCAGTCAAAAACCAATCCGGATAATTGGGCGTGAGCATTGGACCGACGGCGCCGTCCCAAGTCGTGGACCAGTTTCCCAGCTCAACTGTGTTACCCGTCAGGAAGATGTAGTCACCGACTTGCGTAGGTGACGCGTTATAGACAGTAAACGTCACCGGAATAAGTTTGGCTGTTAGGGCTGTGAATTGGATTCCGTTTGAAACCGCACCACCGTTCTTAGTCACAGTCACGCTGTAGCTGGCATTAGTCACGCTCGGAACTGTAGCGACGATTTTTGTGTCGGACCAGGAGTTGATCGTCGCACTCGTGGTTCCAAACTTTACATTGCCGGTGCCCTGCGTCGCTCCAAAGCTGCGGCCGCCAATAGTCACTTTCACGCCGGGCTGCCCAGAGGTCGGTCCAAGCGAGCCAACCTGCGGCGTGGTTCCAGCTTCGACGAACTGCCATACCGCCACTGCATGCGCGGGTAACGAAAATGCTGTGACCGGGTTGTTGCCACCCGTTCCGTTGCCAACGTTGATGCCTGCGCCTCCTAACAGCCCCGTCAAATAATCAGTGTAAGCGCCCGCGGGGAGCGACGTGTTCAGTCCCGTAATGTTGTAGGCCGTCGTCTCATTCTTATTGATGGCAACCAGCACGACTGAATTGAAGAATTTCCGCTCGTAGATGTAGACGTCGTTGTTAAGCCATCGTTGACTCATCGAGCCGTAAGAAATCGCCGGATTACTTCGCCGCAGTCCGGAAAGCCGATTAACGAGTGTGTAGGCCGTGGTCGAGGTCGAAAACCCGGGCATCATCGGACGATTGTATGGGTCCGTACCGCCACTGGTATCGTCATGCAGATATTGCTCAGTCCCGTAATAAATGCACGGGATCCCTCGAGAAGTAATCAGAAAGCTCAACGCCTCATGCAATCGATTGTTGTTATTGTTAACAGAAAGGAAACGCGCCATGTCGTGATTGTCGACGAACGTGACGAGATCATCTTTCCAGGTGAAGTTAGTTCCCTCAGTCGTGATCACGGTATCAATTTCGGAGAAGTTTGCGTTCGAGCCAAAGACGTTGCGAATCGCGGTGTTCAAGGGAAAGTCGAGCAAAGAAATTCCGCTCTTGTTAGCGAACTTGTACGAATCGTGATAGAGCGGATCGCCAGTATTGCCCTGGTACCATTCGCCAAAGAGGAAGCTGTCCCCGTAGCTATAGATTGAATTCGCCAGGCTGTATTCCCAACCCCAGCTCACGTGCTTGACTGCGTCGACTCGAAAACCATCGACACCATGTTGCTGCAGCAGCTGGGCTGAGGCTTTGAGATAAGCGTCGACCGTGGCGTGTTCCTGATTCAAATCGGCAAGATCAAAGAGCGTGAAGTACTGCACTTGATAACGATCATCCCAGCCGCCACCGGATATGTTCGCATTGTGATGAAAGTATCCGTTTGAGTCGCTGGTGTAGTTTCCCACCAACGTGCCGTTGTCATAGAAGGCGCCAAATTCTCCGGCGTTGTTCTGAGTGGTGTGGTTGGGAGCAAAGTCGACGATGACCTTGATCCCATTCGAGTGAGCGGCGGTGACCAAATTGTCAAAGTCAGTCCACGTGTTCGACGTGTTTCCGAAATGTTCCTCGATGCGTTTGAAGTCGCGACCCTGATAGCCGTGATAAGAAGCAGTTGGATTGCCGCCACCGTCAGGGATATTAGTGTTGAGGTTATCGATCGGCGGCGAAATCCAAATTGCTGTGACGCCAAGCCCAGCCAGGTAGGACATCTTTTGTTGAATCCCCGCAAGGTCGCCACCCCAGTAGGCTCGCCAGTTTGAGTGCGTGCCGTCGAAGAGGCCGGACGACTGCGCCGGATTGTTATTGGTGGACGAGCCATCGAAGAAGCGATCGGTGATGATTTGATAAATGACTTCTCGTTTGAAGTCCGCCGCTCTCGTAAGCGCTGGGAAAAAGGCAATGAGTGTGAAGAGGACGACTAAAGTTCTTTTCATGGTTTCCCCCTTTCGTGAGGTAGCGCAGACTTCAGTCTGCGCTCAACGTAAACAAAACTCAATCCAGCCAGCAGCACCAGCTGAAGTTATGCTACTCCAGAACGCTTTCGCCCTCCTAGCATCGACTCATATTTCTTTTCTTTTTTAGTATCACCGGCGAGCTTCGCTGCGCGCGCCGCTCCGTGGAGTCCATTCAACCGGTTAGGTGCGGTGACCAGCGACTTCTCAAATTCCGCCAACGCTTCACGAGGTTGCTTGAGCTCAAGCAGCAATTCACCAAGCTGCTCGCGCGCGGGCAGGATGGCTCCGGGAGTCACGGGATGTTTTTCAGTTGTGTCGTCTAACTCCGCGGCCTCGCGCATGAGCCGTAGCGATTCGTCACTTTTGCCTTCCGCATGTGCCAACCACGCAGCCGCAACGAGCCGCTCGATCTCGACTTGCGTGGCCCAATCGTAATCGCCTTTGACTTCAGCGAGCGCTTTTCGAATCGCTGACAATTCTTCGACTTCCCGACGGGCCAAATCCGGATCGCCAATATGCGCAGCTCCAATCGCGCGCGCAAAGTGAATGTTGGCCTCAGCCCAGCGGAATTTATTCCAGGGAAAGTTCTTTACGTCGCCAGCACGCAAAGGTAGATGTGCCGCTTCATTCCATCGTCGTCGTTCAAGCGCATAACGAGCGGGAATTGCTGAGAAAGCGAAGGCCACTTTGAAACTCTGCGGCTCCACACTCGAAATGTTGTTGAGGTCATCGAGCACTTTCAATGCAGCCTTGTCCTGCGCCAGTTGCAGATACGCGTAAGCGAGATAGTCCATGGCATGAAGCTGCTCATCCCAGGCTCCAGCCATGTGGTTATTGATCGCATAAGCCTTGCCGGCCGCCTCAGCTGCGAGATTGGATCGGATCGCTTCCTGCCAGAATCCAAGTCTCGTGAAAATGTGCGAAGGCATATGGCGAGCATGAGCGGATGAAGGAGCGATCTGTGCATAACTGCGAGCCGCCGGCAACGCGAACCGAGCCAGGGCAGGATAGTCATAGCTGTGGATCAGATAATGAGAGACACCGGGATGTTGCGGTTCGCGAACAAGCGCGCGATTCAAAATCTGCGCTGCTTCCTTTTCACGAGCGTAAGTCTTGTCCTGGGCCATCATTCCGGTCGCTATCAGCGTAAGCGAGTAGAAAATACCGGCCTCGCGATCCGACGAGTATCGTTCGTATAGTGCCTTCATCGCCTGGTTGTAAGCGAAGGCGCGGGTGCGATGGTCAACTTTGTCAGAGTCTTTGTAAAAGACTTCTATCGCAGCAATGTAATCTCGTTCGCGTTCGGTACTCGCCCCAATCTCCTTTGCGTTTGCGATGGCGGTCGAGCCCTTCTGCAATTCAGTGGCACTTGGCGGCGCCCAGAGAGGATGATAGTTGCTCATCGCGATGCCCCAGTAAGCCATTCCGCAACGCGGGTCGGTCACGATCACCTCGCCGAATGCCCTTTCAGCCGGCTCGTACTCGAACGAATGCAGCCATGCAACCGCTCGATTGAATTGCTTTTGAGCGGCGGCATTACATGAGACTTTGAAGTTGACCGTCCCAAGTTTCTCCGGACTATCGTGATCGTGTTGATGCGGGTGCATCTCCTGCGCCTGAGTTTTCTGGGAAAGTAGTGTTCCGAAGATGACCGCAACAATCAACCAAGAACGTTTCACGCGTTACCTCCTTCGTGGCTCAACACCCTCGGCCCAAGCGATGGTGGGCTCAGTCCATTCAATCATCGGGCGAAACAGAAACCCGTGCTTCAAACCCGTATTCAACTCGACTTCCTTCCAGTGATTAATTCCGCCAGCATCATCACGATAACTCTTGCAGGATTGCGCGAGGTCACTTTTTTCGAAGATCGAAAGCACATTTCCGTGCAGATTCACCTGATTAAGGAAACGTTCATCAGCTGAACAGGCGGCAATAAAAACAAAATTAAGGTTCTTGTTTTTCAAGTAAGTCGAAGCGAGCATCGCTATCCAAGATCCTTGTGAGGCGCCAACAACAGTGATCTGTTGAGGTGGTACTCCTGCGTCCAGTAACTGTCTAACTTGTTTCGCGACTTTTCCGGCGTAGGGCTCAATATCAGGATCTTTCTTTCGAGCTTCGCTTATGACCACAAAACCCGCTTGCTTGAAGGTGTCCAGGATCTTTTCATATTCGTAGACACCAAACTTTTGACTCGTCGGGCGAATGTTTCCCGCTTCCACGATGTAGCCGGATAAGTAAAAGAGATATCGCGCCTTCGTATCGACCTTCTGAGGAACGTCGTGCCGAATTTGACCGGCGTGTTGTGCCGCGCTCGTGACTTGCGATGCCGTCGAGAAAAGGCTCAGCAGAATCAAGAGAAGCATAAACATGCCGGTTTCCTTCAAACGACTTCGGACCTTAGGCTCTGGTTGCTAAAACTTCGAGGTACTCAGCTTCGGTGTGGGTCGTGCCATCGGTCGCCCTGTTATTTTCAGACCAGTGCTGATTCAGATCCTTTCTTAACGCAGCCTGGCCGTCTTCATCAAGAGCATCGAACGCACGTTGCGTGGGACCGTAGTACATGCGGAAGAACTCGACCACTTCCTCAGGTGGAAAGGGGTACTTGAACGGACACATTTGGCGCGTGAATTTCAAATCCGTTACGCCATCGCTCAGTCGCTCGCGCACCGTCGCTTCGTCGCCCCACTTAATCGGCGAAGGCATGGTTGGAGGTGGGGGCACGTGTTTACCAGTGACCTTGAACATCTGACCGATGAATCCTTCGGGTGTCCAATTCGCCATAGCAATGCGACCGCCCGGCCGGCAGACCCTCAGTAGTTCGGCCGCGACTAATTCGGGACGAGGCGCGAACATAGCGCCGTACATACTGACAACAACATCAAATGAGGCATCGTCGTAGGGCAGTTTCTCAGCATCGCCTTCATCGAATTGGATCGACAAGCCCTCGGCTGCGGCACGGGCCCGAGCCTGCTCAATCAGGTTCGTTGCAATATCAACGCCAATTACGGTGGCGCCCGCGCGCGCTGCGGGTATCGCGAGATTGCCGCTACCGCAGGCAATGTCGAGCACTCGATCGCCGAGCTTCAACTCGAGTCGAGCGATAAACTCGTCTGCGCTCGATTCAATACTCTTTGCGATCTGGCCAAAGTCGCCTGCCATCCACATGCTTTTCAATCGGGTTTTTAAAGTCTCCATCTCTGGCTGTGTTGAACTCATTTTAGTTTCCCCTTCGAATAAAAATCTCGTGTTCAGACAAGAACCCCTACTTGTCTAATGCGACAAATGGCACTCAATCCCGTCGTCGTCCAAAAATTTTTTTATCAGCCACCTCAAAGTGCCGAGCCCGCGATCAGCCGGTTTTCCTCAGGTATCAAGCTTTTGGGCTCGCGAACGTCGGCTGTTGTCGGCGTTGCGAGCCCAATCATAATTCTAACGTGCCTGCCACGTCACATAACCGGCAGGTTCTTTTTTTCAGGATTCTTGGCGCCTTTGCGACCCGGCGGGAATTTTTCCGCAGGATGACGCACTCACGCAAAGGCGCGAAGGCGCAAAGATCAAACTGCTTCTTAGACGGTAACTGGACGGTTCTTCAGAGCCCAGCCTGCGGCCAAGATTGCCCCAATGATACCTAACATTAAGGCAATCATCCCCAAGATGCCGAGCGCCCAGCCGCCAGTTGTTGCTGCTGCCATGATTATCGCGGCAATCAAGACTATCCCATGCGCTCCGCGGCCTCGGCGCCATAACCAGAGCCCGGCAAAAGCAAAGAAGAGACTCGCGGGCGTGGCGAACGTGCCCACCAAAAATCCTCTTGTCCCTGGACCGGCATACAGAAACTCGAGCGCTCCGCCCACCGCACTTAAGAGCCCCACGAGCACCATGAACGCTGCCAAGACTTTCATCTCCAGTTCCTCCTTCACGGCAAAATGGTTTTCGTTTTATTGGACTACGCCGCGCCTATTTTGTTCCCGCGCGAAGTTAAAGATCCAACGGTTTCCATTCCCAAACCAGTAAACCGTTGAAACGGTTATCCAGTTTTGCATTACCGTCGCATCACCTGGTTGAAACCAGGTGTGAATGAGATAAAGACGTCCGGCGAGTTTTGCAAGGGGCTTCGTCGTCTACGACAATCATTTCTTAGCTTTCGACGGCGATGTACAATTCGTGCATGGCTGAGTATCTCGATGTAGATAACTGGAAGCGCCGGGAAATCTTCGAATTCTTCCTGAACTTTGATAACCCCTATTTCGGCCTCTGTACTCGCGTCGAAATCACGCGCCTTCTCGAAGCCCTACGAAACGGCCCCAAGCGCAGCTCGACGTTGGCCTACCATTACTTTGCCTTGAGAGTCGCGAATGAGATTGAACCGTTTCGCTATCGCTTGAGGAATGGCCGCGTGCTCATTCATCCGGTGATTCATGGCGCTACCACCGTGTTGCTGGCCAATGAAACTTTCACCTTCGCGTATTTTGACTATGACAAAGACTTCAGTCGCTGCATGGAGGGCGCGGAACGAGCTGTCGCCGCAATCAAGCTGGAAGGTGGTTTTAAGAACAGAGACACTGATGACGACATGATTCATTGTACGGTGATTCCCTGGGTGTCGTTTACAAGTTTCTCTCACGCGCGCAATTGGGGCCGGCAAGATTCAGTTCCCAAAATCTCATTTGGAAAATTTGTGACTGAAGGCGGCCGGACGTTCTTACCAGTTTCCGTAGAAGTACATCACGCGTTAATGGATGGCTTGCATGTAGGAAGGTATCTACAACGTTTTGAAGAGATGCTCAATGATCCGGAACGGATAGTTCTTGGTTCTTAGTTCTTGGTTCTTGGCAGCTCAACTCAAGTGATTGAGCTAGCTTTCATCCCCGCATAATGAATTGTGTCCAACAATTCTCATGGACCAGTAAAATTAATTGACAGACCTCAATCATCCCCACTAAGATCCTGCGCAACAACTCGACAATCATTCATGAAATCTTTTTCCAGCAATCTTATTTCGAGTTCTGCGCCTGCTCTCACATCGGCTGAATTTTGGTTTTCGAATTTGAAATGCGTTCGTAACCCGACCTGAACCCAACCCTAACGAAAGTACAGGAGATACACATGCGATACGCCAACGTTCCCTCCTTAGCCCGCTGGGCCAAGGGCTTTTGTATTTGTTTGTTCGCGATCCTCCTAACAATGCTCGCCGTCAGCGCCCAAACTCAGATTACTACCGGAACAATCCAGGGAACGGTGACGGACGAGAATGGCGCCGTCGTTCCTTCGGCGAACGTAGATATTAAGAATGTAGATACAAACTTCTCCCGAACTGCCACGACCGATGAGTCTGGAAGGTTCGTAGTTCTGGCGCTCCCGCCAGGCAACTACGAAGTAACCATTACAAAACAGGGATTCGCCACGACCGTGGTGGAAAAATTTCCACTGCAGGTAGGTCAGGCTGTAAATCTGCAATTGGCTATAAAAGTGTCGGGAGTCGCCGAACGAGTAACTGTATCGGCTGCGCCAACAGTAGACACTTTGAAAACCGAAGCCAGCACTACCCTGAATGAGAAAGCTGTCAGCACCACGCCAATTCTCGGTCGTAAGTTTGAGGACCTGCTGACACTCACGCCCGGAGTTAGCGTGGTGCAGGGTCCGGATGGTGACGAGATTACCTTTTCCGGTCAGCGCGGCGTCTTCAATAACGTCAGTCTCGACGGCGGTGACTACAACAACGGCTTCTTCGGTGAACAACTCGGCGGACAACGCGCCGCCATCGATATCACACTCGAGGCCGTAAAAGAGTTTCAAGTCGTTGCCACGGGCGCCTCCGCCGAGTTCGGACGAACAGCCGGTGGGGTTATCAATGTCATCAGCAAATCGGGAACGAACGAAGTCCACGGAAGTGTTTTCCACTTCCAGCGGCTCGAAGGCCTAACCGCGAATACTTCAGATGGAAAGCCGCTAAAGGACTTCCATCGTGAGCAGTTCGGCGGCACGATTGGGGGACCAATTCGCAAAGACAAAGCGTTTTACTTCTTTGCCTTTGAAGGTATTAACGAGAACCTTACGCGCGCGAACCTCAGCGATCCGATCGCACCGACGCCGTGCCCTGTTCAGACGCCCACCATTGGGGCCAATGAAGCTTTGATTAACGGTTATGCAGACTGTCAAAGATTGGCCTTGATCAATTTCGTCAAAGCGACGAGAGGGCAAGACGAAGGTTTGCCGGTTAGTCACCCTATCAAGAATTACGCTTTCCTGGGCAAGACTGATTTCACCTTGAACTCTGCAAACCTACTGTCCATCTCGTATAACTTTGATTACTCGAAGAACACAAACCAGACGTTCGACGTTCCTTCGTATGGGAATTCGGCAAACGGAATTGAAGGTCCTTCAAAAATCAACAACCTCAATGTCAATCTTTTCACCACGTTCTCGCCAACTAGACTGAATGAGGCACACTTCTCCTATTCGCGGGAACTGAGACCGCGCAATGCGATAGCCTCGAATGTGCCGGCCGACACTGGCATGGGCTTCGCGCCAAGTTTCAGGATCGGAAATCCATTCTTCCTGCAACCAAATGTCGATGAGCTACTTTGGCGAACCCACCTCAAAGACAATTTCTCTTTGATCTCGGGTAATCACACGGTCAAGGTGGGCGGTGAATGGATTCATACGCTGAACGACCAGGTGTTTCGGGGCTTTTTCACCGGTCGCTACTTCTTCGACTCAGTGACCGGCTTTTTGCGTTACGCGTCTCCGGCCGCTGCGGGAGGGTTTGGTCCGAATGCTACCGGCTGTTCGAATGGTACATATGTGACCGCTCCGACGCCGTGTCCGGCTGGCACAACTACAACCGGCGGTCCGCTTTTCCTGTATTTACAGAATGGTATCGACACCGGCATCTCGGGACCGCCCGCACCTGGAGCCTCGAAAATAAAGAACGAGGATATTGGCCTGTTTGTACAGGACAGGTGGCAAGCGAGATCCAATCTTACTTTCAACTTTGGCTTGCGTTGGGAAGCGCAGATCTTTCCCGACGTGATCGTTCCGCCTTCTCAAACTGCGTATGCATCGCTGCTCACGAATCCAAATTTCCCCTCTGATGGAACTCTTCATAGTCCGAAGAAAGAATTTCAACCGCGCGTCGGTTTTGCCTGGGACTTTTCGAAGAAAGGAAAGTCGGTTTTGAGAGGTAGCTACGGAATCTTTTATGGCCGTCAAAACATGCTGAGTCAGGTTGGATCTATTACCGATAACGGTGCCCAGCAATTCGGCATTGCGTGCGCCACCAGTTTTGGCTGCTCGAATGGATCCGGACGGCCGGTCTGGCCAAACATTGTTGCTGTCCCCGCCGGTGGCGGAATTCCTTTCGGAGCGTCAGTGCGAGTGTTCGCCAAGGACTACGCTAATCCTCGCATCTATACGACTAATATTCAGTTTGAGCAGGAGATCGCCACTGACTTTTCGTTGTATTTCGACTTTACCCACTCGAAAGGTGTTCACCTGACTCGGTTCCTGAACCTTAATCGGACTGGGCCTCCGTTCCTGCCGCCTACTCCTTTGTTTCCCACCCTCGGCGACGTATTTGTTACCACGTCTCCCGGCAAGTCGCTCTATCGCGGGTTCACCGTCGGTATGAGAAAGCGTTTCAGCAGACGGTATCAGTTTGAATGGAACTATGTCCTGTCGAAAGATATGGATGATGACTCGAATGAGCGCGATCCGTTCAGTGATCGTTCGCTGACATTTCTGAACCTAAGCTATGACTACGCGCTTTCTGATCGAGACATCAGACACAAATTCAACTTTTACACCTTTGCAGAGTTAGGCTGGGGGTTCGAAGGAAACTTCCGGGTGCAGGCTCGTGGTGCGCAACCGATCACGCCGGCCACTCGCACTACCACGAACCGAAATTCATTGCGCAAAGACAATCAGTATTTCTCATTCGATTGGCGATTGCAGCGACCGTTTAAGTTTGGAGAACGCTATGCGCTGATCCCGACAATCGAAATGTTCAATACTTTCAATAACAAGAACCTGGTTAATCCACTGAGCACGGTTGCGTTGTTCAACTTTGACGGGTTCCTGCGCCAGGGCGTGGGGGACCCGCGTCAGGTGCAACTGGCAATCAAGTTCACGTTCTAGGAAACAGCAAACGCTCGTAACAGGTGTTCAGAGTTCAAACTTTAGTTTGTAGTTGGGAACCTACCCAATCTAAAGATTGAACTCTGAACACCTGTTCGACTTTTAAGCTTTCAGGAAATCGCGAATTACTCTCGCAGAGTCCTCCGGCGCCAGGTTCGTGGTATCAACCGACAGGGCACTTTCAATCCGCGGAAACTCGAACGCGCCCACTTCTTTAAGCTCGCGGTATTGTTCGATCGATTGAAGCTTGTCGAACTCTTTTCGTGACGGCGCTTCAATCCGTCGCTCCAGTTCTGCTTCTTCACAAGTCAATTCCACGAAGACGACCTCGCCGCCTGCTGACTCGATAACATCGATGACGTCCTGAATGAACTGAGGTCGAACTGTGCCTTCTGGAGCGAACGTGAAAATCAAAGACGTGTCATTTCTCGCAGCCTGACGGAACGTGGCCAGCCAAATCTCTTCGCGAAGCAACACAAACGGTTCGGTTCCGAAAGGAAAAACTGCGCCAACCAGATCAACCGTGAGGTGATTGTGGAAGAGTTTGAAGCCGGAGAGGCGGGCAAGCTCCCAAGCCACGGTTAACTTTCCAACGCCAGGTGCGCCATGAAGAAAGATTAACTGCATTGGTTGTGATTGTAGCGCAAGCGAGCAAACTAACAGTTTGCTTGACTAAAACAATTTATTGACAGAAATTACGCGGGATTGGTAACTTACGCGAGCCCTTATCAAACGTAAGGGTTTGCTCTGACCCGGCTAAATTCTCACGCAAGTCGAAAACTAAGTTCAAACGGTACGTATTTTTCCGTTCTGCGAATCCTCGCGTCTTATCGCGAACTAATCTTAAGGAGCGAAACCCCTTGTTTAAGAAACTCCCACTTTCACTAATACTCTGCGCCGTAACCTTAATCGCCTTCTCGGTATTCTCTCAGCGCTCAAGCGCCCACCGTACGAATCAGCCGCAGCAAATACCCGATCAGCGACCACTCGATCGACCCGAGCAAATCACAGTCGACGAGAACGGCGTCAGGACTACGAACGACTCGGAAGCTGAGTTCGTTCCTGGTGAAGTACTGGTGAAATTCAAGCAGGAGAAAGATGCGAACGATGTGGTTCGCAATCGCAAGTCCGCACGTGGAATACTCCAGGCTTCGAGTGCGCCTGAACTGAGCAAGCTCTTCGCCAGGTTCAATGTAACTGAAGCTCGCAAGCCATTCGCGCGCGGCAAAGTGAAATTACTTCCGCAAATCGTGAAGCTCACCGCCGGCGCTGCCAAAGAGAGTCGCGAGAACACCATTGCACTGATGACCGCGCTCCGCCAGCGTCCTGAAGTTGAGTTCGCGGAGTTGAATGCAATCGTGCACACACAGACCGCACCGAATGATGCTTACTACAGTACTTCCGGCGCTTGGGGACAAACGTTTCGCGATTTGTGGGGACTGCAATCAATCAACACCGAGCCGGCCTGGGACACCACCCAGGGTGACAACGTAGTCGTCGCCGTTGTAGATACTGGTCTCGACTACAATCACGAAGACATCGTCGGAAATGTTTGGCAGAACGATGGCGAAATCGGTCTCGACGGTTCAGGACATGACAAGAGAACCAACGGTATTGACGATGACGGCAACGGGCTTGTCGACGACTGGCGTGGTTGGGACTTTGTGACCATCGACGGTAATCCCGCGGACAACAATCCGATGGATGACTTTGGTCACGGCACGCATGTCAGTGGAACGATCGCGGCGACGGGAAACAACGGTGTGGGAATAATTGGGATCGCCCCTCACGCGAAGATCATGGCTCTCAAAGCGCTCGATGCCTACGGGAGCGGCTCAATCGAGGATTTGAGCAACGCCATCCTTTACGCCGCCGACCAAGGCGCTTCTGTCATCAATAATAGCTGGGGCGGATACGGTGACACGCCCCAAACGTTGATTGACGCGATCACATATGCCCACGACACCAAGGGGGCAGTAGTCGTCGCAGCGGCCGGCAACAATAACGCCGACGTCGGCACGCAGGTTAAGGGTTTTTATCCCGCCTGCATTCGTAATGTCATTGCTGTCTCCGCTATTTCACACCTGGACGCGAAGGCTTCTTTTTCAAACTTTGGCGCCAAGATCGATGTGGCTGCACCCGGCGGTGGCGATACCGATCCTACAGGTTTGCTCGTGCAGCCCGATCGCTCGATTCTGTCGCTTCTCAGCGCGTCAGCCAGTAGCACTATGACCAACTCGGGTCAGCTGATCGTCGGCACAAAATATCTACGACAAGCCGGTACGAGTATGGCTTCGCCTCATGTTGCCGGCGTCGCGGCGCTAGTTCGCGCCACACATCCTGAGTATTCTCCGGAACAAGTGCGGCAAGCTTTGCGATTGAGCGCAAACGATATAGGAACAGCCGGAATCGATAGTCAGTTTGGCTACGGCCGGCTCAATGCTGCACAAGCTTTGACGGTGTCGACACCTCTCGTCGCACAACTTACGGCTCCAGGGGGAACTCTGATCGGTCTTACTCAAGTCGATGTGATCGGCTCTGTCGGCGGGACCGGTTTGGCCAATTGGCGCCTTGAATATGGATCCGGTACCTCGCCCGCGACCTGGACACAGATAACAACCTCAACAGAGCCGGTGAGCTCTGGTGTGCTGACAAACTGGAATTTGACCAGCGTCAATGATGGCACCTATACGCTGCACCTGGTGGCCACTAGCTCGAGCGGAGGTGTTTATGAAGATCGCATGACCGTGGTCCTCGACAGTCTCCAACTTACGGATCCGTCACCTTTGTCAGTTATTGCGATTCGGGGCGGGCAAACCGTTACCATCAAGGGCACAGCTGCTGCTGCCAACCTTTCTTATTACGTGATTGCCATCCTGGCGACCAGGGCCAACACCTGGGTGAACGCTTCTTCGATTACATTAACTAACGGTGGCTATCAGAAAGTACGCAACGACGTGTTGGGGACGTGGGACACGACTGGAGCGGCCGCTGACACTTACAAGATCTACATCACCGCGATACTCGGCGATGGCTCGGCCCCATTCAAGATGACGAAAATCGCAGTAGATCCGACTCTACATCAGGGCTGGCCCTACGACATCGGCATTCTTGGCACCCAGTATGCTTTTTCAAGCATAACGAACCACCTTGATGCCGCTGACATCGACGGCAATGGCACAAAAGAACTACTCATCGCTTACAGCCATCAGGTCAATATTCTTGATCATAACGGAGTGCAACTTCCCGGCTGGCCACAGACTATTGATCCGCAAGGGACCGGATCAAACATCCAGATAAGCCCGGCCGTCGCGGATCTCGACGGCGATGGCTCGCCGGAGATCCTGGCCGCAAACCTGCAGGGGAAGATTTTTGTCTGGCACGCCAACGGCAGCCTTGTGCCTGGCTGGCCCAAACAGATCTCGGGGGGCAGCACCAATATCGTCGTAGACGATCTCGACGCTAACGGTCAGAAAGAGATAATCGTCACTGCTGGTTCGACCGTGCGTGTTCTCAACACGAATGGTGACATCCTGCCTGGATGGCCTGTCTTTCTCAACGCTATGACTACACCGCCGGTGGTCGGTGACGTCGATGGTGACGGTCTAAAGGAAATTGCCGTCGGTACCGCCACAGGTCCAAGCAACCTGTACATGATCAGATCCAACGGCACGATCATGGCGGGATGGCCGCGAGTAATAAATCCTAGCCTTCCTTCAAATATTATTTCCTGGTCCTACCCGATCCTGGGCGACCTGGATGGGGACGGCAAAATGGAATGTGTTATTGGCTCGACCGAGGGTTTGGTTTACGCAATCAAATCCGACGGTTCCAACCTGCCTGGTTGGCCTGCCGCCACCAAGCTGGCAAGAGTCAATGGTCCGGCTATCGGCGACATCGATGGTGATGGCCTGCCGGAAGTGGTCGCCGGCAACAATACGGTCACTGAAAACGGCTCATACGCGAACTACATCTTTGCATGGCATGCTGATGGGACAATTCTGCCGGGCTGGCCGGTTAAGTCTGAACAGAACATCACTCAAACGTTCTTTGGTTTCGCAGCACCCATCCTGGCTGACCTGGATCAGGATGGAAGGGCTGACGTAATCGCTTCCAGCGATACGAACTATGACGCACCGACCGCAGTAAACGCCTACAAGTTTGATGGAACCCGAGTGGCGGGCTTCCCGAAGACAACCTTGAACCTCGGCGGATCCGCTACCAACACGCCGGTGGTAGCGGACTTAGACAACGACGGATTATTGGAATTGGCCTGGGTCGATTTTTACAATCGCGTCTACCTCTGGGATCTGGCTGCGCCAAGCACTGCCGTGGCTCCCTGGCCCATGTTTCAACATGACGAAAGGCACACCGGCGCAAGCTTGCGCATGGCTGAGGTCATTCCACCAACAGCGTCCATAGCCTCCCCGGCAAACGGCGCGAAAGTAAAAGGTACTGTCAACATAACCGCAACGGCATCTGATAATGTCGGCGTGGTGAGGGTCGAGTTCTACCGGGATGGCGTTCTGCTCGACACTGATCTAACCAGTCCGTATGCCGCGTCATGGGATTCGCAGACAGTAACGGATGGAAGTTACAGCTTTACCGCCAAGGCTTATGACGCCGCCGGTAACGTAGGGACCTCAGCTGCGATAACGCTGATAACCGACAACACCGGGCCCGTGGCAACAATAACCGCACCTGCAAATGGGGCAGTCGTGAAAGGCTCTGCTGTTTCGATCACTGCGACCGCAGTGGATGGTGCTGGTGTTCAAAAAGTCGAGTTCTATCGCGATAACGACGTCCTGATTGGCACCGACACCACGTCACCGTACTCACTTAATTGGGACACCACCGCTTTATCGAGCGGCGTTCATACCCTGAACGCCGTCGCAACCGACTTGCTTGGCAATACCAGCACTTCAACGGCAGTTGCTCTTACGGTCGACAACACTGCGCCAACGGTTGCTATAACTTCACCGGTGAACGCGGCCAAGGTGGGTGGAACAATAACTATCGCCACCGATGCGGCCGACAATGTGGGCGTCTCAAAAGTGCAGTTCTATCGAGACAGCGGCACGCTCTTGGGAACCACGCTGTCGGCGCCATTCAACTTCGTATGGAACACTACGAGTGTTTCAGGCAGCTCGCACACTTTGTATGTGGTAGCTACTGATACTGCGGGTAACACGGCTACATCGGCTTCAATTGCGATCACTCTCGATAACACGTTGCCGACTTGTAGCATTACTGCGCCGAACAGCAACGCTTTGCTGACCGGTACTGCAGTTACGATTTCAGCGAGCGCTTCCGACAGTAACGGAGTGTCGAAAGTTGATTTCTATCGGGATAGCAATGTCCTTCTTACGACCGATACGACTTCGCCCTACGGTCTAACCTGGGACACCACGACTGTGGCAAGCGGCGCACACACACTCTTCGCCATTGCGACTGATGCAGCGGGCAATACCAAGACTTCATCGGTCATTAATGTGACCGTTGATAACGTTGCGCCGACGGTTTCGTTAACCGCACCAGCAAATGGGGGCGTAATTTCCGGAACGACGACGCTGATAGCTACAGCTTCGGATAACGTGGCCATCAGCAAGGTGGAGTTCTATCGAGATAACAATATCCTGGTAGATTCCGACACATCTTCACCTTACTCGCAAAGCTGGAATACCACTTCGACTCCGACCGGAGTGCACACCATGTATGCGGTTGCCATCGACACGGCCGGTAACCGCACGACCTCAGCGGTTGCAACTGTGACGATAGATAACGCGGCGCCGACCGTGACAATCACTAGTCCGCTGAATGGGGCAACGGTGCCTAGAAACACTACTATTACCATTACCGCTGATGCTGCAGACAATGTCGGTGTGACGATGGTGGAGTTCTACGTGGACAACTCGCTGAAGTGCACTGACACAACGGCAGCCTTCAGTTGTTCCTGGCTAGTGCCGAATCCTAAGACGTCACATACCTTGAAAGCTAAGGCGTATGAC